>WNGI01000496.1_pt1 | contig 29198 bp, 28 predicted proteins | sample 5400621 | NCBI WGS metagenome assembly WNGI01 (sample SAMN13153374, study PRJNA577476) | soil metagenome | isolation source: 20 cm soil or saprolite under Garry oak tree replicate 1 | place: USA:California | collected 2016-06-15
GGACGCCCCGCGGGGACCTCTGGCGCCGTTCTTTGGGGCCTTCAACGCGGCATTTGCGGGGGCGACCGAGGCGTACATCCGAGGGGTGGCGCGCGCGATCCGGGGCCGCTGGCTCATGATCGGCGCCTTGGCGGTGATCGGGGTGATGGCCTGGCAGCTGCTGACGCTCCTGCCGTCGACCTTCGTGCCCCTCGAGGATCAGGGCTTCTTCGTCTCGGCCTTCCGGCTGCCCGACGGAGCCTCGCAGGACCGCGCCCAGGCGGTCGCTCAGAAGGCAACGCAGTTTCTGCTCAGTGTTCCGGGCGTGCAGGCGGTCGTGACGGCCGGGGGGTTCGACGTCTTGACCCAAACGATCAACTCGAACGCGTTCGCCATGTTCGTCATCTTGACGCCGTGGGACCAGCGGCGGTCCCCACAGACGCAGCTGTTCGCGATCCTGGGGCGCGCCAATTTCGAATTTTACCACTACCCCGAGGCCATCGGGTTCGCGTTTCCGCTGCCGGCGCTCCCGGGCGTCGGGGTCGTGAACGGCTTTCAGTTCATGGTGGAAGACCGGAACGGGACGGGTCAGGCGGAGGCGCTGGCCCGGGCCGCGCAGACAGTCATCGCCGCCGCCGCCGCCCGCAAGGAAGTGACCGGCCTATCGACGGGGTTCAGCACGTCGGTTCCCCAGTTCAACGTTGTGGTGAACCGGGACAAGGCCGGGACCCTCGGCGTCCCCGTCGACAGTATCTTCCAAAGCCTGGCCGCGTTTCTCGGGGGGGAGCAGATCAACAACGTGACGCTCTTCGGACGGGTCTACAAGGCGATGATCCAGGCGGAGATCCAGTACCGGGTGACCCCCGCCAGCATCGGCGGGATCTACGTCCGCAATAACGGCGGGACCATGGTGCCCTTGAGCACGCTCGTGACGGTGAGCCCCACGACGGGTCCGGCGGTGATCTCCCGGTATAACGGATACTACGCGGCCGAGGTGGATGGACAGGCCCCGTTCGGCGCCAGCTCCGGTCAGGCCATCACGGCGATGGAGGCCGTGGCCAAAGCGGCGCTCCCGGCCGGGTACGGGTATGAGTGGACCGGGCTGGCGCTCCAGGAGAAAGAGGCCAGCGGCGCGCAGGTCCTCGCGTTCGTGCTCGCCCTGGTGCTGGTGTTTCTGCTCCTGGTCGCCCTTTACGAGAGCTGGAGGATTCCCTTCAGCGTGCTCCTCGGGGTCCCGCTGGCCGCGTTCGGCTCGCTGCTGGCCATCTATCTCCGCCACTCCTGGCTCCATGATGTCCAGAGCGACGTCTACGTGCAGATCGGGCTGGTGACGCTGATCGGGCTGGCGGCGAAGAACGCGATCCTGATCGTGGAGTTCGCCAAGGACAAGCATGAACAGGAGGGCATGCCGGTCGCCGACGCCGCCCTTGCGGGGGCGCGGCTCCGCCTCCGTCCGATCCTCATGACCTCGCTGTCGTTCATCTTCGGGACGATGCCCCTGGTGCTGGCCTCGGGGGCGGGCGCGAACTCCCGTCATTCCCTGGGGACCGGGGTGGTCGGGGGGATGAGCGTGGCCACGGCCCTAGGTATCTTCTTCATTCCCGTCCTGTATGTGATCTTTGCCGGCACAGGGGCAAGCCGTCGACGCGCCGGCGGGCGGTCGAGTTCTGGCGCGCCTCCAGAGGGCCCGGTGTCCGCGGATGCCCCCTCCGGGGGCTCCAAACCAGGGTGAAGCCAACGGCTAGTCAGTGGTTGCGGACGAGGTGGGGCGGGCGACGTGACGCGGCTTGCGGTCTCCGATCCGCGCTACTTCCTCTTCATCCCGCCCGACAGACGTCCTAGGAGTCCAAACAGCGTCAGCAGACCACCCAACGTCATCAACCCGAGGGATCCAAAGAACACCATCTGCAGGCCTTCGACTTCCAGTCCCATCTTGGCCATTTGCGCCTGCAACTGCAGCCAGTGCGGCATGGTTTCCGCGTATAAGACCAGCCCGCCCATGAGAACGATGATGCCGGCAATCTCCGTCACCAGATCCTGGGACTTCAGCAGGACTTCCCGAAAACGGAACAGGGCCGGTATGAGTGCGACGAGAACCGATACGACTGTATTCCACCCGGTCCAGCCGGGATCCGTCATGGCGTTGCCCCCCGTGATACCCACCTTGGTGGCCCGAAACATTCTGTCTTCCCCGAAGGGGCCCCTCGGAGGACATGGCGTCAGGAGGGCTTGAGCCACTGCCGCAGGGGCAGGACGGCGATGCCCGCCGCCTCCAGCATGCTTTTCAGCATTCTGACCGCCTCCTGCGAGGGAGGGTGGTCGCCGTGCAGGCAGATCGTATCCACCCGCATTTCCAGCGCCGCCTGGCCGGCGGTCAGCAAGCGGTGGTCGCGCACCGCGGTGACCGCCCGCCGGCACATCGCCTCGGGGTCGGTCAACATGGCATCCGGCCGGCGCCGGCTGACCAGCGTGCCGTCCGCGTTGTACCCGCGGTCCAGGAAGAACTCGTGCGCCACCGTCATCCCGGCGGCCACGGCCTGCGCGCGCAGCCGGGAGTGGGGGGTGGCCACGATGATGAGGGCGGGATCGATGCGCTTGACGGCGCCGGCGATGGCGGCCGCGGTGCCATCATCCGCCTCGGCCACGTTGTAGAGCGCCCCGTGGGGCTTGACGTGCTGGAGGCGCAGTCCGTGGGCCTCCACCATGCCTTTCACGGCCGCGACCTGGAAGAGGACCAGGTCTTCCACCTCGCGGGGCGTCATGTCCATCCGGCGGCGGCCGAAGCCGACGAGGTCGGGATACCCGGGATGGGCCCCAATCGCGATATTGTGGCGCTGCAGCAGTTCGATGGTGGTCCGGATCGTGCCCGGGTCGCTCGCGTGAAACCCGCAGGCGATGTGCGCCGACGTCAGGTGCGGGGCGATGTCGGCGTCACGCCCCATGGGCCAGGGCCCGAAGGATTCGCCCATGTCGGCCGCGATGTCCACCGAGACCCGTGCCCTCGCCATCCTGTCGACCCCCTCCCGTCGCCGGCTCCCCGGCTTCGATGCGCGCGCAAGGTGTTCCTCCGAGTAGAGGAAAGGAGGATTTGCCTCCACCGGGTAGAAGGCGGGGCTTCGCCCACCGGACCCGCCAGAGGGAGAAAGGGAAAAGGAGCGCGCGGCATGAGCCATCCGCAGCCGGTCGACAGCATGGTGTACCCGCGGCACTCGGGAGTCGCCACGTTCATGCGGTACCCGCACATCCCGGATGCCCGCGGCCTGGACGTGGTCATCGTCGGGGTCCCGTTCGACACGGCCGCCGGCTACCGCGTGGGCGCCCGCCTGGCGCCCCGCGCGATTCGCCACCACTCGAGCCAGGTACGCCTGCACCATCCGATTCACGACGTCACCGTCCACGAAAAGATCCGCATCGCCGACTACGGGGATGTGCGCACGTCGCCCTTCGAGATCGAAAAGACGTTTGACTGGATTACGGAGGAGTTCGACAAGATCCATGCCCACGGATGCAGGACGATCGCGGTGGGGGGCGACCACGGCATCACGTATCCGATCCTGCGGGCGGTGGCCAAACACCACGGCCCGGTCGCCATCGTGCAGGTCGACTCCCACACCGACACCCATGACCTCCAGTTCGGGTACAAACTGACCCACGCGACGCCGTTCCGTCGGGCGCACGAAGCCGGATTAATCGATCCGAAGAAGGTGATGCAGCTCGGCATCCGCGGCAGCCTGTTCTACCCGGACGATCTGGCATGGTCCAAAGAACATTACCGGATGGTGCCGATGCACGAGATCCACAGGCGGGGGATGGACGGTGTCGTCGCGGAGATGCGGGAGCTCATCGGGACCGCCCCCGTCTACCTGTCCTTCGACATCGACGGCCTGGACCCGTCGTGCGCCCCGGGGACCGGGGTCCCTGAGATCGGCGGGCTCAGCACCTGGCAGGCGATCCAGATCATTCACGGCCTCGTGGGGCACAACCTCGTGGGCGCGGATGTGGTGGAGGTCTCGCCTCCCTGCGATAGCAACGACATCACCTCGATCGTGGCGGCGCAATTGCTGTTCGAGATCGCCTCGGTGTTCGCCGTGCGCGGGCGGGTTGACCGTCCGGCCCGGTAAGCCGGCCCCCCGCCGCCCGGGATCCATGTCGCCGCCAAAGCCGGTTGTGACCGTGCTCGCCAGCGCGCGCGGGCCGCGGCCCCCCGGGCTCGAGCCGGTGGCGCGGCTGGCGACGATCCGCTACGCGCTGTCGGCCCCGTCGCTCGCCCGGGCCCTCACGGAGACGGAGGTCCTCTTCATCTGGAACTTCCGGTCCGCCAGCCTGCGCGACGTCTGGCCCCAGGCGCGCAGGCTGCGCTGGATCCACGTCGCCAGCGCCGGCGTCGACGCGATCCTGTTCCCCGAACTGGCGTCGAGCCGCGTGATTCTCACGAATGCCCGAGGGGTGTTCGACCAGGCGATCGCCGAGTATGTGCTCGGCCTGGTGCTGGCGTTCGCCAAAGGATTTTGGGAGACGCTCGATCTGCAGCGGCGCCGTGCCTGGCGCCATCGGGAGACCGAGCACGTGCGCGGACAGACGGCGCTCATCGTGGGCGCGGGCGGGATCGGGCGGGCGATCGGCAGGCTGGCCGGCTCCGCCGGAATGCGCGTGGTGGCGGTGGCCAGGACCGCGCGCGCCTCCGACCCGGATCTGGGGCGGGTGGTGGCCGTGGGGGACCTCGGCGCGGTCCTGGGAGAGGCCGATTACGTGATCATCGCCGCGCCCCTGACCTCCGAGACCAGGGGGCTCTTCGGCGCCGCGGCGTTTGCCCGGATGAAGCGGACGGCCCGCCTGATCAACGTCGGCCGGGGAGCGATTGTTGATGAAGCCGCGCTTCTGCGGGCGCTCCGCTCGAAGCGCATCGCCGGGGCCGCCCTGGACGTGTTTTCGGTGGAGCCGCTCCCAACGCGGCATCCCCTCTGGGACCTGCCGGGCGTGCTCGTGTCCCCCCACATGTCCGGCGACTTCGCGGGGTGGGCGCCCGCGCTCTCGGCGCTGTTTGTCGAGAACTACCTGCGCTGGCGGCGCGGGGAGCCCCTGCTCAATGTGGTCGACAAGGCGCTGGGCTATGTGCCCGGGGCGGCGGGCGAATCGAACGACAGGAGGCGTCTCCCATGATCGAGTCCGGCACGCGCATCGCCATCCCCGCCCGGCGGGGAAAGGCGGCTCGAGTTCGGGAGGGGCAAGTGATCAACGTCATCAACACCCACGGCCAGCAGGTCGTGGATACCTGGGCGTTCTCCGCGCGAGACCTGGGCGAGTTCATGTCGATGGAGCACAGCCGGGCCGCGATGGAAAAGATCATTCCCGAGGTGGGAGATGCCTTCGTGACCAACCGGCGGCGGGCGGTGCTCCAGGTGATTGGCGACACCACGCCGGGGATCCATGATACCCTCATCGCGGCGTGCGATCGGTACCGGTACGAACTCCTCGGCTGCCGGGAATACCACGACAACTGCGCGGACAATCTGGTGGCGGCATTGCGGGAACTCGGGGAGGTCGCGCCAGAGATCCCTTCGCCGCTGAACCTCTTTATGAACATTCCCGTTGCCGACGGCCGGTATGTGTCATTCCAGCCGCCGGTCTGCGCGGCGGGCCAATACATCGCCATGCGGGCCAGGATGGACCTGATCATCGCCTTCTCGGCGTGCCCCCAGGATCTTCTTCCGATCAACGGGGTGGCCCGGACACCAACGGAAGCGCACTTTACGGTGGTCTGACGCCGGCGGCAGACGGCGGGGTGCCCGCGGGCGTGTGGACGCAGGCTAGTCCCGCGCTCCGAATTGCTTCGCCATTCGCAGGGTGACGCCCCATCCCTCGGGGTTCTGGAGGATTTCCACCCGCTGCATCAGCCGGCTGATCAAATACAGGCCCCGCCCACCGGAATGTGATTCCAGCGACAGGGACCCGGGGACGACGGGAGGGGTGCCGGCGATCCCCCAATCCCGGACGATCACCGTCAGGCCGGAATCATGGCAGTCGATGGCGACTTCCGCGGGGCCGATCCCGTCCTGGTACGCATGCCGCCGGACGTTCGTCAGCGCTTCGCCAACCGCCAGTTCGACATCGCGTGCATCCTGTTCCGGCGCCCCCCTGATGCGAGCCGCCGCGTAGAGCAGTTTCCTGGCGAAGCGAATCGCATCAGGGTGTGTGGTCACATGTAAGGACAATGAGAGCGCCGTGGCCGGACCCCCGCCTTTCCCTTCTCCGCTAAGACATTCCGCCGCCGCAGCGCAGAAGCCCTGCTGCGGCGCGCCGCCCGCCGGCGCCTGGGGCCGGGCGCCCCTGGGGTTCCGGTCACCCCGGAAGGAAACGCCGTTTGCCCCCTTGAAGCGGACACCATCCGGCGTGCGCCGCTTCTTGCGGCGCGGATGTTCGCGGGGGGACCTGACGTGGCCCGCAGTATTTTCCCCATAGCCCTGCTGACGAGGGTGGTGCGCGCCGTCGCTCGTGCGCTGGGCGCGTGCGAGCGCACCGCTGCGCCGCCGTGTCTTCCGCCCTACGACCTGCCGCCGATCGGGGGAGGCCGGCAGGACGCGCTGCTGGAGTGTTCAACGGAGGAGACGCCCGAGGCGATCGTGATTCACCCCATCGGGGAACTCGACCACGAGACGGTCGCGATCCTGCGCGTGCCGCTGACGGCGGGGGTCGAGAGCGACCGCAACGTGGTCATCGATATGGCGGGGGTGCTGCATATCGACAGCCTGGGGATTCACGAACTGCTCGTGCACCGGCGCCTCTGCCGCGCCCGCGGCCGGTGCCTGGTGCTCGTCGCGCCGCGCGGGCCGGTGCAGCGGGTGATCAGCATCGTGGATCTCGGCAAGGTCATCCCGGTGTTCCCCTCCTTGGAACTGGCGCTGGGCTCGATTCGCGCGGGGACTCCGTGTTGAGCGGGCGGAGCCCGTGAGTTCGGTGAGGGTGCCGGAAGCGCGCCCGGCATTCCGGCTGCCCGCCGCGTCCAGCCTGCGCCGGCTCGCGCTGCGGGTGAGGGATCTCGAGGCGGCCGTCTCCTTCTACGCCGACCGTCTGGGGATGCCGGTCTCGGGACGGGACGGCGGCCGTGTCGTGTTGGCGCCCGCCGGAGGGGCGTTCGCGCTCGACCTCGTGCACGCGCCCCAGGCGCCGGTGCGCCCGCATCCGTCCATCGGGCTCTACCACTTCGCCCTGCTGCTGCCCGATCGCGCTTCCCTCGCCGCGGTGATCCGCCGGCTTACCGAGGCGAGATGGCGTGTCGACGGCGCCAGCGACCATGGGGTCTCCGAAGCGTGTTACCTCCGGGATCCCGAAGGGAACGGGATCGAGCTCTACCGGGACCGTCCGCGGGAGACCTGGCCGACCGGCCCCACCGGGATTGAAATGATGACCGCGCCGCTGGACGTGGCCGGCCTGCTCGCGGAGGCGGAGGAGGCCGGCCCGCTCTCGGCGCAGGCGCGGTTCGGCCACATCCACCTGCACGTCGGCGATCTCGCCGAAGGAGAACGCTTCTACGCGGGCGTGTTGGGCCTGGACGTCACCCAGCGCTCGTACCCGGGCGCGCTGTTCCTTTCCGTGGGGGGCTACCATCACCATGTGGGCCTCAACACCTGGGCGCAGGGGCGGCGGGCGCCGGACGGCGCAACGGGCCTGATCGGGTACGCCTGGGCCATCCCGGCCGGCGCGCTCGCGCAGCTCAGGAGGCACCTGCGGGACCGCGGGGTGCCGTTCGAAGACACCGGGACCGGGATCGCGGTCACCGATCCCGCCGGCATCGGCATCGACCTGCGCGAGGCCTAGCGCCCGCGTTCCGCGCCACCCACAATTCGTCAGACGTCTAGTGTATTGGCGGCCAGGGCATGAACAGGCATGGGACCGCCCATGGAACCGACGGCGCTCGCCGCAGCGGTGGTGAAGCAGCTGGGTCTGGCCATCAAGGCCTCCGCCCTCTATCCACCCACACATCCCGGAAACGTCCAGGCCGGCGAGGCGATGCTCAAGGCGCTGCGCGCGTATGCCGAGGCGCACGGCCAGTTTCGGGTGAACATCAGCAAGCACACCCTCTCGGTCAAGGGCAGCGTGATCGAAGGCCGGGGTAACAGCGATCTGGCCTATGCGCTGTACGGCCGCAAGCTCATCCAGGTCACCGTCCTGCCGTCCGTGAGCCAGCAGCAACTCGCCGCGTTAGTCCAGATCCTCGGAATGGACCGCGCCAAACTCGAGGAGGGCGGGGGCGTCCGGCACCTTTTGAAACAATTGGGCGCTGCGGACATTCAAGTGAAGGAGCTGGCCATGGACGCGAACGAGGAGGCTGAGACCCTCGGCATGGACGCGTTCTTCGGCCTGCTGGGACAGGGACGCTTGAAGCCGCAGGAGCGGGACAAGATCCTTGAAATCCTGCGCGCCGGCCCCGAACAGGCGGGGCGGCTGCTGCAGAACACCTACGCGCTGTCGGGGAACGTCGGAGGGGGCGGTGGCGGGGACGCACAGGTCCAGCAGGTCTTCCAGGCGATCAAGGGCCTCGAGCGGGTGATCATGGACGAGTCCTACGCCGACCATCAGCCCCTCTATGCCAGCCTTGGCGAGGCCGTCCTCCTGCCGGAGGGGCCGGAGGGAGCGCTCGGTCCCCGCCTGGGGCGCGCCCTGCTCGCGGGGGCTCGGGACGACCAGGGGACGCAGGTCCTGCTCGACCACCTCTCGAGCGAGCAACTCGCCAATATCATCCTCAATTCGTTGGGGGAAGGGGACGTGGTTGAGCAGGTCGCAGGCGCCCTGAACGCCTTCACCCCTGACCCCGAGAAGGCCGGGCGCATTCTGTCCTACCTCGATCTCGCGCTCCCCCAGGCGGGTGAGCGCGGAGTCCCGATCAGCGTCGCCGTGATGATGAAACTTGAGTTCCCGGCCTTCGCCGCGCCGGATGAGGCTCTGGATTTCTCCGAATTCATCGAGGACCGGATCGCGGTCCCCGAGGAGGAGCGCGAGCGCGTTCTCAGGGAGATCCGCTCGGTCGACCAGGCCGGAGCCATTCATGATGCGCTCCGGACCTGCGTCGACATCTTGGCCACCCGTCTGGACAAAGACGAACTGAGCGAGGTCGCCGAGAGCGTGGTCGGGGACCTGGACTGGCTGATCGAGCATCGCGAATTCGCGCTCCTGCGAGAGATCCTGACGCATGTCAAAACGCTCGCGTCCCCGCCGGAGGGCGAGCGTGCGGAAGTGATCCGCGGCCTGCTGGAGCGTGTCGCGGACGGTCCCCTTCTGCAGAAGCTCCTGGAGGCGTTCTGGCAGGGGCGGGCCACGCTTGTCGAGCTGGAGATCCAGAAGGTGGCGGAGGTGCTGGGCGGTATCCTGATCGCTCCCCTGGCGCGGGCCCTGGGGACCGAATCCCGGGCCGGCATGCGGGCGCTGCTCTGTGATCTCCTGGTTCGCCTGGGGGGGGAGCACGTCGACGAGATTGGAGCGTTTGTCGCCGACACCCGCTGGTACCTCGTGCGGAACATCGCGAGCGTCCTCGGGCGGATTCGGGCCCCCCAGGGGGTCGCGTATCTCGTCCAAGCGGCCCATCACGTGGACTCCCGGGTCCGCATGCAGACGCTGAACGCGCTCACCGGCCTGGGGACGGACGACGCTCAGGCCCTGATTGGTGAGTTCCTCAACGACCCCGACGAGCGGATCCGCCTGAAGGCGCTGAAGCTGCTTGATGCCCGCGGCATGGAGGCGGCCATGCCCACGTTGATTGTCCTTCTGGAGACGCACGATCCGTTCAACCGGCTGTTTACGGTCAGGCAGGCCGGGATCGAGGCCGTGGCCCGCCTGGGGGCCAGGGGCGCGCTGCCCGCCCTGAAGAAGCTCGCGCACGGGCGCCTGGTCTTTCGGCGGCGCACCCGGGAGCTGCGCCGGCTCGCCCGGGTGGCCGTCGCCGTCATCGAGAAGCCGTCTCTCGACGGGCAGGCCATCGCCATCGCCGACGGCAAGAGAAGCGCGCCGTGAGCGCTCCGCGCCCTGGGACGCCGCCCGCGGAGGTCCCCGCGCTGTGGCGGGGCGATGCCGAAGGGCTGACGCGTCCCAGGTCGGACAAGCCGGGGGAGATCCTGAAATTGCTTTCCCGGTCCAGGCGGCACGCCACCCTCTACGGTGCCGACCACCCCGTCGTCATGGACGTCATACGTGAGCTTCACGAGCTCCTCAAGGAACCGCTCTCGACCCGGCCCTTCCTCCGGCTCGTCATCCGCGACGATACGTTCTTCGTGGAGAACAACGTTCTGCTGGAAGAGAGCCTGAAGTACGACGCGCTGCTCGCCGCCTTCAAAGAGCGGGAGATCAATCTGGTCCGGCTGGATGCAGGGGTGGAGGCTGCGGAGCTGGCGCACCTCACCGGGCTGCTCAACGTGAAGGCCGAGGAACTCCGCGAGCTGGGGGGCCCGCTCGCCTACCTGAAGGAACACGGGGTTCATCACATCTCGGTAGGGTCGATCCCCGACGCGAAAGCGAGGGTCAATCTGAGCCTCCCGGGCGGCCAGGGTGGTTCGGGCGGCCAGGGTGGTCCGGGCGGCCAGGGTGGTCCGGGCGGCCAGAGCGGTCCGGGCGGCCAGGGCGGTTCGGGCGGCCAGGCCGGTCCAGGCGGCCAGAGCAGCGCGGGCGTCACGGGCGGTCAGGGGGGGCAACGGTTGGAGACCGGCTCGGGTGGTGAGGGCGCGCCAGGGCAGGGGGCGGGGGAGGAGGGGGGACCAAGCGCAGACGACCAACTGATGGCACTGGTCGGGGACATGCTGCCCATGAAGGTGAATCCGCAGGCGGTCTACCGGAGCGGGCTGCGGGTCATGGACGAGTTGACGTACGAGGTGGCCCAGAACGCGCCCCCCAATCTATGGAAGGCCGAGAAGGTGGTCGGCCACTTCCTCGACATCCTCACCGAGCAGGGCGCCGCCCAGCTGGGGGTCGCCGCCCTGAAGCGTCACGACGAGGACTCATTTCATCACTCGGTCAACGTCTGCATTCTCTCGCTGATGATTGGGTCACGGCTGGACCTGGATCGCCCGCTGCTCACGGTCCTGGGCGTCGCCGCGCTGCTTCATGACATCGGCAAGTCCCGAGTGCCTCAAGACCTTCTCACCAAACCCGCAAAGCTGACTCCCGAGGAAGAGGAGGTCGTCAGACGGCACACCATCTACGGCGCCCACGCGCTGCGCGACTTCCCCGACCTCCTCAGGCTGGCGATGGTGGTGGCCTTCGAGCACCATGCCAACTACGATCTCTCGGGGTATCCGCAGATCACGTTGAAAAAGGCGCCCCACGTGTTCACGCGGATTGTGCAGGTGGCGGATGTCTTTGACGCCGCAACCTCTTCCCGGCGCGGCTACCGCCGGCCGAAGCGCGCCGCGGAGGTTCTGCGCATCATCCTGACCGAGGCGGGGACGCTCTTCGACCCCGTGGTGGCGAGGCTGGCCGTGGAGGTGCTGGTCGACCTCTATCGCCGCACCCCGGGCTCCCAGACGGTGCCGCTGCCCGACTGAGCCTCAGGCCGTCACGACGATCGCCCGGCCAACGATCTCCCCGCGGCTGAGCGCGTCGTACGCCCGGGCGGCATCATCGAGGGAAAATCGGCGGGAGATCGTCCGCTCCGGCGCAATCGCCCGGCGCTCCGCCATGCGCAGCAGCGCCGGCACGTCGGCGCGCACGCGTCCCCCGTACGATCCAATCAGCCGGACACCGCGCCGCACGAGACGGGTGATCTCGATGGGGGCGGCGGTCTTTCCCGCCGCGATGCCGACCACGATCACCCGGCCGCCGTCTCTGGTGGCTTCGAATGCCTGCACGACGGTCTCCGGGCGGCCCAGCGCCTCGAATGCCACGTCCACCCCGCGCCCGGCCGTCTGGTCCAGGATCGCCGCTGCGACATCCCCCTTTGATGCATCGACGACGTGCGTGGCCCCCAGCCGGCGCGCGGCGTCGAGCTTGTCCGCCCTCACATCCACGGCGACAATCATCGAGGCGCCGAAGGCCCCGGCCAGCTGGATGAGGTTGGATCCCACCCCGCCCGTTGCCACGACGGCGACACTCTCTCCCGGCCGCAGGTCCGCCTGGTGGCGGATCGCGCCATAGGCGGTCATGACCGCACAGCCGATGATGCACGATTCCTCCAGGGGGAGGCCGTCGGGCAGCGGGAACACATCGGTCGCGGGCACCACCGCGTAGTCGGCCAGGCCCCCCATGCTGTACATCGCCAGCGGGGTCCCATCGGCGCGGCTCAAGCGGCTGGCGCCGTCGTAGAGCTGTCCGCGCAGGCGGTTGATCGAGAAGAACGTGACGCAGAGATCATCGCGCCCCTGGACGCAGAACTCGCATGTGCCGCACGGCATGATAAAGCTGCACACCACCCGTGTTCCTTCTCCGAGGCCGGTGACGCCCGGCCCCAACGCGGCCACCGTCCCGGAGATCTCATGCCCCAGCACCGCGGGGGTGGGGAACTTGACTTCACCCTTGATGACGTGGAGGTCGGTGTGGCAGACTCCGCAGGCGGCCACCCGGACGAGCACTTCGCCCGACTTGGGCGCGGGGACCGGGATCTCTTCGATGTCCAGGGAGGCGTGCACCCGGGGGAGCACTGCCGCTCGCATGGGTGTGCGCGCCTTGATCCTTCCTTACACGGGCGGGAGGAGGACGTCGAGGACGGCGGGTGCCCCGCCGCGCACGGCGTCGCGGGCCCTCTCCACGGCCGCGGGAAGATCCTGGGCCAATCGGATGCGCTCCCCGTACCCTTCCGCCGCCCGGGCGATCGCGGCAAAGTCCACTCCGTCGCCGAAGCTGGACGAAAAATCGCCTCCGCGCGCCGCAAACCCGGCGGGGTGCTGGCGCACGGTCGCGTCTCGCACCGCCGCCCAGCCTCTGTTGTTGTACACCACCGCGAGGAACGGCGCCTGGTACTGGCGGCTCATCCACAAGGCCGCCTCCGGCGCGCCGAACAAGAACGATCCGTCGCCGAGGAGGCAGACGACTTCGGACTCGGGGCGCGCCAGCTTGACGCCGATGGACGCGCCCAGGCCCCAGCCGAGGCTCGAGCCGCCCGCCGCCAGGAGCGACCCGGTGACCGAGCGCGGCAGGTGCCGGGCCGCTCCGGCCGCGTTCGTCACCAGTTCGGTGACGACAATGGTTTCGCGCGCGAGCATGGAGCCCAGTTGCGCCGTCAGCCAGGCGGCGGTGATCGGTTCGCCGGGGGGCGGGGGCGCCGCGGCGTCCCGCCATTCCGCGCGCATCCGCCGGCCGTCGCGTTCGATCGCCTGCCTCCGGGCGTGGACTCGCTCGGCCACCGTGGCTGTCCAGCCGCGCCGGACTTCGTCGCGGAGGCGTGGGAGGGTCGCCGCGGCATCCGCTCGGGCGGATAGGTGCGCGGGGAACAACCAGAGGGGAAGATCTTCCTTCAACGGATCCACGTCCAGATGGATGATCCGGGCCGCCGCGGGAGGCTGGGACACCGACGGAATCCAGGGAACATCGCAGTCGATGATCAGGACCAGGTCGGCCGCGTCCAGCCGCGCGCTCCGCTCGGCACCGAGGTAGAGGGGATGATCGGTGGGGAAGTTCATGGAGGTCCGTGGAAGCATCTCGAGGACCGGGAGCGCGAGCTGATCCGCCAGCTGGACCAGCTCCGCCACCGCCGCGGGCTTGCGGCCGATGTAACTGGTGATCGCGACGGGCCGCTCGGCATCGCAGAGCCAGCGGCCCATCTCGCGCAGGGCCGCGTCCTCCGGGACGGTGGGGACGGGCGGCGCGCACAGCGCCGGGGGAGCCAGCTCGACGAAGGACACCGGTTCCTCCAGGATCTCCCGGGGCGCCGTCAGGTATACGGGGCCGGCCGGCTCGGCCACCGCGAGGCGGAGGGCCCTCTGCACGATGCGCCCGATGTTCGCTCCGCGGTGCAGTTCGTGCTCCCATTTGACGTAGGGCCTGACGATGCCCGCCTGGTCGTAGATGTCTTGGATGAACTGCACGTAACTGTCCCGGCTCCCCTTGAGCTCCCCCCGGTCGGTAAACGGCGCTCGGCCGGCCAGGATGAAGACCGGGACGCGCGAGCGCGCCGCGTTGTGGACGGCCCCGCCCAGATTGGCGGTCCCCTGGTCGACATGAACGATCAGCGCCTGGGGGCGTCCCGTCGCCTGGGCGAAACCGTGGGCCGCGCTCAGCGCGACGGTCTCGTGGGGGCACGCGATGACCTTGGGCGCGGGCCGGCCCAGGGCTTTACACTTGGCGAAGGCCTCGATGAGCGATGGGTGGTCCGTGCCGAGGTTGGCGAAGATCAGTTCGACGCCGGCAAAGCGCAGGGCTTCGATCAGCGCCTCCGCGGCGGTGTCCACGGCGACCCGCCGGTCCGCGGGGGCGTCTTCGGCGATCCGCATCTCGTGGCTCACCGCGTCACACGCCTGCTGAGGCCTTCAGCTTTCCGCGATACCGCGCCCGGAACTTGGCGATTTTGGGTGAAATGATGGCGCGGCAGTACGGCTGCTCGCCGTGGAGTTTGAAATACTCCTGATGGTAGTCCTCCGCCTGGTAGAAGGCTTGAGACGGCGTCACCTCGGTGACGATCGGGTCGCGCCAGACCCGGGCGGCCGACAGATCCCGGATCACCTGCTCGGCGGCGGCCTTCTGGGCGTCGCTGTGGTAGAAGATCGCCGAGCGATACTGCGGGCCCTCATCCGGACCCTGCCGGTTGAGCGTGGTCGGGTCGTGCACGGTGAAGAACACGTCGAGGATCTCCCGAAACGAGACGACCTTCGGGTCGAACGTGATCTGGATCGCCTCGGCGTGCCCGGTGCTCCCCGTGCACACCTGACGGTACGTGGGATTCGGCACCGTGCCGCCGGAGTAGCCGGAGACCACGCGTTCCACGCCCTTCAACTCAGCGAACACCGCTTCAATGCACCAGAAGCAGCCCCCGGCGAGTGTGGCGACCTCCCGGCCGCTGCCTGCGCTCCGCGCTTCGCTGCCCTGTGCTCTCGGTATCCCGGCGTCTTGGCTCATACGGTGCTCTTCCATGCAGGCCCAATAGGCTTCCTGCTGGCGGTCGCTCGTGCGTTCCAGGTCGTCCGGGCGGCGCGCTCGAAAGGTGAGGCATGCGACAGCCGATCCTCCTGTCGTGGAGCGGTGGAAAAGACAGCTGCATGACCCTGGCCGAGCTTCAGGTGAGCGGCGGGTATCAGATCGCGGCCCTACTGTCCACGGTTACGGAGGGCTATGACCGGATCAGCATGCATGGGGTCAGGCGGGCCCTGCTCGAGCAGCAGGCCGCGGCTCTGGGACTGCCCCTGCGCGTCGTCTCTATCCCGCAGGACGCCACCAACGACGTGTATCAGTCCCGCATGGAGGAGGCGTTCAGCGCCTACCGGCGGGAAGGGCTCACCACGGTCGCCTTTGGGGACCTGTTCCTGGCGGACATCAGGCAATACCGAGAGGAGTGGCTGGCCCGGCAGGGGATGCACGCGCTCTTTCCGATCTGGAAGCGGGATACGCTCGAGCTTGCCCGTGCGTTCGTCGACAGCGGCTATGAGGGCGTGGTCGCCTGCATCGATGCCCGCGTACTCGGCCGGTCGTTCGCCGGCCGGCGCTTCGATCGCAGCTTCCTCGCAGATCTCCCCGGGACCGTGGATCCGTGTGGGGAGAATGGAGAGTTCCACACGTTCGTCTCCGGCGGCCCGATCTTCCGCCACGAGGTGCGCTTCCATCTCGGAGAAGTCGTCCAGCGCGGGTCCTGGTACTTCCAGGACCTCGTGCCGGCGGTCTAATCCCGGGCAGTTTGGGGCATGATTACCGTTACCAAAGGTCCATCTGGACGTCTGGGACCCTATTTCTGCGAGGTGGGATCATGCGGAAGATGATAGTACTGATCCTGGTCATCCTGGTTCTGGGGATCGCTCCGGTCACCGCCGGCGGCACGGCGGCGAAGTCATCGAACCCTCTCGTCGCCCGCCTCTCGAGCCTCAACGGGCAGGCGTTCGACGTGGCCTTCACCCAGGCGCTCATTCCCATTGACGAGGAAGCCGTGGAGATGGCGATGACGGCGACCCTGTACGCCGATCACTCCACCCTCCTGCGCTGGAACCAGGACTTCGTCGAGCGCAAGAACAAGGAGATCCGGAAGATGCTCAGCCTGCTGCAGTCGATGGGCGCCAGGCCCAACGAGCGGCGGGCGGGAGTGGCGACGGCCCAGGTCAAGAAGCTGCGGACACTCCGCGGCGCCGCCCTCGAGAAGACGTATCTCCCGCTCCTGGCGTCGCAGCTCGACCAGAGCGCCTCGTTGGAGCACCTTGCGACCAGCAAGGCGAGCCGGTCGGAGGTGCGCGACTTCGCCAAGCAGTCGGTGAGGGTGGACGGCCAAGAATCCACGACGCTCCGGAGCTGGTTGAAGCAGTGGTACAAGTAGCGTTGAACCAGTAAGCCGTCAGGCGTAGACCGGCGGAGGGCCACGGCATGCGCGTGGTCCTCCGCCGAGGAATCCGCCCCCCAATCCCCGAAGCACCTGTCCGAGCTTTGACCCGCCGACCACTCGTTATCGTCGGATGAACACGAATCGAAGAGACTATCTCAAGGTCAATCAGGAGACGTGGGACGTGTGGGCCCGATACCATCTCGGGTCCCGGTTCTACGATCTCGAGGGGTTCAAGTCCGGCCAGAGGAGCGGGCGCGCCGGGCTCGATGCGCTCGAAGCCGCCCTCCTCGGCGATGTGGCCGGAAAGTCGCTGCTGCACCTGCAGTGTCATTTTGGGCTCGACACGCTGGCGTGGGCCCGCCGGGGCGCTCGAGTGACCGGCGTCGATTTCTCCGAAGAGGCAATCCGAGCGGCGCGGGCTCTGGCCGGGGAGATGGGCATCCCGGCCGCCTTCGTCCACAGCAACCTCTACGACCTCCCCACCCGGCTCGGCGGTGAGTTCGATATCGTGTTCACGTCTCACGGGGTCCTGGCCTGGCTGCCGGACCTGGAGGGTTGGGCGCGGGTGATCGCCCACTTCCTCGCGCCCGGCGGCACGTTCTGCATCGTCGAGGCCCACCCGTTCGCCATGATCTTCGACGACGACGTCGAGGGTCCGGCGCTGCGGCCGCGCTATCCTTACTTCCACGCGCCCCAACCGCAGCGCGTCGAACGCCAGGGCTCCTACGCCGCCCCCGACGCGCCCATCCGGTCCATCACCTACCAGTGGTCGCATTCGATGTCGGAGATCACCGGCTCGCTGCTGCGGGCGGGGCTGGGGATCGTGTCGTTTGACGAGTACCCGTTCGGGGGGTGGGCGATGTTCCCGTGGATGGCACAGCGCCCGGACGGGACCTGGGAGTTGCCCCCGGGGATGGAGAGCTTCCCCCTGATGTTCTCCCTCGTGGCCTCGAAGGACGAGTGCCACGGGCGCGGTCTCGGGGCCGCCGAGGCTCCGGATACGCGCCGCGGCTCGTAGGCCCCGGGGGGCGGGGAGGGCAGGTTCGATGGGCGATCGCGGCGAGCGGGCACGCGGATTCCGGCGGGTCGGGGAGCTGGACCTGCCGGGCGGCGGCCAGATCGTGGTGGAAGGCCGGTATGCCTACGTCGGCCACATGGCCCCGCCGCACGGGACGAGTATCGTGGACGTCTCGGATCCTCGCGAGCCGCATCTCGTCTCCCAGATCGCGGTGCCCGGCGACATTCACTCGCACAAGGTGCGTGTGATCGGCGAGCTGATGCTCGTCAACAACGAGCGCTTCCCGCCCGGTGATGCCGGCCGGACGCCCGCCGTGGGGCTGAGGATCTTCGACATCTCCACCCCCACCGCCCCCCGGGAGGTGGCGTTCTTTCCCACCTCCGCGCGTGGCGTGCACCGGTTCGACCTTCAGGGGATGCGCGCGTTCGTGTCGACGGAGTGGGCGGGATTCCGGTCGAACATCCTTGCCATCGTGGATATCGGCGATCCCGTCCGCCCAACGCTCGTCGGTCGGTGGTGGCTGCCGGGCCAGGCCGCGTCGGCGGGCGAGCCCTCCCCGGGGCCCGCCGGGCACTACTGGGTTCACCTCGCGCTGGCGCGGGGCAACCGGGCGTACGCCGCGTGCGGCCGGGCCGGGGCGGTACTCGTGGATATCTCCGATCCCACGCGGCCGGCGAGCCTCGGCGGCGCCGCGTGGAACCCGCCGTACGCGTCGCCGACGCACACGTTTCTGCCCGTGCCCCATCCCATCCGCAACAGGAGATTTGCGGTCGTGACCGACGAGGATGTCACCGACGAGGTGCTGGAGGATCCCCCTGCGTTCATGTGGATCCTGGATATCACCCATGAAACGCGGCCGGTCCCGGTCGCCACCTACCAGGTCGCCCCGGCCGGGCTCGCCCGGCCCGGCCGGCGGTTCGGGGCCCACCAGCCCTGGGAGCACATCCGGGAAGACAACATCGTGTTCCTGGCATGGTTCAGCGGCGGCATCCGGGCGGTGGACATCTCCAATCCCTACAGCCCGAAGGAAGTCGGGTACTATGTGCCGGGATCTCTAGAAGGCCGGGACGTTCCGCAGACCAACGATGTCTTTGTCGACGGGCGCGGCCTGGTGTTTGCGATTGACCGGTCCCGTGGTCTGACCGTGCTCGAGTTCGAGCCGCGCGCAGGCGGCCGACCGGAGGGAGATCCCGATGAGTAGCCCGCGGGCCGACGGCCCCAGCAAGCTGACCTCGCTCGCGGACGCCTGCCGGTTGATTCCCGACGGCGCCTCCGTGACGTTCGGCGGGGTTCTGCTCAACCGCGCTCCCGCGGCGTTCGTGCGGGAACTGGCCCGGCAGCGGCGGCGGGGCCTTCGCCTGGTCAAGCCCTCTCCCGCGTACGATCTGGACCTGCTCTCCGCGGCGGGGTGCCTCGCCGAAGCGGCGATCGGCATCACCACCTTCGAAGCGCGATTCGGCCAGAGCCGGCACTTCCGCCGGCAGGTCGAACGGGGAACGCTCAAAGTCCGGGAGCACTCCTGAGCGACGATCCTCGCCGGGATGCAGGCGGCATCCCTCGGCATTCCGTTCCAACCGATCCGCGGGCTCCGCGGCACGGACGTGGCGAAGGCCGGCGGCTTCCTCACGGTGCGCGATCCCTACTCGGGCGAGGAGGTCTATGCGATTCCCCGCATCCGGCCGGACTGGGCCGTCCTCCACGTCCACGAGGCGGATGAACAGGGAAACGCCCGGATCTACGGCTCCCCGGGGTACGATCTGGTGATGGCCGAGGCGGCCGCGCGGGTGATCCTCACCGCCGAGCGCATCCTTCCCGCCGAAGAGTTTGCGGCCCATCCCGAGTTGACGAAGGTCCCGGGCCTCTTCGTCTCGGCGATCGTCCGGCTCCCGGGCGGCGCCTCCCCGTGTGCGTGCATGCCCGATTACGATGTCGACGCCGCCGGGATCGGGTCCTATTTGGAATCGGCGGAGTCCGAGGCGGGCCTGCGCGTCTACCTGGAGCAGGTGAATCCATGAGGATGGAACCGGCGGCGCCCGCGGGGCGTGCGGCGTGATTCCGGACATTCCGGTCTCCGACCTGATGGCGGTGGCTCTCGCCCGGACCATCCGCGACGGCGAGGTCGTCGCTCAGGGGGTGGACAGCCTGCTGGCGTCCCTGGCGATCCTGCTGGCCCGCGCGACGCACGCGCCGTCGCTCACCTGGATCACGGTCGCCGGGGGTGTGAATCCCGCTCCCGGGTCGCTCCCCGAGTCATCGGCGAGCCCCGCCTGGCTTCAGGGCACGCGCGCGATCCTCGGCAACCCGGAGTTCTACCGGCTGGCGATGCGCGGCGGCATGGACCGTATGTTTCTGGGGGCGGCCCAGATCGACCAGCATCTGCGGCTCAACCTCACGGTGATCGGCGATCGCGACCGCCCCCGGGTTCGCCTCCCCGGGGGCGGGGGCGCGGCCGTTCTGGCCCAGGTCATCCCGCACGTCGTCGTCTGGAGGACCAGGCATACGCCGGAGATCTTCGTCCCGAAGGTGGATTTCATTACCGCGCAGGGCAACGTCGAGGCGGTCGTGACGCCGCTGGGGGTGCTGCGGGCTCTGGACGGCCGCCTGGTCCTCGACGCCCGGTTTCCGGGGGTGTCGCCCGAGGAGATCGCGGCCCGAACCGGATTCCCCGTGCTCCCACCGGGCCCGGTGCGGGTGCTCGAGCCGACCGGGGATGAGCTCCGCATCCTGGGCGAGCTGGATCCTGGGAAACGTCGAGAACTCGAATTCACCCGCGCGCCGCGGTAGCGGCGTCCAGGAGACGTTCTCCCGGCGGTGGCGGGGACCGGGGTCAGGTCAAGGCCGGCCTGCGATCGGCCCACGGGGCGGCCGTCTCGAAGCCGGCCGCGGCCCGCAGCACCAGCGCGTCCTGCCGCCAGCCCCCGACGATCTGCAGGCCGATCGGCAGGCCCGACTCCGTCCGGCCGCAGGGAACGGAGATCGCCGGATACGGGCTCAGGTTGAAGGCGTAGGTCGGGACCATCATGTCCAGGTGGTCGCGGATCTGGCGGCCCGCGATCTCCGCCGGCATCGGCGATTCCAGCGGGGACGCGGGAATCGCCGCGGTGGGGAGGACGACGAGATCGTAGCGCTCGAAGAATCGCCTCAGGCGGTGATGATAGGCCGACCGCTCGACCTCCGCGCGGGCGACATCCTGGATGGTCAGCGACCGGCCGAGCTCGAGGCGCCGGACGAGGATCGGGTCCATCTGCTCCCGCCACTGATCCAGGTATTTGCCGATGGAAGCCAGGCGCAGGGAGGCGTTCAGCGCGAGAAAGGGGTCACGGATGTTCCCGATCTCCGGGGAGGCGTCTTCGAGGCTGCACCCCAGGTCCGGGAAGACCCGCGCGGCCTTCCGGCAGATCGCCGCCACCCCCGGATCCACGGCGGCCGCTCCTCCGAGGTCCGGCGTCCATGCGACGCGCAGCCCGCGAATGCTGGCCGCATCGGCAATCCGGGCCCAGTCTTCGCCGGTGTGGGGAAGGGCCAGCGGATCCCGCGGATCCGGTCCGGTCATCACCGCAAACATCAGCGCGGCGTCGGCCACCGTCCGCGCGATCGGTCCGTTCGACGACATGGCATTCCAGGCCGTCTGGTTCGGGTAGCGGGCGATCCGCCCCTGGGAGGGCTTGAAGCCCACGACCCCGCACCACGATGCCGGCTGGCGAATCGACCCGGCCAGGTCGCTGCCCTCGGCGAGCGGGCCGAGGCCGGTCGCGACGGCGGCGGCCGCCCCGCCGCTCGAGCCGCCGGCGGAACGCTCGAGGGACCAGGGATTGGCGGTGGCCCCGAACAGGCGGTTGTCGGTAAACGGCTTGCAGCCAAACTCTGGGGTGTTTGTCTTCCCGAGAAGGATGGCGCCGGCGCCGCGCAGCCGTTCCACGAGGATGGCATCTTCCTGCGGCACGTTGTGCTCGAAGATGACGGACCCCATGGTCGTACGGATCCCCGCGGTCGGCGTCAGGTCCTTGAGGGAGTAGGGAACGCCGTGGAGCGGTCCCCGCGGCTCACCCCGGATAACCGCCTCTTCCGCCCGGCGGGCCGCGGCCCGCGCCTGATCGGCGGTCACGGTGCAGTACGCGTTGATCTTGGAATTGACCCGCGCAATCCGGTCGAGCGCCGCATCGACCACCTCGACCGGCGAGACGTCCTTGACCCTGATCAGGCGCGCCAGTTCCCGCGCAGGCGTCCAGCACAGTTCGTCCGAGTTCATGTTGCTGTGTTCCTGGCTGACTGTGCCGAGCCCTCCTCGCGCGCTTTGATAGACTGGTCATACCGTGAGCGTCGAACGGCTCCAACTCCTGGACTGGAAACGCCAGATCTTCGCGCTCTACGAACGGATCCGCCGGTCGCCCGATCCTGCCGCCGCGTGGAGGGACTGGCGGGCGGTGCGCCACCTGCTGTTTACCTCGCACCCCCAATCGCCGATCCCGGAGCCGGGGCGGGCGGCGTTCATGGAGGTGCCGTACTACGACTACGACCCTGCGGCGCGCGCGCTGGCGGACGTCGAAGAATCCACCCCGGTGGTCTACGATGTCCCAACCAGCGAGGGCGGCTCGTACCAGTTCACCCGGTTCGGCGTCGCCCAATTCGAGCTCCGCGGCAAAGCCCTGAGGCTCGACCTGTTCTGGCTGGAGGGGTATGGCGGCGGGCTCTATCTGCCCTTTCGCGACGCCACCAGTGGGGCCGAGACCTATGGGGCGGGCCGGTATCTCCTCGATACGATCAAGGGCGCCGATCTCGGCGCCGAGAACGGCCGGCTGGTCTTCGATTTCAACTTCGCGTACCACCCTTCGTGTGTCTACGATCCGCGCTGGGTCTGTCCGCTGGCGCCGCCGTCGAACCGGCTGCCGGTGCCGGTCCGGGCGGGCGAGCGGCTCGTGCCCCGCGGGGAGTAGAACAAAGGTAAGGGGAAAGTCGGCCGGAGCCGATGAACCCCTAGGCCGGGGTCGGTCGTGACAAGGAGGGATGGGGATGGAGGTCGTCAACCCCGTCATCAAGCGCTGGCGGCACCAGGCGGAGGCGGACTTCGAAGGATTCTGGGCCCGCGCCGCTGAGGCGGTGCCCTGGTTTCGCAAGTGGGATACCGTGTTCGAATCGACCCCTCCGACCTTCCGCTGGTTTTCGGGGGCGCTCACCAACCTGAGCCACAACTGCCTGGACCACCACGTGGGGCGGGGCTGGGGGGGCCATGCCGCGCTGATAACGGAGAACGAACGGGGGGAGCAGCGGGTCTTGACCTACGCGCAGATGCTTGGGGCGGTGGAGGCCGTTGCGGCCGGCCTGAGGCGGATCGGGGTCCGGCGCGGCGACCGCGTGGCGATCTACATGCCCACGTGCGCCGAAGCGATCATGGCGATGCTGGCCACCTGCCGCATCGGCGCCATCCATCTGGTGGTCTTCGCGGGGTTCGGGAGCGAGGCCTTGGCCGAGCGCATCCGTCTCGCGGGGGCCCGCACCCTCCTCGCCGCCGATGTCACCTGGCGCAAAGGCAATGAGGTCAATCTCTGGGACATTGCCCGGCGGGCGCTTGCGGATCCCGCGACCCCCGTCGAGAAGGCGGTCGTGCTGGTGCGGGGGAGGACGCGGCCGGCCCTCGATCCGATGCGCGACCTCGAGTGGCCCGCCTTCCTCGCGGAGGGCCCGGAAGCCGAGACCCGCTGCGAGGTCATGGAAGCGAACGACCCCGCATTTATCCTGGCCACCTCCGGCACCACGGCCAAGCCGAAACTGGCGGTGCACAACCACGGTCCCTACCAGGTCGGCATCGCCAGCGCCGGCAAATGGCTGTTCGATCTCACCCCCGCCGACGTGTGGTGGTCGACATCGGACATCGGCTGGATCGTCGGGCACAGCTACATTGTCTACGCCCCGCTGCTGGCCGGGTGCACGACGATCGCCTATGAGGGGGCCCTGGATCACCCGGGGCCGGAGCGGTTCTACGGGATCGTCGCGCGGAACCGCGTCACGGGGATCTTCACCTCGCCGACGGCCGCCCGGGCGCTGATGCGCCACGGATCCGCGCCGGCCCGGCGCTTCAACCTGCATGCGCTCGAGCGGGTGGTCTGCGCCGGCGAGGTGCTGAACGCGCCGGTGTGGGAATGGCTGCAGAAGGAGGTCCTCGAGGACCGGGTGCCGGTGATCGACCACTGGTGGCAGACGGAAACCGGCGGGCCCGTGATCGGCAACCCCTATGGGATCGGGCTGCTGCCGATCAAACCGGGATCGGCGGGGATGCCGCTGCCGGGGTACGCCGCCGAGGTCCGCGCGCTGGACGGCTCCCCCTGCCCGCCCCGGGAGAAGGGGATCGTCGTGCTGACCCGACCGTTCCCCGGTCTCACCCAGACGCTGTGGGGGGACCCGGATCGCTACGCGCGGGACTACTGGTGCCAGATCCCCGGAGCCTACTTCACCGGCGACGCCGCCTACGTCGACGAGGACGGGTACTTCTGGTTCAGCGGACGGGCGGATGAGATCATCAAGATCGCCGACCACCGGATCGGAACGATCGAGGTGGAGACCTCGTTTCTGCGGCACCCGGCGGTGGCGGAAGCCGGCGTGACCGGCCGGCCCGATCCGCTGCGCGGGGAGGTGATCTCCGCGTTCGTGGTGCTCAAGGTGAGCCACCAGCCGTCCGACGCGCTCAAACGAGAACTGCTGGAAATGGTCCGGCGCGATTTCGGCCCCGTGGCGGTGATCGGCGACCTGCATTTCGTCGGCATGCTCCCCAAGACCCGCAGCGGCAAGATCATGCGCCGGGTCCTCAAGGCCGTGATCCTGAACCGGGATCCGGGCGACGTGTCCACGATCGAGGACGAGGGATCGATCGAAGAGGCGCGGGGAGCGTGGGCGCAGATGCAGGCAGAGGTGGCCCCCTCCGGGGGGTAGCATGCGGATCGTTTCGCTGCTTCCCAGCGCCACCGAGATCGTCTGCGCACTCGGGCTCGCCGACGTGCTCGTCGGTGTGTCGCACGACTGCGACTTCCCCCCTGAAATCCAGGGCAAGCCCGTGCTCAGCGAGGCGATCGTCGGCACGACCATGCCCAGCGGGGCGATCGAGGACCGGATCCGCGGCGCGATCCACAAAGGCAAGAGCGTCTACCACCTGGACGACAGGGCGCTCGCCCGGCTCGACCCCGACCTGATCCTGACCCAGGAGCTCTGCGCCGTGTGCGCGCCTTCCTATACGTTGGTCAAGCAGGCGGCGAAGCTCTTGGACGCCGAGACCAGGATCGTCTCGCTCGAGCCGCACGGGCTCCTGGACGTGCTCGACAACATCCTGCTCGTCGGGGAGCTCACCGGGACCGCGCGCCGGGCAGAGACCCTGGTGGATCGCCTCAGGGGCCGCATCGAGGCCGTGAGGGTGAGGGCCGCCGAAGCGGCGAGCCGCCCCCGGGTCGCGTGCCTGGAGTGGCTGGAGCCCGTGTATGTCGGGGGCCACTGGGTGCCCGAGATGGTAACCATCGCGGGCGGCCTCGACGTCCTGGGGCGGCGGGGCGAGCCGTCGTTCGCCGTAGAATGGGAAACGGTGGCATCGGCGCACCCCGAGGTACTGGCGCTGATGCCCTGCGGGTTCGACGTCGGCCGGATCCGGGCGGAGATGGATCTGCTCACCGCCCGCCCGGGATGGCTCGACATCCCGGCTGTGCGAAGCGGCCGGGTCTACCTCACCGACGCGTCATCGTACTTCAGCCGGCCCGGCCCGCGGCTCGCGGACGGCCTCGAGATCCTCGCCGCGGCGATTCACCCGGAGATCTTCGACCACGCCCTCCCCATTGGTGCGCTGGAGAGGATGTGAGCCGGCGCCTGAATCCTGACCCGAGGTCTAGGAGGAGTGGACCCCGACTCCCGTCAACGCGTCGAGTTCGGCGATCCTGCGATCGAGGTCATCCATCCGGCGCCGGTACTCGAGTTCGGCGATGACGGCGTCTTGAATGTAGCTGAGCACCGCGGCATCGACCGATTTCTGGCTCTGGTGCTCGCGCTCCCAAATGAAGTCGGTGAGCTTGTGGACGAATTCACGCAGATCCATGTTTTCCCCCCCCAGGCCCCCCTGGTCTTCGAAATTCAAGCGTCTCTCCGCGCTTGTGACAGTGGGCTCGGCGTCATTGGTTCGAACATCCAACTCCAATTTCCTGCAGGTTCGGCGCATTTGCTGCGAAGGAATCCCGGCGGTGAGGAGGAAACGTTCATCCAATCGGCGAGAGAGGAGACCCGCGCATGCTGCTGGACGAACTGGTCACGGCCACCTATCCGCTGGAGCGGGTGAACGATGCCGTGGCGGCGCTCGACCGGGGGGACGGTCTGCGCGGCCTTCTCGTGATGGCGCGGTGAGGCGGATGGGAGCCGCGGTCCGGTGCCTCTGCGTCGGAGTGTGCCTCGCGCTGCTCTTGCCTCCCGCGGGCGCCGCGCCTCGGGTGGGTGCGTCGCTGCTGGCGGCGGCTCCTCCCGCGGTCGAGCGGGGCCCGGCGGGGCCGCCCGGTCCTCCGTCCACCCTGCTGATGGAAGTCTTTACCGGGCAGGTCCTGGCCGAGACCGACGCGCACCGGCAGATCCCGCCGGCGAGCCTCGACAAGCTCATGACCCTCTACCTCACCCTGCAGTCGGTCAAAACGCACCGTCTGGACCTGTCGACCACGGTCACGGTCAGCGTCGACGCCTGGCGGATCGGCCGGACCCCGCGCAGCAGCCGCATGTTCTTGAACGTCGGCGACCGGGTGACGATCGAGCAGCTCTTGTACGGGCTGATGGTGGCGTCGGGCAACGACGCGGCGGAGACGCTCGCGGAGGCCATCGCCGCATCGCCTGAGCAGTTCGTCGACCAGATGAACGCGACGGCGGCCCGCTTGGGATTAAAGGATACCCACTTCGTGACTCCACACGGGCTGCCCACTCCGGGCGAGCATACGAGCGCGTGGGACATGGGACACCTCGCGCGCGAGATCCTGGTGGCGTTCCCGGATGCGGTGGCCTATACGAGCCCGCGGTATGTGACGTACGGCGGCATCCGTCAGGCGAACTGGAACAACCTCGTCTTTCGCGACCCGCGCGTCGACGGCCTGAAGACCGGATTCACGGACGAGGCGGGTTTCAACATCGTCGCGACGGCCAGCCAGGGGCCGCTCCGCCTGGTCGCGGTCGTCATGGGGGCGCACACCCTGCAGCTCCGCACCGCCTCGGCGGAAGCGCTGTTCAACATGGGATTCGCCCGGTACGAACTGGTGGCGGTGCCGTGGCAGCGCCTCGTCCCATCCTCGATCAGGGTCTACGGCGGCCGCGCGGCGCGGTTGCGGCTCGAGACGCCCCGTGCCATCGAGGTCCTCGTGACACGAGACGATCATTCGACGCTGACCGTGTCGGAGGAGCTTCGCGTGCGTCCGATCGCGCCCTTCCAGCGGGGGCAGCAGGTCGCCACCCTCACGATCCGCAACGCGACGGCCGTTCTGGCGACATCGCCGCTGCTCGCGGCTGCCCCCGTCGACCGCAGCGGGATCCTCGCCCGGCTGTGGAGCCTGCTGCGATATCGGATCGGAGGGCTGCTGCGGCATCGTCAGACGACGTGGACCGCGACGTTCGTCCCGCAGCAATAGAGCGCCGCAGGAGTGCGCGGACGCGATCCCGAAGGTGACACGGCTGAGCGCACAAGTTCACGTTCTTGTGCCCGAAGTGGTTCTGTCCGCTGTGCGGGGCCGCGCTGGTTGACCACGCTCCGCGTGCGAGGTGACCGCGCAGCCGGCCGGTGGCCCGCCGGGATGGCGTCGGGAGGTGTCGTGTGGAAGAGAACGGCCGTACGGCAGAGGGGAGGGGGCCTGCGGTCGCGCCCGATGTTTCGAGTGATCGGCGCGCGTGGGCTGAGCCGCTGCTGGCCGGGATCGTGGTTTCCTTGATCGCCGAGGCGAAGGATGCCGGCTGGAGCGGCCGCCTGGAGTATGTGGTCGAAATGTGTGCCCAGGAGATGACCTCGAGTCTGGGGATGACGCGGCAAGAGATCGTGCAGGCGGTCCTCCGGTGGGCGGGGGAACTCGGAGAAGACCTGACCCGCGAGGATGTGGAGAAGGCGCTGGCGCCCTGAGGGGACCCCGACCGGTCGTTCTGCGGTGAATACCTGCGGGTGGGTCCAGGGTCCCGATCCCTGGTCTGGTTCCTGTGTTTGACGCTGCCGTTGACGGGGTAAACTCGGCGGGGGAAAACCAGGATGGACAGGGGGAGAGGGGTGTCATATTATCGTATTTGCGCTGCTCGCACTCATTGGCCTTACGCTGTGGGCAACCGGGTATTTGATCATTCGTTAGCGGTCTTTCACCGAGGGGCGTAAGCCGGGCCGACCGCCTAGACGGACGGAGACTCGCGTTTGCGGATTGTCGTGCGCAGACATCATTGCCACGGTGTCACCGGGCCCATGCTGATTGCTGCGGCTGCGGCGATCGGTGCGTTGCTTCTGGCTCGGCCCGCCGCTCAGGCGCAGCCCGTCCTGCCGGCGCAGCCCCAGGTGTTCCTCGCCACGACCTACACGCCTCCGTCGGGGCAGATCATCGCCGTGCCGGCCGGCGGTGACTTTCAGGCGGCGCTCAACAGCGCGAACCCGGGCGACGTCATCACGCTGGCGGCCGGCGCGACGTTCACGGGCCCGTTTGTGCTTCCCAACAAGCCGGGGGCCGGGTGGATCTACGTGCGGACCAGCGCGCCCGACAGCGCTCTGCCGTTTCCGGGCAACCGCATCGACCCCTCGCACGCGCCGCAGATGCCGAAGATCGTGGTCGGGCCGGATGCCGTCTCGCACCATGGTGCGATCGTGACGGTGCCCGGCGCGCATCACTTCCGCTTCATCGGGATCGAGGTTGCTCCCACCCCCGGGGCGCTCGTAAACAACGTGATCGAACTGGGTTGGGGCGAGACGACGGTAGACGCGGTCCCGCACGACATCATCTTCGACCGGTGCTACATCCACGGCGACCCGGCCGTGGGGGGGGCCCGCGGCATCTTCATGAACGCGGCGTCCACGGCCGTGATCGACTCGTACCTGTCGGACTTCAAGCTCACGGACCGGGATACCGAGGCGATCATGAGCGTGAACGGCCCGGGGCCCTTCAAGATCGTGAACAACTACCTGGAGGCGAGCGGGGAGAACGTCATGTTCGGCGGGCAAGATCCGACGATCGCGAACCTGGTCCCCGCCGATATCGAGATCCGAAACAACTACTTCGCCAAGCCGATGTCGTGGCGGATCGGGGACCCCACGTACGCCGGCACCCCCTGGAGCGTCAAGAACCTGCTCGAATTGAAGAACGCACGCCGGGTGCTGGTCGACGGCAACGTCTTCGAGAATAACTGGAAGCAGGCCGACCAGGCTGGGTTGGCCATCGTGTTCACCCCGCGGAACCAGAACGGCACCGCGCCGTGGTCCACGGTTCAGGATGTTACGTTCACGCACAACATCGTCCGGCACTCGACGGGGGGCATCAACCTCATGGGGTGGGACGATCTCTCGACCGCCAGCGGCCAGCTCCAGCGGGTGCTCATCCAGCACAACCTGTTCACCGACATCGGCGCCTTCGCCGCAAACGGCGGCTACGTGGGGCTGCTGTTCCTCCTGGCCGATGGAACGGCAAACGTCGTCATCGACCACAACACCGCCCTCCAGACCGAGTGGCCGCTCTATGCCCAGGTGCACAACGCCGGCCGCGGGCCCCATACCGGATTTGTCTTCACGAATACCATCACCCCCAACAA
>WNGI01000525.1_pt1 | contig 29195 bp, 35 predicted proteins | sample 5400621 | NCBI WGS metagenome assembly WNGI01 (sample SAMN13153374, study PRJNA577476) | soil metagenome | isolation source: 20 cm soil or saprolite under Garry oak tree replicate 1 | place: USA:California | collected 2016-06-15
CGCAGCCCGTGGGAAGATCGAAGCCGGTGGGCTAACGCACGTACGCGAACGGACTCGCGGGCGCGGGACCTCCCGCCGAATACGGCCGTGAGTACTGGACCAGGGTGAAATCGTCGGCGTAAGCCGGGCCGTCGAGCCGGTACGCCAGGCTCATCGTGAGCGTCCCTTTGGCGTAGTTCTGGAGGCCAACTCCGATAGGTGGCCCCGAAAGATGAGCCCACCCCTGGCGCATCGCGGTGACCGCCACCGACAGGTTTGCCTTCGCGGATCCACACTGGACTCGCCAGAACGCGCCCTGTTCGTCGCTGTGCCGGCCCATGTTGAGGAGCCGGCATCCGGCCGGTAGGGCCAGCTGCAGAGGGCGGTCGGTGGGGGGAAACACGAAGGCCGCGTTTGGCGTGGTCGGCTGGGTGGGCTTTGGCGCAGGGGTCAACGTGGGTGTGACCGCACTCGTCGGCATGGCGAAGAAGGCGACCTTCATGGACCCGACGACGACGAGCTGCGGACGGATCACGCCGGTCAGAACGACCATGCGGTACCCCGGTGCGGGAGTGACCTGCAGCGTCGCGATGAGCCGATCCTCGGCGGTGTATTTCGTCGGTGCATAGCCAAACAGCCACACCTGTGGCTCGATCGAGGCACACGCCGCGGCGTTCGCGGCGAAGTGCGGATCGTTCCAGAGGCCGGTCAGGGCGACCAGATCATCGCGCTGGTCGGCACTCGAGCCGTCAAAGAGTGATGCTCCGCCGCGGAATGGGAGCCACGCTCTCGAATAGCTGTCGTCGGCGCGGGTGCCAGCGTATCGAGCATCCGCGGCGAGATGTGCGTTCTCCTCGTCGATCGTGGGGCGCACCCAGCTCTCATTCGCCAGAGCTTGGGTGCGGCAGCGGCGATCACCAGGATTCCGAGAAGAAGCGCCGCGGCGGCCATTTCACGCACCCGCTCAGTGTCCCTGCACGCGAGCCGAACGTCGTCAGCGTCGCGAGCCCCAACTCATACATCCGTGGTAGAAGAAGGGCGTGGAACGGCTCCGCTACGACGAGGACAAGGCGTTCTTCCTCGCGGACGATGCGTCGACGATCGCCCGCATCGTCAGAACGGTGCCCGCGGATCGCCTCCGCGCGACGAAGTTCGACGAGTGGACGGCGGTCGAGATCATCGGGCACGTGGCCGACGCGGCCGAGATCTTCGCCGACCGCGTCCAGCGCTGCATCGATGAGGACCGGCCGACAGTCGCCGCCTACGACCAGGACGCCGTGGCTTCCGAGCGCCGGAACAACGAACGCGATCCGATGGAGCTCTCCCGGCGCCTCTCCGCCGCCCACTCGCGCATCGTTCAGCTCCTGCAGCAGCCTGGGGCGGCCGCCCGTCCCGGCAAGCACAGCGACTGGGGCGACGTGGACGCCGGCCACTTCGCGGCCTACCAGGCCGATCACTCGCACGGCCATACAAGCGAGCTGGCAAAGGCTTTTCCGCCTACCTTCTAGGCGGCCCGCTCCAGGAACTCAACTCCTAGTCATGGCGTAATACATGTGTGCCGACCCTGCGGGACCAGGCGCTTGCGCCGCTCTCGCGCGCCGACGCCGAACGTCTCCTTCCCCTGCTGGCGAGCGGACGTCAGACGCTCGAGCGGCGGGTCCTCCGCGCGCGCTGCCTCAAGTACTTCGAGTCGTTCGATCTCGCGTGGGCGGAGCTGAACGAAGTCCTTCCACTTGTCAAAGAGCCGCTCCTCGAGGCGCGGGTCGCGGTCGACCTTCTCCAGCTCTCGTACTACCTCGTGCGGCGCGACGAGACTCCGAGGCTCGCGCAGATCGCGCAGAAGCACGCCGCCGGCGATCCGCTGATGCTGGCCGAGTTCCATCTCGGCAACTCCACCGTTCTCACGGCCCAGAACGAGATCACCAATGCGTTGCAGAGCGCGCGGCGTGCCGAGGATGCGCTTCTGACGGCGCCGAAGGGACGCTCGCGCGATCTCGTCGTCACGCGTGTCCAGCGGCAGCTCGCGCATCTTCTCTCGCACTCAGGCGATTACGTCGACGCGACCGCCGCAGCGGAGGCGACGGTGCGTCATGCCGCCCGCGTCGGCGACCCGTGGGAAGCGGCGTGGGCCGTCTACACGACCGGGTTCGTCGACTGGGCCGCCGGACGGATCGATCAGGCGGTCGACCAATTCACCAAGGCCGAGGCCAGCCTCCGCACGTACGGCTCGTCGGTCTGGCGGTACACGTGTCTCTGCCTCGCGCGGGCGCGCATGGAGCGCGGCGAGATCGCCGATGGCGACCGTCTCGCGCGGCAAAGCGCGACCGGTGCCGCCGAGGACCACGCGCATCTTGCGCTCCTCCGCGGTGAGACCGACGTGGCGGATCGCATCCTCACGCGGGCTCCGACCGGCTTCCCCGAGGACGAGCAGTTCCGCAACAACGTTCGCGCGATCGTTCGCGCGGAGAAAGGTGACCCCCGCGGCGGGGTACGCATGCTCGACGAGGCGGCGAAGGAATACGAGGCGCGCGGAATGGCGCACTGGGCGCTCGGCGCCGCGGTGCATGCGGCGTACTGGCGCGAGTCGCTCGTCCGCGGTGGCGGCGCGTCGCGCGCCGCCGGCCTGGTGCGCGACATCGGGTCGCGTGGCGGCGAGGGGTTTGCGTACTACCTACCGGAGGTCGCGTCGTGGCTCGGACGCGCGGCCGAACGCGACCCTGCGGCGCGCGAGCTCGCACGAAAGATCAGCGCGCACGCCGACGCGGCGCTGCGGCGCGCGAAATCGGACAACGCGGCGCCCGTCGGTTCGTCCGCTCTCGACGAGGCGACGTTCTACCTGAGGACAGTCGGCCTCACATGGCGCGAGCTCGGCATCCTCCGGGAGATGGAGCTGCTCTCGCGTGAGGGCAAACGCCTGGATCGCGCGGCGCTCGCGGACCGTCTTGGCGTGTCGCCGAACACGCTACGCGTCCATCTCACGCGGATCCGCGCGAAGCTCGATGTCGGAGACCGCCGCGGCGACGAGGTGCTGCTCTCGGCCGCTCTCACACAGCGGCCGGTCGCGTGAGCGACGAGAGGCGAGCCGATCCCGAGAGGCGCAAGCGCCTAATCGGGCGCTATCAAGCGCTCGCTGACGGCATCGAGTCGATTCTGTTTCGGCGCGACCCGATCGGAATCGGCAGCACCATCGACAACCCAAATAAGGACGAGTACGCGTCCGAGGCTGCGACGATCGCAAGGCGCATTCCCGACGTGTTGGACTTTGAGGCTCTTCGTTTCACGACCTGGCAGGTCTTCATTCAATTTTTCACAAGTGAGGGCGCCGGACCCGAGTCGCGATACCAGGAGTTGGCAGAGGAGATTTGGGCATTCGCTAACGAGGTCGCGAAATAGGCCGGAGCCACTCGCACGCGCCTATTCTGGCCGCTTCGGTGTTCGGACCGTTGCTTCGTGGCGACAAGGTCACGCTTCGCCCCGCGCGTGAAAGCGACGCGGAGCATTTCGTGCGGTGGTTCGCGGACATGGAGGTCACGCGTTACCTCGCGACACGCATGGCAATCACGCTCCAACAAGAGCTCGAATTCCTGAAGCAGATCGGTGAATCGAAGACGGACGTGTGGTGGGTCATCGATGTCTCCGACCAAGCGATCGGCGCTACCGGGATCCACGGCATCAATTGGCTCGACGCGAACGGAACGACCGGCATCGTCATCGGCGAGAAAGCCTCGTGGGGAAAGGGCTACGCGAGCGATGCGATGCGTCTCCGCACGCGTTACGCGTTTCGCGAGCTCAACCTGCACAAGCTCATGACCGAAGTGGATACCGGGAACGAGGCGAGCCGGAAGGCGCTCGAACGTAACGGATACCGGACCGTGGGGATACGGCGCGAGCAGACGTTCCGCGAAGGAAAGTGGCGCGACCGCTGGCTGGGAGAAGTACTACGCGCGGACTGGGAGAAAACCCAGGCCTGACACCCGCCTGCGACCCTTCGCACGAGTGATGCTCTGCTAGCCTCGGGCCGCGGGAAGGGTCAAGTGAAGAAGCTACTCGTCATTCTCCTGTTGATCGTCGGCGGAGTGGGGGCGTTCCTCTATTTCCCCCGCGGCGGAACGGTCACGTCCGCCTCGAACGCGGCGACCCTAGCCATCCTGAACACGGCGATCGAAGGCGCGCGCGCCGGATTGGCATTCGCGCCGGCACTCGACGGAGAGGTGTACGCGACAGGAGACCTCGTCCGCGCGAACGTCGACGGCCGCGCCGTGCTCACGTTCTTCGACGGCTCGTCGTTGTCGGTCGATCCCGGATCGCAGGTGAAGGTCGTCGCTCTGAACCGTGTTTCCGCGGACGGCATCCAGGTCACCATCGAGCAGTCGCTCGGGCGATCGTGGTCGTCGGTCCAGAAGCTCAAGACGCCCGACTCCCGGTACGAGATCCATACGCCGAGCACGGTCGCCGTCGTACGCGGCACCGGTTTCCTAACGTTTGTCCAGCAGCTCGCGTCGGGCGGGACGCAGACGACGTATCAGGTGGACGAAGGCACCCTCCAGGTGACCGCGAACGCTGGGGGCACCGTCTCCGTGCCCGCCGGCAATCAGGTCACGATCGCCGAGGGCGCCGCCGCTCCCGCGGGCGCCACGCCGATCGCGCCGTCACCGCGTCTTGAGATCAGCGGCTCGCCGGGCCTCGGCTTCCTCGTGGTCGCCCCGACCGGTCAGTCCTGCGGGACCGCCACCGGCAAGGCCGAGATCTTCGGCTGCGTGGTGAGCGGCGATAAGGTCATCGTCCGCGATCCCGCAGCCGGCCGATGGGGCGTCTTCCTGACCTCGCCCAGCGCAATACGGACTTCTGCGTTCACCTTCGACGGGTTCGTCGGCACGAGCTCCGTCGCCAGACAGATCATGGAAGGGCCGCTCGTCGCGGGTCAGATGGTCCGTTCCGGGATCACTCTGAAAGCCGGCCCGCCCCTCACGCTGTCGGCGTTCGAGCCGTCGACGGTCGTGACCAGCGTGTGCGCCGCCACCGCGCCGGGCCGCGTCTTCGCCGCCGGGCCGGTCGACGGCCGCGCCGACTCCGTCAAGACGTTCGCGCGCGACAACAAAGCGACTCCGGTCTCCCTGGTGTTCACCGAGGACGAGCTGAACCAGGTCGTCAACAAGAACGCGCCGTCGGCGACGCAGGGCGTGACCCTCAGCGACGCGAAGATCAGGATCGACGCGGGCGGGATCCACGGGACCGCGAAGGCCGCGACGCAGTTCATCACCGTGAACGCAAGCGCGGACGTGGTCGGCGGCTCCGTCGGGGACAAGTTCACGCTCAAGGTGTCGCACCTCACGGCCGACCCGCTTCCGCCGGGACTCATCGATGCGGTCAAAGGCATCGTCGACTCGACCACCGCGGACATCTCCGGCTCGGTCCCGTTCGTCGTCAAGCAGGTCGCGTTCCGTAACGGCTGCTTCTGGGTCAGCGGGGTGACGGCGAACTAAGAGCGCGCACAATTCGCGCGTGCGGCCTGAGCTCGAGAAGCTGGTGCGGGAGGGGATGTCCCGCTATCACGTCCCCGGGGTAGCGATCGGCATTCTCCACGACGGCGACGAGGACATCGCCGCGTACGGCGTCACCAACCTCGAGCACCCGCTTCCGGTGGATGCCGACACGCTCTTTCAGATCGCCTCGATCACCAAGACGATGACGGCGACCGTCGTCATGCGGCTCGTCGAACGCGGGGCGCTCGACCTCGATGCGCCGGTCCGGCGCTACCTGCCGGAATTCAAGCTCCGTGACGAAGACGCCGCCAAGGGCGCGACGCTTCGCCATCTCGTCACCCACACCGGTGGTTGGCTCGGAGACTGCTTCGCGGACTTCGGCAAAGGCGACGACGCGCTCGCGCGCTACGTCGCGGCCATGGCCGAGCTCGAGCAGCTCACCCCGCTCGGCGAGATCTGGCACTACTCGAACTCGAGCTTCGCGGTCCTCGGCCGGCTCATCGAGGTCGTTACCGGCAAGACGTACGAAGCCGCCACACGCGAGCTCCTCTTCATCCCGCTCGGCATGGCGAGAAGCTGCTTCAACGCCGACGAGGCGATCACCCATCGCGTGGCCGCTGGTCACTCGGTCGTCGACGAGCAGCCGCGCGTCGTCCGTCCCTACGCCTTCCCGCGCGCCGCCACACCGGTCGGGGGCGTGATCTCGAGCGTGCGCGACCTCCTTGCCTACGCGCGATTCCACCTCGGCGACGGGCGTACGTCGGACGGCGGCCGCCTGCTTTCGGTCGGGTCTCTCGAGCTCATGCGCACGCGGCTCGCGCCCGCCGACAACGACCGCGGCGTCGGGGTCGCGTGGTTCCTGCGTGAGGTTGGCGGGGTCACCCTCCAGTACCACGGCGGATCGGCCATCGGCCAGCAGGGCGTTCTCATGCTCGCGCCGGAGCGCGGCTTTGCGATAGCGGTGCAGGCGAACTCGACCCGCGGCGCGCTGCTCCATCAGGCGATCACCAAGTGGGCGCTGAAGACGTTCGTCGGGGTGGACGAGCCGGAGCCGCAGCACGTGCGTATGACGAAGACGCGCCGGGACGAGCTGGTGGCGCGCTACACCGCCGCCGGAGCCGACGTCGAGCTCCGCGCGGGCGGCGACGGCGTTCTGCTGTACCGCTCCATCTACCACAACATCCTTGGCATCACGCCCGCGCCGACGGACCCGCCGCCTTCTCCGGTCGCGTTCACGGCGGAGGACCGCTTCGTATGCCTCGAGGGTCCGTTGAAGGACGTCCGCGGCGAGGTCATTCGCGACGAGACCGGCGCGGTGCGCTGGCTCCGTACCGGCGGCCGTGTTCACCGGCGCGTGGACGCCTAAACGGTGCGCCCGTACCTCAACATCCTCCGCCGGGCACTCGAGGAGGGTGACGAGCGCGCCGACCGCACCGGCGTCGGCACGCGCGCGGTCTTCGGCGAGATGATGCGGTTCGACCTACGAGAGGGCTTCCCCGCGGTGACGACGAAGCGCCTCGCGTTCCGTTCGGTGGTCGCGGAGCTCCTCTGGTTCCTCGCTGGAAGCTCGGACGTAAACGACCTGCACGCGCTCGGCGTTCGCATCTGGGACGGCAACGCCTTTGCCGATTACTGGCAGGCGCGCGCGCGTTTCCCTGGCGACGCCGGACGCAACTACGGGCAGCAGTGGCGCGATTGGGTCGCCCCCGACGGCCGGCGCATCGATCAGCTGCGCGACACCATCCGCCTCATTCGCGAGCAGCCCGCGAGCCGGCGGATGCTCGTGGTCGCGTGGAACCCGGGCGAGCTCGAGCAAACCTCATTGCCGGCGTGCCACGCGCTCTTTCAGTTTTTCGTTGCCGCCGGGAAGCTCTCGCTCATGATGTACCAGCGCTCCTGCGACCTCGTCCTCGGGGTGCCCTTCAACATGGCCGAGTACGCGTTGCTGCTGCATCTGGTTGCCCGTGAGGTCGAGCTCGAGCCGCACGAGTTCGTTCACGTTCTGGCCGACGCCCATATCTACCGCGATCACGTCGACGCGGCGCGCGAGCAGCTCGAGCGCGAGCCCTACCCCGCGCCGGCGCTGTGGTTGGACCCGGAGCTGCGCGGCGTCGACGATGCCGTGGCGCGCTACCGCGAGATCGTGGCGCGCGCGAAACGCGGGGAAGCGCCGGGTCCCCTGCTCGACGGCTTCGCGAAGCTTCTCAACTACCAGCACCATCCGCCGATCAAGGCGAAAATGGCGGTTTGAGCCGGATCGCATTCGTTGTGGCCCGCGATCGCCGCGGGGTCATCGGCAAGGACGGACGGCTTCCGTGGCGGCTTCCCGACGATATGAGGAACGTGCGCAAGCTCACCGTGGGGAAGCCGCTCATCATGGGGCGGCGCACGTTCGAGTCGATCGGCAAGCCCCTCCCGGACCGTACGAGCATCGTTCTGACACGCGATCCGGCGTTCCGCTGCGATGGCTGTCTCGTCGCGCGCACGACCGACGAGGCCCTCGCGCTCGCGGGCGATGTCGAAGAGGTCATTGTGTTCGGCGGGGCCGGTGTCTTCAAGGATTTCCTGCCGCGCGCGGATCGCATCTATCTCACCGAGGTCGACACCGAGGCCGCCGGAGACACGTACTTTCCGCCGCTCGATCCTCGCGAGTGGCGCGAGATCGATCGCAGCGCGCATCCGGCGGACGCGCGCCACCCGTTCGCGTTCTCTTTCGTGACGCTCGAGCGCGTCCGGTGAGCACCGCCTTCGCAGGGTTCGTCTGGGATCCGCGACTCGCGTCGCATGTCTACCGGTCCGATCATCCGCTGAAACCCTGGCGGCTCCAGGGTGTGCACGACACGCTCGAGCGCCTCGGTGCATTCGCGCTCCCGAACGCGCGGCTCCTCGAGCCGAGGCTCGCGACGCGCGCCGAGCTCGAGCGCATCCACGACCCGGCGTACGTTGACGCGATCGCCCAAGCCTCGGCCGACCCCGACCTCGATTACTCGGCGTGGGGCCTCTCCGCGTGGGGCGACACGCCCCCGTTCGCGGGGATGCACGACGCCTCGCTTCTCACCACGGGCGCCTCGCTCGTCGCGATGGAGGCCGTCATCGCAGGTAAGGCACGAGTGGCGTTCAACGGGGCGGGCGGGCTGCATCACGCGATGCGCCGCAACGCGTCGGGCTTCTGCATCTACAACGACCCCGCGATCGTGTGTGGCCTTCTCGCCGATCGCGGAATGAAGGTCGCGTACGTCGACATCGACGCCCACCACGGCGACGGCGTCCAGGCCGCGTTCTACGAAAGCGACCAGGTCCTCACGATCTCGCTGCACGAGTACGGCATCATCCCCCGGCTCGGCCGGCCGTTCTTCCCGGGTACCGGCTCCGCGGACGAGCGCGGCACCGGCAAGGGCGCCGGATACAGCGTTAACGTCGCGCTCCCGCCCTACACCGACGACCTCGCCTACATGCGCGCGTTCGACGAGGTCGTCCCCACGCTCCTCGAGCGGTTCCGGCCCGACATCCTCGTGACCCAGCAGGGCATCGACCCGCACTTCAACGACCCGCTCACCGATCTTCAGCTCTCGACGCACGCGCGAGAGCACGTCGTGCGCTGGTTCGCGTCGACGCCGTATCCCTGGGTCGCCATGGGCGGGGGCGGCTACGACCTCGATGCCGTGCGCCGGACGTGGTCCATTGAGTACCTCATCATGCTTGGCGCTCCGGTCCCTGAAGCGCTCCACGATGACGATCCGCCCGTCCTCGGCGGCCGTGCGCGGACCGCGGTGGACGCCGCGACCGACCAGGCCACGAGCGAAGCCCTGGCCGCCGCGTTCAAGTGATCGCGACGGTCGCCGATCGCTGGCGGCCGAGGGCCTTTGCGGCGTGGGCGCTTGGTGCGGGAACGTTGTGGGGCCTCGCCTGCGTCCCGATCGCGATGGTGTTCTCTACCGTTAGCGCGTACCGCCTCTCGCAGACGGTCCACGTCGACGACATCGTGTTCGGTCCGACGCGCAGCGCGATCGTCGACACGCTTCTCGTGGCCATCGGCGTCGAGCGCACCGCGGTCCTCGTGTACGTGCTGCAGCGATCGTTCGACGCCCTCGTCGTCGCGGCGGCCATCACCCCGATCTTTCTCTGGCTCCTCGGCTCGAGCGCGATCCACGCTGCCGCTCGTTTCCGCGGTGTCCGCGGCCGGTCCTATCTACCGCTCCTCGTCCTCTTCGGGTACGCCGAGCTCGTGTACCAGGCGCCCACGTCGCTCGCCGGGATCGTGTTCGCCGGCGGACCGTTCACCGGGCTCGCCGACGCGGTGAGCGTCGTGATGCTGGTGTGGTTCGCGCTCGTCGTTCATCGCGCCATCGCGCTGCACTACGGCGTATCCGGGGATCAAGCTCTCGCCATCTTCCTGATCGGCGCGCTGGCGTTCTACCTCCTGCCGCTCATCCTCATCGCGGTGCTCCTCGTCGCGATCGTGGTGGCGGCGGCCATCCTGCAGTACTTCTAGGCATGCGCAGGGTCTGGGCCATCGTGCGCTGCCGTTGCCCGCGGTGCCTCTCCGGGCGTGTGTGGCGCGGCATGTTCTCGATGAACGAGCCCTGCCCGGTCTGTGGGTTGCGGTTCGAGCGCGAGACCGGTTACTGGACCGGGGCGATGGTCGCGAGCTACACGCTCGGCATTCCTGTCCTCGCGCTACTCGTCCTCGCGGTGTGGCTCGCGACGGGGTGGGACGTCCTCGTCGCCCTCGTCGTCGCGGATATCCTTTTTCTCGCAGTCGTTCCGTTCGTCTGGCGCTACTCGCGCGTCGTGTGGCTGCATCTCGACTGGCTCATCGATCCGGTCGCATCCACTTGACCGAGCTGACCTGGGCCGACGCGCGCGGGCGGCGTCTCGCGCGCAGTCACCTCACGACGCCGGCGCCGAAAGCACGCCTCGTCGACGTCGTCCGCGACGTGTGCGGTCTGCAGGCGCAGCTCCTCTCCGCGGCGGAGCTCGCCATCTCGGCGCGCGTCGCGGGCGCGACGCAGGAGTCGGTGAGGGATGCGCTCTGGGTGAAGAAGACGCTCGTCCGCGCCTGGACCGTCCGCGGCACGATCCACGTCATCCCAGCGGATGACCTCCCGCTCTGGATGGCGGCGCTCGGTACTCGCCGCTACTGGGAGTCGAAGGAGTGGCTCGAGCGCGAGCAGCTGACCGCGAAAGAAGCGGGCGCCATTTTCGAGACCGTGCACGGCGCGCTCGAAGAGAAAGGCTCGACCCGCGCCCAGATCGCCGACGCCGTCGTGACCCGGCTCGGCACGAAGTTCCGACCGAAGATCACCTCTGGGTGGGGCAACCTGCTGGCTCCGCTCATGTACATGGGCAAGATGTGCTTCGGTCCGTCGGTCGGACCGAACGTGACCTTCGTTCGCGCGGACCGGTGGGTCCGTACGTGGCCGCGGATCGACCCGGAAGAAGCCCGGCGCGAGCTCCTTCTGCGCTTCCTTCGGGCGTACGGCCCCACCACGCTCGACGGGATGGCGCGCTGGTTCGGGATGAAACCCGCGGCTCTCCTCCCGCTCCTGCGTTCGCTCGAGCCCGAGCCGGCCGCGGTGACCATCGAGGGGCGTAAGGCCTGGATGCTGGCTCGCGAGCGGAACGCGCCGCAGCGGCGCGCTCCGCAGGTGCGTCTTCTCGCGCAGTACGACTGCTACGTCATCGGCTCGCATCCGCGCGAGACGATCGTCGACGAGACGGCGCGCACCCGGATCCGGTCATACAAGCGCGGCCAATGGGAAGGCGTCGTCGGAGTTCCGGTGTTCCTGGTCGACGGGATCGTGCGCGGTGTTTGGGAACGCCGCGAACGTGGGGGGAGGATCGAGATCGGTGTCCAGTCCGCCGCCAAGGTGAGCTCGGCGCAGCGGCAGGCCCTTGAGGCGGAGGTGATGCGGATCGGCGGTTTCTTCGGCCGCAAGGCCGCGCTAACGTGACGACCATGCCGGCAGCGTGGACGCCGAGCGCCTCGTATCTCGATCGCAGCCGCCTGCGCGCGTTCGCGATGAAGAACGGGTGCGCGGATTACCCCGCGCTTCTCCGCTGGTCGACCGAGGATCTCGACGGATTCTGGGCCGCCACCGAGCGCGACCTGCGCATCGCCTGGCGCACGCCGTACACGCACGTCCTCGATACCTCGCGCGGGCTCCCGTGGACGACGTGGTGGACCGGCGGCCGGATGAATTACGTCGCAACGGCCCTGCGCCACGACGGCGACCGGATCGCCGTTATCGCAGAGGGCGAGGAGGGCACGGTCCGCACGCTCACCTACCGCGAGCTCTCCGATCAGGTCGCGAGCTTCGCCGCCGGCCTGCGGTCCCTCGGCACCAAGCCCGGCGACCGTGTCGCCGTCTTCCTTCCTCTAACGGTGGAATGTGCCGTCGCGGTCCTCGCGATCGGGGCGATCGGCGCCGTGTTCCTTCCGATCTTTTCCGGCTACGGCGCGGAGGCGATCGCCGGGCGCCTGCGCGACGCCGAGGCAAAGGTCCTCGTCTGCGCGGACGGCTTCTACCGCCGCGGGCAGATCGTGAAGATGAAGGAAGTCGCGGACGAGGCGGCGGACGGCGCCCCGTCGGTCGGCACGGTGGTCGTCGTCGATCGCGTGGGCCGCGCGTATCCAAAGCGCGGCCGCGACGTCGCGTGGTCGGACGTCACGCACTCCGGCGCGGTGCTCGATTTTGCCGATACCTCGGCCGAGGATCCCTTCATGGTCATCTACACCTCGGGCACGACCGGGAAACCGAAGGGCGCGCAGCACGTCCACGGCGGTTTTCCGATGAAGGCGGCGCAGGACCTCGCGCACTGCTTCGACCTTCAAGAGCGCGACGTGATCCTCTGGTCGACCGATATCGGCTGGATGATGGGTCCCTGGCTCATCGCGGGCGGGCTCATGCTCGGGGCGACGATCGTCCTGTACGACGGGACGCCGGACTTCCCCGACGCGTCACGGATGTGGTCCCTCGTCGAGCGGCATCGCGTGACGCATCTCGGAATCTCGCCGACCGCGATCCGCGGCCTGATGCGCTCCGGTGAGGATCCGGTCCGGAAGAACGATCGTTCGTCGCTCTTCGTCCTTGGATCGACCGGCGAGCCGTGGAACCCCGACCCGTGGTGGTGGTACTTCCGGAACGTCGGCGATTCGCGCTGCCCGGTCATCAACTACTCCGGCGGCACGGAGATCTCCGGTGGCATCATCGGCTGCACCACCTGGACCCCGATCCAGCCGGGCTCCTTCGCGGGGCCCTGCCCCGGGATGGATGCGGACGTCGTCGACGATCGGGGCCGCTCCGTGCGCGGTGCCGTCGGTGAGCTCGTCATCCGTAAGCCCTGGCCGGGCATGACGCGCGGTTTCTGGCGCGATCCGCCGACCGAGGAGGGCCGCTACTTCCAGACGTACTGGTCTCGCCTGCCGAATGTCTGGGTCCACGGCGACTGGGCGCGGATCGACGACGAAGGCTACTGGTACATCGAAGGGCGCAGCGACGACACGCTCAAGATCGCGGGAAAGCGCGTCGGTCCGGCGGAAGTCGAATCGGCGGCCGTCGCGCATCCCGCGGTGTCGGAAGCAGCCGCGATCGGTGTGCCCCACGAGATCAAGGGCGAGGCCATCATCGTGTTCGTGGTGCCGCGCCCGCTGCACGCGCCGACGCCCGAGCTCGCGCGGTCGATACAGGACAAGGTCGCTGAAATACTCGGCAAGCCGCTGCGGCCCGAAGCGGTGCGCTTCGTGACGCAGCTACCGAAGACGCGGAACGCGAAGATCCTGCGCCGCGTCATCCGCGGCGCGTATCTTGGAAAGCAGGACCTCGGCGACTTGAGCGCGCTCGAGAATCCCGCGGCGGTCGACGAGCTGCGAGCGCTTACCAAAGGCTGACCGCGCCGGGAGCGACCGCACTCACGCGGTCGCTCCCTTAACGCGTTACGGGTTGAGTCCGCCTCGGTTTGCCGTAATTGCGCGAACGAGCGCGACGATAAGTGCGGCGATGAGGAAGAAGAACGCGACTGCGAGAAGCGCGGCGAGGTCGAGCGCCGGCGGCCCCGACGGCTCCGGGAAGATTCCCTGGAACGGACGGACCAGCGGCTCGGTGATCCGGTAAAGGCCGGAAACGAGCGGCTGATTCGCGTTCGCGCCGAAGAGCTTGAGGACGAACCGGAGCAGCAACAGGGTCTCGAGGACGGTGAAGAGAAGCGTGACGACGCGGGTGACCGTCCACACCACATCGTTTCGCGCGACGGTCGCCGTCGTCGGCCCGACGTTCACGTTCGAAGCGCCCGGTGGCGTGGACGCAGGTCGCTCGACGATCCGTTCGCGCTCGTAGCGGTCGACTCGCTCGGTCGTGTCGTGGTCTCGTGGTGCTGATGTAGCCATGCCGTTAGGGGCAGCAGGTGCCATGCCAAATCGTTAACCTGCCAAGCGGCCGTGGATTTTCCGTTCGCACATCGCCAGCGGGTGCGCTTCGGTGAGACGGACCTGCAGGCGGTCGTCTACTACGCGAATTACCTGGTCTTCGCCGAGGTGGGCCGCGTCGCGTATCTGCGCGCGCTGGGCATCGTGTACGAGCGCGATATGGTCGCGCAGGGCGTCGACTTCACGATCGGCGAGGCACGCCTTCGTTATCACGCGCCCCTCCGCTTCGATGACGAATACGACATCAAGGTCCGCGTTGGCGATATTCGTCATTCATCGTGGACGTTCGAGTACGCGATCGACCGCGCCGATGGAACGCATTGCGTCGATGCGTCAACCATCCAGGTGATGCTCGATCGAAAGAGCGGTCGCGCGACCCGGATCCCGGAGGCGCTGCGCAAGATTCTCGAGACGGCGAAGGAAGGCTGATGGATCCCGTCCTTCCCGACGACCTTCTCATGCTCCAGCGCTCGGTCCGCGAGTTCGTCGAAGAGCGGCTCGCGCCGTTCGAGCGCGAGATCGAAGAGAAGGACGAGATACCGCGGTCCGTGATCGACGCGATGGCCGCCATGGGCCTCTTCGGTCTTGGATTCAGCGAGGAGGTGGGCGGACAGGGTTTCGGCAAGCTCGGGTACTGCGTCGCGGTCGAGCAGCTCGCGCGCGCGAACGCGTCGCTCTGGAACGTCATCGGCGGCTCGGCGGGTCTGTGCGGGACCGCGATCGATATCGGCGGACCGGACGCACTTCGCAAGCGCTACCTTCCCGACCTCCTGTCCGCTCGGAAGATCGGCGCGTACGGACTCTCCGAGCCCGGCGCGGGCAGCGACGCCGGCGGTCTTAAGACGGTCGCGCGCCGCGACGGCGACTCGTACGTCATCGACGGCGCGAAGACGTTCATCACCAATGCGCCGATCGCCGAGGTGTTCGTCATTTTCGCGACGCTCGATCCGAAGCTCGGGTCGAAGGGGATCACCGCGTTCGCCGTCGAGCGCGCGACCGCCGGTCTCGAGGTTGGCCGCAACGACGCGAAGATGGGACTGCATGGCTCGACGACCGCGCAGCTCTATTTCCGCGACATGCGCGTTCCAGCGCTCCAGCGGCTCGGCGAAGACGGCAAGGGATTCGCCATCGCCCTCGCAACGCTCGACTACGGCCGGATGGGTCTCGCGGCGCATGCGGTCGGCGCCGCGCAACATCTCCTCGAAGCGTCCATTGCCCACGCCAAGACGCGGACCCAGTTCGGACGTCCGATCGGGACGAATCAGGCGATCCAGTGGCTGCTCTCCGATGGGGCCATCGACGTCCATGCCGCCCGGCTGATGGTGTATGACGCGGCGTCACGAGCCGACCGCGGCGAGCGAGTTACCGACCGGGCGTCGAAGGCCAAGCTCTTCGCCACGGAGGCTCTCGGGCGGATCGCCGACGCGGCGGTCCAGATCCACGGCGGCATGGGATACATGCGCGAGCTCTGGATCGAGCGGGCGTACCGCGACGCGCGTATCTACCGGATTTACGAGGGCACGAGCGAGATACAGCGACTGGTTATTGCGCAGGGGCTACTTGCGGACACATAGCACCATTTCTGGCGTCAGATGTGGATAACCCCATGAATACGGTGGATAAAGGCTCTCCAGGAGCCGTTTCTGTGGACAAACCCCCTGTACCGCGAGCGTCCATCGCTGACATTTGGCGCGTTCCATTGGCCATTTGGCGGGCCCGGAAAGCCCTCGATGCCGGTGAGCTCCAGACCGCCCGGGCGCTCGTCGCGCCGCTCCTCGAGCGCTTCGGGACGGTCACCCTCGTCCGCAAGATCGCCGCGGAAATCCTCTACGCCTCGGGCGACCCTCTCTCTGCCGCGTCGCTCTTCGAACAGGTTGCGAAGAAGCTGACAGGCGACCGAGTGGTTGCCGTGGGCTTGGTCGCTTCGTATGCCGCGCTCAACCGGTCCGGCGACGCTCGTCGTTGCGCCGCGCTCCTGCCCGACAACGTCGACGTACGTCTGGCGCTCGCCTGGGCCGAGCTCGCCGCTCTTGGCGGGGATCCGGATCGCGGATCGGCTCTCGTCGCGGAGATCGCGAACGATCCAGAGCTCGCCCGCTCGGTCGAGCGCGTGGCGATGCACCACGCGCTCGAGGCGATCGTGTCCGGGCGCGTTGGCGATCGCGACGCCGTGCGCGCGAAGCTCCGCACGGCCGAGAGGGATGCGCCCAAGCTCCGCGCCGGTGACCGCGCATTCCTCGGCTACCTCGGCGGCATCGCGCTCCGAGCGGCCGGTCTCAACGACGACGCGCGCGCCACGTTCACGCTCGCGATGGACGCGTCACCCGAGTCGATCGGTGCCGCGCTCGCGCGCCGCGAGCGGGCGAACCTCTCGCTCTAGCCAGCCGCGCGCGATCGCCGGAGCAACGCGAGGAAATCTGCGACGGGTCCGATCGGCGTGCCCGCGTCGGTGCGCCTGATGGCGACGATGGGGCGCCGCACCGGCGGTGCTCCGACGACGCGGACCGGACGAAGGACTCGCGCGCGCAGCTCGGCGAGGAGCGCCATGCGCGGGAGGAGCGCAACGCCGAGACCCTCGATCACCATCTTCTTCGCGGCCTCGACGTTGTCCATCTCGATAACGCTCTCCGGCACGACGCCGGCCTGCCGGATGAGCGAGCTCGTCAGCTCGTAGTAGCTCGATGCGCGGTCGAACAGGATGAGGCGATCGTCGGCGAGCTCCTGCAGACGGATGCGATCGCGCCGCGCGAACGGGTGATGTCGGCTCACGACGAGGACGAGCTCGTCGTCGAACACGGGAATGAGCTCGGCGTCCTGATGCCGGATCGGCCGGCCGACCCCGAGATCGACCTCGCGCCGGAGCACCATCTCGAGGACCTCCTCGGTATGTCCGGTGCGCACACCCATTCGGACCTGCGGATGCGTCGTCTGAAACGCCTTCAAAAGGGCGGGCAGCACATACGTGCTCACCGCGGGCGCCGCGGCGATGAACAGCTCGCCGATTTTTCCGATGCGCAGATCGTCCACCGCCTTCTGTCCTTCGAGTACCTGCGTGATCACGCGCTGCGCGTAGGGGAGGAGCGCACGTCCCGCATCGGTGAGCGTCATCCCGCGCGCGGCTCGGACGAAGAGGTCGACCCCGAGCTCCCGCTCGAGTCCCTGTAAACGCGCGGTAAGAGCCGGCTGGGTCACGCTCAGGGTTTCGGCCGCGCGACTCACGTTGCCGAGGCGCGCTACTTCGCTGAAGGCTTCGAGCTGGGCCAGGAGCATGACGCGATCATAAACAGAATTGATCGCAACTATCGAAACAAACGATTTGTCTTATGGCAGTTCCGGCACGCAGGATGCCCTGCCATGGCGACCATGAAGAGCTTTGACCGCGCCGACAGCACGCCGGCCGAGTACCGGCCGATCCTTCGCGTCGCCGGGACCGACAAGGGGAGCGAGTCGCAGCAAACGGAGTGCTGCTGCCCTGAGCTCTGCCAGCTCGACCACTCGAACTAGTAAACGCACGGAGGGGACCCAGATGGCCACCACCGTTCGCGCCAAGACACTGAGCGAGACGCCGCTTCTGCCGCCGGGCTTCACCGTGCCGGTATCGCGCTGGGCAGACCCAGCCACGCGCCTGCGCGAGCTCCTCGAGAGCGAGCCGTACGTGTTCGCGCCCGGCATCTACGACCCGCACGGCGCCGAGATCGCGATGTACCACCGCGCCACGGCGATCTACTTCTCGGGGTACTCGTTCGCCATCGGGCACCTCGGCACGACGGACATGGATCTCTACTCCGGCCCCGAGATCGCCGACGGCGCGCGCCGCACGATCTCCGCGCTTCGGAAGTTCCAGCTCACGATGGCCACCGGCGACCCCGAGAAGGGCGTCGCGCCGACGCACCTCGAGATCCCTCCGGTCGTCGTCGATATGGACGGCGGCTACGGCAACCTCTTCAACGTTCAGCGCGTCGCCGAGCTGTACGTGAACGCTGGCGTCGCGGGCGCGCACATCGAAGATCAGGTCCTCCCCAAGCGTTGCGGGCACATCGCCGGCAAGGCGCTCATCTCCGCGGAAGAGATGGTCGGCAAGCTGCGCATGGCGCGCGCCGTCGCCGAGGATCTGGGCCGCGACGACTTCGTGGTCATCGCGCGCACCGACGCTGTCTCTGCTGTCGACGCGCCCGAGACGACGCGCGGGCTCGACCTCGCGGTCCAGCGCGCACTTCGCTATCTCGATAGCGGCGCGCCCGACCTCGTGTGGTGCGAGTTCCCGAACTCCGACCGCGAGCCGACCGAGCGCTTCGCCGATCAGGTCAGGCGCCGCTTCCCGGACGCGAAGCTCGCGTTCAACTGGTCGAGCTCGTTCAAGTGGTTCAACGATCCGGACCCGATCTCCTTCGCGGAGCTCGGCGAGCTCGGCTACAAGTTCCTCTTCATCACCCTCGCCGCGCAGCACGCCATGGGCTACGCGTTCTCGAAGCTCCTTCAGGGTCTTTCGGAGGAGCAGGAGCAGGCGTACATCGCGCTGCAGCGCAAGGAGTGGGCGGACGACGACGACATCCCGACGAAGAGCCATCACCTCTTCACCGGCGTGCCGTACCACCAGGTGCTCGGTCAAACAATGGGCGCCTCCCGCCTCGGGAAGTTCGACGGCGAAGCTGCCGAGAAGGCGGTCTGACCATGGATAGCGATGACGTGATCACCTACGACGACGCGAACAACGACGACGGCGACGGAGAAAGCTGGATCGCCGAGCAGGCCCGGCTGGTCTTATTGGAGGACGGGCGCTAGGACGCGAGCGGCTCAAAAGTCGTACTTCTTCATCAGTTCTTTGATCCTGTGAAGGCGCTCCGTGAGATAACTCTGATAGCGAGTCACATTCGCTCTTATCGGCTGCCCAGGCGGCGCAGGGGCGGCGAACCGGCCGAAGCGCGGCGGCGTGAGTATTCCAATGTCGTTGATTTCGTTGTGAGAGCAGTCGAACGTGCGCATCCATCCAAGAATTTCGCCGAGCAGTTGGCCCTCTTGGCCATCCAGTCGATCATCTCTTGGTCGTCACTCCACAGATAGTTCCCCTGCGTCTGAAGCTTCACACCCTGCCCGTGGAAAACGACGAGTCCATCGACAAACTTCTTGCGCCCTTCGTGGGTGTCGAGAGGGCGAGTCGAGGTAGCGAGCACAGATGGGGCTGGCACGATAGGTCTGACGAGGCGGAGCAAGACCAGTCCACCGACGCAGATGGCGGCAAGCATCACGATGAATAGGGCAGCGTCGTGGAAGATGCCTTTGTCCAGCAAAGCGGCGTCGAGCCACCTATTCGAAATAGGCAAACAGCGTCGTCCCGACGAGCACCGCGCCGCCGTAGACCGCGTCCGTCCTAGACACAGCCGCAGGCTAGCAAGTACGTCTGTACGAAATTAGTAGCGTGGCTCCGTATTCAGAAGGAGGAAGCACCCGACTCAAACCGGGTACTCCAGGCGCGTTGATGCGAGAGCCGCCGGAATGATCACGCTACGTTTCCGGAAATGAATGCGGAAGAGTCAGCGCTCCTGGCTCGCCTGGAGCCTGTCGCGCGAGCCGTAGCGGCTGATTGGGGGCTCGACCTAGGTCAGCCGTTCCACGCGACGCATTCCTACGTGGCTCCGGCCGGTTCTGGTGCTGTTTTGAAGATCGTCCCCGCCGAGGATCAGGAGTCGGACCACGAGGCGGCTGCGCTCGCATTCTGGAACGGCGACGGCGCGGTGCGCCTCTTGCGACATGATGCGCATCGCAAAGCGCTCCTCCTTGAACGGGCGATTCCGGGGCATGATCTCTCACAAGTACCCGAAGCAGATGCGCTGGCCGCAGCGATCGAAACGGGCCGCCAGCTGTGGCGAGAACCGCTGACCGGCGCGCCGTTCAGGAACGTGGTCGGTCTATCCAGGCAGTGGCTGGAGGCGATCGCGTCAACCGAACACGAGTTTCTCCCTTACGCGAAAGCGGCTCTCGAGGGGATCGAGCTAAGACGCACGACCCTGGTTCACGGCGACTTCCATCACCACAACATTCTCAGGCGCGGAGCCGGTTGGGCAGCGATCGACCCGAAGCCGGCGTTGGGCGAACCGGAGTACGACGTCGGGCCGTTTCTCTGGGATCCGATGGGAGCCGACCCGACTCGCGAGCGGACAGTTTACCGACTCGCCGCGTTTGCCGCGGCAGGCCTTGATCGCGACCGGATGCGTGATTGGGCAATCGTGCGCGGGACGATATTGGGATTGCCGGTTCGTGCCGGACAGGCGCGGCCACAACTGCGGGTCGTGGGATTCCTCCTTTAGGTCGGCTATTGCGCCGCCAGAATTAGTTAGGACGAAGCGGATACGAGTGTCGGATTTGGGTGGTGCCAGGTGCCGATAGGGTCACGATGCCGTGGAGGGGCGCTACGTGCCGACGACGACCCCACCGTCGACGGAGAGCACGGCGCCGTTGATGAATGAGGCCTCGTCCGAAGCCAGGAAGAGATACGCGTACGCAACGTCTTTCGGCTCTCCGAGGCGCCGGGTCGGCGTGCGCTCGACCATCGAGGCGAGGATCTTCTCCGGCATCTGTCGCACCATCTCGGTCGCGATGAACCCGGGGGCGACCGCGTTAACGGTGATCCCCTTCGGACCGAGCTCGCGCGCCCAGACCTTTGTCATTCCGATGACGGCGGCCTTCGTCGCGACGTAGTTCGTCTGCCCGAAGTTGCCGTAGAGCCCGACGACCGAGGACGCGTTCAGGATCCGACCGGAGTGCTGCCGGATCATCGTCGGCGCGACCGCCTGCGTGCACGCGAAGACGCCACGCAGATTCACCGAGATGACCGCGTCGAAGTCCGCCTCGCTCATCACGCCGGTGATCTCGTCGCCCTTTGACTTCACGAGCTGCGCGTCGCGCAGGATCCCGGCGTTGTTGACGAGTACGTCGATCCGACCGTGCTGTTTCGCCACCGCGGCCGCCGCTTTCGCGGCCTGCCCCATGTCGGTGACATCCACCCGAGCGTCCGCTCCATCGGCCACGTCCCACGTCAGGACGGTGGCGCCGGCCTCTTGAAACACCCGCGCCGTCTCTGCTCCGATCCCCCGCGCGCCCCCGGTCACGATCGCGATCTTCCCGTCGAGTCGGAACATCACATGCCCGAGTCTTCGGGCTCTTCCTCCCACCCCTCGTCGGATTGCAGCTCGTTCTCGTAGATCTCCGGCTCGAGCCCGAGCTGCTCGATGACCGCGACAAGGCCGTTGCGCTGCTCGGGCGGCGTGGTGCGGATCCAGCCGCGGATCACGTCGTCGACCCTCACGCTCGTCGCGCTGCGCTCGCCGGCGACCGATTCGGCCTCGTCGCGCGCGGCCGCCCGCGCGAGCTCGCGGATCGTGTCCGGCACCATGCGGCAGAGGGCCACAAGAACGCCCTCTGCGGACTCATCCCATTCCATCAGGCGATCGCGTCGATGCCGGTCGCGAAGCGACCGATGATGAGCTTCTGGATCTGGGTCGTGCCCTCGTAGAGGCGGTTCACGCGCGCGTCGCGCCAGTACCGTTCGACCGGGAATTCGTCGGAGAAGCCGTAGCCGCCATGGATCTGGATGGCATTGTCGGCGGCGCGCTGTGCGGCCTCGGACGCGTAGAGCTTCGCAATGCTCGTCTCACGGGTGTTCGGCCGTCCCTTGTCCTTGAGGTCGCCGGCGCGCCACACCAGGAGCCGCGCGGCCTCCGTTTCGACGACCATGTCGGCGATCAGCTCCTGCACGAGCTGGTGTCCTGCGATGGGCTTCCCGAAGGTCTTGCGTGTCGTCGCGTACTGGACCGACGCGTCGATGCACGCCTGCGCAACGCCTACCGCACCGGCCGCGACCGAGTAGCGCCCCGAGTCGAGCGCGGTCATCGCGACCTTGAAGCCGTCACCGATCTCGCCGAGACGGTTCGCGTCGGGGACACGGACATCGTCGAGGATGAGCTCGCTCGAGTCCGACGAGCGGAGCCCCAGCTTTCCGTGGAGCGCCTGGCTCCCGTAGGCTTGGCGGTCGCGCTCCAGAACGAACGCGGTGATGCCCTTGGCTTCCTTGGCTGGATCACCCTGCGCGAACACCAGAGCGAGCTTCGAGACCGAGCCGTTGGAGATCCACATCTTCCGGCCGCGCAGCACCCACGAGTCGCCGTCGCGTTTCGCGGTGGTGCGGAGCTTTGTGGCGTCGCTGCCGACCTCGGGCTCGGTGAGGCCGAAGCATCCGATGACTTCGCCCTTGCAGAGCGACGGCAGCCAGCGTTGCTTCTGTTCCTCGGTGCCGAATTTGAGGATGGTCATCTCCACGAGCGAGATCTGCACTGAGAGCGTCGTGCGCACCGACGAGTCCGCGCGCCCGACCTCCTCGGTCACGAGCGCATGCGACACGTAGTCGAGCCCGATGCCGCCGTACTTTTCGGGCACGGGTCCACCCAGCAGACCGAGCGGCGCCATCTTCCTCAGCACGTCCTTCGGGAAGATCTCGCCGCGATCGCGCTCACGCGCACCTGGTGCAATTTCCTTGTCCGCGAAATCCTTCGCGAGCTTCCGGATCGACTGCTGCTCGGAGGTGAGGTCGAAATCCAAGCCCCGAGTCTATGGTGTGCCGGTGTTCGACGATCGCCGCCGTCGGACGAGCTCGCGCGTATCGCGCGCGCGATCCAACGACGTCGCGCGCGAAAGACTCGCCGTGTTCGTCCGCAAAGCGTTATCTAAGCTTTAGCCGCGATACGGCCGGCGAATTGCCATCCACCGCGCCGGCTCGGTAAGCGGTACGAAGCCGTACTTCGCGTAGAGGCCGTGCGCATCGCGCGTCGCGAGGAGTACGTTCCGCAGACCCTGCAGTTCGGGGTGGGCCATGACCGCGTCCATGAGCGCCTTTCCCGCTCCTCTTCCCCTGTGCGCCTCGAGGACGAAGACGTCGCAGACCCATGCAAACGTTGCGCGATCCGTCACCACGCGCGCGAACGCGACCTGCGGGGCGCCTTGAGCGAGGTCACCTTCGAACACCGAGAAGCAGATCGATCCGTCGATCGCGCGATCCATGACGTCGCGCGGGACGCCCGCCGCCCAGTACGACTCGTCGTGGAGGAAACGCCACACCAGGTCGCGGTCCACGTGTCGCGTGTCGCTCGAAACGGCGTACTGCCCCACGCCCGGCGAGTCTAGACTCGCGCGCCTGTGATCCTGCTGTTCATCCAGGGCGCGCTTTTTCTCGCGGTGGTGCTACTTCTGATCGGGGCACTGGTCGTCGATCGCTCAGGGGTTCATGGCCGCGATTACCTCGTCTTTGAGGAGCGTGCGGTGCTGTCGCAGAGACTCACCGTCGCGGCGTTTGTCCTCGTCATCCTCGAATTCCTCGTGGGAACGCCACTCCTCGGCGCCGTCCTCGCGGTCCTCGCGATCCTCTGGACCCTCTGGTGGCTCCCCGCCGAGCACCGGCGCTTCGACGTCGCGGTGCAGTCGGTCTTCGAGGCTCCGCCCGAGGCGGTCGCTGCCGTGATGTTCGACATTTCCGACCAGCCACGATGGATGGATTCGATCGTGCGCACGGCGCTCGAGACGCCCGGCCTGCTGCGGAAGGGCAGCGTTATCAGGCAGACGCTTCGGGTCTCCGGGCAGGATCTGATCGCGAAGCTCGTCGTGGTCGAGCTCATCCCGTACGAGCGGCTCGTGCTCCAGGTCATCGTCCATCACGCGGAGCTCTTCGATCACTTCGAGGTGCAGCCACACCCGCGCGGGTCGCTCGTGACGTATTCGGGCCGGCACCAGCTCTCGCGCCTGAACGCGGTCCTCACGGGGTGGCGGCTCCCCGCGCTGCGGCGGAGCTTCGCAGCCAGGCGGACGGCCAATCTGGAGCGGCTGCGCTCGATCGTGCATCCGGCCCCCATCGCGCGCCAAGCCTAAAAAGGAACAGCCCGCGGGTTTCCCCGCGGGCTGCTCGAATGGTTCGGGTTCAGAGCGCTACTTGCGGCCCTTGCCCTTGCCGGAGTTGCTCGACTTCGCGTTGGACTTGTCATTCGACTTGTCCTTGGCGGCGGTCTTCGCTTCCTCACGGTCAGCCTTGGCCTTCGCGACTTCTTGCTTGACCTTGGCGACGTCGGTCGTCGTCGTTTCCTTCGACTGAGCCGCATTGGTCATGTCAAGGACTGCCTTGCGAGTGTCGTCGACGACCGCCTGCATGTCCTTGATCGCCTGGTCGACGATGTCCTTGTACTTCGAGTCAAGACCGCTCGTGTCGAACGTCCGCGCGCTGCCGGTCGAGTCGGCCGGAGCCGTCGAGTCGTTCGGTGCGGTCACGCTGGTCGTGGTCGTCGTCGTGGTGGTCGTCGTGGTCGTCGTTGGCGTAGTGGTCGTGCTGTCGTCCTCGTCCGAGCACGCGGTACCGAGCTCGACCGCCGCCTGAATGTCCGAGTGGGCCTGGCTCGCGATGTCCTTGAGGTCGGCCTTCGCGCTCGCGACAACGCCGCGAGCGTCCTTGTTCAGGTCAGCGCTCTCTTTCTGAGACTCGTGCTGAAGCTTGCGAGCGTCGCGCGCAAGATCCTTCAGGTCGCCGTCGAATGCCTTCCACGCGGTGTGGAGAAGGTGGACCGCATCGTTGCGGGCGTGTGCCGCTGTGCTGCAGTCCGTCTTGTCATCCGCGAGCGGTGCGGCGTTCGCGCTGCCCGCGAAGGTCGTCGCGGTAAGAGAGAGGATGAGCGCGCCGGCCGCGAAAACACGCGTCGTACGGCCAGCCATGGTGCGGAACATATGCACCTCCTGTGCACAAGTTCCTAACGGTTCGCTCTCGTGACGGTTAGCCCCCGATCGGGTGACAGGACGGCCGTACTAGGACCTCTGGGGTACTTGCCCCCCGCATCACTAGACTTCGCGCCCATATATGGAGAAGCGTCCTGTCGATCTCGGCACCCGCGACGGGACGCTCGTCTTCGCCGTGCTTCTGCTCGGTATCTTCGCGATCAGCGCATCGGTTTTGTTCGTGGTCCTCGTGGTGAGCGGGGCTACACCCATTCGCTGACCGCGCGGGCCGTGCGAGCGACTCCCTAAACTCCGCGCCGTGCGCTTCGGTGTGATGTTGCCTACCTACATCCGGCCGAGCCGCGAAACTGTGCTCGGGGTAGCGCGGGCCGCGGAGCGACTCGGATTCGATTCCGTCTGGACGAACTCCCACACCGTCGTCCCCGCCTCATTCAGGCCGCGCTATCCATACAGCGAGGATGGAACACCCTCGTGGAACGCGAAGACGGCGTGGGCCGACGCGATGATCACGCTCGGCTTCGTCGCGGCCGCGACCGAGCGTGTGCGCCTCGGTGTCGCGGTCGTGCCGCTGATCATCACCGATCCGATCACGCTCGCAAAGCAGGCCGCGACGGTGGACGTCCTTTCGAACGGGCGCTTCGAGCTCGGCATCGGCGCGGGCTGGCTCGTGGAGGAGGGCAAGGCCCTCGGTCATCCGACCGATCATCGCCGGGCGCGACTCGAGGAGACGATCGACGTGCTCCGACTCGCATGGACTCGGCCCACGTTCTCGTATGAGGGGCGGTTCGTGAAGATCCCCGAGGTCGGCGTGCACCCGCAGCCGCCGCAGGGTGAGCGCTTGCCTCTCTGGATCGGCGGCCAAGGCGACGAGGCCGTTCGGATCGCCGCGACGCACGGTGCAGGTCTCTTCATCTGGCTTCAGACCGCGGAGCGGGTCGCCGAGTACGGACGCAGCCTGCGCGTGCTTCGACCCGGCGCGCCGCTCGCGGCGTGCGTCTGGACGTCGCAGGACGAGCGCCTCTGGGATGACCAGGTCGAACCGATGAAAAAGGCCGGAGTCGATCTCTTGGTCATCGGGCGCCGCTACGACGAGCGGCAGGTCAGCGAGATCGAGCGCTTCGCGAGCGTGTTTCTCTAGCTACGGCTCACGGGCGGGTAGGGGAAAATCCAATTTCCAAGGACCGCCCACGCGGATCCTCGGAGCTCGGAACGTCATGAACGGCGACGACCCACTTGGATCCGGAACCTCTATGACCGGTGGTCCCGATTGCGCCATGCCCACGGTCATCCCGCGGTCGTTGCTTTCCATAACGCCGCACGAGACGAGCTGACGCTCGGCCTCGCGATCAGCGGGGACGATCACGATGCGCACGCACGGGCCGTTCAGCCCGTCGATCGGGGATGGGCGTCCCTCGGTGCTATCCGACGACCGACTGATGCGACTCGTGGTCACGTGCGCTGTACATCCGGCGAGCGTGATCTCCGTCTCACTCGGGACCGGGACCAGGACGGTCTCGTCGCTCATCTCGCAGACCACGACGTAAGGAACCTCGAGCGAAGCGGACACCGCGCCTGGCGGCATGGGCTCGAAGAGCGCCACCTCGCGGCGTCGCGAGCTGCCGGGACGATCCTGAACCCCGCGTGGACGTTCAAGGTGGTGCAGGCCGGTGCTATCGCGCAGCATCAGCAGGTCCGCCCCAAGCGCTCGCGCGTGGCTCAGGCAGCCGACGCCCTGGATGGAGCGTTCAATCTTCCCGCCGGGGTCCGCGCTCTCGACGAAGTACGTCTCAAGCTCGATCGCGGTGATCGTTTCGGACCGCGCGACCCGCGGCGCGGCGATCGCGATTCCCTGATGGATATCGATCGCCTCGGTCGGTATTCCTCGCGGCCCGGTGGAAATCCTCGGTTCGATCGGGATCACCACGCGCCAGTCGCCCGCCGGTCCCCCCATGACGACCTCGATCGCCCGGGCGTCAGGCTCGATGCGCTCGAGCGACACCATGCGCTGGAACATCGTCGGCCCCTCCATCAGGCGATAGAAGTGGCTGTTCACGTGATATCGCCCCGGAAGCTGCCGCACTGCGCGCCCGCGATCGTCGGTGACGGCGACCGGCGCGTCGACCGGACGCGACTGCCTGAAGTCGAGGGTCTCGTCCAGGCCGGCGACGGTGACCCTCAGCTCCGCGCCGTCGCGATCGGAGGTCAGTCCCGCCGTCAGCGTTCGGCCGTCGCGCTCGACGACCACGTTGGCCGCGTCCATCCCGCCGCGGGCGAGCCGAAACCCGACGTTCGGTACGAAGACGAGGTCATCGGCGGAGCGGGCGATCACGTGGCTCCTAGTTCGCGCGCTCCAGGATCGCCGCGATCCCCTGGCCCCCGCCGATGCAGAGCGACGCGAGCCCGTACCGCTTCTCTCGCTTGCGCAGCTCGTAGGCGAGCGTCAGGGCGAGTCGCGCACCCGACGCGCCGAGCGGATGGCCGAGTGCGATCGCACCGCCGTTCACGTTCGTCTTCTCGCGGTCGAGGCCGAGGTCCTTCTCCACCGCGAGGTACTGCGTCGCGAAGGCCTCGTTGATCTCGACAAGGTCCATGTCCTGGACTTTGAGGCCCGCACGCTCGAGTGCCTGACGCGACGACGGCGCGGGGCCGATTCCCATGATGTCGGGGTCGACTCCGCACACGCCGCCTGAGACGATGCGCGCGATCGGTGTGAGCCCGGCCTTCTTCGCGGCCTCGGCCGACGCGACGACCACGGCCGCCGCACCGTCGTTGATCCCGGAGGCGTTGCCCGCCGTGACCGTGCCGTTCTTCTCGAATCGGGCCACGAGCTTGTTCAACACGTCGAGTGTCGTGTCGGAACGGATGTGCTCGTCCTTGTCGACGGTAACGTCGCCCTTCTTCGTCTTCACCGTGACCGGCACGATCTCCTCGCTGAAGCGGCAGGACTCGCGAGCTTTCGCGGCGAGCATGTGACTGCGATACGCGAACTCGTCCGCCGCCTCGCGGGTGATGCCGTACTTGCGCCCAAGGTTCTCCGCCGTGTTCGCCATCCCAAGTCCGTTGTACGAGTCGACGAGCGCGACCCAGAGATAGTCCTCGAGCTTCTGCTCGCCGAGTGGCAGTCCCCAGCGCGCGCCGCGGATCATGTGCGGCGCCATCGACATGTTCTCGGCGCCGCCGGCGAGGACGAACTCCGCCTGGCCGAGCTGGATCTCCTGCGCGCCGAGGAGGATCGCCTGCAGACCCGAGCCGCAGAGGCGGTTCACCGTCAGCGCTGGCGCCTCCTTGGGCACGCCCGACTTGAGGCCGATATGCCGCGCGAAGTAGACCGCATCGCCGGACGTCTGCAAGACGTTGCCGAAGATGACCTGGTCGATCTGCTTCGGGTCGACTTTGGATTTCTCGAGCGCGCCCTTGGCGGCGATCACGCCGAGGTCGGTCGCCGAGGTGTCGCGCAGCGCACCGCCGTACGTCCCAAAGGCCGTGCGAGCGCCGTCGATGATGACGATCTCTTTCATGGATGCTCCCGAAGCGGCGCTTACGCCGCTCGCATCCATTGTCCCACTACGGTTCTGTTGGAGGGGCCACCGCCGAGCTCGTGGCGCCATCCGAGCCGATGTTCTGCACAGTTGCACCCGAACCCGTTTGCTGCGCCTGGGTCGTGAGCGAACCGACGTTGTTCATCGCGCCTCCGAGCGGGTCGGAGCCCCCGGTGGTGCTGTCGGCCGGGGTCGAGGGAATCGTCTGACTCGTCCCGGTGAGTCCGCCTGCGCCGCCGAGCAGCGAGGTCGGATCGATCAGCGTGGTAAGCGCGAGCCGCTCCGGAAGCTGCATCGCGGCTTCCTTGCGGATGCGGCTGCGTTTCTTGCGCTTCGGCACGTCCGGCACTCCTTTGTTTAGTGACTCGCGCTCCGCTGCTCGTCGATGGTCGCGGCGACCGCCCAAAACCGGTCGACGGCGGCCGCGATGCGTGCGCGTGCCTCCGCGAGCGTGATGTTCGGATCGGTTGAGACCGCGCGCAGCTCCGCGTCAAGGTTGCGCATGTCGTCCGCGACATCACCCGCGGTCGCGTTGGGGTCGTCGACCTGAAGGAAAACCTGATACGCATCCGCGATCGTCGTGCAATCCGTGCACTCGTCGTTAATCGCGACCGCCACAATGCAGGACGCTCTGGCGAATGCGGAGTTCTGCGGTGCCGCGATCATCCCGGGCTCGCGCGTCACCTGAACTCTGGTCTGGATGACGAGGCGGCCGGCGACGCTTGTAGCGTCAGCGGCAGAGCGATGACGACGGCGAGCAGCAGCTTCAATAGCGGCAAACGTCCGCACACCTGATGCCGCTCGGGTTAGAGATCGGTCGAGCGATGGGGCTGGGCGGCGACTTCGAGCCGCCGCCCAGCTCTCGCTACTGCACCGTTACGTCGTCGTAGAGCGTGTAGGTCGGATCTGTCGCGTAGTTGTCATCGTGGTCGATGAGCGTGAGCGTGTACGAATGCGACGCCAGAAGTGTCGCGGCCTTGCTGATCCACACTCCGTTGTTGTTGC
>WNGI01000639.1_pt1 | contig 29180 bp, 28 predicted proteins | sample 5400621 | NCBI WGS metagenome assembly WNGI01 (sample SAMN13153374, study PRJNA577476) | soil metagenome | isolation source: 20 cm soil or saprolite under Garry oak tree replicate 1 | place: USA:California | collected 2016-06-15
TGCCAAATTTTGGCAGCTTCGTTCAAACATGGCTTTGAAACTCAGACGCCGATGTTTGCGCGGTGGAATTTCGTAAACGTGTTTTGAGCTAGTCATCGCACCGGGCCGGCGGGTTGGCTACATCGCCTAGTTCGATGAATTATTTGGAACCTTCGCCCTCCAGTTTCCGTAGAATTTCGTAGAAGTTCGGCATGAAAAAGCGTGGGCGTCACCGAATACGCTCGGCCGACTACTGGCGCGCGTATTACACACGGAAACAGCGCGAATGGCGTGCTGTCCATCCCCGCACCCGAAGACGGCAAAAACAAAAAATAGGGGATTGGCCGAGTCTTACGACACGCGAAGGGTCCTTGTTCTTATGGCAGAACGATTACTGGATCATTCGATATCACGGTCACGCCGCATTGCTTAAATCCACGCGCGGCCTCCACTATCTCGCCGTCTTGCTTCACGATCCGGGACGTGAGTTCCATGTCAGGGAATTGCTCGCCCGCCCGATAGACGCATCAACTCCGGGAGCAGTCGCCGCGAATGGACGCGTCACGGGCGGACTCTATGCCGGCGTCCCAATGTTGGACGCACGCGCTAAAGCAGAATACAGACGCCGGGTCAACGATCTGCGGAAAGACTTGAACCAAGCAGAACGATTCAACGATCTTCAGCGGAAGACCGCGGTTCGGAACGAGTTACACGCGATTGCCGACCATCTCGCCTCCGCGGTCGGACTCGGGGGCAGGGACCGCAAGACTTCCTCGGGCGCCGAACGAGCGCGTTCTGCGGTGACCAAATGTATTAAGCAAGCCGTCAAAAAAATCGGGGAGGCAATCCCATCGCTGGGTTACCACTTGGCCACCAGGATCAAAACTGGATACTTCTGCTCCTATCATCCGCACCCGGATCGCCCAGTTGCCTGGAAGTTCTGATTTTTTCCACCGCGTTCCGAGTTGGGACCCGAAAGTCACAGTGTGACCCGGAAAGTCACGCATATAACATAAAATCTCGCCCATCTTTTTGATGGGTGAACCAAACTCAACCAACAAAAAATCATCAGAAAGTAACCAATGAAAAAATTAAGTATTCTCACCTTTTCCATGTTAGCCCTCGTAGGCTTCATGGCCACCACCGTGTGGGCAACCAGCCCGCACTTCCTCAGATGCGCCGCAAGCGGCGTTAACCCCGATGGCAGCTTGGACGTGTCTTTCACGATAGCGGGACTCGGTGATAATCAGTCGCTTATCGTAACGGCTTCAGCCCATGCTGACGCTATCTACGGCTGCCTGAACCATGGGCAACAATGCCCCAATGCAGCCAATAAAGTGGAAGTGCATACCGACGTCACCGCGCAAGGCACATTCACGTCCGGCAAGAACGGCTCGATTAGAGGTTCTCTCTCAGTAGATCCGCCGCCCACTACCTTACACTGCCCTGGGGGCCAAACGCTGGTATTGGTTTCGGTCAGTTACACGAACGTTTCGGTGTCAGCACCGGGGGCGGGCGATTGTAACACCTCTCCTGGAACCTTCGCGGCGAACTTCTTCCCGCAGTGTCCGTAAGCTAAAGCCTGCAAAGGCTCTTCACGGTAGGTAGGCACCGCCGCCTACTCTGACGGAGAGGGCAGGCTTGGTGCAAGAGGCCCCGAGTACTCTCGGCTAAAGCGGTCGAGAGTACCGGGGTCGGCCGGTGTGAAAAAGTCACGGCAGTATCGCCGAGCACATCGTCCGCTACGCGCATTGTCCCGTGCTAGTTGTGCCGAATCAAAGTGGCGCGATCAGTTCGCACCGGAGTTGAGCCATTCGCTCCAGAGCCGCGGCCGACCGCCTGGATTGGCGCGAGCATAATTGTAGAACGCACGCACGAAGGCAATGCGATCGACACTATAGGGCGCCTTCCAACTCTCAGGACCAACTGGGCGGACCACATCGTAATCGTACCCGAGCAGCTGCTGACGGCGAGCGATGTCCTCCAACGAAACACGATTTGCGTTTCGTAGCATGTCGTAGAGCGCTATAAAGGTGGTCGTTCGACCTCGACCAGCTTCGCAATGGAAATGCGCCCAGCCGTTCGCCGGAAGTGCCCGTACGGCGAGCACAAATCGGTCTACCTCATCGTCGAGCGGGCGCGCATGGTCCGTAACGGTAAGCCGCACATAGGCTGTGTTATTGCTCTTAACAATGTCACTTTCCGTGCTCGCGTGTTCGACAGTCAGCCGTCGAGGCGCGGCAGAATCAACACCAGGCTTTTTGATCGCGTCTCCAGCGGCAACAACGATTTCGCTTCCGGGTTTAAGCGATTGCACCCGTGCAGCCTCGTCTGCTTCGATCGCTGCCTGAGTGCGACCGACATTCGCCCAGTCGTGCGTCGCAAACCAGCTGATAGGCAATCCGTTGACAAACACATGTGTTTCCTGCCGCAAATCAAAGACGGTGACGGGACCACGCGTGCGCGCCAAGAGGAGCTTGAGGCCATCGGCCGTAAATTCTCCTCCGCCAGAAGCGCGCAGATCGGCTAGGCCGGTATTGGTAGGCATTCGGCCCTTGTTCGCTTTGAGCGGGTCTTCCGTCGTGCGGAAATTCCGTGGCAAACTCTTCTCCAACTTTGGATCGACGTCCCAAATCAACACTGGCGAGTCCGCATCAGGCGGCCTGACCGGCGGACTTTTCTGCACGAGCGTGGCCGAGAACAGCGCTGCGGGAGCAAGAAGCAACGCTAAAAAACCCCGCCGACTACCAGATGCGGAGATAACAAGATTCATGACAATCGCGCGCCAAACTGGACGCGGACTTTTCCCGATGCACAAGAAATTTCCGTAGAAGACTCGATTACAAACTCGCAATTGGCCCTCATTGATTACAAGCTGAAGCGATGGCGGATGTACTCACTCCCATGATGCAGCAGTACCGACGGGTGCGCGGCAGCATCCCCGCCGATACGCTCTTGCTCTTTCGCCTTGGAGATTTTTACGAACTGTTTTTTGAGGACGCAAAGGAGGCGGCGACCCTGCTCAACGTCGCTCTGACCAAGCGTAATGGCGTGCCAATGTGCGGCATGCCCTATCACGCGGCCCCGAGTTATATTGCTAAGCTGATCAAGGCCGGGCGCCGGGTCGCGATCTGCGATCAAACCAGCGAGCCGCAGCCCGGTAAAATCGTCTCGCGCGACATCACGCAAATCATCAGTGCAGGCACGGTGAGCGACCTCGATCTGCTGGAATCCAAACGTGCGAATTATCTCGGCGCGGTCTTTGCCGATGGCGGCATGTTTGGATTCGCCTATGCAGACCTGAGCACAGGCGAGTTCCGGTTGACGCAAGTGCAAGATCGGCAATCCCTCCTCGACGCGTTGGCGCGTGTTTCACCGTCGGAACTACTTGTTAGCGACGAGCAGAAGCAGCAGTTCGCGAAAATCGCCGGCGTGCTCGGCTACGACACTTACGCATTTTTGCCAGAACAAGCGGTCTTCACTTTGTGCGAACATTTTAAAGTCAAATCACTCGACGGTTTCGGCTGCGCGCAAATGCCGGCGGCCGTCGCCGCCGCCGGTGCCATCGTTCATTACCTGAAGCACCAGCTTCGGCGAAACATCGATCATCTCACCTCACTGCGCTGCGATGCGCCGGCGCATTACGTTGTACTTGACGCCGCCACGCAAGCCAACCTCGAGCTCGTTGAATCGCGCAGCGCGCGGGACACCAGCCTGCTCGCGGTGCTCGATCGCACAGTCACGCCGATGGGCGGGCGCAAGCTGCGCGCGTGGACTTTGCAACCGCTGCGCAACCCTACGGAGCTGGAATACCGCCAGCAAATGATCGCGGATTTGTTGCAGGAGCCGGATTTGCTCGCATCACTGCGGGCTTCGCTCAAGTCGATCCGCGACATCGAGCGCGCAGCGGGACGATTAAGCCAAGCGTCGGGCAACGCGCGCGATCTCGTCGCGCTCAAAACTTCGCTGGAGCAAATCCCTAAATTGAAAAGCGAGCTGCAAAAACTGATCGAGCGGATTGGCTTTGGTAGAGCGCGACCTGAGCCTGTCCTGAGCGAAGCCGAAGGACGCGGCTCGACGATTGCGGAACAAACCGAGGAGTCCTTCGACCCTGCCCTGCCACAGCGATTGCAAAACGAAATTCACGAAATGCCAAAGCTTGCCGAGAAGCTAACTCGCGCGGTGGTTGATGATCCACCGCTGCCGCTGAAGGAAGGCGGAATCTTTCGCGACGGCTACGATGTCGATCTTGACTCGTTGCGCCAGGCATCGCACGACGGCAAAAATTGGATCAGCCAATTGCAGGAACGGGAGATCGGGGCCACCGGCATCAAGTCGCTCAAGGTGCGTTACAACTCAGTCTTTGGTTATTTCATTGAAATCACAAAGTCGAATCTGGCAAACGTGCCAGCGCATTACACGCGCAAGCAAACAACCGTCGGCGGCGAGCGATTCGTAACGCCCGAACTAAAGGAGATGGAGGCAAAAATCCTTGGGGCGGACGAACGTGCGCGCCAACTCGAGTATCAACTTTTCCAAAAGTTGCGCGACGAGACTCTGCGCGAGCTGGGATTGATTCAGCAAACTGCGACTGCGATTGCAATTGTCGATGTCGTCTGCGCGCTCGCGGAAACAGCACGGCTCTTCCGTTATTGCCGGCCGATGCTGAACGAAACGTTTCGGCTTATTATCAAAGATGGGCGACATCCGGTGCTCGATCAAAATTTGGTGGAAGAGAAGTTTGTACCTAACGACACGTCGCTGGACGGCGAGAATATGCGGCTGGCGGTAATCACTGGACCGAACATGGCGGGCAAATCCACCTACATCCGCCAGGTCGCGTTGATTGTACTGATGGCGCAGATCGGCAGCTTCGTTCCGGCTGAAAGCGCAGAGATCGGGCTGGTTGATCGCATTTTCACCCGCGTCGGGGCGAATGATGACCTTTCGCGCGGGCAATCGACTTTCATGGTCGAGATGAATGAAACGTCGAACATCGTAAATAACGCAACGGAGCGAAGTCTCGTCATTCTGGATGAGATCGGCCGCGGAACATCGACATTCGACGGACTCTCGATCGCATGGAGTGTAGCGGAGTTTCTGCACGATAAAATCAAAGCGCGCACCCTCTTCGCAACCCATTATCACGAGCTGACCAAACTCGCGGAGGAGCGCGCCGGCGTGTGCAATTTCAACGTCGCCGTGCGTGAGTGGAACGATCAGATTATTTTTCTGCGCAAGATCGTGCCGGGCGGGGCGGACAAGAGCTACGGCATCCAGGTCGCGCGTCTGGCCGGCTTGCCGAAGGAAATTCTCGATCGAGCAAAGGACATCTTATCACACCTGGAGACGCCGAACGGCGCCCTGTCGCGCCCGCTGAGAACGAAAAAGCGAAGACCGACGAGCGAGACCAAGCCGGAAAAGCCACAGTTAGATCTGCTATAGCTAGAGGCGATTGGCCATCATCCGGCGCGAAACCAGTCCAACGGACGGCTCGGGTGAACCCCACCTTTTGCGCTGACGTCGCACCACTGGGAAACTATAATCCTCGACACAGGCACTTATCATGGCCGTTAAGACTGAGAAGGAACTGAGCGAAACGCAGCGCAGTCATTGGCTGAAGGCGGTGGCGGCGATCGAGTTGCGCAATTTCGGATACGCGATCTCGCTCTTGCAAGGAATCCTGAGGCAGGAGCCGGAGTTTCTCACCGGTCGCCAATTGCTGCGCCGCACTGAGGTGACGAAAAGCAAATCGGCGAAAAAGAGTCTGTTCAACGTGTCGACCGCACCGCTCACAGTTATGAGAGCGCAGCGAGAAATGAAGAAAGATCCAAAACGCGCGATGGAAATGCTGGAAAAAGTCTTGGAAGAAGAGCCTTACCATCGGCAGGCAAATCTCGTTTTAAAGCAAGCGGCAGTGGCGGCGGGCTGGCCGGAAATCGGCGTCTTTGCCCTGCGGACCTTGTTGGAAAAAAGCCCGCGTGACTTGAAAGTGCTGCATGAGCTTGGTCGCTTGTATCACGAACTTGGGCAAAATGACCCCGAGGTCGAAATTTACAACCAAATCATTGAGATAAATCCACACGATGCCGAGGCACTTCGGCTCGGCAAAGATGCTTCGGCACATGCTTCCATGAAAAGTGGCGGGTGGACGCAGGCGGAAAGCTATCGGGACTTGATCAAGGATAAAGAGATGGCGGTTTCGCTCGAGCAGCAGAGTCGGATGAGGTTGAGCGGCGAACCGCTCGATCGCCAAATCGCGGAAACATATGCCCTTCACCAAGCGGAGCCGGAGAATGTCGATCTTGCGCGACGCCTGGGGGCACTGAACGAGCAGAAAGATGATATTGGAGCAGCGATCGCCTGGTATCAATACGCCGCCGACCTGACCAAAGGCGCCGACGCCGGATTGATTCGAAAGGTCTCCGACTTAAAAATGAAACGCTTCGACCGGGAGATCGTTGCGCACGAGGAATTTCTTTCCACTTACGATGCGGGTCACGAGCTATATGCGGAAAAGTCTGAGGAATTGAAGATCGCAAAAAAGAAGCGCGCAGAAATTGTGATCGACGACGCGCGCAAACGCCTGGAGCGGAACCCGACCGACTTACAGCTTCGTTTTGAACTCGGTGAGCAGCTCGTCAACGCGGGGCATTTTCGCCAAGCATTGCCGGAGCTTCAGCGCGCGCGGCAGAATCCAAATGCGCGCCTGAAAGCGATGAACCTTCTCGGCCGCTGTTACACCGAGCTCGGGATGCTCGATCTGGCACTGAAGCAGCTTGAAGAGGCGTCGAAAGAAATCTTGTCGATGGACGCGATGAAAAAAGAAATCGTTTATAATCTCGGTCTCGTTTACGAGCAGATGGGTGACAAGGAAAGGTCGCTCAACTGCATGAAGCAAATTTACGAAGCTGATTATGGCTACAAAGATGTGGCCACGCGCGTCGAGAGTTCTTACCAACAGAATATCCCGCGCGCTTGATTTCCGGCTCCTGCCTGTCGGGTCGCGTCTGCGCGCGTGCATCCAGCCGGGGCTGGATCTTCGATTCTTAAAAAGTCCAAAGCGTTCCCGATGGTGTCTCAACGGAGGAATCGTCTAATGAAAACCAAACGAACTATAATCTCACGATTCGCGATTCTCGCTGTAATGGCCGGATCACTCAGTTTCGCGGGCCTCGCGCTCGCCCAAGAGAGTCCCGCAACAAAGAGCTCTTCGCTTAGTGTAAAGGACAAAACGTTCATGAGAAAAGCCGCTAAGGGCGGTATGATGGAGGTGGCGATGGGAAGATTGGCTGCACAGAATGCTCAAAGCGACGATGTGAAATCATTTGGCAAACGAATGGTCACCGATCACAGCAAAGCCAACGACGAGCTGAAATCGATCGCGGCGAAAAAGGGCGTCAAACTGCCGAGCAAAGAACCGACCGAAAAATGGAGCTCAGATAAACCTTACATGGATATGATGGTGAAAGATCACGAAAAGGATCTGGCGGAATTTAAGGAAGAGGCCAATACGGGAACTGATTCCGATGTAAAGAAATTCGCGGAGGACACGGCCAAGGTAGTCCAGGAACACCTCGATCTTGCCAAAGCGACTCAAAGCAAGCTGCAATAGAGATACTGGCTGCGCGATGCGGCAGGTCTGAAAAGACGTGCCGCATTTCTCTTTGCTGGCTTGAGCGTCCCAAGTTAAAAGCGCAATTTTCACGGGATCTGTCACAAGTGTCTGGAAGCTCGAGACTGCGCTAGGGCACTCCAGGAAAGTGGCTAAACGTCTCTTCTGTCGCGGTAGCGTGCTGGCGAACTCCTTCGGAGTGCCGGCTTCAACCTAATAAGCATCCAAGCCGAAATGCCTCCCCGCTAGCACTTAGGACAGGCTCTAGCACTACGACACTCCGACGAATAGTTTAAAACCGCCTTGCTTTTGCGACGCCAAACTCAATTCTCTCGTCAATGCGTAAGACGAAGATCATCTGCACGCTCGGCCCGGCTACGGGGCACACAGATGTGTTGCGGCAATTGATCGAACAAGGGACGGACGTGTTTCGATTGAACATGAGCCATGCCGACCATTGCTCCGCGCGCGAAGTTGTGCCGCGCATTCGCCAGCTCGCCGAAGAGGCCCATCGTCCCGTCGCGATCTTGCTGGATACGCAAGGGCCGGCCATTCGCACCGGAGATCTGAAAATTAATCTCGATTTAAAGGCGGATGATATCCTGGAGCTTACCGTTGGCGACGCGGAAAGTGAAGAGCCCTATTCGGTCCATGTGAATTATAACGGACTGGTAGATGATGTTGCGGTTGGCGACACTGTCCTTGTGGACAACGGCATGATCAGGCTAGTGGTCCTCGAAAAACGGCGGAAGCGGATCCGCTGCAAGGTCATCACTCCCGGGACGCTCGGCTCTCGGCGTCACATCAATTTACCTGGCGTTCACGTGAATCTCCCGCCGCTCACTGAAAAGGATCTTGCTGATATTTCACTCGGCGCAGAGCTCGGCGTCGATTTTGTCGCTCTGAGTTTTGTACGACAGAAGAGTGATCTCGATGAATTGCGTGGTGTTCTTTTCGAAAAAAGGAGCAAGGCTTTGATCATCGCCAAAATCGAGGATCAATTGGCGGTCCGAGCGATTGCCGACATGATCAACGGCGCGGATGCGATCATGATTGCCCGGGGCGACTTGGGAATCGAATGCCCTATGGAGGAACTGCCTATTATCCAGCGGCGGATCGTGAAATGCTGTATTCGGCTCGGTAAGCCGGTAATTGTCGCGACCCAGATGCTCGAATCGATGATCACGAATCCGTTGCCGACCCGGGCCGAAATTACTGATGTGGCTAACGCCGTTTTTGAGCAGGCTGATGCCATCATGCTGAGTGGCGAAACAAGTGTTGGGCGCTACCCAGTGGAATGCGTCCGCGTATTGGATCGTGTGGCCTTACGCATCGAGCGCAGCGGAGGGGCCGGTTATGCAGAATCGGCGATTCTCGAAGACAAGCGGCAAAAGACAGTTGCGTCCGCTGTCGTTCTGGCCAATTCGCTGGGGCGCGCAAAAATTATCGTCTTTACCCGGCACGGAGCGATGGCGCGTTATGTTTCAAACCTACGTCCCGAAAACGCGCCGATATTTGCTTTCACGCCAAGCGAAGAAGTTTGCCGGCAATTGTCGATCTGCTGGGGCATTTATCCCGTGAAAATTAGTTTCACTGAAGACCCGAATGCGACGATCGAGACCGCGGAAAAGTTCTTGCGCGAAGCCAAATTGACCGCCCCAGGCGATCAGCTCGTGATCATCGGGGACTTGCGCGCTGGCGAGGAACGCATCGATTCCGTGCAACTGCGGACCGCGAAATAAAAGGCCCAGGGAATCGCAGCATTCAGGCTGCTTTCACATTGAGCTACTTAAGCTTCGACCGGCAATTCAACGTCAACTGGTCGCTCCTTTTTGCTTAGAGCGCGGCGCAATTTCGATAGCGCGATGTTCTGCAATTGGCGGATGCGTTCGCGCGTAACGCCGAATTTCTTTCCGACTTCCTCCAGCGTCTTGGGTTTTCCGCCATCCAAACCGAAGCGTTGAAAAATGATTTTCTTCTCGCGATCGTCGAGCACATCAAGCAAACCACCCACTTCGTTGCGGAGATTCTTGTCGCGCAGCAGTTCGAAGGGCGTCTGCGCCTCTTCGTCGCCTACGATCTCACCAAATTCAGTGGAGTCATCATCACTGATCGGCGCATCGAGCGAAGCTGGGCGGATCGATACCGTTTTGAGCTGCGAGACTTTTCCGCTGGCAATACCAATCTCGTCGCCGAGCTCATCGTCGGTTGGTTCACGGCCGAGCTCCTCGCTCATTTGCAAGGAAACGCGCCGCATCTTGGAAATTTTATCAACGAGATGAACCGGCAGACGGATCGTCTTGCTCTGATTGGCCAGCGCCCGTTTGATCGATTGTTTAATCCACCACGCAGCGTAGGTGCTGAGCTTCCCGCCTTTTGCCGGATCAAAACGCTCGACTGCCTTCATCAGACCGATGTTTCCCTCCGAGATTAGGTCAAGCAGCGGCAGGCCGAGGTTCGCGTAATCGTGCGCGATCTTCACGACCAGACGGAGATTCGAGCGGATCATCAGCGCCCGCGCTTCGCGATCGCCTTTTTTAATCTTCGCCGCCAGGGTAATTTCCTGCTGCGGCGTCAAAAGCGGGATCTGCCCGATCTCGCGCAGGTAAATCTTAATTCCGGTATCACTGTCTTCGGCAGCCATATAGCTCTTTTTCATCGATGATTTTGGGGGGTTGAACCGACAACTTACCCTCAATGGTATTCGCCGGCGCCTTGTCGATCACGCGTTGTAGCATTCTCAAAACTATTTAACAAGGTTAAATATTCTGATTTCTGACAATGTCCGGACGGATGTTGTTCAATTTTTTTACCTGCCGGCACAACTCTCTTAAAGAGGCTAGATCCGTTCAATTCGGCGTGATCTTCGGGACGTTATTCTTCCCAGGGGTCCGCGCTGTTAATTGCGTCTTTTCCTCCTCTAATATCTTTGACAACCTAACCTGCCATGTTGGCCAAAATTTATTCCGCCGCAGTCTACGGCGTGGACGCTTACGAAGTTGAGATAGAGGTCAACGGCGCCGGCGGAGACCCGAATATTGTGATCGTGGGCTTGCCAGACGCTGCCGTGAAAGAGAGCCGCGATCGCGTCACGACTGCGATTGCGAATAGCGGCTACTTTTGGCCGCGCGGCCGTACTACGATCAATCTAGCACCGGCCGACATTAAGAAAGAAGGGCCAAGCTTCGATTTACCGATCGCTCTTGGCATGATCGCCGTGACCGAAGAACTAGACAGTTCGCCGTTCGAGAATTTTAGCTTCGTCGGCGAACTCGCCTTGGATGGCGCGGTGCGTGCGGTGAAAGGCGTGCTGCCAGTGGCGTTGGAAGCGCGACGGCGGGGGAAGCGTGGACTTTTTGTGCCGGAAGCCAACGCTCTTGAAGCTGCCATGGTCGACAAGATCGACATCTACGGCGTGCAAAATTTGCGCCAGACATTTGATTTTTTGAGAGGCGAAACCCCGCTCCTGCCCACGCGCGCCGATCTCACGAAGTTCTTCGCCACGCACCAGGACTACGATGTCGACTTCAGCGATGTGAAAGGTCAGGGCCACGTCAAACGCGCCATTGAAGTAGCGGTGGCCGGGGGTCACAACGTCCTGATGATCGGACCTCCCGGCTCGGGCAAGTCGATGCTTTCAAAGCGAATACCTACCATTATTCCGCCTATGTCACTCGAGGAAGCAATCGACACCACGAAGATTCACAGCATCGCTGGTTTGCTCAGCGGCGACCGCTCATTCGTTTCCACGCGACCATTCCGCTCGCCCCATCATACCATCAGCGATATTGGTCTGCTCGGCGGCGGCACATTCCCAAATCCGGGCGAAGTAAGCCTCGCGCACAACGGCGTCCTGTTTCTCGATGAGCTGCCCGAGTTCAAAAGATCGGCTTTGGAAGTAATGCGCCAGCCGCTCGAGGACGGCAAGGTGACCATTTCGCGCGCAGCGGGCAGCCTCACGTTTCCGGCGGAGTTCATGTTGGTCGCGGCGATGAATCCCTGTCCGTGCGGATATTTTGGCGATTTAAAGCGCGAATGTCGTTGCGGTCCGGTTCAGGTACAGCGCTATCGTCAACGTATTTCCGGACCGCTGCTCGATCGCATCGACCTGCACATCGAAGTTCCAGCAATCGAATACCGAGACGTCGCCAGCGAACGCCCCGAGGAAAATTCAACCGCGATTCGCGAGCGCATCGATCACGCGCGCGAACGTCAGCAAGAGCGTTTTCAGAACGACGCAAAAGTAAATTGCAACGCGCGCATGGCCACGCGCCAGCTCAAACAACACTGTAAGCTCAGCGAGGATTCGCAGGATCTGGTTCGCGTGGCCATGAACGAATTGAATCTCAGCGCCCGCGCTTACGATCGCATCCTGAAAGTCTCGCGCACCATCGCCGATCTCGACGACAAGATCGACATCTCACCCGAGCACGTCAGCGAAGCGATTCAATATCGTACCTTCGATCGCACGTTATGGGTCTGAGCGCAGGAAAAAATCTTAGCGAGAATTCCCCGCCAGAGGATCAGCACCGGACACTGCAGCTCCCCCGCACGCTGGTCATTTCTTTTCCACGCAGCGGGCTTAACTGGCTGCGCCATTGCACGGAGCATTTCAGCGGAAGACGAACGCCGGGCCGCACACAAATCGTCTCCGAAGGCCCAACCGTATTCGATCGTGCGCATGACGTGACACGGCCGAACAAGCGCGATTTTGTCAGCTTATATGCGCGTGATGGCGTGGAGATTTACCAAAAGGTCGCGTTGCTGCTACGCGATCCGTGTGACTGTTTCATCTCGCACTACCTGGAGCGCCGCGGGTTTTCATTCAGGAAAGGCCTGGCCGCGTTCGAAGCGTTCCCTACGAACATTGCGGAATTTGATCGTCTGCGGCGGACGGAAAAGGCAGTCTTTTATTTTGAAGATTTTGCCAACCAGGAAAAAGGCACCTTTGCATTTCTCCACTTCCTCGGCCTCGAACCACCGGCGCAGCCCTACGATTTCGGAGGTCTGATAGAATCATCTCGCGCGTGGTATCGGAACATGCATGGTCCGATGACCAACAAACGACGACCGGCGCTGACGGTCACACAGCGAGCAGCTATCCGAAAAATGTTGCAACGGCGCTTGGGCACAAAGTTTCAGCAATACCTCGGCCGCTATTACGAGCCAGTTTCGCATGTCACCGCGTGATGCTGCATCACTGCCCCAATCAGCAGTGCGTCGTAGTCGATCGTAATCAAAAATTCTTGAATCCAATGAGGGCGCTCGGCGCATCTCACAGGAAACAACAATTATTGAGACCATGAAACCAACATTCCCAACAACCGATAGTTCACTGCGCCGCGGCTCATTCGACAGTATCGCGCGGGCGAACCGCCAGTCGCCGATCACGCACTGCAATTACCATTCTGTCGCACTGGAAGGTTCGAGCACGAATTGTGCACGCCCCTCGGCACGTTCGTTTTGGCATATCACGGGCGACTATTTCAAAAACGAAGCGCGCCCGGATTTCCTGGGTGAAGCTGCACTCTTTGTGGTCATCATCATCACAGCTCTGCTTCCCTTGATGAATAATTCGCACGCGCTGGTAGGATTTGTCCGTGCGATCAGCAACTATTGAACGGCAGAGCTTTCGCCTGATACTCGTCGCGTTGTCGCTCTCGCTTATGGGCTGCGGCTCCGCGACTGACCGCACATTGGAGGAGACGGTCGAGCAATTTCATAAGATCGATCCGACCGCGAGCATAAGCATCAAGAACGGTGACGGCTCAATTCGCATTTACGGTGCGGATACCAATGAAATGAGGCTGCAGGCGATCAAGAGGGCCTATAGTGCCAAGCGACTGAAGCAGATAGCGATCAATATTTCCGTGCAACCAAGTTCCGTCTCAATCGAAACGAATTTTCCTCCGAAGCAGACTTGGGGGCTGTTTGATCGCTCCGGTACGGTCGATTACACCATCGTCGTTCCGCGAACCGCTAACATATCGCGATTGGAATTAGCTAAAGGCGAAGCTTCGGTCGAGGAAATGCGCGGGCGAAGCGTGAACGCCCGCTTAGGGAGCGGACGGCTGTTTGATCATAATTGCTTCAGCAACGCGGACTTCGCGGTATCCCGCGGCACGCTTACTTTGGCTTACGAGTGGTGGGAGCCAGGCAAATTTTCGGTCCAAGCAAACATCGCAGATGGGAATGTATGGGCCTCTCTTCCAGGCGACGCCGCATTGCATCTAATCGCCGAAACGGTTCACGGAAAAATTGCGACTGATATCACCGACCAAGACGAGCGCCGCGCCGAACCCATAACTAAGATCGATATATTGGTTCACGGCGGAGGCACGGCCGGAATCAAAATGCACGCTACGGAAGGCAACATCGAAATTGTGGAGCAAAACCCTGATCTCTAACATCCGGTTGCATCCAAAAACCCTGAAATTTAGAATCACAATCGCAAATGCCCTCTTTCGACATCGTCTCCGAAGTGGACAAGCAAGAACTTGATAACGCGCTCAATCAGGCGCGCAAAGAGCTTGCCACGCGATTCGATTTCAAGAACACAACCGCGGACATCCTGGCGGAGAAAGACAAAATCACGTTGACTGCCGAAGACGCCGCTCGCCTGCGGGGACTGCGCGAAATTGTAATCGGCAAACTCTCGAAGCGCGGTGTCGACTTGCGAAACATCGAACACGACGAGCCTGCGATCTCATCCGTTGGTCACGCCCGGCAGGAATTAAAAATCCGGCAGGGCCTTGAGGGAAACAAAGCGAAAGAGATCATCCAGGCGATCAAGTCACAAGGATTCAAAGTGCAAAGCCAATTGCAAGATCAACAAATTCGCGTCACGGGAAAAAAGAAAGACGACTTGCAAGCGGTCATTCAGTTCGTGCGCAGCCGCGACTTTGGTGTGGCCACTAATTTCAAAAATTTCCGCGACTGATTCATCCGCCTTGCACTGGCGGCATGATCGAGATGTCATCGCCTGGTTTCAGTTCGTAATTGCGATCGACAAACTCCACGCCCGCGCCTACGAGGATGCTCTTGTCCCGCGAGCGGAAGGTCGGTACTTTCTCGTAAATTTTCGTTAGTAACTGCCCCACGGTAGCGTTGTCCGAAACATCGACACTCAGCTCGGACACGCCGGCCAAGTCACGCAACTGCGCATAGAGTTGGACACGAACGTTCATCGACAATCAAACTGGTTGCACAAGCAATTCCTTCCGTAGCACTCCGATGTAAGGAAGGTTGCGATAGCTTTCCATGAAGTCGAGACCGTAACCAACTACAAACTCGTCCTCGATTTCAAAACCGACATAATCCGCAGCGACATACCGCGCGCGTGGCTTCTTTTTGCTGAGCAGAACGCAAACGCGGATGCTGCGCGGCTTGGCTGTTTCCAGCTTCTCGCAAATAGCTGCGAGAGTGTGACCGCTGTCCAGAATATCATCGAGAATAAGAACATGCCGATCGACCACGTCGGGCAGCGCAATCTGCTTAAAAATCACCTCGCCACTTGTTTGCGCTTTTCCGTGATAACTCTCCGCACGCAGGCAATCCAATTTCAATGGTAGCGGAATTCGCCGGAGCAAGTCCGCCATGAAGATCAAGCTTCCGTTTAAGACCGCGATCACGGTCAGTTCGCGATCGCGATAGTCTTGGAAAATTTGCGCGGCTATCTCGTCAAGCCGCCGGTTAATCGCCGGCTCATCAAACAACACGCGCTCGAGATCGCCTTGCACCGGTAAGTCATTAAGTCATTAGCCGGTGCAAAGATCAACGCACGACTATTGTTTCAGGCGATGTTATTTTCGTGCCGCAAATCCTATGTGTATTCACCACGAACAATTCGAAGTGCGCACGAACGGCAAAGGAACGTACGAAATTACTGATGATGTCCAGGCGAAGATCGACAAGTGCGGCCTGCGGAATGGGACGGTGACGGTCTTCGTTCAGCACACCAGTTGCAGCGTCATCATCATGGAGAATGCCGATCCGACCGCGCGACGTGACATGGAGGAATTTTTCAATCGCCTTGTGCCGGAAGATGCCGATTACTTCACGCACGGCTCAGAAGGCAGCGATGATATGCCGTCGCATATTCGCATGGTTCTGACACGCACGAGCGAGACCGTTCCGATTGCCGATGGAAAGATGCAACTCGGGACCTGGCAGGGAATTTTCCTGTTCGAGCATCGCCGGGCATCGCATCGGAGAAAACTTTTTATCACAATCATTGGTGAATAGCCTGTAGCGCCGGTCTGTGACTGCCGAAGGTAGCGCAACCTTCCAGGTTGCGTTTGGAAGAATCGCAAGCGAGACACGCTTGCGCTACGTTTTCGGCGCTCACAGAGCGCCGCTACAGAATGTCGTAAATTGCGTCCACGATCCGCAACGATTTTTCGTTAGGCAAAAGCGATTGCTCCATTTGATTCATCACGTAAGCGAACGCGATTTTATTTTCTGAGTCTCCGAAGGCGTGACTGCCGCCGGCACCAGGATGTCCAAACGCGATTGGCGATGTGCCGAAAATTCTTCGCTTTGCGTTCCGCGCATCTTTCATGAACCCGGCGGAAAAGGCCGTCGGTATTTGAAAGACGCGGTCCATGCCATCGGTCAATGTGGTTGTCATCCATTCAATTGTTTTCCCTGAGAAAAAGGTTCGACCATCGATTTCTCCGCCATTAGCGAGCATGGAATAGAATTTTCCTAGAGCCGCGGCGCTCCCGATCCCGCCGAAGGACACAATCGGTTGGGCGCGGATTGCGGGATTGTTCATCGCGCTGACCGCGTGCAACCCGTACGGTAAGGTAAACGCTTTGCGCGCCAGCGTGCCCGGCGTCGCAAGATCGCGGTAGAATTGCTTTGGTTCCGGCGGTTTACCGCTTTTCGCAGCGTAAATCGTCGCCATGCGCGGATTCTCCTTTTCGGGCAAGCCGATCCAAAGATCGAGATTGAGCGGCTGGACAAAATTTTGTTGCCAATAAGCTGATAAGGTTTTTCCAGCGATGCGGCGCACGAGTTCGTCGAGAAGAAACCCGAAGGTGCGGGCGTGATAACCGTGGGCGGTTCCGGGCGGCCACCACGGTGTTTGCCCTTCGAGCGCTCGAATGACTGCGTTATAGTCAAGCACATCGACCCGTCGATCCAAAGCGCAAAGCCCGGCCTGATGCGAAAGCAACTGCGCGAGCGAAATCTTTTCTTTGCCAGCTTGCGCAAACTCAGGCCAGAACTCCGCCACCTGTTGGTTAATGTCGATCGCGTGCTCTTGCAACAAGTGCAGGACACATGCGGTGCCGATTCCCTTTGTAGCAGACCAGATGAGGACAAGCGTCTCATCCGTCCACGGTTTTTCGCGGCGCGCGTCGCGAAATCCGCAGTAAAGATCGAGAATCGGTTTCCCGTCTTGCCAGATCGAAAGGGCGGCGCCCAGTTCATCGAATTTTTCAAAGTTTTCGCGAAAAAGTGGCTCCAAGCGTTCGTGAATTTCGGCTGCGCTTAGTTGCATCGATAGAACCTGTAGTGGCAGGCGTGCCGCCTGCAATATTTAGGTGCAGCCAACGCGGCTGCCGCTACAGAAAATAGAGAGACGACCTCCATGTCGTCCGACTTTGGGCAAAAATACTCTGCGTCGCGTCGCGCTACAGTAAAAGCGCCTCGAGCTCGTCGAGACGACGCTCGAATAACCTTAGCGTGCTCCCGATCGGCGCAGGTGTCGTCATATCCACACCTGCGGCTTTCAGAGCTTCGAGCGGAAACTTCGACCCACCGGAGCGGAGGAAATCGAGATACGCGTCTACGCTTCCCGGCTCGCCGGAAAGCACGCGTTCCGACAGCGCAACCGCGGCGGAAATTCCCGTCGCATATTTGTAGACATAGAACGCGTGGTAGAAATGCGGGATGCGGAGGCATTCCAGATCCAACTCAGGGTCGAGCATGAAATTCTTGGCAAAGTAGGCTTCAAGAAGTTTGCGATATTCGGATTTGAAGACGTCGAGAGTGAGCGCGTCGCCACTTTCCTCGATCGCGTGAATAATCTTTTCGAATTCAGCAAACATCGTCTGCCGGAAAAGCGTCCCGCGCAGGTCGTCAATCTGTCGATTGATGATATAAGCGCGCATTTTCGGATCGCTCGTTTGCTCGAGCAGATGGTGGGTGAGCAGTTCCTCATTGAACGTCGATGCAACCTCGGCCAGAAAGATCGGGTACTCGTAATCCTGAAAGCGCTGCGATTCTTGCGAAAACCAGGTATGCATCGAATGACCAGCTTCATGCGCGAGCGTATAAACATCCGAGAAGACGTCGTCCTTATAATTCATCAGGATGTAGGGCGGCGCGCCGTAACTTCCGGACGAAAACGCGCCGCTACGTTTGCCTTTCGTTTCATAGCGATCACACCAGCGGCCTCGCAGGCCCTCCGCTAAAACATCGACATATTGCTCTCCGAGCGGGGCGAGCGCAGCGAGAACCATCTCAACCGCGCGGTCGAAACTGGTGCGCGTTTCAATTTTTGGAACCAGCGGCACATACGTGTCGTAATGATGCAACTCCGACAACCCGAGCGCACGCTGGCGCAATTTGAAGTAGCGAAAGAGCGGATCGAGGTTGTCGCGCACGGAGGCGATCAACCCCTCATAAACCGCGACCGGGACATCGTCGGGAAACAGCGCGGCTTCAATGGCAGATGAGTAATGTCTCGCCCGCGCATGAAAGACATTCGCCTTCACCGAGTAAGCGAGTGATGTGGCAAGGGTGTATTGGTGATCTTGAAACTCCGCGTAGAACTGGTGAAAGGCGCGCTTGCGCAATTCATGATCACGCTTCACCAGAAATGAACTGAACGAATTTTGCGTAAGAGGTTTCTCCCGTCCGGCCTCGTCGGTCAAGACGCCGAATTTCATATCCACGTCAGTCAATTGGGAAAATGTGTCGTCATAACCGCTGAGCGCGACTCCACTCAGCGCGAGAAGGCGTTCCTCGGGCTCGGAAAGCACGTGCGATTTCATCCGGCGGATTTTGTGCAATTTGATCCGCCAATCGGCCAGCGCTGAATCAAGCATAAACTTTGCGAAAGTTTCGTCATCGATCGCCTGAATCTCGGGAACAACAAACGCCGCCGTTTCACCGATCTTTGTTAGCAGATTCTGAGTTTGCCCAATCCGCGCGAGGTATTCGTTTTTTGTGCTGTTCTCCGCCAGTTGAAGCGACGCGTAGTGATAAACGCGCTCGAGTTTCAGTTCGAGCGACTTCTCAAACTCAAGCAGATCGGCCAGAGTTTGCGCCGATTCCCCTACTCTGCCTTTCCAATCCTGAAGCTTCGGATACGTCTGCTGAAGCCAGGCAAAATCCTCCTGCCATTTGCCCACGTCGGCGAACAGATGCGTCAGGTCCCACTTGTCGGGCTCGGGAATTTGAGAGCGTGTTGGGACGTGCTGAGCAGTCATTTCTTAGCCACAGATAAACACGGATTGACACTGATAAAGGCTAAAAGCGTAGCGGCGATCTGATTCTTCCAGTTCAACATCTGTGTTCCATCTGTCGAAAATCGAGCGCCCCGACTATCTGTTTCGCGTTTTCTTGGATTTTTGTTTCAATTTTGTGCAGCGCATCGATTGCTGGGTGGCGCGCGATCAACTTGAGCGCGCGTTCGAGCAATTCTTTTCCCGGCGGAATCTTGTGCCAAGGCGATGCACCCGAGGGATGCGGCAGCGGAATGAGATGAAAGCAGTGACCTGCGCGCTCCACGCGAAATTTGCGACCGATCACTTTCTCTAATTTTGGGCAGTCGATGAATTGCATAATAGCTAGTCGGCCGACGGGAATTATGAGACGCGGCCGCAAGATTTGGATTTCATCATCCATCCAGGAAGCGCAATTGCGAATTTCGTCTGGAGCCGGAACACGATCGCCACCGGCTGGAGTTTTGCCGGGGAAACATCGACAGACCGCGGCGAAATAGATTGCCGATCTCACGGCGGCTTCGTTCAGACCACAGAATTGATCGAACCAGCGAAACATTGTTTTACCAGCGGTGTGGGCGAAAGGGCGTTGCAACACCGGCTCACGCGGACCGGGAGCCTGGCCGATCAACATGACATTGCTCAGGACCGCCCCGCCCGAAACCGGGGTTGATTGCATGCACGGACAACGCCTGCATTGCAAGAGATGAGCGACATGGTCGTCGAGTCGAGTTTGAATGCATGATTGAACGACCATTTTGAAAATGGTCAGCGCCGGAAGATCGACAATAACAAACTCAGCACGATGCTGAGGATGATGCAGGTGACGATGGGAAAATAAAATGCCGAATGATCGCGTTCGATGCGAATGTCGCCGGGCAATCGTCCCAGCCATTTCGGCGCAAATCCGCTCCAAAGAACGAGACCTACCAGCGTCATGATGACGCCGATGATGACCACGAATTTTCCCAGCTCACGCATCGAGTGAAGGTTGCGCGAATCGAGCGGAGGCACAAGGTTGAGAGCCGATGGCAGTGCAATTTCGAGATTATTACGAGACACTTGGCGTCCCGAAAACGGCAAGCGACGATCAGATTCGCACCGCCTTTCGCAAGCTGGCGCGGAAACATCATCCTGATGTCGCGAAGGACAAAGCGACGGCCGAGGAAAAGTTCAAACAGATCAACGAGGCATACGAAGTTCTGGGCGATCCGGAGAAACGGAAAAAATACGATCAACTCGGTGCGGATTGGAACCAGCCAGGCGGGTTCCAGCCGCCTCCGGGATGGGGCGCGCAACAGCCTGACGGCGGATTTTATCGCTACGGAGGCGGAGACGGTGGTGTCGAGTTTGAGTTTGGTGGCACGGGATTCAGCGACTTCTTTGAGGCGTTTTTCGGTGGCGGTCGCGGGCGATCCGCTTTCGGCGGATTCGGTGGACGTCAAGCGACGGCGGAGCGCGGCAGCGATGTGGAAGCCGATATCATGGTTACGCTGGAAGAAGCTCTCCACGGCTCGACCAGAACCGTTTCGCTGCGGCGCGCCGGCTCGAACAAAGTTGAAAATTATCAAGTCAAGATTCCGCGTGGCGTGCACGAAGGACAACGCATCCGGTTGGCCGGCCAGGGCGAAGCAGGAGCTCGGGGCGGCAAAAGTGGTGATCTCTTTTTGCGGGTCCGCCTGGCACGCCATCCGGATTTTTCCGTTGAGGGGAGTGATTTGGTTCACGAAGTAAAAATCGAACCGTGGCGTGCGGTTCTGGGTGGCGAATTACTGGTGCCAACTCTCGAAGGAAATGTGCGGCTCAAACTTCCGCCAGGCACTCAGGGTGGGCAGCGATTTCGATTGCGAGAACGCGGCCTTCCCAGCAGCTCGGGAACGCGTGGGAATCTCTATGTAGATGTTCAGATCAATGTGCCGAAAAAATTAACCGAACGTGAACGAGAGATTTGGGGCGAATTGGCAAAACTGCACGGGGCTTAAATCACATGAAAATTTCGCTCGGAACGGACCACGCCGGTTTTCGCTACAAGGAAAAGGTAAAAGAATTGCTCGGCACACTCGGGCACGAGGTGAAAGACTGCGGCACTTTCGACGAGGAACCGGTCGATTATCCCCTTTTCATCCGCCCGGCGGCGGAGGCAGTGGCGCGCGGCGAATGCGACCGCGGGATCGTGTTCGGCGGATCGGGTAATGGGGAAGCGATGGTAGCTAACAAAGTGCACGGTGTGCGTTGCGCGCTGTGCTGGAACGAAGAGTCGACCCGCCTTTCGCGCCAACATAATGACGCCAACGTTCTCTCCATCGGTGAGCGCATGATCCCCGAAGATCTGGCACTGAAGATTGTGCGGATCTGGCTCGAAACGCCTTTCGAGGGCGGCCGGCACGAGAGACGCGTCGCGCAGTTGAATGCGATGTAATCGGTATCAAATCAATCGATCGACACAAACTGCAACCAGAAAAACGGCGCTCACAAATGCATTGCTTCGAAAAAACGCGCGATTGATTCCAGCCAGATCGAGTCTCTCGGTTTTGTGTTCGTAAAAAAGCGCCGCGGCGACGAGGGGCATTCCACAATAATAGAACAGCCCGAGTTGCGCAGTGACACCAAACGCGATGAGCGCAGCCAACATTGCAAGGTGCAGTATTTGCGCCAGACGAAGACTGCGCGCGACCCCAAGTTTCACGACAAGCGACCGAATGCCTTCGCGTCGATCAAAATCATAATCCTGCGTCGCATAAATCAGATCAAAGCCTGCGACCCAGCAAATCACGCCAGCTCCGAGGACGAACGGCGCAAGATCGACATGTCCCGTCTGCGCAATCCAAGCGCCGATCGGGGCGACTGCTAACGCAAGCCCGAGAAAGAAGTGCGTCGCACTCGTGAACCGTTTCGTGAGCGAATAAAAAAAAATCACCGCCAGAGCGACCGGCGCGAGCATGAACGTCAGTCGATTGATTGCGCCCGCAGCTAAAATAAACCCCACGGAACTCAACACGAGCGAAAAGAGGGCCGCAGATTTCGGAACGAGCAAGTGACGCGCGGCGGTACGCGGATTGCGTTGATCGAGCGACCAATCAACCAGTCGATTGAAAAGCATCGCTGCCGTGCGTGCAAACACCATGCAGACGACGACCAGCAGCAGTGTTCGTAACGAGGGGCGGCCGTTCGCGGCCACTACCAGCGCGCCAAGAGCAAATGGAAGCGCAAAAATTGTGTGGGAAAAACGAATCAGCCGAAGAAAGCGATACATCGGCCCGCCAAGTTCGGTTCTCTCAGCTTGTCGATCTTTCGAGTCCACAAGCGCGACTATTCAGAGACCGCTCTCCAGCAAACCCTGCAACCGCTCGCTCGCTCTGGACAAAATCGGCAGACCGTGCGCGAAAAGCATCCTCTCAGCTTTATAAGCCAGCAGTTTTCGTAACGACCGCCGCATTTCCTTCTCGTTCGAGCAGTACTTTGCAGGAAGAAAAGTGAAACCGTAGGGCTCAAAATTAATAAGTGCATCGCCGACGATCAGCGTCCCATCAGCCGCCTCGTGATACAGGGCAATTTCGCCAATCCCTGCACCCTCGATCTCGATCACTCGGAGTTCGTCACTGATCTTATCACCATCAGCGACGTGGCGAAAAACGAGAGAAGCGTCACAAAACGCGACGGTCGTTGCAAAGATGGGCCTCGAGAATTTTGCCGAATAATCTGTCGTTGCGCGAAGGTGATTACCGTTTGTCACAACGATTCCCGCAACACCGCCGGAACCGGCGAGATCATCGAGCGCTTCCTTCTCCAGCGGAATGGGATCGACAAGCAAGATGCCACGCGCAGTAACAATCGCGCTGGAAAAAAGATCGGCCTTAACCGCACGATCGTGAGCTTGCCAGGTGAAAAGTGACGGCGTGATCTGAACAAGGTCAGAGGCAAGTGCCATAGTCTCGGCAGCTTCGTTGATCTCGGTAGTGGAAACAAGGAGACGTAAAATTGGCCCAACGGATGTGGTGATTGCGCCCTTCAAACAGCGGGCACAACGCGTCCCACTCTTGTGCTGAGCGGCCAGCGCACAATGCGCCCGCGCGTTGCTTTGCCCCACGCACCTAACAGATCCGCGGTGATTGCCTCGGTCGGATCGGAGCCGTGCGCTGTGATGAACGCCTGGGTCGCAGACCAGGTTCGCAGATATCCAAGGAGCTGCGCAAGCGACCAATGAGCTTGCATGGCAAACACCGGGGACTCCAACTCGTCGAAGGGGAACCGAATCGTCCGGTAGCGGCCCTCGACCATTTTTCGCTCCGGCGGCCAGTATGGCCCAACGCTCTCATCGTAGAATCTGTTAACGATGGTATCAATTTCGGGTGCGATTTCGAGCAAGCCATAACACCACGCTGCCAGGATACCCCGCGGCTTCAGCACGCGGATCGCCTCAGCGTAGAAGGCGTTGAGATCGAACCAGTGGAGTGCTTGCGCCACGGTAACCAAATCGATCGATTTGGATGCAAGCCCACTCTTCTCAGCCGCTCCGACTCGGAAATCGATCCGCTCATTTCTCGACGCGTCTAGGATTTGTTTCTCGCTGGCGTCACTAGCGATTACGCATTCAAAAAAAGCTGATAGGCCGACAGCCGCCTGGCCGTTGCCGGTTGCGCAGTCCCATGCACGTCCGCGGCCAGGTGCAATGGAGGCAAGATATTCAAATAATTCTCTCGGATAATTTGGTCGAAATTTAGCGTAGTTGGCGGCATGCCCGGAGAAATGATCTTTGAACTTCATACTCGAATGAGGCGTCTGTGTCCGTGTTTACTTCCGCTATCATCCGCCGCGGGGATGACGTTTTTCACTCGGTCATACATCTCACGATAAATCCGATCGATGGCAGTTGTGGGATCTTCAAGCATCATCGATTCCTTGATCACACTCGCGTAGATCGGAAATGCAAACGGCGAGACCGCGGCGAGTTCGCGCAGTTTCCAATCAAAATCCGAGACTGCTTCAAGAAATTCGTAAGCCGCTGGCGCATCAAGAAAAGTGTGCGCCGCCTGCCGATAGGTCTCGATGAGAAGCGGATGTCGTGGCTCATGCTGTTCCAAAACCCTAAACAGCACTTCGGCGCTCCAGCTTAATTGCTTCAACTTGCGCTGCCGCCCCGGCAAATTGCGTGGGACCATCAAACCGGTTTGCGCGACTCCGCGAAATTGCCATTTCACCAACTCGGATCCTCGCAGAGCGCGTCCCAAGGTTTCCTCCGCGCCATTCCGTCCAAAACAAATCCGCCAATCTTTCAGCGGCATTTCTTGAAATGGCCGGAGTGTCAGGAGAAATCCATAATCATCTATCGTTACCAGCGCGTTCCCGCCGATCCGTTCCTTCACGCGCCAGGCAACGACACGCGAGAGCGCATCGTTTGCGCTGCGACCAATCAGCGAATGAAAAAAATAATGTGAATAATCGCGGTTGCGATAAAGCTCGATCAGCACCTTTCTGCCGACCGGAATTTCCGAGATGCTCATTTGCGCCCAGAATTGCTCGATGATCGCTTGTGCGTTTGCGATCGAGATGCCGTAATTCTCGACCAGCCAGTCAAGCGACTCTGCCTGTCGATCTTGTCCTTCGAGGCGTGTGGCCAATTTGGTGCGCAATTTCCGCACGGCTCGCGCCACACCGGAAGTCAGCGGCATTTTCGCCGCATTCCAGCGCGGCACCGTTGGGAGCTGGCCATCAGCGCGTTCCACAAAGGCTTCATTTACTCCGGTATCGATCAATCGAACAACGCGCCCGGCAAGGACGAACAGGTCGCCGATATTGAGTTGCTTGATAAAATTTTCCTCCACTGATCCCAAACGGCGTCGTTTGAGCAGAACATCGACGAAGCCCTCCGAAACGATCGTGCCGATATTCACGAGCAAATCGCGCGCTACCCGTGGATGCGCGAGCGATACAATTCCATCGTCGATCTTGATTTTGCCGAAGAGACCGGAGTAACGCCTGGTCAGCGATTCACCACCTCCTTCAAGGTAACGCAAGACCTGATCGAACTCTTCGCGGGTAAGGTCGCGAAACGGATAAGCGCGCCTGACGAGCGCGAAAATTTGCTCTGTGGCAATCGGCGCAAACGCAGCAATCCCGACAATGTGCTGGGCAAGGACATCAAATGGCTTCTCCTGAATGCGAATCGGATCGAGAGCGCGCTGTCGGACCAGTTTTGCGGTAACAGTCGCCTCGACCAGATCGTTCACATTTGTCGCCACGAGTACGCCATGACTGCTGCGATTGAGCGAATGACCAGAGCGTCCGATCCGCTGAATGGCACGCGAAACACCTTTCGGCGTCGCGATCATCACGACAAGGTCAACAGCGCCAATGTCGATGCCGAGCTCGAGACTGGTTGAGCAAACCACAGCGCGCAGCTCGCCGTTCTTCAACCGGTCTTCCACTTCGAGCCGCACGCTGCGATCAAGTGATGCATGATGTGTTTCAATCTGATCTGACAACTCGGGTAACAGTTCTTTGAGTCGCAATCCGATTTGCTCCGCGGCTGAGCGGACATTTGTGAAGACGAGCACCGATTGTTGCCTCCGAATCAAATCGGCCAGCTCAGCGTAGAGTCGCACGCCCGTGTACCCGGCAGGCGGATACGGATCGCGTCGGATCGGCGAAAAAACTTCGACAATCGATTTCTTTTCGACCCGTGCTTCCGCCACGAGACATGGTCGATCTTGCCCAACAAGAAAATGCGCGAGCAGATCGAGCGGCGCAGCGGTGGCGGAAAGTCCGATGCGGCAAATGGTAGGAACATCGCGCTGCGATGTCCGCGAGCGACGCTGCGCGTCGTCCCTACCTTGATTGTCTATGCCTCGGAGATATTCGAGACGTTCAAGCGAAATCGTCAGATCAGCGCCACGCTTGTTGCCAGCGAACGAATGCAGTTCATCGACCATGACGAACTGACAATTGCGAAAATGCGCCGCGTAATCTTTCTGCGCGAGCATCACCGCCAAACTCTCCGGTGTTGTGACAAGAAAATGCGCGCCTTCTTTACGAAACTTCGCGCGGTTCGCTTGTGTCGTGTCGCCCGTCCGCAAATGGATCGACAGCTTCCTATCGAGGCCCATCCCGACGATCGGCGAGCGCAAGTTTTTCTCGATATCGTAAGCAAGCGCCCGCAGCGGCGAGACGTAAATGCATTGCACAGTGGTAAGGACATCGCGCCGCGATGTCCGCGAGCGACGCAACGCATCGTTCCTGCATTCCTTGTCCAGCTTGCGAAGGAGGAAATCGAAAACGCCAAGGAACCCGGCCAGCGTTTTACCGCTCCCGGTCGGCGAAGTAAGCAGGATCGATTGTCGATCCAAGACGACCGGAACACAGAGCAATTGCGCATGAGTGAATGTGGCGAACGTTTGACGAAACCAAGCCGCCAAACGCGGATGCAAACGCACGAATAGCTGGTGAGGCGACGTAGTGGAACTTTTCATCGGCGCGCCCGGTTCGCCGCAGCCAATCCGTCCGGCGGCGGACACTCGCGCCCTACCGTTCCGGGTTCACCGGGAAATGTTTGTTTTTGAGATATTCCGGAACGCGTTGGGTCTGTTCCATGTCGATCTTTTCCGTCGCGGCATTCAGCGCGTCGTAAGCTTCGCGACTTTTCGCTGCGCGGCACATATAAGCCGTGGCATGCGCCAGAGGAATTCGTGCTTCAGGTAAGCCGACAAACTCCACCGCTTGTTGCGTCGCGATAGCGAGTGGGAGTGCTTCAGGATCAGCAAGACCAACATCTTCGCTCGCGAAGATGACGATGCGTCGCGCGATGAAACGGAAATCTTCGCCGGCGTGCAGCATTTTCGAAACGGAAATCTTCGCCGGCGTGCAGCATTTTCGCCAGCCAGTACATGGCGCCTTCTTCATCAGAAGCGCGGATGCTTTTGATAAACGCGCTGATCGTATCGTAGTGCGCGTCGCCAGCGCGATCGTAAACGACCGCTTTCTGCTGAATGCTTTCTTCGGCAACGGAGAGCGTGAAATGAATAGTAGGGCGAGCGTCCTCGCCTGCCTTTTTTCCGGACGCAACCGAGGACGGTTGCGCTACTTTTGGCGGCGTCGTCAAGACGCCAATCTCGAGAGCATTCAAACATTTGCGCGCGTCGCCGTCGCTTAACTTCGCCAGGTGCCGACGCGCGTTCTTCTCGATCTTAACCGTGTAATTTCCAAGACCACGTTCCTTGTCGCCTAAAGCGCGATCGATCAATTGTTCGAGTTGCTCGACACGGAGCGGTTCGAGTTGAAAGACCTGCGAGCGCGAGACGAGCGCGCTGTTTACGTAAAAGAACGGGTTGTAAGTCGTCGCCCCGATGAGGCGGAGGTTTCCCGTTTCGACGTCGGGCAGGAGAATGTCCTGCTGCGCTTTGTTGAAGTGATGAATCTCGTCGATGAACAAGATCGTCTTTTGGCCGGAAGTGCGGAGGCGATTGGCTGCGGCAGCGATGACGCGGCGCATTTCGGCAACGTTACTCTCCACGCCACTAATTCGAATAAACTTTGCATGGGTTATTTCGGCAATGATCCGAGCCAATGTGGTTTTTCCGCTACCGGGCGGACCGGAAAAAATTACTGAAGGCAAACGATCGGCTTCAATCGCGCGTCGCAGCAATTTACCAGGCGCGAGAATGTGTTCCTGGCCGACAAATTCGTCGAGCGAGCGCGGGCGCATGCGCGTGGCGAGCGGCGCAGCACTGCTCGCGGTCTCCGGATCGACAGCTTCCTTTTCCTCGAAGAGATCGTGCACAGGAGAAAAATACGGCGTGGGCGCAAAGTCTGCATCTCATTTCCGGTTTCGGCATGGCGGGATTTAGTCTGGCCACGATATTGGAAGACTGAGTAAGCTGTGTTTGCGAACATGAAACTCATTCTTGTTCCGATCGATTTCTCGGATGCAACCCCGGGTGTTATCGATCTAGCGCGACAGCTCGCCAAAGCGCTCGATGCGGAGATTCATCTTATTCATGTGAAAGAATTGAGCGCAGCTACAGCGCCGGGTACGCTTGGCTACGGACTGGCGGGCATGCCTGAGCTCGCTCCAATGTCAGGCGTGCCTGTGTTTGATCCAATGGCGCAGCCACTGCCAGTGAACGAAAGCCAGAAATCAAAGCTGGCCCAGTGGCAAAGAGAAATCACTCAGTCCGGCATCAAGGTCACATTGCACGAGCCGACGGGAGCGGTGGCCGAAGAAATCTTGAACCAGGCGGACGTTCTTAATGCTGATTTAATTGTGATGGGGACGCACGGGCACGGCGCCATGTACACCTTGTTGGTGGGAAGCGTGACCAAAGGCGTGCTCAAACACACTGTGCGTCCGGTGTTACTTGTACCGGCTGCTCGATCTTAGCTTAGCGCGCGACCGGACTGGAAGAGCTTGCGTTGTCCCGGCGAAATGAACGAAAAGCGGGACGATGAACTTATTGGGTGCGCCGCGCCAGCCATTTGTCGGCCTGGCGGTGATGGCTGGGGTTGGAATTATTTTCTCGGAATTCCTTCGGCCCTCCTCACTGGTCCTCCTCGTAATTGCGATAAGTGTCGCGATCTGTGCCTTCGTTGTCCTTCGTTGGCCGAACTTGATTGCAACGTACGCAATTGTTGGATGTGGGTTTTTTCTGGAGCATGGCTTTCGAAACAGCAACACCGAAGGGCAGCAGCTCGCTGTCCAGCTTGGAAACCGCCCCCGGGTCCTCGCAGCGACCGGGTTCGTCATCAGCGAGCCGAAGATTGCACCGAGCGGATTCGCGACCTTTTTGCTGAAGCTGGACTCGATTGAATTCGAAGGCAGGAAGCAACTCACACGCGCGACCTGGCAGGTCCGCTGGCGCGGCAATCCGGGATTCGGAGACGAACTGAGGCTTTTCGGAATCGCGGAACCGATCGCGCCGCCGCGGAATCCCGGTGAATTCGACATGCGATCGTATCTCGCGCGTCGCGATGTTCTTCGAATCCTGTTTGTTCGCTATCCAGAGGATGGTGCGCTGGCTCAACGTGGCGGCGGGAACCCGATTTTGCGTGCGGCGCAGAATTCGCGCGCCTGGATGCAAAACGCGCTTTGCCGCGGACTGGAGGACGCGCCCGACGTGCGAAATTTTATCAGCGGAATC
>WNGI01003033.1_pt1 | contig 29150 bp, 26 predicted proteins | sample 5400621 | NCBI WGS metagenome assembly WNGI01 (sample SAMN13153374, study PRJNA577476) | soil metagenome | isolation source: 20 cm soil or saprolite under Garry oak tree replicate 1 | place: USA:California | collected 2016-06-15
CGAGGGCACGCTCGCCAAGATCGTGGTGCCGGAAGGCACGCAGGACGTGCCGGTCCAGTCGCTCATCGCCGTGCTGGCGGAGGAGGGGGAAGACGTCAAGGCGGCCGCGGCCGCCGCAGGCAAAAGCGCGCCAGCGCCGGTGAAACCGGCGCCATCGAAGCCGGCAAGCGCGCCCTCGCCGCCCATGGCCGCGAGCACTTCAGCGCGGCCCGCGCCGCCGCCGCCTGCACCCACGGCAGGCGAGGCCCCGCGCGCGCCACCGCAGACACCGCAAGCTCCCGCTCCTCAGCGCAGCGAAGGCGAGGGTATCGGCGTCGCGCGCACCAACCGCGTGTTTTCGTCTCCGCTGGCGCGCCGGCTTGCGAAGGAGGCTGGCATCGACCTTGCGCGCATCCAAGGTTCCGGCCCGCACGGCCGCGTTATTGCGCGCGATGTGGAAGCAGCCAAGTCGGGCCGCGGGATCATGGCTCCTGCGGCTCCCGCAGCAGCAGCCGCGGCGGCCCCGGTCGTGCAAGCGCCGGCCGACGAGAAAATCATCGCACTGTTCGAGCCCGGCTCCTACGACGCGGTCCCTCACGACGGCATCCGCAAGGTGATCGCCCGCCGGCTCCTCGAAGCGAAGCTCACCATTCCGCATTTTTATCTCACGCTCGACTGCAACATCGGCAGGCTTTTGGCTGCGCGCGAAGAGATCAACGCCGCCGCGCCAAAGGACAAGGACGGCAAGCCGGCCTACAAGATCTCGGTCAACGATTTCGTCATCAAGGCGCTGGCGCTGGCGCTGCAGCGGGTTCCCGACGCCAACGTGACGTGGACGGAAGGCGCCATGCTCCGGCACAAGCATTCCGACATCGGTGTTGCGGTGTCCATACCGGGCGGGTTGATCACGCCGGTCGTGCGCCACGCCGAGCAAAAATCGCTCTCCGTCATCTCCAACGAGATGAAGGATTTCGCCGCCCGCGCGCGCGCCCGCAAGCTCGCGCCGCACGAGTATCAGGGCGGCACGAGCGCGGTATCGAACCTCGGCATGTACGGGATCAAGGAATTCTACGCCATCATCAATCCGCCGCACGCCACCATCTTGTCGGTCGGCACCGGAGAGGAGCGCGCCGTCGTTCGCAACGGCAAGGTCGAGGCGGCGCAAATGATGAGCGTCGGGCTTGCAACCGACCATCGTGCGGTCGATGGCGCGCTCGGTGCCGTGCTGCTCAACGCCTTCAAGGCGCTGATCGAGAATCCCGTGATGATGGTCGTGTGAATTTGGCGCGATGCAATCTGGCTGATTAGCTCGGCATCACATCGACCGCCGTCGTCCCCGCGCAAGCGGGGACCCAGATTCCAGAGGCGGTGGTCATGAGTCTCCGCTTTCGCGGCGACGACAGTGTGTGTGAAGCGATGAGTCGGATTCGGTATGACAAGGCCCGGCAAGGACCTTTGCGGAGATAAAGCGAGATGGCTGAGACCTCCTTCGACATCATCATCATCGGCTCCGGTCCCGGCGGCTACGTCACCGCCATCCGCGCGGCGCAACTCGGTTTTTCCACCGCGATCGTCGAGCGCGATTACCTCGGCGGCATCTGCCTCAACTGGGGTTGCATTCCCACCAAGGCGCTGCTGCGCTCGGCCGAGATCTTCCACTATCTGCAGCATCCCAAGGACTACGGGCTTTCGGCTGAAAGGGTGACTTTCGATCCCGCCGCAGTGGTCAAGCGCTCGCGCGCAGTGTCGAAACGGCTCAACGACGGCGTTGGCTTCCTGATGCGCAAGAACAAGATCACCGTCATCTGGGGCGAGGCTACGATCGAGGCGCCTGGCAAGGTCACGGTCAAGGCCGCTGCGACGCAGGCGCCGAAAGGCGCACTCGGGGCAGGCAGCTATCAGGCCAAGCACATCATCATCGCCACCGGCGCGCGGCCGCGCGTACTGCCCGGGCTCGAGCCCGACAAGAAGCTGATCTGGACTTATTTCGAGGCCATGGTGCCGGATCGCATGCCGAAGTCGCTCTTGGTGGTCGGTTCGGGCGCGATCGGCATCGAGTTCGCGTCGTTCTACCGCACCTTCGGTGCCGAGGTGACGGTGGTCGAGATATTGCCGCAAATTCTGCCCGCGGAGGATGCCGAGATTTCCGCGTTCGCGCGCAAGCAATTCGAGAAACAGGGCATCAAGATTCTCACCAGCGCCAAGGTGACGAAGCTCGACAAGGCAGCGGACAGCGTCACCGCGACGATCGACGAGGGCAAGCGCGGCACGCAGACACTCACCGTCGAGCGCGTGATCTCCGCGGTCGGCGTCACCGGCAATATCGAAAATCTCGGCCTCGAAAAACTCGGGGTGAAGACCGATCGTGGCGCGATCTCAGTCGATGCGCTCAATCGCACCAATGTGCCCGGCATCTATGCGATCGGCGATGTGTCCGGCCCGCCGCTCTTGGCCCACAAGGCCGAACACGAAGGGGTCATCTGCGTCGAGGCGATCAAAGGCCTCAAACCGCATCCCATGGACAAGCGCCTGATCCCGGGCTGCACCTATTGCTCGCCGCAGATCGCTTCGGTCGGCCTCACCGAGCAGGCGGCAAAGGACAACAAGCTTGATGTCCGCGTCGGCCGGTTTCCGTTCGTCGGTAACGGGAAGGCGATCGCGCTCGGCGAAGACCAAGGCCTGGTCAAGGTGATTTTCGATAAGAAGACCGGCGCGCTGCTCGGCGCGCATATGATCGGCGCGGAGGTGACGGAGCTGATCCAGGGCTACGTGGTGGCGATGAATCTCGAGACTACGGAAGAGGAACTCATCCACACCGTCTTCCCGCATCCGACGCTCTCCGAGATGATGAAGGAGGCGGTGCTCGACGCCTATGGACGCGTCCTCAATATCTGATGCCCGTCATCGATGTTCATACTCACTGCTCGCCGCGGCCACGCGATGATCCCTTCGGCGTTGCCGAGGCGCTGCGGGGGATACCGGTCGGCAAAAATGCGGTGACAAACTATCGCGGTTTGCCCGCGGTGGCTTATCACGACATGACTGACTTCGAGCTGCAGCAGGACGTCTGCGCCAAGGCTGGCATCACCGGGCGGATCATCAGCAATCCGTTCGCGGCCGAGATGATCACGTCGATCACGCGTAAGCCCGCGATCGACGTGGTCAAATACGTCAACGACCAGACTGCCGCAGTGGCGGCGCGCGCGAAGAGCAACTGGGGTCTTGGCACCCTCAATCCGCTCGACGCAAGTCACATCACCGAGGGCGAGCGTTGCCTCGGTCCCCTCGGCTTCAAGGGGCTGCTGATCACGTCGAGCTGGCACGGTCAATTCATCGACGGCGAAGCCGCCTTTGCGTTCTGGGAGTGGGCGCAGGCGCACGAGGTGCCGCTCTTCATCCATCCGCCGCGCGTGCCCATCGGGCACGACCAGCAGATGGACCAATACAAGCTCGACGAATTGGTGGGCCGGCCCTTCGACACCGCAATGGCGCTGGCACGCATGATCCTCTCGGGGCTGTTCGACCGTTACCCTGGCTTGAAGATCGTGGTCGCCCATATGGGCGGCGGACTTCTGCCGGTGATTGGGCGCCTCGATTTCGGCTGGCGGCTTGGCTGCGAGGGCATGCCCGAGCGCGCCGTCATTCGATGCAAGCAGCGGCCGAGCGAGTATCTCGCCAATCTTTGCGTCGACACCATGGGGTTCTGGGCACCGCATGTGCGCGAGGCTGTGGAGATGTTCGGGGTCGACCATGTCATGTTCGGCACCGATTACGGCCCGGTGCCCGTCGACCCCGCCGAGCACATCGACATCGTCAACAAGCTGGTAATCTCCGCAACCGATAAAGAGAAGATTCTTTGGCGCAATGCGGCGCGGTTCTTTAAGCTGGACTACATCGCGTGATATCGGGTCGGACGAGGACTGGAGGAAATGTGGCGCTGGTCAATACGTAGCCGCTGCGGCTGGACACTCGCGGCACTGCTGTTGTCGCCGCATCAGCACGCCTCGGCACAAGCGCCCGAGCGCCCGGCCGCTGCGACGACGGCACCCTCGGCCGCTGCCATGGCCGAATACCGACGCAAATTTGAGGAGTACGCCGCGGCGCGGCGCAAATACGAAGCCGAGGCGGACGCCTACTGGCGTTCTGTCTCCGACAAACGGCGGCTGCGTCATGCCAAGCTCCGCAACAACCAAGAAATTCTGCTCAGCGATTACGTGCTGACGCAGCCACCGGTCTATGTCGGACCGCCAAAACCCGTCGATCCGTCGGCGCCGATCGAAGAAGCGCCGCCCCGGAAATACGTTCCGGTGGTGGCAGACTTTCTGCGCGCCGCAGCCAAGGAATTCAATTTTGTTCCACAGCAGCCGCGAAACGAGATCGAGTACAAACGCGCCTACGTCAAGGTCGCGGCCGCCGCCGGGCTGACGAAGGATCAGGTCGTGCGAATTTACGCCTTCGAATCCGGCGGCGACGGCAAATACGATGTGCAGGCGGGACTGGAGCAGCCGAAGCCGGGCGCCCGGGCGATCTCCACGGCGCTGGGCTACAACCAGTTATTGGCCACTAACAGCGTGGAGCTGCTCGCCGAAAAGGGTGATCAGTTCAGCAAAATCTTGAGCGCGAAGGCCGCAGGGCTCCCGGAGGAAGCGAAGAAGACGCCGCAGAAAAAGATTGCCGTGCTCAAGAACATGATCACTTTCTGCCGCAGCGTGCCGGATAGTTGGAGCGAGCACGACCGACTGGCGAAGACGCCGAAAGGGCTCGCCGTCCACGCACTGAACCTGGATATGGACATTGGTCCTTTGCTGCAGACGCAGAAGCTCCTGGATTCCTCGGTGTTCGCGCGCGCTCAAGGATATGGCGCGATATTAAGCGCGGCTGAGCTCGAGATGATGAATCTCACCGGCGACGGCAATGGTCTCGACATCCTCAGGATGCCGCCAGCATGGCGCGAGCGCGTGCCCACCTCGAATTTCTTCCAGCCGGGGGGTTATGAGCGCAATCCGATTGCCGGCCGCAGCGGCATCGTCTCGAAGTTGATAGCCGCGACCAATGCAGTGATGGACCAAGAGAGTAAATTGCAAGGCGCCAAGGATCTGGCGGCCTTGTTTGCGAATAAACACGATTCGCAGAGCGAAGTTATGATGCCCGGCGCTCCGGTGAGATAGCAGCAAATCGCCACGGCCTTACGGATTTTTCGCGATCTGCTCCAGCACCGGCTTCCACCTCTGCTGCTCGGACTGAATGAACGCGAGGAGTTCCGCTGGCGTCATCGGATGCGGATAGTTGCCGGTTGTTTCGAGCTTGGTCTTGGTGGCGGGATGAGTGACCGCCGCGCTCAAATCCTCGCTCAGCTTGCGTACGATGGCATCGGGCGTGCCGACCGGCGCGACCAGCGCGAGCCAGCCGCGCACGTTGAAGCCGGGAAGCGTTTCCGCGGCGATAGGCAAATCTGGGAATTCGGGCAGGCGCGCCGTCGAGCCGACCGCGAGTGCCTTGATGGTTCCGGCCTGCAGCGCCCCCCCGAGCGGAGGATAGCCGTCGATGACCATGGGCACGCGCCCGCTGATCACATCGTTGAGCGCTTGCGCGGTGCCGCCGAGATACGGGACCATGAGGAGCTTGATGCCTGCGAGTTGCTGCAGCGCTTCGCCGCCCATGTGCGACAGCGTCCCGCGTCCCGTCGCGGCGTATGAGATCTCGCCCGGCCGTTTTTTCGCGAGCGCGATGAAGTCCGGCAACGTCGTCACGCCGAGCGAGGACGCCACCGTTATGAAGAACGGCTGTTCGGCGACGAAGCCGACCGGGACAAAATCGCGCGGCAGTTCGAGCGGCAGATTGGCTTGCAGGCCCGGCAGCGTCACGAAAGCGGATGACGCCGGCATGTAGAGCGTGTAGCCGTCCGCTCCGGGAGCGGCGGCGGTGCGCGCCGCCACAGCGCCGCCGGCTCCCGGATGATTGAGAGTGATGACCTGCTGTCCCCACATCTGCGAGAGGCGATCAGCGACGATCCGCAACAGGGCGTCGGGTGAGCCGCCCGGCGCCGAATGCGTGATGATGCGCACGGGCCTGGCAGGAAAGTCTTGCGCTTGCGCCCTCGCGAGGCTTGCAACGGCCGGGAGCGCGGCGGCACCTGCGGCCAGATGCAAAAATTCACGGCGGAGAAGTTTCATGGCGTCCCGTGGTGGTTCCGGCTCGGCACAGTATCATGCCGTTGCACCTACCACGAGCACGGCTTGAATCCCGTCGATCGTGGCGGCGCCGAGTTCGGATTTAGTCGGTTTTTGCAGGTGCCTGGAAATTGAGCGACGGGGCAAGGTCGCCAGCAGCGAAAAAACCGTAGGAAGGGACGCCACCGCTGCGCTCCTTCCTAACGCAAAGAGGATAGGTTAGCGCCGACGACCGTTGGGCTCACCTGATCTCGACGTCGTTCCAGAAGCCGACCCAGTGGTCGACTTGCTTCATCGACGCATGCGGCGCCTCGTACGACCAAGCGGCGCGCTCGCTGCGGGCGACGTCCGCGGCGAGGTCATAGAATTGGACGCCGTGCGGGCACTCTAGGTCGCTCTGCGTCTTCGGTGCTAGATGCAGCAAATCCATGCGGACGGTTTCCCGCGGAAAATACCGGTAGCCACCCACCTCGAGGGTTCGATCGCTTTCGGCGATCACCTGACCGCGCCAGATTGCCTTCATGACTGAGCTTCCCTTCACCGCCTCCCCAGGGGCTGGATTCAGTTGTCTCCGCCACCGAAGAATCCACTTGCATCGCGGAGAATCTGCGACCGGATGAACGGGTCGGGATCGGCGCCCATCACAATGGATCCGGGTTGGCCGCATGGGGTCCAGCAGACCACATTGGACGGCGGTGTATTTCGGGACTTGCCCGGAGCGACATAGGCGCGTTGCTGCCGGTTCGTCTGCCGGGCGTCGGCGGAGGAGGCGAGGACCATTCCGAGACCCAGCGTGGAAGCAAACAATCCAACCGAGAGCACTGTCCTGTTGATCAGCATGGAATCCTCCATCGATTTCCGTCGCGCCAGCGGCCAACCAGCGGCCAATATGGCGTCTGTCGCCGCCATGGGCCAGCCGACGTTCATCACAACTCCGTGTCACTGCGTGCGATTCATCGTGTGCTGCGATCGGGCTGGATAGTTCGCGGCTATTGGATGTCGCGCGATATGTGCCAGGCGCTTCCGGCTCCCCGCAGATGCCGCGTTTGCACCAGCGATTCGGGAGCGACATCTGCATACTGGCGGCTTGCGCCGGCGGCACCGTATCCGTAAGTAAGTTTGAGGAGCTTCGATGACCGTCGTTCTCGACGCCAGCAGCAGAGTGCGCCATCCGGAGAAAGCGCATCGGCCGGACGCGCCAATGTTAAAAAAGCCCGACTGGATCAGGGTGAAGGCGCCGGTGTCCAGGGGCTACGAGGAGACGCGCATGATCGTGCGCGCGAACGGCTTGCATACGGTCTGCGAGGAGGCGGGCTGCCCTAATATCGGCGAGTGCTGGGACAAGAAGCACGCGACTTTCATGCTGATGGGCGACACCTGCACGCGTGCCTGCGCCTTCTGCAACGTAAAGACCGGCTTGCCCGGCCCGCTCGACGGGGCGGAGCCCGAACGGGTGGCCGAGGCGACGGCAAAGCTCGGCCTCAAACACGTCGTGGTGACCTCGGTCGATCGCGACGACCTCGATGACGGCGGCGCCGCTCACTTTGCCGCCGTCATCCGCGCGATCCGTACGCGCTGCTCATCGACGACCATCGAGGTGCTCACCCCCGATTTCCTGCGCAAGGACGGCGCGGTCGAGTCCGTGGTCGCGGCCAAGCCCGACGTGTTCAATCACAATCTCGAAACCGTGCCGTCGAAGTATCTCACCGTGCGGCCCGGCGCGCGCTACTTCGCCTCGATCCGGCTGCTGCAGCAGGTGAAGGAGCTCGACCCTGCGATGTTCACCAAGTCCGGCCTCATGGTCGGACTCGGCGAGGAGCGCCATGAAATTCTGCAGGTCATGGACGACTTGCGCGCCGCCGACGTCGACTTCCTCACCATCGGCCAGTATCTGCAGCCGACGCGCAAGCACCACCCGGTCGTGCGCTTCGTGCCGCCCGCCGAGTTCAAAGCCTACGCGACCATCGCCTATGCCAAGGGCTTTTCGATGGTCTCCTCCTCGCCGCTGACACGCTCCTCGTACCATGCCGGCGAGGACTTCGCGCGATTGCGGGCAGCGCGGCAGACGCGGCTTGGCTGAGGCCACGATCCCGGCACCTTTGCCGGTTGACGGCGGTGCCTGCAAATTCCTTGCAACGTCGAGAACGGTTGATGCCGGAATTTTCAACTACGCGCCGGGTTCGCCACTCCGCCGCCCACATGTTCGACCTCGTGGCCGACGTGGAGCGCTATCCGGAATTCGTGCCCCTGTGCCGCTCGCTCAAGGTCCGCAAGCGCATCCCCCAGCCGGAGGGCGTCGAGGTCCTCATCGCCGACATGACGGTTGCCTACAGGTTCGTGCGCGAAACCTTTACCAGCCGCGTCACGCTCGACCGGCCCAACTTGCAGATCCTCGTCGAGTATCTCCAAGGCCCGTTCAGCAGGCTGGAAAACCGCTGGGCCTTTCATCCGACGGGCGAGCAAACCTGCGAGGTGGAATTTTTCATCTCCTACGACTTCAAGAGCCGGACGCTGGCCTTGCTCATGGGTGCGATGTTCGATGCCGCCTTCCGCCGCTTCACCGCAGCGTTCGAACGGCGGGCCGACGTGGTCTATGCAAGGTGAGACCGCAGTCACCGGGCACGCGGACGTTCATTCTCGGGGTTGTGCGGTCCGACACGTTACCCTGACGAGGTCGGCGGCTTGGACTGCTCGGCGAGTTCGTCCAACATCGCCAGCGCCTCGAACAGGCTGGCGCGGCGAACCTGCGCGCGCCCGATGTCGCCATATCTGCGTTCCTGCTGGATGAGCCGTCCGTCGCGCGAGGCCGCGGCGAGATGCACGAGCCCGACCGGTTTGCCAGGTACCGCACCGCCCGGCCCGGCAATGCCCGTGATCGACACTGCGAGATCGACGGGCGCGTGCGCCAGCACTCCGCGGGCCATGGCTTCGGCAGTCTCTCGGCTCACGGCACCGTGGCTTTTCAGCGTCAACGGCGGAACTCCGAGCATCGTTTCCTTCGCTTCGTTGCTGTAGGTGACGAAGCCGCGCTCGAACACGTCTGAAGACCCGGGAATTTCAGTCAACGTTGCCGCAAGCAGGCCGCCGGTGCACGACTCCGCAGCGCCGAGCTTGAGCCTTTTGCTGCGACAGAGATCGAGCAGCGCGCGCGCTCGCTCTTTGAGCTCCTCCTCCGCCATTTACAGCCGCTCCCGCCACGGCAGTCGCACGGTCGCGTTGGCGAATGCCGCCATGCCTTCGCCACGCCCGGTAAAGCCCATCTTTTCGCTCGTGGTCGCCTTTAAGCCGACGCGCTCGATCGCAACGCCGGCGATGTCGGCGATGCGCGCGCGCATCGCATCGCGGTGAGGGCCGATCCGTGGCGCTTCGCACACGATGGTGACGTCGAGATGGGCGATGCGCCCACCGCGCGCACAGACGCGTTCGGCCGCGAATGCCAAGAACTTATCGGAGGAGGCGCCGCGCCACTGCGGATCGGTCGGAGGAAAATGAACACCGATATCGCCCTCGCCGAGTGCCCCGAGGATGGCATCGACGAGCGCGTGAAGAACGACATCGGCGTCCGAATGTCCGGACAATCCACGCGGATGAGGGATGCGCACGCCGCCGAGCATGATGTGATCGCCGTCGCCGAAGCGGTGGACGTCGAAGCCGAAGCCGGTGCGCACGTCGCTCAAGACCGCGAGCTTGGCGGCCTCGGCGCGCACGAAATCGTCGTCCGTGGTGAGCTTGACGTTTTCGGCCTCGCCCTCGAACGTGGCGACCCTGAGGCCCGCCCATTCGGCGAGCGCGGCGTCATCGGTGAAATCGTCGCGGCCCGCCGCCTTTGCCCGGCGATGCGCATCGAGCAGGCTGGCAAAGCCGAAGGCCTGTGGCGTCTGCGCTATGCGCAGATGCGCGCGGTCGATGGTGCCGGTCACGCAGCCCGCGGCGTCCACGGTCTTGACCGTGTCAGCGACGGCAACGACGGGGACCGCCGCGCCGCTCGCACCTGCGGCGGCGATCGCCCGCCTGATCAGGGCGTGTGAAGCGAACGGCCGAGCCGCATCGTGCACCAGCACGAGGTCGGGGCCGTGAGGCTGCAATGCCTCGAGACCGGCGCGCACCGAGGCTTGTCGCGATGCTCCTCCGTGGACGGGCGGCAATAACGCCAGGCCGGCGCTCGCTGCGCTGAACAAGGCGGCGTCAGCGGGATGGATGACCGGCTGCACCAGCGAAATGCCGGCGTGACCGGCCAACGCAGCAAGGCTCGGCCGAATGACGGGCTCGCCGAAAACCTGCCGGTACTGCTTGGGCAAATCCCCGCCGGCGCGCAGCCCGCGGCCCGCTGCGACAACGACGGCTGCAACGCTAGCGACCATGTTCTGCCAGTCGAAGATGACGTCGCGTCATGGCTTAGCGCGTCGCGGCCGCGCCGCAAACCTGCATATCGCGCGTCCCGTCCACTCTCGATCCAAGTGCGGATCTTTTGCACTGCAGCACTTGCGCATTCGGGCGAATTGGCTAAACTCTATGCAGCCGGGATACGTCGCCTAATTCGTGTGCAACGAGGTTAAGTACCTCCAGTGGACCAATTTTTTCGGCCCCGGCCGGTTGCCATCGGCAACGTGACCTTGCTGAGTTCGGTCATATTGGCCCCCATGTCGGGGGTGACCGATGCCCCGTTTCGGCGCCTTGTGGCGGGGCTGGGGGCGGGGCTGGTTGTTTCCGAAATGACCGCAAGCGCGGCGCTTGCCCAGGGCCGCCCCGACGCGCGGTTGCGCAGCGAAGGGCAGGGCTTGCGCACGCACGTGGTGCAGTTGGCCGGCTGTGAGGCACGCTGGATGGCGGAGGGCGCGCGGATCGCCGAGGCCTGCGGCGCTGCCATCATCGACATCAACATGGGTTGTCCGGCGCGCCAGGTCACCGGCGGGCATTCCGGTTCGGCACTGATGCGCGATCTCGACCACGCCATGTCGCTGATCGAGGCAACGGTCGGCGCCGTGTCGGTACCGGTCACGCTCAAGATGCGGCTCGGGTGGGACGATCGCAGCGTCAATGCGCCCGAGCTCGCGCGCCGCGCCCAAGATGCCGGCGTGCGCCTGATCGCCGTGCATGGGCGAACGCGCTGCCAGTTTTATAACGGCCGGGCGGATTGGGCGGCGGTTCGTCGGGTCAAGGACAGCGTCGCAATTCCGGTCGCCGTGAACGGCGATATCTCTACCTACTCGGATGCTGTGGTCGCGCTCGCAGCCTCCGGCGCCGACGCCGTGATGGTCGGGCGCGCCGCCCGTGGCCGCCCGTGGCTGCCTGGACAAATCGGCCGCCGCCTTGCCTTCGGCCGGCGCGAAAGCGCACCGCCGCTCGCGGCGCAACGCGCGATCATCGCTCAGCTCTACGACGAGATGCTTTCGCACTATGGGTGCGCGCTTGGCTCGCGTCATGCGCGCAAGCATCTCGGTTGGGCGCTCGATGCCGCAGCCGAGACGGCCAGCGCATCCCAGTCGCTGCTCAAGGCACATCGCGCCCGTGTGCTCACGGCCGACGATCCGGCTGCGGTCCGGCGCCACTTGGCCGACGCCTACATCGATTTTGCCTCTGCCGCGTCTGCCATGAGATCACCCGGTTGGCCACAGCAATCCGGCAACGAGAGGAAGGCCGCATGAGCCGGCACGAGCCGATGCCGACGCTTCCGTCCGGCACCGCGGACGCCGTGCTCGACGCGCTGCCGCACCCGGTCATCATGATCGCGGCGGACGGGCGGATCGCCAACGCCAATGCAGCGGCAGAATCCTTTTTCGAAGCCTCTTTGCCGCTGCTGCGCCGCCACAGGCTCCGCGAGCTCGTGCCGTTCGGGAGCCCGCTGCTCGCGCTCATCGAGCAGGTGCGCAGCCGCGGTGCTGCGGTCAACGAGTACAAGGTCGATCTCGGCACGCCGCGCAATCCCGGCGAGCGCCTGGTCGACTTGTACGTGGCGCCGTTGCCGGAGCGGCCGGACCATGTGGTCGTCATGCTGCAAGAGCGCACGATCGCCGACAAGATGGACCGCCAACTCACCCATCGCGGCGCCGCCCGTTCCGTGATCGCACTTGCGGCCATGCTCGCGCATGAAATCAAGAATCCGCTGTCCGGTATCCGCGGAGCGGCCCAGCTGCTCGAACAATCGGTCGGCGACGATGACCGCACATTGACGCGCCTGATCTGCGATGAAGCCGACCGCATCGTGAAGCTCGTCGATCGCATGGAAGTATTCACCGACGAACGGCCGATCGAGCGCGAACCCGTCAACATCCACGCCGTGCTCGAGCACGTGAAGCGTCTCACCCAATCGGGTGTGGCACGGCACATCAAGTTCGTGGAGGAGTACGATCCCTCGCTGCCGCCAGTGCTGGGCAATCGTGACCAGCTCATCCAGGTCTTCCTCAATCTCGTGAAGAATGCCGCCGAAGCGATCGGCGAGGACGCGACCGACGGCGAGATTGGACTTTCAACCGCGTTTCGGCCGGGCGTGCGCCTATCGCTTCCGGGCAGCAAGGCGCGCGTAGGGCTGCCACTCGAATTCTGCGTCAAGGACAACGGATCCGGGGTGCCTGAGGATCTGTTGCCGCATCTGTTCGACCCGTTCGTGACGACGAAATCCAGCGGATCGGGCCTCGGGCTCGCGCTGGTGTCCAAGATCATCGGCGATCATGGCGGAATCATCGAATGCGAGTCGCAACCGCGACGGACCATCTTTCGTGTGCTGATGCCCATGTTCTTGGGTAACGACGCCGAGCCGGGCGACGCTGCCTGAAGGGGATGCCAATGCCCGCTGGAAACATTCTGGTTGCGGACGACGACGCGGCGATCCGCACCGTGCTCAACCAAGCGCTGTCGCGCGCAGGTTACGAAGTTCGTTCGACCAGCAATGCCGCGACGCTGTGGCGCTGGGTCAGCCAAGGGGAGGGCGATCTCGTCATCACCGACGTGGTGATGCCGGACGAGAACGCGTTCGACCTCCTGCCGCGCATCAAGAAGGTGCGGCCGGAGCTTCCCGTGATCATCATGAGCGCGCAGAACACGTTCATGACCGCGGTGCGGGCGTCCGAGCGCGGCGCCTACGAATATCTGCCGAAGCCGTTCGATCTCAAGGAGCTCATCGGCATCGTGGGGCGCGCGCTGGCGGAGCCGAAGGAACGCACGCGCCCGGCCGTCAAGCCGGACGACTTCGAATCGATTCCGCTCATCGGCCGCTCGCCGGCGATGCAGGAAATCTACCGCGTGCTCGCCCGGCTCATGCAGACCGATCTCACCGTGATGATCTCGGGTGAGTCGGGAACCGGCAAAGAGCTGGTCGCGCGCGCGCTGCACGATTACGGCAAACGCCGCAGCGGCCCGTTCGTCGCCATCAATATGGCGGCGATCCCGCGCGATCTCATCGAATCCGAATTGTTCGGCCACGAGAAGGGCGCCTTCACCGGCGCTAACACCCGCAGCTCCGGCCGCTTCGAACAAGCCGAGGGCGGCACGCTGTTCCTCGACGAGATCGGCGACATGCCGATGGAGGCGCAGACGCGGCTGCTGCGCGTGCTGCAGCAGGGCGAATACACCACGGTGGGGGGGCGTACCCCGATCAAGGCCGACGTGCGGATCATCGCGGCCAGCAACAAGGATTTGCGCATTCTGATCCAGCAGGGCCTGTTTCGTGAGGATTTGTTCTTCCGCCTCAATGTCGTGCCGTTGAGACTGCCGCCGCTGCGCGAACGGATTGAGGACGTGCCTGATCTGATCCGGCATTTCTTCACCCAGGTCGAGCGCGAAGGATTGCCGGCCAAGCAGCTCGACCAGGCGGCGCTTGAGCGGCTCAAGCGGCACCGCTGGCCGGGCAATGTGCGCGAACTCGAAAATCTCGCGCGCCGGCTCGCCGCGCTCTATCCCCAGGAAACGATCACGGCCTCAGTGATCGACGCCGAACTCTCACAGCCCGCCATGGTGCCCGATGCGGAGGCGCCGCGCGTGGAGGAGGGTCTTGCGGCAGCCGTCGAACGGCACCTGACGTCTTATTTCGCGAGCTTTGGCGATGGCTTGCCGCCGCCCGGCCTCTACCATCGCGTGCTACGGGAGATCGAGCATCCGCTCTTGTCGGTGACGCTCGCAGCCACTCGCGGCAATCAGATCCGCGCGGCGGATCTCCTCGGGGTCAATCGCAATACGCTGCGCAAGAAAATCCGCGATCTCGAAATCCAGGTCTTCCGCAGCAGCGGCTGATGCTTTTCTTCCGCAGCAGAGGCTGATGTTTTTCCCGTGGTGCCGATCGGCCACAGGGCGCGTTCGCGCGCCCCGGAATTGTCGCAATTCGGCAACATTGTTGTATAAAAGCATCAATCGACAAGACCGTCGATCACTGGGGGGCACCTAAACGGGCGTATTTCCACGCACTGTTGCAGGTTCCCGTTTGGGACGAGACGAGTCGATGACCAGCGTCGGCCAGGCCGCCACCACCGAACTGATGACCGCTGCCGCCGCGCCGACCTCGGGATGGATCCCGCGGGGCACGTGCGCATCGTCGCCTTGTTCTCCGTCATCGCCGCGGTTCCTGCGATTGCGGTCGCCGTCGTGGCAAGCGTGACGCTCGACCGCGGCCTCGACCGGCTGTTCTCCCAGCAAACGCGCTCGCTGATCGAAAACTCCCTGATCGTCGCCGACGCTTACGTGCGCGAACACGTGCAGTTCGTGCGCGCCGACGCCATCGCGATCGCTATCGAACTCGCGCGCGCAAAGCCGCTGTTTGATCAGTCGCGGGAACAGTTCCATCAATTCCTTGCGGTTCAGGCCTCGATCCGGGGATTGCCGGGGGTCATGCTGCTGGACAAGGACCTTAACGTAATCGACCAGGTCGATGCACGGACCAGCGAAGCCTTCGTCAAACCATCGCCCGAGGTATTGGCCGCCGTCAACGACACCGAGCCCCAGGTGGCGATGTTCCTCGAGGACAACTATGTTGCCGCCATCATCAAGCTGCGCGGCTATAACGACATCTACCTGTACATTGCTCGCCTGCTCGACCCTCGCGTGCTCGCGCAGCTACGGGCGACGCAAGCGAGCGTCGCTCAGTATGCCGATCTGTCCGCGCGCCGGGTCGGCATTCAGATCGCGTTCGGACTAATGTACACGGTGATTGCGCTCATCGTGCTGCTGTCCGCGGTCTGGATCGGACTGAACTTTGCCAATTACCTCGTGGCACCGATCCGGCGCCTGATCAGCGCGGCTCAAGTTGTCTCGACCGGCAATCTTTACGTCCAAGTGCCGACGCGGCGCTCCGAGGGGGACCTCGCCCAACTGGGCGAGACTTTCAACAAGATGACCCAGGAGCTGCGCACCCAGCGCGACGACATCGTCCGTGCCCGTGACTTGATTGACAGCCGCCGTCGCTTCACCGAGGCCGTTTTGGCTGGCGCGAGCGCCGGCGTCATCGGCGTCGATGCCGACAGCTGCATCAGCATCCTGAATCGATCGGCGGAGCAGCTCATCGGACGCACGGAGGCCGAGGTGCTCGGACAGCCTTTGGCTGAGGTCGTCCCCGAGCTTGCCGGCATGCTTGAGGCTGCCCGCGCCGGGGTGCAGCGCTTGATTCAAGGCCAAGTGACGATCAACCGCAACGGCCGAGAGCGCAATCTCTCGGTGCGGGTCACGAGCGAGCAGTCGGGCGCCGCCGAGGGCGGCTATGTGGTGACGCTCGACGACATCACCGAACTCGTGGCCGCGCAGCGCACCTCGGCGTGGGCCGACGTCGCACGTCGCATCGCGCACGAGATCAAAAACCCGCTCACTCCCATCCAGCTCTCCGCCGAACGCTTGCGGCGGAAGTACGGGGGCGTGATCACCGAGGACGGCGGCGTTTTCAAGCAATGCACCGACACGATCGTCCGTCAGGTCGACGACATCAAACGCATGGTCGACGAGTTCTCCCGCTTCGCCCGCATGCCGAAGCCGGTGATGACGGCCGAGGACGTCGCCGACACCGTGCGGCAAGTGGTGTTTCTGCAGCGCGTCGCCAACGCCGATATCGATATCGACCTCGAGATCGCGGAAGAACCCATGCCGGCAAAGTTCGACCGCCGGCTCATCTCGCAGGCGCTCACCAACATCATCAAGAACGCCACCGAAGCCATCGCCGCGGTATCCCCAGGAGAATTGGGGCGTGGGCGCATCCGCGTCTGGGCCGGTCGCGAAGGCGACGACATCGTCATCGATGTGATCGACAACGGCGTCGGGTTGCCGAAGGAAAACCGCAGCCGGCTGCTCGAACCCTATGTCACGACCCGCGAGAAGGGCACCGGTCTCGGTCTAGCCATCGTGGGTCGGATCCTGGAGGACCACGGCGGACGCATCGAGCTCGGCGATGCCGCCAATAAGATCCCCGGCCAACGCGGGGCATGGATGCGGCTGCGCTTTGCTGCAGAACCGGCGAGCTCAAACGAGGGCGAGCCCGCGCCTCAGTCTCAAACCCCCCAACTAGCGACGAACGCTTAAGCCATGGCCGATGACATCCTGATTGTGGACGATGAAGCAGATATCCGGGAACTCGTTTCCGGCATTCTGCAGGACGAAGGCTACATCACGCGCTCGGCGCGTGACAGCGACGACGCGCTGGCTCACGTTGCGAGCCGCAGGCCCAGTCTGGTCTTCCTCGATATCTGGCTGCAAGGCAGCCGGCTTGACGGCCTGCAGCTGCTCGATGCGATGAAAGCGCAGCACCCCGAACTGCCGATCGTCATGATTTCGGGGCACGGCAACATCGAAACGGCGGTCGCCGCGATCAAGCAGGGCGCCTACGACTTCATCGAAAAGCCGTTCAAAGCCGACCGCCTGGTTCTGGTCACTCAGCGCGCGCTCGAGACGTCGCGGCTCAAGCGCGAGGTCAAGGCGCTCAAGCAGTTGGCGCCTTCGACGCTGGTCGGCAAATCATCATCGATGAACCAGCTGCGCCAGACGATCGAAAAAATTGCTCCGACCAACAGCCGCATTCTGATCGTCGGGCCGGCCGGCGCCGGCAAGGAGCTGACGGCGCGCGCCGTCCACAGCCAATCGGCCCGCGCCAATGGGCCCTTCATCGTGATCAATGCCGCGGCGATGATGCCGGATCGGATGGAGGTCGAGCTGTTCGGCGTCGAGCAGCCGACGAACGGGGGAGGGCGCAAGGTCGGCGCGCTCGAAGAATCGCATGGCGGCACGTTGTTCATCGACGAGATTGCCGACATGCCGCGCGAGACGCAGAACAAAATCTTGCGCGTCCTGGTCGAGCAGACGTTCCAACGCGTCGGCGGCACGAATAAAGTCCAGGTGGACGTGCGCATCATTTCTTCGACGGGGCGCAACATCGAAGCCGAGATCGCCGCCGGCAAGTTCCGCGAAGATCTCTATCACCGCCTTTCGGTGGTGCCGATCCGGGTGCCGCCACTCGCCGAGCGGCGCGAGGATATTCCGAGCCTCATCGAATATTTCATGCATCAGATCTCGCAGGCGACGGGGCTACCCAAGCGCTTGATTGGCGAGGATGCCATGGCCGTGCTGCAGTCGCACGACTGGCCCGGCAACGTGCGCCAGCTGCGCAACAATGTGGAGCGGCTCATGATCCTCGCCGGCGGCGATCCGGAGGCGGTGATCAACGCGGACATGCTGCCGCCGGACGTCGGTTCCATGGTTCCCTCCATGCCGGGCGGCGACGGTGGCGAACATCTCATGGGATTGCCCTTGCGCGACGCGCGCGAAGTGTTCGAACGCGAATACTTGGTTGCCCAGATCAGCCGATTCGGGGGCAACATTTCCCGCACGGCCGAGTTCGTCGGCATGGAGCGCTCGGCGCTGCACCGCAAGCTCAAGGCGCTTGGAATAGACTGACAGCTGATGTCGCGCATTGCTTATGTGAACGGCCGCTATCTGCCTCAGCGAGCGGCTACCGTCCATGTCGAGGATCGCGGCTACCAGTTCTCCGACGGGGTCTATGAAGTCTGCGAGGTGAGGGGCGGCCGCATCATCGATGAGCGCCGCCACTTGGCGCGTCTCAAGCGCTCGCTCGATGAGCTTCGCATCGATATGCCGATGTCTCAGGCCGCGCTCGCGGTCGTGTTGCGCGAGTGCATGCGACGAAATCGGGTGCGGGACGGCATCCTCTACCTGCAGATTACGCGCGGCGTAGCACGCCGCGATCACGGTTTCCCGCCGCCGGGCACCCGCCCCAGCATCGTGGTCACCGCTCACGGCATTGATCTTGCGGCGAACGAGCGCATTGCCGCCGAGGGCGTCGGCGTCGTCACCGTGCCCGACAATCGCTGGCAGCGCGTCGACATCAAATCGATCTCGCTGTTACCCAATGTGCTGGCAAAGCAAGCGGCGCGCGAGCGCGGAGCGAAAGAGGCGTGGTTTGTCGATCGCGACGGGCATATCACGGAGGGATCGTCGAGCAACGCGTGGATCGTCACCAAGGGCGGCAAGGTCGTGACGCGGCCGGCGGACTACGGAATTTTGCGCGGCATCACACGAACCGTGCTGATCGACGTCATCAGAGCCCAGGGACTCACCTTCGAGGAGCGGCCGTTTACGGTCGAGGAAGCCTATGGCGCCCGCGAAGCCTTTCTCACCTCGGCCAGCCAGATTGTCATGCCCGTCGTTCGCATCGACGACCGCCCGGTCGGCAATGGGGCGCCGGGGTCCGTCGCAACCGCCTTGCGCGCGGAATTTCACCGCCACGCGGAGTGGAGTTAAGGGAGGACTTGCACAAGCCAGGCGCGGGTGCCCCCAACTTATGCTTGCGCCGCCTGCGGACGTGGCCTGTAATAGTAGGGTCCGGGTCCTGTTCAAGGTGCACGAGTAGAAAATGAGCACAGCGACTTGGCAATAAGCCTCGCGGGAAGGGGCCCGCGAGCGAGAAAATGGAACAACGACGATGGCGGCAGACCGCTCACAAAATCTGCAAGACACCTTCCTCAACCACGTCCGCAAGAACAAGACCCCGCTCACGATTTTCCTGGTGAACGGAGTGAAGCTCCAGGGCGTTGTAACCTGGTTCGATAACTTCTGCGTGCTCCTGCGACGCGACGGCCATTCGCAGCTCGTCTACAAGCACGCGATTTCGACCATCATGCCGGGTCATCCGATCCAGCTGTTCGAAGGCGCCGACGAGGCGTCCGCTGCGGAAAAGGTCTGATTGGAACCACGCCGGTTCGATAGCACCACCGACCGACTGAGCTCGCCGGAGGGCCGGGAGACCGGACGCGCGCTCGTCCTCGAGCCGCACCTGCGCTCCCGGGTACCAGCGGCCCCGGACGCGCGCGCCAAGGCCGTGCTGCGTTCGCCCGCTGCCAGGCTCGACGAAGCCGTTGGCCTCGCTCGTGCCATCGACCTCAACGTGATCTCGTCCGGTATCGTGCCGCTCGGCGGCATTCGCCCGGCGACCTTCATCGGCAAGGGTAAGGTCGAGGAGATTGCCGGCCTGGTCAAAACCGATGATGCGGGGATCGTGGTGATGGACTGCGCGCTCTCTCCGGTGCAGCAGCGCAATCTCGAAAAAGCCTGGGGCGCCAAGGTGCTCGATCGCACCGGATTGATCTTGGAAATCTTCGGTCGCCGCGCCCGCACCCGCGAAGGCGCGTTACAGGTCGAGCTGGCGCATCTCACTTACCAAAAGAGCAGGCTCGTGCGCTCATGGACTCACCTTGAGCGCCAACGTGGCGGCTTCGGCTTTCTCGGCGGGCCTGGTGAGACCCAGATCGAAGCCGATCGGCGCATGATCGAGGAACGCATCGCCCGCATCGAGGCGGAACTCGACAAGGTCAAGCGCACGCGCAAGCTCCATCGTGACAGCCGCAAGCGCGTGCCGTATCCGATCGTGGCGCTCGTGGGCTATACCAATGCCGGTAAATCGACCCTGTTCAACCGCCTGACACGAGCCAGCGTGCTCTCCGCGGACATGCTGTTTGCAACCCTCGACCCAACATTGCGCGCGGTCGATCTACCGAACGGATTGCGCGTCATCTTGTCAGACACCGTCGGTTTTATCTCGGATTTGCCGACGATGCTGGTGGCCGCGTTTCGCGCCACGCTCGAAGAGGTGATCGAAGCCGACCTCATCCTGCACGTGCGCGACGTGTCGCACGAGGACGCCGAAGCCCAGTCGCTCGACGTCGAAGACGTCTTGTCGCAACTGGGCATCGCAGGGCGGGACGCCGAACGCCTGTTGGAGGTTTGGAACAAAATCGACCTGCTGGATCGTGACGCGCGCGTTCGCTTGCACAACCACGCCGAACGTCAACCGGCAGCGCGGCGTCCGGTACTGGTCTCGGCGCAAAGTGGGGAGGGGCTCGAGCGCCTCGCCGCCGAGATTGAGCGGCGGCTCGCCGCGCGGCGAGTGACCCTCTATTTCGTTCTCGACGCCGCCGACGGCGCAGGCTTGAGCTGGCTCCATCGCCACACCGAGGTCATGACCAGGGCGCTACGCGAGGACGGCGCGCTGGCCGTTACCGTTCGCGCCGATCCTGCCAACGCGCAGAAGGCGCAGGCGAGGTTCGCTCCGTCCCACGCGCGCCCGAATTGACGCGTGCCGCCCGCGCGGACACGTCGCGAGCAGCTCAGTATTTCTCGATGCCCTTGATCTCCACGATGCGACTCCAGCGGGCCGCGTCCCACTCGATATGATCTTGCATCTGCTCGGGCGTGGACGGCATGGGAATGTTTCCGACCATCGCCAGCTTGTCGCGAATGTCCGGCAGCTTGAGGATTTCGCCGACTTCCCAATTCAGCCTGTCGATGATCGGCCGCGGGGTGCCGCCGGGTGCGGCAAGGCCCAGCCAAGACATCACCTCGAAGCCGGGCAGCGTCTCGGCGATGGTCGGGATATCGGGCTCCAGCACGAAGCGCTCGCGGCAGGAAACCGCCAATCCGCGCAGCGTGCCGCCGTTGATTTGGGCGAATGCGATCGTGCCGGTCTCGATCATGACGTCGAGCCGGCCACCCAACAGATCCTGCACGATCTGGGTATTGCCGCGGTAGGGAATGCCGCGCAGCGAGGTGCCGGCCTCCACATTGATCAGTTCGCCGGTCAGATGGTGCACGCTGCCGGGCAGGTTCATCCCATAGGTGATGTTGAATGGCGCCGCCTTGGCGCGGGCGATGAGATCAGCAAAAGACTTGATCGGCGAATTGGGAGCGGTCGCGACCACCATGGGGTAGCCCGACACCAAGGTGATGAAGGCGAAATCCTTGATCGGATCGTAGGGCAACGATTTGGCGACCGCCGCGCGGGCGGAAAACGCTCCGGTCAACATGCTGACGACATAACCGTCGGGCGGCGCCTTGGCGACGGCGTTCCAGGCGGCTACGCCGGTATTTGTCGAATTTTCGACCAGCACGGACTGGCCGAGCCGCTCGCTAAGCTTTTCGGCGAGCAGCCGGCTGACAAAATCCGGACTGCCGCCCGCCGGTGTGCCGGTGACGATCCTGATCACCCGCGCTGGCCATTGCTGGGCGGCGGCCGGAATAGCCGGGATTGCGGCCAGCGCGACGGCGAGAAGGCGAGAAAGTATTCGCATGCGATGGCTCGTTGCTACGGGTCGGGCCGCTTGATCGATATTTCAGCACGGATGGTATCATCGCCAGCAACCGCAAGGACAGGCGCTCCAGGCGACGAGAGTTCCTCAGCGTGAGGTGCCGGAGCGTGGTGCTTGTTCGGCAGCTTTGGCCTCGTTCCACAGCTCGTCCATCTCCTCGAGCGTCGCCGCCTGGGGGGTCTTGCCCCGATCGGCGAGCGCTCGTTCGACCGCCGCGAAGCGCCGCTCGAATTTGTGATTGGTGGCGCGCAGCACGGCTTCCGGATCGGCATCGAGGTGGCGACCAAGATTGACCACCGCAAACAGGAGATCGCCGACCTCCGCGGCGGCGGTCGCGCGATCGCCTACGGCCAACTCGCGCTCGATCTCGTCCGCCTCTTCGCGGATCTTGGCGAGCACCGCGCGCGGGTCGTTCCAATCGAAGCCGACTTTGCCCGCCTTGGCCTGCAATTTCAGCGCGCGGGTGAGGGCAGGGAGCGCGACCGGAACGCCGGCGAGGGCGCTCTCCTCGCCGTTCGGCTTGCCGGCCTTTTCGGCCCGCTCCGCCGTCTTGATGCGTTCCCACAGGCCCTCGACCGCCTCGGGCGTAAGACCTCGCGTCTCGCCGAACACATGCGGATGGCGCCGCACCAGCTTTGCTGTGAGACGTTCGACCACGTCTGCAAAATCGAACGCGCCTCGCTCCTGCGCCATGCGGGCGTGGAAGACGACCTGGAGCAGGAGATCGCCCAGTTCATCACGCAAGTCGTCGAGGTCGCTGCGCGCAATGGCATCGGCGACCTCGTAAGCCTCCTCGATCGTGTAAGGAGCGATGGTTTCGAACGTCTGCTCGAGGTCCCACGGGCAGCCCGTGCCCGGCGTGCGCAGCGCCGCCATGATTTCGAGCAGCCGGGCGATGTCGCGCGAAGAATCCATCGCAAGATCGAGGAGGGAAGGAGACAAGACGACGCGGACCATACAATGCTTGCCGCTGCGTGTCCCGCCTGCTCCCGCGGGCCCTCGTGAGACGGCGCCGGCCACGACACGGCCGGTGGCCCAAGAGCGGCACAGCGCTTAATGGCCGCTCCGCTCCGCTTGGCGGCTCGCCTCGAATAGGAACCAGCAGCGTTTTTCCGCTTCGTCGATGAAGACTTCGAGGAAGCTTGCCGTCGCCACGTCTTCGTGCTCATCGGCGAGTTCGTGGGCCTTGCGCATATGCTGGATCTGCGCCTTGTTGTCGTTCATCAGCTCGAGCAGCATGTCGATCGCAGGCACGTAGTTCTTGTCGTTGTCCTTGATCCGTTGCAGCTTGGCGATATGCCCGATCGACCGGATGGTGGTGCCGCCGATCCTGCGCACCCGTTCGGCCAGAATGTCGATGCTGTTTTCCAACTGGCCGGCCTGCTCGTCGAGCAGAAGGTGGTAGTCGCGGAAATGCGGTCCGCTCACGTGCCAATGGAAATTCTTGGTCTTCAGATAAAGCGCGAAGGTGTCGGCTAGGACCGCATTGAGCGCGGCCGATATCTCGCGGACGGCGTTGGGCGCAAGGTCGGTCGGCGTGTCGAGCCTTGCGGGCGCGGGGCGCGGTTCAAGTTTTCTGACCTTGGTGCTCACGGGGGCTACCTCGTGTTTGGGAGGGAATGAATACTAACGCGCAAGGGCGGTGAGGCGCCCTCGTTATTTCAACAGACACAGATATTCGTCAGATGCGAAGCCCTGGCGACGGGCGATTCGCATAAGAGATATTATGGAACATTATCTGGCGATTGAAGATCGCGCGCCAAATCGCTGATTGGACACGCACAATGCCGGAGGAGCCGCTCCAAACCGACCCATGAGCACGTCGGCCCCCTCGCGCGGTCTCCGTCAGCCGAGCGCGGCGTCGGGCATGACGACCTGCAGGCCATCGAAGGCGGGCTCAACATGCGGCGGCAGCTTGCTGCGCAGCTCGTCATAATCGAGATCGGAATGCAGATTGGTCAGGATCGCACGGGCGGGTTTGACGCGGGCGATCCAACCGAGCGCGTCATCGACGCTGAAATGGCTCGGGTGCGGCCGATAGCGCAGCGCGTCCACAATCCAGATTTCGGTACCGGCAAGCGCAGCAACGCTGGCCTCCGGCAGCCCACTCAGGTCGCAGGAATAAGCGAGGTGCCCGAAACGAAACCCAAGGGACGGAATATCGCCATGGTTCTGCAGGACCGGTAACGCGGTGATCGGACCGCCCTCTCCGTCAACCGTGATGGATTGGCCGGCCTGCAACCGGTGCTCGGTCACGATCGGCGGGTATTCGCTGCCCACAGGCGCCTCGAAGCAATAGCCGAAGCGGGCGCGCAGCGCCTTCGATGTGGGCTCGTCCAGATAGACGTCGACCCGCCGGCGGCGGTGAATGTAGAGCCCACGCAGGTCGTCGATGCCGTGGGTGTGGTCAGCGTGCTCGTGCGTGAAGAGGACCGCGTCAAGCCAGTCCACCTCGGCCTCGAGAAGCTGCTCGCGCAGGTCGGGAGAGGTATCGACCAACACTCGGGTGACGCCGGCCCCGTTCCGCCGCTCAACCAAAAGCGAGGTGCGCCGGCGGCGATTTTTGGGATTGCTCGGATCGCAGGCGCCCCAGCCGAGTGCCGGTCGCGGCACGCCGCCCGAGGAACCCGAGCCGAGGATCGTGAAGCTCGCCGTCATGGCGCCATGCGCTCAAGCTTACGCAGAGCGCCTGAGCGTGCCCGCGTCGGCCGCCTGTGGCGGGACTTTGCGGAACAGGCGAAAAAAGTTCTCGCTCGTCTGCCGGGCAATGGTCTCCAGCGAGACACCGCGGACTTCGGCCAGGACCTTGGCGGTCTCGGCCACATAGGCTGGCTCATTGCGCTTTCCCCGATAGCGACCGGGGGCGAGATAGGGCGCATCCGTCTCGATGAGGATGCGATCCTCCGGCAGGCTTTGCGCGATGGCGCGCAGCTCGTCCGACCTCTTGAAAGTTATGATCCCGGTAAACGAGATGAAGAGACCGAGCGCAATCGCGCGGCGCGCGAGATCATGGCCGCCGGTGAAGCAATGGAGGACGGCGGGGAAAGCGCCCCTCCCCGTTTCCTCCTCCAATATTCGCGCCATGTCCTCGTCCGCCTCGCGCGAATGAATGACGAGCGGCAGCCCGGTTGCGCGCGCGATGGCGATGTGATTGCGAAAGCCTTGTTCCTGCGCCGCGCGCGGGCTTCGCTCGTAGTGATAATCGAGCCCGGCCTCTCCGATTGCGACTACTTTGGGATGACGCGTTCGGCCGATCAGCTCGTCGACGCCGATGTCGAGCTCCTCGTGCGCGTAATGGGGATGCGTGCCGAGCGAGCAGTAGACGTCGGGAAAGCGCTCGGCGATGCCGAGCACCTCGGCATGTCGTTTGACTCGCGTCGAGATGGTCACGAGGCGCGCAATGCCGGCTGCTTGCGCGCGTGCGACGACGGCATCGAGCTCGTCGGCAAAATCGGGAAAATCGAGATGGCAGTGGCTGTCGATCAGCATCGGCTCTGTGCGCTATCTGCGCTCTCAACGTAACGCGGAAAGACCGGGCTTGGCGCTGGCAGCGCCGTGTCGGCGGCGATCCGGCGCGCCGCGCCGAGCGCGTCGAACTGCCGTTCGCCGGGCGGGATGGCGAGCAGATCGAGCAGTTTGGCGGCAGATACCGGCGTGAACGGCTGCGCCAGGATCGCCACCTGGCGGATCACCTCGGCGGTGACGTAGAGCACGGTCCCTTGCCGCGTCGGATCGGTCTTGGCGAGCGCCCAAGGCGCCTCGCCCGCGAAATACCGGTTGGCTTCGGCGACTACCGCCCACACCGCGCTGAGCACCAGGTGCAGCTGCTGCGTCTTCATCGCCTCGCGCGCCTTTGCGATCATGCCGTCGGCCATGGCCAGCATCGCCGTGTCGGTGCCGGAGAACGCTCCCGGCGTCGGCAGCACACCGCCACGCTGGCGCGCGATCATAGTGAGAGAGCGTTGCGCCAGGTTACCGAGATCATTGGCAAGATCGGCATTGATACGGTTCACGATAGCCTCGAGGCTGTAATTGCCGTCCTGGCCGAACGGAACTTCACGCAGGAAGAAATAACGCACCTGGTCGACGCCAAAGGCATCCACCAACGCAAACGGATCGACCACGTTGCCGACGGACTTCGACATCTTCTCGCCGCGGTTGAAGAGAAATCCGTGCGAGAAGATGCGGCGCGGGACCTCGACTCCGGCCGACATCAGGAATGCAGGCCAATAGACCGCGTGGAAGCGCACGATATCCTTTCCGATCACGTGCAAATCCGCCGGCCAATAGCGGCGAAACTTGGGGCTATCCACATCCGGGTAGCCGACGGCGGTAATATAGTTCGTGAGCGCGTCGACCCACACATACATCACGTGCCTGGAATTGCCTGGAACCTTGACGCCCCAATCGAACGTCGTGCGCGAGATCGAGAGGTCCTGCAGGCCGCCCTTGACGAAGGCGACGACTTCGTTGAGCCGCTCCTTCGGCAGCACGTAGTCGGGGTGCCGAACGTAGAGATCGAGCAGCTTCTGCTGGTAAGCGGAAAGCTTGAAGAAATAGCTCTCCTCCTCGACCCATTCGACCGGCGTGCCCTGCGGACCGACGCGTTCGCCCTGCTCGTTGAGCCTGGTCTCGTCTTCATCGTAATAGGCTTCGTCACGCACCGAGTACCAGCCCGAATATTTGCCGAGATAGACGTCCCCCGCAGCCTCCATCCGCTGCCAGATGCCGATCGACGCGCGGTGGTGGCGCTCTTCGGTAGTGCGGATAAATTCGTCGTTCGAGCAGTTGAGCCGCTCCACCATTGCCTTGAAGCGCGGTACGTTCCGTTCGACCAGCTGCTGTGGGGTGAGCTTCTCTTTCGCCGCGGTCTGCAACATTTTCATACCGTGCTCATCGGTGCCGGTGAGGAAAAGCACGTCGTAGCCGTCGAGCCGCATGAAACGCGCGATCGCATCCGTGGCGATCGCCTCATAGGCGTGGCCGATATGCGGAGGGCCATTGGGATAAGCGATGGCGGTGGTGAGATAGTAGCGGGGCTTGTCAGCCATCGGTCGGTTCCGTTGAGCGCTTTTCGGAATTGACCGAAAAGGCCGGGACAACGAGCCCCGCCGACAATGTCGGCGGACAGCCCGACCCCGGCCATGACGCTTGGCCGCTTAGGTATCAACCGCGCGATGCCTCGGCAAGCCAGCCGAATACGTTGAAAACCAGCGGCTTGCGATCGAGATTAAACTCTTCGACGTCGCGCGCAGCAGCATTCACCTTCTCCCAGGCCTCGGCCAATCGGGCAAGACGCGCGGGGACTTGCTCGGTTGCCGTCAGGCGGGCGCCGAGCCAGGCATTGACGGTGTCGACAAAGGTGGCCAGCGGCGCCGGATCAACGCCGTAGAGGCGGTCGCCGAGCGCGTGGAGCGCGCCGGGATCGATACCTGGCAGACGGTCGAGCAAGGCCATGGTGCGATTGCGCAGCTCGAGCGCCTCGCCCTCGAGCAAGGCCAGTGCGTGTCCCACGCTGCCGTCCGCGGCCACACTTGCGGCCACGATGTCGGCGGCATCCGGGCGAGCTCCGATGGCAGCGGCAACGGCGCGCGCCACGTCGGCCGCATCGAGCGGCCGCAATGCCAGCACGCGGCATCGCGAGCGCATGGTTGGCAGAAGCCGCGCGGCCGAGCGGTTCACCAACAGCAACCCGGCGTGCCGGGGCGGCTCTTCCAGGATTTTGAGCAGCGCATTCGCGCCCGATGGGTTGAGTTCATCGACCGCGTCGACTATGGCAATCCGCCATCCCCCCTCCCCGGCCGTTGACCCAAAGAACACGACCGTCCGTCGCACGTCGTCGACCTGGATATCCTGGCGCAGCTTGCCGGTTTTTTCGTTGATCGTGCGTTCCAACACCAGAAGATCAGGCTGTGCCTGTGCAGCGATGCGCCGCGCGACCGGATGATCGCTATCGACGTGCAACGATTTCGCGCTCTGCACCGGCGGCGCGCATGGATCGGGATGGGCGAGCATGAAGCGCGCCATGCGATACGCAAGCGTCGCCTTGCCGATCCCGGCGGGACCGGCAATCAGCCAAGCATGCGGGAAACGCGCGCTACCGTAAGCGGCGAGTAGCGTCTGCTCCGCCTCGGCGTGACCGTAGAGGACGGTCGTCTCGCGCGCGGGCGGCGGCTCGGTGCCGTCTTCGTCGTTGCTCACGACACCGCGCCTGCGGGCACGCTCGACACGCGTGCCGGTTCGAGCCGTTCGCTCACGATTTTCCAGATGCGCTCGGCAACCGCAGGCTTTGGCTCGGTGGCATCGATCGCGATGCAGCGGCCCGGCTCGGCAGCCACGAGTTGACGATAGGCCTCGCGCAACGCCTCGTGGAAGGCTCGCGATTCCGCCTCGAACCGGTCGGCCGCTCGCTCTCCACGCCGCTTGTTGGCGCGCGCAAGCCCCACCTCCGCCGGCACGTCGAGGATGAACGTCACGTCGGGTTTGAGGTCACCGACAGTTACCCGTTCAAGGCCGCGGATGAAAACCGGATCGAGATGTCCGAGGATGCCCTGGTAGACTCGGGTCGAGTCGATGAAGCGATCGCTGATCACCCAGGTACCCTGTGTCAGGGCCGGCTCGATCGTGTTGCGCACATGATCGCTGCGGGCAGCGGCGAACAGCAGTGCTTCGGCCTCCACGCCGAGCGGCTCGGCCACGCCCGTGAGCAGCACGTGCCGGATCGCTTCCGCACCGGGCGAGCCGCCCGGTTCGCGCGTGAGCAGCACGTGGATGCCGGCCGCCGTGAGGCGATCGCCCAGTAGCCTCGAATGGGTCGATTTGCCGGTGCCTTCGCCGCCCTCGAAGGTAATGAATCGTCCACGCATGATGCGATGACGGACGACAGAAGAGGGACCCTCCCGCTGTCTGTCGTGCTCGTCTGTCCTCCGTCGTCTGGACCCGTCTCCGTTATAGCCGCTTGAAGCCGGCACGGAACAGACCGAGCACCAGTTCGGTCGCGGCGTCGAAGGCGCGTCGTGGCATGGAACCGGCATCCACGCTTTCCGCCGCCTGCAGCGGGACCTCAAGCACAACGGATTCGCCGCGCCACACCTTCAGCGTACCGATCTTCTGACCTTGCTGCACCGGTGCCGGCACCGGACCGGAATAGACCACACGGGCGATGATCTTGTCGCGCGAACCGCGCGGCACCATCAATCGCACCTCTTTGCCCGCCGTGAGCGGCACGTTTCCCTTGGCGCCGCCATAGACCTTAGCCTGCGCGATTTCCTGGCCGTCCGCGAACAAGAGCCCGGATTGGAAGTTGTGAAAGCCCCACTCCAGCATCTTCTTGGCCTCGTCGGCGCGCTCCTTTTCCGATCTCAGCCCGGTGACGACGACGATCAGGCGCAATCCGTTCTGCACCGCCGAGCCGACCAGGCCGTAGCCGGCCTCCTTG
>WNGI01008090.1_pt1 | contig 29141 bp, 19 predicted proteins | sample 5400621 | NCBI WGS metagenome assembly WNGI01 (sample SAMN13153374, study PRJNA577476) | soil metagenome | isolation source: 20 cm soil or saprolite under Garry oak tree replicate 1 | place: USA:California | collected 2016-06-15
GACGGTCGCGCTGATCCTCAGTCTTCTGAGCCGGTCGCTGCTTGGCCAAAGCGCGCCGGACAGCAGCACAACGCCGTCCCGCAGCGACGCCACGACGATCGTGCCGGAGCGTGGCGCTCGCAGTGTGACCGACGTCCTCGTCAGCCGGGTCCCCGATCTGCTGCTGGTCCCGGCCTCCGGTGTGAACGGCATGGGGTCGCGCATTCGCCTGCGGGGCGTGCTGAGCCTGGTGGCCGACCGCGCACCCGTCGTGTTGGTGGACGGCATGCGCATCGACGCGGCGGAAGACGCGTTCTCACCTGGCCCTCCGCCGAACCCGTATGTGTTCAGCTACCCGTATCCGCGGCCTGTCCCTCCCGGCCCGCTGCGGCTGGATGATCTCAACCCAGACGATATCGCGTCGATAGATGTACTCCCGGGCCCGACCTCCGCGGCCATCTACGGCCCCGGAGCCGACGCGGGCGTGCTCTTGATCCGCACGAAGCGGGGTCACCCTGGCCCGCCGCGCTGGGAGGGTTCCGTGCAGGGCGGCGTGAGCTCAGAAGCAGGCCACTGGCCGGCCAATTTCGGCGGCGTCGACAGCGACAATCCCAACCCCGCGTTTCAACACGGCGGCTGCATCCTCTCCGCGGTGGCACAGGGATTGTGCCGGCAGGATTACGTGCAACAGTTCAATCCGTTCGAGCAACGCAGCCCGTTCCGGGCGGCCTTGCGCCGGCAGTACGGGCTGAGCGTGTCGGGCGGATCCACGTGGGGTGACTATCGGTTGGCCGGGACGTTCGCAGGGGATGCGGGCCCGTACTCGTCGGGTGTGACGTCGCCCGACCCCAACTACTACCGTCGCTTGAACGGCAGAATGAGCGGCCACGTGCGCCCGTGGTCCACCGTCGAACTCGCTCTCAACGTGGCCCGCATGTCGAGCGACCTTCGCCTGCCACCGAACCTCCCTGCGCAGCTCGGCAGGCGGCGGCCGAGCGACAGCGCCGCCGTCGATTGGAGCCGGATGTTCCGACTCCAAAACACCCAGGGCGTGGACCGGTGGATGACGCTCGTTCAGGCACGCTGGAGCCCGCTGTCGGGGATCGCGCTCCGCGGGCTTGCCGGGTTCGATGCGCTCGGCCAGAGCGACGCCGCGCTCTCGCCCTACTCCGCCAACGACCCCAGTCCCTACGGGTCGTTGGCGAAAGGGAAGCTAGAGCAACGGCACCGCACGCTGGAGTTGGCGGCTTCCGCGACCCGCTCCCTTTCCGGCGCCGTCGTGTCGACGACCGCCTTCGGCGTGCAACAGCTGCGCGACAGTCTGAGACAGGATTGGACCGTGCAGAGCGATCAGGGAACCGGGTTCGGCAGCGCCTATTTGTCGGCCAGCGAGCTGCGGTGGGGCAATTCACTGGGTTACTACGTCGACGAGTGGCTCGAGGTCGGCCGCAGGCTCACCCTGGGCGGCGCGCTGCGTCACGACCGGTTCAAGGAGCTGGACCGAAGCGCGACCTACCCCAGCTTCCGTGTGGCGTGGGTCGCGCGCACGACGGCCGACTCGGCTCCGCTGAGTCGACTCGCGTTCCGTGCTGCGTGGGGGTCGGCGGGTCCGCGGCCGTTCGAGGGCATGCCGCTCGTGTTCGTGCCGATCGGCACGTCCGTTCCGCACATCGATCCCGAGCGTACGACGTCGACGGAGCTGGGTGCGGACGCGGCGCTGCTGGGAGGCCGGGTGAGCGCCCAGGTGACCTACTACACGATGCGCTCTCACATCTTTCGCGTGACCGCGATGCCTGGCGTCCCCGGAATCGACTATAACCCCGGCACCATTCGCAATCGGGGGATCGAAGCCACGATCATGGGAAAGGTGTTGACCGGTCCCGGCCCGGGTTGGGATGTCACTCTGTCGCTTTGGGGTAATCAGAACCGCGTGACGAGCCTCCAATACCCGTTCTTCCTCCAGGGAGGCGCCGCGGGGGTCCAGGCGGCGGTGCCCGGGTATCCCGTAGGCGGGTATTGGGCGTACCCCATTCGCAGCTTCGCCGACGCGAACGGGGACGGCATCATCGCGACATCGGAGGTGGTGCCTGGGCCCGACCGAGTGTGGGCGGGCACGCCGTATCCGACGCAAGGGGCGATGCTCACGTCAGAGTGGACCTTGCGCGGCTCGTTCCGCGCGGCGGTCACTCTCGACTACCGAGCCGGACAGCGGCTGTTCAACCAAGCCGCCTATGACCGCTGCCGCTTCGGGACGTGCCGAGCGGCCGTCGATCCCCGGACGCCCCTCGCCGAGCAAGCGCGCGCCGCCGTGCTCGATCCCACGGTCGGCTACTACGAGAACGCCGACTACCTCAAGCTGCGGGTGATTTCGCTGTCGTTTTCCACGCCGCCCGGGCTGGCGGCGGCGCTGCGCGCCCGCTCGGCCACGATCACGCTGGCCGGTCGCAATGTCGCGACGTGGACCGGGTACTCGGGTGGCGACCCTGAGTCGGGGAGCTACGGCATCACCGTGCCCGGACAGCCGCGGACGATCGCGGACTACGGCACCCTGCCGGTGCCACGCGCGTGGACGCTGCGGCTCGATCTCGCGTATTGACTTGACAGGCCTCCGGGCGCGGCCTACTCTAGCGCCCGTCCCTCAGGCCGTAGCTCTCCCCCTCGCTCGAGGCGCGCATGAATCTGCTCCGACGGAAGAGCGTCACCGACCTGCAGCAGGAAGCCCAGACCGATCACAGCCTCAAGCGGGCGCTCGGCGCGCTCAACCTGACGATGTTGGGCATCGGCGCCATCATCGGCACCGGGATCTTCGTGCTCACGGGGACGGTCGCGGCGCAGAACGCGGGGCCGGCGGTGGTGCTGTCGCTGTCGTTCGTGTTGGCGGGCGTGGCGTCGATCTTCGCGGCGCTGTGCTATTCCGAGTTCGCCTCGCTCGTGCCGATGGCCGGGAGCGCCTACACCTACGGGTATGCGACGCTGGGCGAGCTGATCGCCTGGATCATCGGCTGGGACCTGATCCTCGAGTACGCCCTCGGCGCCGTCACCGTCGCGATCGGCTGGTCGGGCTACGTCGTCAGCTTCTTGAAGGACGTCGGCGTCAACGTGCCCTGCTCCATCGCCGCCGCGCGGGGCGTTGTCGCGCCGCAGTGCACCGAGCCCGCCGTGTTCAACCTCCCGGCCGTGATCATCATCGCGATCGTCACGACGCTGTTGGTGATCGGCATCAGGGAGTCGGCGAACGTCAATAACGTCATCGTGTTCATCAAGGTGGCCGTCGTGCTGCTCTTCATCGTGGCGGCGGCGCACGCGGTGAATCCGGCCAACTGGCATCCGTTCATACCGGCCAACACCGGCGACCGGGGCGCTTTCGGCTGGACTGGGGTGATGGCAGGGGCCGGCCTCGTCTTCTTTGCGTACATCGGGTTCGACGCCGTCAGTACCGCCGCGCAGGAGGCGAAGAATCCGCAGAAGGATATGCCGATCGGCATCATCGGCTCGCTGCTGATCTGCACGGTGCTGTACATCCTCGTGTCGGGCATCGCGACCGGCGTGATGAGCTACAAAGACTTGAACGTTCCCGACCCGATCGCCGTCGCGGCAGATCACGCCGGTCTCGGCTGGATGTCCTCCCTGATCAAGCTCGGCGCCATCGCCGGCCTGTCGTCCGTCATCCTGGTCATGCTGCTCGGGCAATCGCGGGTGTTTTACTCGATGGCGCGCGACGGCCTGATGCCGCAGTTCGTCAACAAGGTCCACCCCAAGTTCCAGACGCCCTACATCACCTCGATCGTCACCGGCGTCGCCGTCGCCATCGTGGCCTCCCTGCTCACGGTGCGGGAGGCCGGTAACCTGGTGTCGATCGGGACCCTGCTCGCCTTCGTGATCGTGTCGATCGGAGTGGTGGTGCTGCGCGTGCGCGAGCCCAACCTGCCGCGGGCCTTCAAGACGCCGGCGGTCTTCATCGTGGCGCCGCTCGGCGCCCTGTCCGCGGCGTACCTCATGGTCTCGCTGCCCTGGACGACGTGGCGGCGGCTGATCGTCTGGTTCGTGTTCGGGATGGTGCTCTACTTCGTGTACGGCATGCGGCACTCGAAGCTCGCTTCGAAGAGTTAGAGGCGTCGAGCAGAGACGTCTCGCAGGGGCGTCACGCAAAAACCGTCACGCGGAATCGTCGGATGGCAGACAGTCATGCTACGCGCGCACTGAAGTGGTTCGGCTTCTGGACGCTGCTCGGCCTCCTCGCGAGCGCCCAGCTTCATGTCGCCAATCAGCGATTCGCCGCCCATCCCCCTTCCTGGTGGCAGGCCCTCGCGACCGGCCTGCCGGACTGGTACCTGTGGGGTCTGCTGGCGCTGGTGGTCGCGTGGCTGGGGCGCCGCTTCCAGGTGGACCGGGCGAACTTCGGCCGCCACTTCTTCATTCATCTGGGCGCGAGCCTCGACATTGCGCTGCTGCAACTCGTGGCGGCCGTCGGCATCCAGGACCTGCTGCACGCGGCGGCGGGACGGCCGTATCCGTTCGCCCAGAAGCTGGTCGATGACTTCACGCTGTTCTTTCACTGGAATGTCCTGATCTACTGGGCGATCGTCGCGGTCGTCCATGCCTACGATTACCATCACGCGTTGGAGCAGCGCCGCGTCGCGCGGCCGGCCGATCGCCTGCTGGTCGAGGACGATGGCCGCAGCTTTTTCGTGCGTACCGCCGACGTCGACTGGATCGAGGCGGCCAAGAACTACGTGCGGCTCCACGTCGGCGATCGCACGCACCTGTTGCGGTCGACGCTGACGGCGCTCGAGCAGCGGCTCGACCCGGAGCGATTCCGTCGCGTCAACCGGTCGGCCGTGGTGAATCTCGACCGTGTGCGTGAGCTGCAGCCGTGGTTTCACGGGGATGCGATCGTGATCCTCGACCGCGGCGCCCGGCTCGGGCTGTCGCGTCGCTACCGCGCCAACCTGCTCGGCACCCCCGTCTCCTGAGACACGCACCCATGCGCCTTGCGAACTCGGCGGCCCTTCGTCCCGCGACACGCGCACTCCTCACGTGCCTTGCGGCATGCCTGCTTGCCCGAGCTGCCCTTGGGCAGGGTCTGCCGCGCGCCCGCCCCGAGGCCGTCGGCCTCTCGGCGGCCGCGCTCGCGCGGATCGCGCCCGCGCTCCAGGCCTACGTGGACTCCGGGAAGCTGCCCGGCCTCCTGGCAGCGGTGGCGCGGCACGGCAAGCTCGCATACCTCGCCGCGGTGGGCCCGATGGACATGGCACAGCACCGGGCCATGAGCCCCGACGCCGTGTTCCGCATTTTCTCCATGACCAAGCCGATCACCAGCGCTGCCGTCATGCAATTGTACGAGCAGGGCAAGCTCCGCCTCGACGACCCGGTGTCCACGTACATCCCTGCGTTCGCTGGCGTCAAAGTCTACGCCGGCGGCAGCGCGGCGCACCCCGAGCTGCGCGAGCCGGAGCGGCCGGTGACGGTGGCGGACTTGCTGACCCATACGGCCGGCCTTACCTACGGCGTATTCAGGGACACGCCGGTGGACACGATCTATCGCCGCGCGAACCTCTACAACCCGCGCTGGACCAACGCGGAGCTCGCGGACACGCTGGCTCACCTGCCGCTCGTGTTCTCACCCGGCTCCAAGTGGAATTACAGCTACGCCATCGACGTCCTCGGTCGTGTCGTTGAAGTCGTTTCAGGCACGACGCTCGATCGCTATCTCGACAGCGCGCTGTTCCGGCCCCTTGGTATGCGCATGACCGCCTTCCACGCGACGGCCGCCATGGACGGGCACATCATGCCCGCGTTCTCCCGGGGCCCCGATGGCAAGCTGCAGGCGATGTCGCCTTTGCTCTGGACCGAGTACACCGCGGACGGCCGGCTGCTGTCCGGTGGTGGCGGGCTGTTGTCGACCGCGGGAGACTATCTGCGGTTCGCGCAGATGCTCTTGAACGGCGGCGAGCTGGAGGGACACCGTGTCCTGAAGCGCGAGACGGTGGCGCTGATGATGCAGAATCACCTGCCCGCTGGCCTGACGCCGATCACCATCGCTCCCGACTGGCCGCCCGGACGCTCGGGGTTCGGTTACGGCGGCGCCGTACGGGTGGATTCGGGCAGCGACATCGCCGGGTCGCCGGGCACGTTCCGCTGGGCGGGGTACGGGACGACCTTCTTTTGGATCGATCCCAAGACGGATCTCATCGCGATGGTGTGGACGCAGTACCTGCCGGTCACGGAGATGTGGTCGCTCGACGCCAATTTTCAGCGACTCGTCTACGCTGCGGTCTCGGGGAAATGAGCTGCTTCGAACCCTAAGTCCCGCTCGTCCCGCCCGGACTCCCGCCTGTCCCAGATCGCTGTGTCGTTTGACAGGGGGTTCGGCAGATTCCGGCGTGCCGCTCTTCGCCACCAAACCCATCGCGACCCTCCGCGCCGAAGCCGAAGCCACCGGGGAGCACGCCCTGGTGCGGGCGTTAGGGCCGCTTAATCTCGTCACGCTCGGCATCGGGGCCGTCATCGGCGCGGGGATATTTGTGATCACGGGGCAGGTGGCCGCGCTGTACGCCGGTCCCGCCGTGCCGCTCTCGATGGTCCTCGTCGGCGTCGCGTGCGCGTTCGCCGGGCTGTGCTACGCCGAGATGGCGAGCGCCGTGCCGGTCGCGGGCAGCGCGTATACCTATGCGTACGCGACCATGGGGGAGTTCGCGGCCTGGATCATCGGGTGGGACCTGGTGCTCGAGTACGCCGCCGGCGCCGCGACCGTGGGCGTCGGCTGGTCCGGGCACTTCGTGTCGCTGCTGGGTCTGTTCGGCGTGCAGATTCCGGCGAGCCTCACGGCCCCGCCTACGCAGTTGTGCACGGCCGGGCAGGTGGCCGCCCACGCCACGGGATGCGCCCATGTGGGGTTGAACGCGACCGGCGCGATCGTCAACCTCCCGGCGGTCCTCATCGTCGCCGTCATGTCCGCCGTGCTGGTGATCGGAATCCGGGAGTCGGCGCGGGTCAACAGCGTCATCGTGATCCTCAAGGTCGCGATCGTCCTGCTGGTGGTGCTCGTCAGCCTGCCCCATCTCAACCCGGCCAACTGGTCGCCGCTCATCCCCCCGAACACCGGAGAGTGGGGCACGTACGGCTGGTCGGGCGTATTGCGGGGCGCGGGGCTCGTGTTCTTCGCCTACATCGGGTTCGACACCGTCTCGACCGCCGCGCAGGAATCGAAGAACCCGCAACGCGACATGCCCATCGGTATCCTGGGTTCGCTCGCGGTGTGCACGCTACTGTACGTGGTGGTGTCGGCCGTCCTGGTGGGCATGGTCCCTTACGGCGAGCTCAACCTCCCCGCGCCGATGGCGTACGCGATGCAGCGGATCGGCGCGCCGTGGTGGATTCGCGTCGCGATCGACGTCGGCGCGGTGCTGGGTATCGGGTCCGTGATCCTGGTGATGCTGCTGGGACAGTCGCGCGTCTTCTACGCGATGTCGCGTGACGGGCTGCTCGGCCGCTGGGCCGGCAAGGTTCATCCCCGGTTCCGCACGCCTTACCTCTCCACGATCTATACCGGTATCGCCGTCTGCCTGGCTACCGGGCTGTTGCCGCTGCAACTGCTCGGGACGTGGGTCAACATCGGTACGCTGCTGGCGTTCATGCTGGTGTGCGCCGGGGTGTGGATCCTCAGGCACCGGCGTCCCGACCTGCACCGCCCCTTCCGCACGCCGTGGGTGCCGGCCGTCCCCATCCTGGGCATCGCGTGCTGCTTCGGCTTGATGCTGACGCTGCCTGCTGATACCTGGATCCGGCTCGGCGTCTGGCTCGCGGTCGGGTTGGGAATCTATTTCTGGTACGGGCGAACCCACTCGAAGATCGTCTAGCAAAGGCGTCACGCAAGAACGTCACGCAAAGACGTCACGCGAGAACGTCTAACGCCTTCGCGTGACGCCTTCGTGCAACGCCTCCGCTTGACGTATCTTGCACGTATGCTGAACGGAGTGCCGGTTCCACCAGAGCGGGCTAGCGCCGCCCAGACCGTCGCCGCGGTGCTGACCCCCGGCCGCCGCGTCGCCCTGACGACGCACGTCAACGCGGACGGCGACGGCGTGGGGAGCGAGGTCGCCCTCTGGCATCTCCTCACCGCGCGCGGGCTCAAGCCGGTGATCGCGAACCCGACGCCCGTGCCGGATCGGTTCGTCTTTCTCCTGCCCGCCGGGGCCGATCACTCCGAGCGCGCGGCCAAAGAGATCGAGGCAGCGGACGTGGTCGTCGTGCTCGACATCTCGGAATTGAGCAGGCTGGGCGACCTGCAGCGCGCCATCAAGCAGTCCCAGACGGTGGCGTCTATCGACCATCACGTCAGCCAGGGGTCGCTCCCCGGCGGACCGCGGCTGGTCGCGCCGGAAGCGGCGGCGACCGCCGAGCTGGTGTTCGACCTTGCGAGCGCCCTCGACTGGTCGATTTGTCCCGAGGCGGCGCGCGCGCTGTACGTCGGCCTCCTCACGGACACGGGCGCCTTCCGCTTCGCCAATACGAGCCCGCGGGCGCTGCGGGTCGCGGGTGCGCTGCTCGAGTGCGGCGTCAACCCCGAGTCGATCTACGAGGCGGTGTATGCGAGCGCCCCCGAGGGCCGCGTGCGCCTGATGACGGAGGTGCTGCAGACGCTCGTGGTCGAGCCGGACGTCGGTCTGGCGTGGGTGACCGTGCCCCCGGACGCGCTGCAGCGCCACGGGGCCACGGCGGACGACCTGGACGGGATCGTCGAGTATCCCCGCTCGATCGCCGGCGTGCGGCTCGCGCTGCTGTTCCGCCAGATCGCGAACGGGCGGGTCAAAGTGAGCTTTCGCTCGATGGGGGACGTGGACGTGGCCGAGCTGGCGCAGCGGTTCGGCGGGGGCGGGCATGCGCGGGCCGCCGGCGCGTCGCTCGAGGGCTCGATTGCCGCGGCGCAGCAGGAAGTGCTCGCGGCGGCCCGGCGGTACCTGCGAGGGGATTAAGGCTCCCGCACCGCCACCGCCTCGATCTCGAACGTCACCCGGTCGGCGACGCGCACCGTGCCCGCCGGGCCTCCACGGAACGGCTTGATCCCGAAGTCGGTCTGCTTCACGCCGAACGTGGCCCAAGCCCGGAGCGTGTCTGACCCGATCGCCACGCGTACGTCCACCGGCACCTCGCGCGTCTGCCCCACCAGCGTCAAATCAGCCACGAGGCGAAACCCGCTGTCCGCGGGCGCCACGGTCTTCGATGTGAACGAGATGGTGGGATACTGCTCGACCCTGAGGGTTTCTGTGCGCATCGCCTCGGTCACCTTACGGATCTCCGCCGTGTCCGGGGGCGTGAGCACTTGCAGGCTGTCACTCCGCACTGTGAGGTCCACACGTGACGCGGTGGGCGCGCCGGGATAATAGACGACGCGCCCGGCGAACCCGCGGGCACGGATCAGGTGCTCGTGGCCGGCGAAGCCGAAGAGGCCGGCTTTGCCGGTCTTGACGTCGAGTTGGCTGGCGGGGGAGAGGTGGTAGACGATCGAGTCGCGAGTTACGCTCTGGCTCGGCGCGGAACGTGGGCCCGCTGCGAAAGCCGAGAGCAGCAGCCCCGCGTAGCAGCATGACGACAGAACCGGAGGGCTTCCTAGCGTCTGACGAGACCGATGACGGCGACTGCGACGCCGATCGTCGTGGCTACGTTCCCGACCCAGAAGAGGAACATCCACTTGATCAGCTCGCTGCGGAGGTCTGCAATGCGCTGCTGCAGCTTCGCGTCGAATCGAGCGAACTTCAGCTCGTTCAGCTCGCGCAGGTCCGATCGGTATGTAGCGTCCACTTGGTCGCGATGGTCCCCGGTCACACGCTAAGTGTACGCAGGGCGTGAGTGGTAATCAATGAAACGCCGCAGAGGGCCGATCTTTGCAGTTGACTCTCCGTCCGGGCCGCGCCATCAATAAGCGCCGTGCCCCACCTCCTCACCGTCGGCTTGAAGCCGGGCCCGCCCCCGCCCCCGGGCGAGGCGGCGTTCCCGTTCTCCGTGCCGGCGATTCGTACGCTGCCGTCGCTCGACCTGTCGGCACGCGTGACGTGCTTCGTGGGCGAGAACGGCTCGGGGAAGTCCACCCTGCTCGAGGGGATCGCCGCGGCCGCCGCCCTGCCGACCGTTGGGGCGACCGAGGTCGTGCGGGACGGCACGCTCGAGGCGCAGCGGCGGCTCGCACGAGCGCTGCGGCTCACCTGGTCGAAACGCACCCACCGGGGGTTCTTCTTGCGGGCCGAGGACTTTTTCGGATTTCAGCGCCGGCTCGCCGTCGAACGCCAGGAGCTCGAGCAACGACTGCTCGACCTCGACGACGAGTACCGCGACCGTTCTGGCTACGCCAAGGGTCTCGCCGCCGGTCCGGTGCACGCCTCGCTCGGCGACATGGAGCGCCGCTACGGGCGCGATCCGGACGCGCGCTCGCACGGGCAGGCGTTCCTCAATCTGTTTCAGGGCCGGTTCGTGCCCGGCGGTTTGTACCTGTTGGACGAGCCGGAGGCCCCGCTCTCTCCGCAGAACCAGCTCGGATTGCTGGCGATCTTGCTCGAGCTCATCGAGCGCGACGCGCAGTTCATCATCGCGACGCACTCCCCCATCCTGCTCGCGTTTCCAGGCGCCTGCATCTACAGCTTCGACCGCCTCCCGATCGCGCCGGTCGCGTACGCGGACCTGGATCACGTGGCCCTGACGCGGGCGTTCCTGAACGATCCCGAGACGTACCTGCGCCGGCTGCGCGACGGCGGCTGAGCCAAACCCTGCGCCCCCGGGCGGCATCCTAGGCACGTTCTCGGCGACAGTCTCGAACCCACGAGTCCTTCTCATGTCCTTCACGTCAACGATTGCCGGCTTCTGCCTCACCCTTGTGACGCTCGTCCCGTGCGGCCCAACCGCATCGGCCCAGAATCCGCTGCGGGATCACACGGAGGGTGTGGAGATCCGGTTCGCGCGCACCCAGCCAGTCGTCCGCTACACGCTGCGGGTCGACGCGGGCGACCTTTCCGGGTTCGACGTCGAGCTGCGGCTGCACAACCTCCCCGACACGTTCCGCGTGGCGATGGTCGCGCATCCCGAGTACGACGACCGTTATTGGCGCTACGTGGAGGCGCTGCGCGTCGAGACGCCGCACGGCGCGGCCACCGTGGCTCGCGAAGACAGCGCCCTGTGGCGGGTGGTGGCGCCGGGTGGAGAAGCGCTGGTGCGCTACCGGCTGCGCCTGCCGCCGCCCGAGTCCCCCCGCGCCGCGTGGCGTCCGTTTCTCGCGGCCACGGGCGGGCTCGTCGGCGGGCCGCACTCGTTCCTGTACGTCGTCGGCGCGACGCTCGCCCCGTCGCATGTGACGCTCGAGCTGCCCCCCGAGTGGCAGATCGCGACCGGACTCGAGCCGACCATCGATCCCCACACGTTTTTCGCGCCGAGTGTCGGCATCCTGGTGGACTCGCCCTTTCTCGTGGGGCGGTTACGGAGCTGGCGGTTCACCGTCGACGGCGTGCCGCACCGCGTGGTGTATTGGCCGCTCCCCGACGCGGCGTCGTTCGATAGCGCGGCGCTCGCGGGCAATATCGAGCGGCTCGCCCGCCAGGCGGTCGCGCTGTTTGGGCGCGCCCCGTATCGGGATTACTCGTTTCTGTTGCAGGATGGTGCCTACGGCGCGCTGGAGCATCGCAGCTCGGTCACGCTGGGCGCGCCGAGCGCGGAGCTCGCTCGCGATCCCAGGGCGCTGCTCACGGAGATCGCGCACGAGTACTTCCACACCTGGAACCTGATGCGTATCCATCCGGCGGAATACGGCGACGTGAGCTACCGGACGCCGCCGCGGGCGCGCGGGTTGTGGTGGAGCGAAGGGTTGACGATGCTCTCTGCAGACCTGCTGCTCCGGCGTGCTGGACTCCCTATGTTCGACTCGACCCGCATGACGCATCTGGAGGGGCTGATCGGACGTTACCTCGCCAGTCCGGGGAACTCTCGTTTCTCTCCGGAAAGTGTGAGCGTCGTCGCGTATGGTGCGGACCCCGGCTCGCTCGGCGACTACAGCGCCAGCACCCACCTCCAGGGCGAGCTGCTCGGCACGATGCTCGACCTGATCGTGCGCAACGCGACGCACGGCGCTCGCTCGATCGACGACGTGATGCGCGCGATGCTGGAGCGCTTCTCGGGGGCGCACGGGTTCGGCGGCCGGGACATAGAGCGGACGACCGGAGACGTATGCGGCTGCAATGTGCACGTCTTCTTCGAGACGCACGTGCGCGGACCGAAGCCGATCGATTTCGACCAGTACCTGCGACTCATTGGAATGCGCATCCAGGTCTCATGGATGCCCGCGCTGGGCCGCGACGGACAGCCCACGGCAGATCTACGGCTGTACGCGTGGCAGCCGCCGGCAGAGACAGCGTTGAACGGGACGGCAGTCGCGACCGTGGCTGACTTCCGCTCGATTGTGACTCGCCTGCGGATTGGCGACACCACCGCGGTCGAGGTCCGACGGCCGAGTGGTGCGTGGCGGACGACGGTAGTGGTCGCCGGGTACGAGCGGCCGGTCGTGCGGCTCGAGGAGATCCCGGGCGCGACTGAGCGGCAACGCGGACTGCGGGCGGAGTGGGTCAGCGGGATGGTGAGTGAGCGTCGGCTGTTCCCACGCTGAAGCGTGGGCTCGGCGAGCCCATCTTTTAGGATGGGAAACGAGGGGCCCGCAGCGTCAGTCCACGAACGCCCACAACAGCGCCCGGCTCTGCTTATCGAGCCCCGCCGGATCGCGCACGTGGTACAAGTCCCCCGCCACGTCGCGGATCAAGAGGCCGCCGTGCGGCAGCACCCGCGGCCAGGCGTCGAGCCGAGTCTGAAACGAGCGCGTGCCCTGGCGGGTGTCTACCCGCCAGTGCCGGATCTCCACTTCCTCCTCGATCGCCGTCACACGCGTGACCTCGAAGCGACGTACCCACACGGCGCGCTCGACGTCACCGCAGGTGGCCCAGAGCCTCCCGTCCGCCCGCCGCTCGAGCCGTAGCTCGCCGGCGGGCGTCGTGCCTTCCTCGGGCTCACGTCTCCTGACTGCAGTTGTTTCCATGTTGCCTCCGAGGGATCAGGGATCAGGGGTCAGGGGTCGGAGGCTCCGGGTCAGGCGACCGGCCCCTGACCCCTGGCCCCCGACCCCACTTCACGCCAGCTCCACCTGCATCTCGTACAGCCTCCGATACTTCCCTTTCGTCTTCGCCATCAGCTCCGCATGCGTGCCGCTCTCCACCAGCCGCCCGTCCGCGATCACGAAGAGCCGCGACGCCTTGCGCAGCGTCGACAGCCGGTGGGCGATGGCGAACACGGTGCGTCCGGCGATGAGCCGCTCCAGCGCCTCCTGAATCGCTCGCTCGGTCTCCGTGTCCACGCTCGAGGTCGCCTCGTCCAAGATGAGGATGCGCGGGTCGTGCAGGATCGCCCGCGCGATCGACACGCGCTGGCGCTCGCCGCCCGAAAGTGTGTGTCCCCGCTCGCCCACCACGGTGTCATAGCCGTGCTGCAGCTTGCAGATGAAGTCGTGGGCGTTGGCGGCCTTCGCCGCCGCGACCGCCTGCTCGAGCGAGGCTCCGGGCAGTCCGTACCGGATGTTCTCGAGCACGGTCCCGTGAAACAGGTACGGGTCCTGCAGCACCATCCCGATCTGGCGGCGGTAGTGTCCGGTCTCGAGTCGCCGCAGGTCCACGCCGTCGATCCGGATCGCGCCGCCCGTGACGTCGTAGAAGCGCGCGATCAGGTTGACGATCGTCGTCTTGCCTCCGCCCGAAGGTCCGATCAGACCGATCAGCTCGCCCGGCGCCACCTCGAAGCTCACACCACGCAGCACCTGGCGGACGCCGTCGTAGGCGAAGGTGACGTTTTCGAACGTGACCCGGCCGCGGACCGGCTCGAGCCGCACCGGGCGTGGCGCGTCGCTGACCTCGGGCTCGGTATCGAGCACCTCGAACACGCGGTGCGCCGACGTCGTGGCGCGCTGCATGGTGCGCGCCATCTGACCGATGACCTCGATCGGCCCCACAAACATCGTCGTGTACAAGAGGAACGAGACGAACGTTCCCCCCGACAGCGCCGGCCCGATGCCCAGCAGGCGCGGCACGGCCAACACCCACACGCCGAGCGTGGTGGCGTGCACCGCGAGCATGAGCAGCGGCCAGAACGTGGTCCACAGGCCGTGCAGCCGGTTGATCTCGTCCGTCACGTCGTCGTTGTGGCCGTCGAACCGCGCGACCTCGCGCGCCTCCTGGTTGAACGCCTTGACGACGCGAATCCCGGGCATCGTGTCCGACAACACGTCCGTCAGGCGCGACCACTTGCGCCATACCCGCAGGAACACGCGGTTCAGCGCTTCGCCGTGCCGGTAGATCGCCCAGCAGAACAGCGGTACGGGCAACGTCATCACCAGGCCGAGGCGCCAGTCGAGCGACACCAGCACGGCGCCGAGACCCGCCAGCATCACCAGCGAGAGCGACACGTCCACCACACCGAACGCCAGGAAGTCCCACAACCGGTCGGTGTCGGCCGACACGCGCGTGATCAGGCTGCCCGTGCGCTTGCGCGAGAAGAACGCGAGGCTGAGCCGCTGCAGGTGCTCGTACAGCTCCGCGCGCAGGTCGCGCGCGACCCACTCGCCCAGCACGGCCATCAGCCGCAGCCGCACCAGGGCCGCCGCCTGGCGCACCACATACACCAGCGCCATCGCGGCCACGGCGAGCCAGGCGATCGTTGCGGCGCGAACGCTGTCGAGCCGCCCCTCCTGCGCCGGCCGGACAACGCGGTCGATCACGTACCCCGCGAGGTACGGCGGCACCAGGCTCACGAGCGTGATCAATGTCGCCGCCGCCATACCGAGCGTGAGCCGGCGACGATAGGGCGCGAGGTAGCCGAGCAGCCGGCGGATCACCGCGACTTGGCGACCGGCCACCAGGGCCTGCGCGTCGCGAATCGGGGCCGCGACGCTGGCCGCGTATTCCTGGTCCGCGTCCGGGGGCGTAACCCTGCGCCCCTCGAGCGCCTCCTCGAGCACGAACTTCAGGTTCTCGAAGGCGCGCCGCTGGCGATGACTGTAGCGCAGCACGGCGAGCGGCGGATCGCCGAGGCGCCCGAGGATGGTGAGCGTGCTGGCGGACAGACCGGGCGCCTCGCGCACCGCCTGGATGCGGGCGCGCTCCACGCTGTCGATCTCCCACTGCGCTCCACGGTCCACCGGGCGGGCCACGCTCAGATGCCCGGGGCCGAGCGCGAGCCACACCTGCGTGAGCCGCAGGGCGTGGTCCAGGTCGGCGAGGGCGTACAGCTGCACCGGGGCACCGCGCCAGGACGCCTCGATCTGCCGGCGTAGCTCGGCCGGCATCCGGGGCGGCTGGTCGGTGTAGCGCGCCACAATCTCGGCGTCGAGGTTGTGGAGGTGCTGGAGGCTGTGAAGGTCAGTAGACATGCACGTGATCCCGTGTTCCTAGTGTCCAGACAACAAGAACGGCCTCCCGGGGTTCAGTAGCGCACCCCGGAAGGCCGGATCACGGCAGTGGATCCTATCCTTCTAGGGGGCTCGTCGGCGCCGCACCGCGGCGTCGTACGACGCAATACGCCCACCGCGCTCCATCAGCGGCCCGGCCCGGTACACGAATTCCCGGGTGGCCCAGCGGAGCGTGAGTGAGGCGTCGCGGGTGCGGATCATCGGAGCAGAGTCCTTTGCGTTAGTGCCGGTGATGCTGCTGCCGCAAGCTAAGAAGGGGGCCTTGGGGCTGGCAAGGGGGCTCTTTCCTTGTTTCGCTGAGCGAGCGACCTTGTCATCCTGAGCGCCGCAGGCGCGAAGGAGGTTCTCATGACCGCGAATAGTGACGACCTGGACCGGCGAGACGCGCTGAAGCTGATCGCCAGCGGGCTCGGCCTTGCCGCCCTCGGCGGGACTGCGGCCTGCGCCCCGGCCGTGCGCGCTGCGTCGGCCGCGCCGCGGCCGCAGGCCGGACTTGCACCCGAGCGGTTCCTCGCGGCGCCGCCGATGAACACGGTGCGGATCGGCTTCGTCGGCGTGGGCGGACAGGGGAGCGCGCACGTGCGCAACCTGCTCCACATCGAGGGGTGCGTGATCAAGGCGGTGGACGACATCGTGCCTGAGAAGGTGACCCGCATCCAGGACCTGGTCGAGCAGGCCGGCTTCCCACGCCCCGCGGGCTATTCCCGCGGCCCCACGGACTTCGTCCGCATGTGCGAGGAGGAGGACCTGGATCTGGTCTTCAACGCCACCCCGTGGGAGTGGCACGTCCCAATCTGTCTCGCGGCGATGCGCAACGGCAAGCACGCCGTCACCGAGGTGCCGGCGGCCTACACGATCGACGACTGCTGGGCGCTGGTCGAGGGCGCGGAGCAGTACGGCAAGCACTGCATCATGATGGAGAACTGCACCTACGGGCGGATGGAGATGATGGTGTTCAACATGACCCGCCAGGGCGTGTTCGGGGAGATCCTGCACGGCGAGGGCGGGTACCTGCACGACCTACGGTCGGTGAAATTCAGCCCCGAAGGCGAAGGCCTGTGGCGCCGCGCGCATTCGATGCAGCGCAACGGCAACCTCTACCCCACGCACGGCCTGGGCCCGGTGGCCAACTGCATGGACATCAACCGGGGCGACCGGTTTGCGTCCTTGGTCTCGATGAGCAGCCCGTCGCGCGGGCTGCAGCTGTACGCCCGCGAGCACTTTCCGGACGGTGCACCGCAGCGGCAGGAGCAGTACGTCCTGGGTGACGTGAACCTGAGTTTGATCCTGACGGCGAACGGGCGGACGATCTGCGTGAGCCACGACACGAACCTGCCGCGCCCCTACAGCCGGGTGCACGTGGTCCAGGGCACCCGCGGGCTGTTCCAGGGCTATCCGGACCGCGTCTACATCGAGGGGCGGAGCAAGCCGGACGAGTGGGACCAGGCGGAAACCTACCTGGCTGAATTCGATCACCCGCTGTGGAAGCAAATCGAGGAGAAAAGCCGGGGCGCGGGGCACGGCGGCATGGACTACCTCGAGGACTACCGGCTCATCAAGTGCCTGCGCGAAGGCGTGCCCACCGATATGAACGTCTACGACGCGGTGACCCTGAGCGTCGTCACGCCGCTCTCCGAGTCGTCGGTGGCGAATGGGAGCCGGCCCGTCGAGTTCCCAGACTTCACCCGCGGCCGCTGGAAAACATGGCCGCGGTTGGGGATCGTCACGGCTTGACCGGCGCCGGGCCGCGGGCGCTGGTGACGGGTGGAGCGGGATTCATCGGCTCCCATATCGTCGAGCGCCTGCTGGCGGACGGCCACGGCGTGTGCGTGGTGGACGATCTGTCCACGGGATCGGCGCACAACGTCCCGCCGGGTGCCCGGTTCCGGCAACTCGACATCTGCGATCTGACTTCGCTGCGTGAAGTCTTCAGCGACTTCAGGCCGGAGGTGGTGTTCCATGCGGCGGCGCAGACGGACGTGCGCCGGTCGATTCGGGAGCCGGACTTCGACGCGCGCGTCAACGTGCTGGGCGGCCTGAACGTGCTGCGCGCGGCCGCAGCAGTCGAGGCGCGGCGCATCGTCTACGCCTCGTCGGCCGCCGTGTACGGCCAGCCGCAGCGCCTGCCCGTGTCCGAGGTCGACGCGACGCGCCCGATTTCGGAGTATGGCGCGAGCAAGCTCGCGGTCGAGCATTATCTCAGTGCCTACGCGGCACGCGGGCTGATCGAGACCGTGGTGCTGCGATACGCCAACGTGTACGGTCCCCGGCAGCGTGCCGATGGGGAGGCCGGAGTGGTGGCGATTTTTGCGCGACGGATGCTCGCCGGCGAGCCCGTGACGATCTTCGGGGACGGCACGAAGACACGCGACTACGTGTACGTGGGCGACGTCGTGGAGGCGACCGTGCGCGCGGCAGCCGGACCGTCGGGCGTCGTCGCCAACGTCGCGTGGGGGCGGGAGGTCGCGGATCTCGAGCTGTTTCGCGAAGTCGCGGCCGCCACGGGCTACCCCAATGGCCCGACGCACGCCGCGGACCGGCGCGGCGACATCGCGCGGATCTGTCTCGACCCCACGGTCGCGGGGCGCACGTGGGACTGGCGTGCGTCCGAGTCGCTCAAGGACGGCGTGCGACGGGTGGTGGAGGCCGCGAGAGCCCGGCTCGAGCTCGCGAGGTAGGCCATCGGCGCGCCCGCACTGGTGATCCTCGCTGCCGGAGTCGGCAGCCGTTACGGCGGACCGAAGCAGATCGAGCCACTCGGACCCGCCGGGGCCACTCTGCTGGATTACAGCATCTACGACGCCGTGCGCGCGGGTTTCGGGACGGTCGTCCTCGTGATCCGAGACGATCTCGAGGCGGCGGTCCGCGCCACGATCGGCGCGCGCTGGGGGAAGAGTGGCGGTGTACCTCTCACCTATGCCCGCCAGCGGCTCAGCGACGTCCCCGCAGGCGTGACCCTTCCGCCGCGTACGAAGCCGTGGGGCACGGGCCACGCCGTGCTGGCGGCGGCAGCCGAGGTGAGCGGCCCGTTCGCGGTGGTGAACGCGGACGACTTCTATGGCCAGGACGCCTTCGCGCGGGCGGTGGAGTTCCTCGGGGCCGGGCACACGGGCCAACCCTCCGCGACGTTCGCCAACATCGCGTACCCGCTGCGCGATACGCTGAGCGCTGCCGGCGGGGTGAATCGCGCCGTGTGTCGCATCGATGGCGACGGATGGCTCGAAGCCGTCGAGGAGATCGTGGACATCCGGCGCCGGGAAGACGGCGCGTATGAAGGAACCGATCCCCGTGGCCGGGTGGTGCGGCTCGCCGCCGACGCCCTCGTCTCGATGAACCTGTGGGCCTTCACGCCCGCGGTGTTCGCCGTGCTGCGACGTGGATTCGCGGAGTTCGTGCGCCAGGCCGATGCCGGGCGCGGGGAGTTCTTGATCTCGCACGGGATCGGGGACGCGGTGCGCCGGGGCGAGGCGCGGGTGCGGCTGCTGGGGACGCAGGGCCGCTGGCTCGGCGTGACCTATCCGGATGACCGCCCGCGCGTCGAGGCGGCCTTGCGGCAGCTGGTGGCCGCGGGCGAGTACCCGGAGAAGCTCTGGGGGTGACAGGCTCGCTGCTTCCCGGGCTTGACGCCACCCCTCCGAGACAGCATCACAAGGGCCATGAAACTCGACACCCTCGATTGGATCGTGCTGGCGCTGTACGGCATCGTGTGCGTGGCGATTGGCCTGGCAGTGGCGCGCCGCGCCGGTCAGGGCCGCCAGGAGTTCTTCCTCTCCGGACGCCGGCTGCCGTGGTGGCTACTGGGCGTGTCGCTCGTGGCCACGACGTTCTCGACCGATACGCCGAACCTCATCACCGATCTCGTGCGCACCGGCGGCGTGAGCCAGAACTGGGTGTGGTGGGCCTTCGCGGTCACCGGGATGTGCACCGTGTTCTTCTACGCCAAGCTGTGGCGGCGCTCCGCGGCCCTCACCGACATTGCGTTCTACGAATCACGCTACTCCGGCAGGCCGGCGGCCTTTCTCCGAGGGTTCCGGGCGATCTACCTCGGCGTGTTCTTCAACGTGATGATCATGGCCTCCGTCAATCTCTCCGCGACCAAGATCGCCGGCGTGATGCTCGACTGGGATCGCCACACGTCCGTGCTCATCGGCGGCGGCGTCACCGTGCTGTACGCCGCAAGCTCCGGGCTGTCGGGAGTCGTCTTGACCGATTTCGTCCAGTTCCTGATCGCGATGGTCGGGGCCGTGCTGGCCGCCGTCGTGGCGCTCAAGCTCCCCCAAGTCGGCGGCCTGGCGGGGCTGTTCGCCCACCCCGCGGTGGCGGGACGCCTCTCGCTCCTGCCCGACTTCTCGGACTGGAGCACGGCGGCCGCCGTCCTGATCGTGCCGCTCGCGGTGCAGTGGTGGAGCACGTGGTATCCGGGCTCCGAGCCGGGAGGCGGGGGCTACGTGGCGCAGCGCATGCTCGCCGCACCCACCGAGCGCGACGCCATGCGCACGACCCTGCTGTTCAACGTGCTCCACTACGCCGTGCGCCCCTGGCCGTGGATCATCGTGGCGCTCGCGTCGCTGATCGTCTATCCCGACCTCGCCTCGATCGCCGCCCGGTTTCCGCACATCGACCGGGCGATCGTGCGGAACGACCTGGCCTACTCCGCGATGCTCGTGTATTTGCCGCACGGGCTCTTCGGCCTGATGATCGCGTCGCTCGCGGCGGCATACATGTCCACCATCAGCACTCACCTCAACTGGGGCGCTTCCTACGTGGTCGAGGACTGCTACCGCCGGTTCGTGGCGCCCCACGAAGACGAACGCCACTACGTCATGGTGGGGCGCGCCGTCACGGTCGGCTTGATCGTGCTCGCGTCGGCCCTGTCGCTCTGGCTCCAGAACTCCTACCAGGCGTTTCGGATCCTGCTCCAGATCGGCGCCGGGACCGGGCTGATCTTCCTGCTGCGCTGGTTCTGGTGGCGGGTCAACGCGTGGAGCGAGATCGCCGGCATGGTGATCTCTTTCGTGATCGCCGTCTACTTCCAGTTCGTGCACGGAGCGCTCGGGCTCGCGCCGCTCGCCCCCACGCTCCAGCTCGTGATCGGGATCGCCATCACCACCGTCGGGTGGCTGGCCGTGACGTTCGCGACGCCGCCCACCGACCGCGCCACCCTCCAGGCGTTCTATGACCGCATTCGGCCCATGGGCCCGGGCTGGAACGGCGCGGTGACGACCCGGCCGGCGAACCCTGGGGAAAGCGTGACCGCCGCCTTCCTGTGCTGGTTCCTGGGCTGCGCCGTCATCTACGCGGCGCTGTTCGGCACGGGATACGTGTTGTACGGGAAGCTGCTCCCCGGGATCGTGTGCCTGGTGGCCGCGGGCGTGGCCGGGTGGGGGCTGTTCCGCGCGCTGCCCAGGGTGGGATTTGAGTAGGGGCTAGGGGTTAGGGGCTCGGGGCTAGGGCCTGCCAGCCCGAGCCCCTAGCCCCGAGCCCCCTTGGGGGTTGGAACGGGGCTGCCCCGTTATACCAGTGTGCACCCCGAAGACGAGCGTCTCTATCTCCTGTTGGACCGCTACCTGGCCGGCGAGACCTCGACCAGAGACGCGGAGGCCGTGCGGGAGTGGCTCACGGAGGACCCCGAGCACGCCCGGCTCCTGGATGACCTGCGGCTCATCAAGCGCGCCGTAGCCGAGCCGGCACCGCACAGCAGCGCCGACGCGGCCTGGGCGAAGGCCGTCATCGCGCTGATCGGGACGCGGGGCGTGCTGCTACGGACGCCGCAGTGGCGTGAGTACGCCACCGCGGCGGCGCAGCGCATGGTCATTCGCCTGCAAGACGGCACACAGGTCACCATCGCGCCCAAGAGTCGCGTGCGCTATGCGGCCGACTACGGCACAACGCACCGCGACCTGTACCTCGACGGCGAAGCCTATTTCCAGGTCACACCCGACTCACAACGTCCGCTCCGCGTCCACACCGCCGGCAGCCTGACCGAGGATCTGGGGACGGCGTTCGTGGTCAGGGCGTATGCCGATCAGATCGCGATCGAAGTGGTCGTGGCCGAAGGACGGGTGGCGCTCTCGCGGGCCGATACGGCCGCGGCTTCCCGCCCGCCCGCCCTGGTCCTCGAGGCACGGGACCTGGGACGGCTCGATGCGAGCGGTGTCGCCACGCGGCGACGCGGCGTGGACGTCGAGCGGCAGCTCGCGTGGACCAGGGGAGTGCTCGCCTTCGACGGCGCCCCGCTCGGCGACGTGGTGCGCACGCTCGGGCGGTGGTACAACGTCGACATCCGTCTGGCCGACAGCGCGCTCGCCGCGCGCCGGCTCACGGCGTCATTCCAGAACGAGCCGATCGACCTGGTGCTGCACCGGATTGCGTTGACCCTCGGCCTGCGGGTCGAGCGCGCCGGCGGGGCCGCGTTGTTGCTCCGGAACGGGAGTTAACCATCATGCCCGTCTGCTCGGGGAGTAGGCTTATGTACCGCGTTGCGTTGTCTCTTCTCGTTGCTGTGGCGGTGTTCTCGCACGGCACCCCTGCGCAACAAGTGGGCGACCCGAGCGAAAGCCGGGGCCCGCGCTTCCTCCTGGCCACGGCCGAGCGCTCCCGGCCGGTCCCCGTCGATCTGAGGCGATCGGCGGTGTTGCGCCGGCCGCTCTCGCTCGCGTTCGACGGCGCCCCGCTCAAGCAGGCGCTGGCCGAGATCTCGCGGCAAGCCGGCCTCAGCCTCGTCTACGCCGACGACGTCTTACCGGCCGCGACGCTGGTGAATCTGCGCGCCGACCACATCACGGTGGCCGCGGCGCTGATGGACGTGCTGCTCGACGCAGGCGTGGACGTCGTGTTCACGCCGGAGGGGCGGGCCACGCTGGTCAAGCGGCCGCCGGGGCCCGCTGTGCAGCTGGGCAGGATCGCCGGAACGGTGACCACGGCGGAAACCGGCGCGCCCCTGGCGCGCGCCACCGTCGGCGTGGTCGGCACGCGGCTCACCGCCGAGACCGATGCCGAAGGGCGGTACGGCTTGGCCGGCGTGCCGGTCGGGACGCAGCGGGTGCGGGCCCGGATGCTGGGCTACGCTCCCGCCGACACCAGCGTGGTCGTCGCGGATGGTCAGGAGACCGTGGTGAACCTGCAGCTCAAGGCGCAGGCGATCGAGCTGGAGGCGGTTGTGTCGGTTGGCTACGGTGAGAAGAGAAGGGAAGATCTCACCGGGGCGGTGGGTTATGTGGGTCCCGAAGCGCTGACGGATCGCCCGGTCGCGAATACCATATCGGCCCTGCAAGGGGCGATGCCCGGATTGATCGTGCAGCGGTCTTCGGGACAGCCGGGGGTGGAAGACTTCGATCTGAATCTGCGGGGTGTTTCATCGGCCAATGGGGGGAACACGCCGCTGGTGCTGATCGACGGCGTTCCGGGCAATCTCGATCTCCTGAACCCCGCTGACATCCAATCCATCACGGCGTTGAAGGATGCCGCTGCATCGATCTATGGCGCGCGTGCGGCCGACGGAGCGTTGCTGGTCACGACCAAGCGCGGATCGCGCACGGCGCCGATCTTCACGTACAGCAACAACACAGCCGTCAGCAAGTTAACGGGAATGATGGACACGCCCAATAACTATCAGATGGCGGTCATGGACAATGAGGCGAACATCCACAACGGTGCGGCCCCGATGTACACCCCGGACCTGCTCAACCGGGTGCGCATCGGCGATCCCACTCCCATTCCGCATCCGCTGTACGCCAGCTTGGGGTGGATGCTCTTCTTTACGAACACTGATTGGCGCAAGGCCCTGTTCGAAAACGGATTCGAGCAGAAGCACACCCTGTCGGTCTCGGGCGGCGGCCAGAATTCCAGCTACTATGTCTCGGCGGCGTATGCGAATCAGAACGGCGTGATTCGCTACGCGAACGACAATAACCAGCGCTATCAGCTCAGGCTGAATTACGATTACGACTTCTCCCGGCGGGTCCGGCTGGAATCCCGCCTCGCCTTAGAGAATCAGGACCGGTCGGACATCGGCGGCCTGAGCCACGCTTCCTGGTGTGGCTGCCCGTGGGTCGTGGTGGAAGGGATCTTCGGCATGCCCAATCATCCGATCTACACGCAGAGTGGTCAGCACTTTTTTGCGCAGGGTGGGTGGGACAACGCCGTGGCGCAGGCGAAGGAAGGCGCGACGGCCACGTTTGACACACGCGATGTCAATACCAATTTCAAGTTGATCGTCGAGCCGCTGGATGGACTGAAGCTGAATTTCCAGTCCGGCATCGATTACCGCTCGGATAACAACAACGACATCGGCAAGTCCACTCCGTTATACCGCTGGGATGACAGCAGCATCGTCTACTATTCCATAACGAATCCCGATCGAAACTTCGTGGACCGGCGCGATTTCACTACCGTACACCGGAACTACGTGGGGTATGCGGAGTTCAGCAGAACGTTTGCCGGCCGGCACGCGGTCGAGCTCATGGCAGGCGTGTCACACGAAGACTACGACATGGACTCGGTCCGGGCGGCCAGATACGGCTTCACGAGTCAGGACGTGTGGGACCTGAATCTCGGCACCGGCACCATGTTGATGGGCGGGGGGGGCCAGCAGTGGGCGATCCGATCGCTCTTCTCGCGTTTGAGTTACGGCTTTAACAACAAGTACCTGCTGGATGCCACGCTGCGCTACGATGGCAGCTCCCGCTTCCGCCCCGGGAAGCGCTGGGGGTTTTTCCCGGGCGTGTCGCTCGCCTGGCGGATCTCCGAAGAGCCATTTGCGCGCCGTCACCTCGGCACATTCGATGACCTGAAGCTGCGCGCCTCGTACGGAGAAACCGGGAACCAAGAGGGCATCAATCTCTACGACTACCTGCAGCTGATCACCATCGGCCGGGGGTATCCATATCCCTTCGGCGCCGGCGGCCAGGATCAATCGGCATTCCTGTCGGGAATGGTTGCGAAAGACAGAACGTGGGAAACGATCGCCACGACCAACGTGGGATGGGACGCGACGCTGTTGTCATCCCGCCTCAATGTGACATTCGACTACTTCGTCAAGCGCAACAAAAACATGCTGGTGCCCGTCACCTATCCGGCCCTGCTCGGGGCAACAGCGCCGTACTCAAACGCGGGTGAGCTCAAGACCTGGGGCTTCGAAACATCGGTGGGCTGGAGAGGGGTGATCGGCGGGGGCGGGGGCCTGCAGTACTCGGCGCGGCTGTTGCTCAGCGACGCCAAGAACAAGGTCGTGAACTACGGAGGACAGGACACCTACGTGTTGGGCCTGAACGCCGTCTCGGATGGACGTATCCGGGAAGGCTATCCGGTCAATTCGTACTTCGGCTACGTGTTCGACGGGCTGATCCGCAACCAGGCGGAGCTCGATGCCTATAAGCTGATTCCGGGCGTGCCCAGCGACATCGGGATCGGCGATGCGCGTTACAAGGATGTGAACGGAGACGGGAAAATCAGTTTGTACGGCGATGCCCCGGGTCAAGACGGGGATGTCGTCTACCTGGGGAATACTTCGCCACGGTACACCTATGGCCTCAATCTCGACGCCAAGTGGCGGAGCTTCGATGTGAGCGTCTTCCTGCAAGGTGTCGGGAAGCGGTCGCTTTTCAGAGAGGGCGACTACCGCATGCCTTGGAGTGACTGGTGGAGACAGCCCCCGCTGTTCTACTACGGGCAAACCTGGAACGAAGATCGCCCCACCGCACCCTATCCGCGGCTGACGCACGGCGACATCCGGTTCTGGAATTATCAGCCGTCGACATTGCAGGCGATCAATGCGGCCTACCTGCGGTTGAAGAATCTGCAGATCGGGTTCTCGCTCCCGGAGCGTCTGATCGCGCTGGCTCGCATGACGCGCGCTAGAGTGTATTTCAGCGGGTTCGATCTCTGGGAGAAGCACAGCGTGAAGGGCGGATGGGATCCCGAGTCGATCGCGAACGGCTTCAACTATCCGTTCCAGCGGCTGTACTCCTTCGGCATGGATATCACTTTCTAATGGGGCGCCCATTCATGAACCGGCTCACTGTCGCATATACCGGCGCCCTCCTGATGCTGGCGCTGGGCTGCAAGGACCTGAATCTTGGTCCGAAGGATCAAGTCTCGGACGCCTCCTTCTGGAAGAACCCGGACCAGTTCCGACTCGCGGCCAACGATTTCTACTTCGCGCTGCGCGGCCCCGACCAAGGGGGGGGTGCACGCGGTACCTACGTCGAGCTCAATTCAGATATCGCCACCGGCAGCGGGAGCGCGGAGATGTCGTCGATGAGCAACGGGTCGTATCTGCCGGCGGCGAATTCCGACCTGTGGACCAATTCCTATGCGGGGATCCGGGCGACCAACTATTTGCTCGCGAAGGCCACGCAATCGGGGTTGGGATCGCAAATCGATCGTTGGGTAGGCGAGGCCTTGTTCTTCCGGGCGTATCACTACTGGAACCTGGTGAAGACGTACGGCGGTGTGCCGCTGATCACCACGGTGCTCGACGTCAGCTCGCCGGAGGTGTACACACCGCGAGCGACGCAACAGGAGATCATCGACTTCATCATCGCCGACCTCGATAATGCCATCCCGAAGCTCCTCAAGCAGAGCAAGCTCAGCGCCGCAGAGATGGGCCGGGTTACACAGGGCCCGGCGCTCGCGCTGAAGGCCCGGGCGGCGCTGTATCAGGGAACGTGGCGCAAGTACCACGCCGAAGGTGATCCCACCGCGATGCTCACGGCAGCCAGCAATGCCGCGCAGCAACTGATTACGTCCAATGAGTACGATCTGTATACCGACCACGGCACAGACAGCAGTTACAAGTTCCTGTTCATCCTGCAGGGCGATGATAGTAAGGAAGTGATCTTGGCCAGACGGTATTACGCGGGTCGCGCCACCCACAACTGGACCAGAGAACTGTGGTTCAATTACATGATTCCAACGAAGAAGCTGGCGGACATGTACCTGTGCAAGGACGGCCTGCCGATTACGATCTCGCCGCAGTTCGCAGGGTACGATTCTCTCGAGACCACGGAATTTCAAAACCGGGACCCCAGAATGGCGATGACGTTCATCGTCCCGGGCAGCGACGTCTTCAAGGAGAGTGGGTTCCTCCCGGTCATTCCGGGTTTCTCGGGCACTACCGCCACCCGCACCGGCTACATGCTGCGTAAATTCTTGGACGAAACGGTCGAGGCGGCGCACTTTGCCGGTCAGTACGATTTCAAGGAGTTTCGTTACGGGGAGGTGCTGCTGATCCTCGCCGAGGCCCTGTTTGAGCGCGATGGTGTGATCTCCGATGCCGACTTGAACCGGACGATCAATCTGCTGCGCGCCCGCGTCGGCATGCCCGCGCTGAACAACGCTTTTGTGACCAGCAACGGGTTGGACATGCTGACCGAGATCAGGAGAGAGCGGACCGTGGAGCTGGCGTTCGAAGGATTCCGGCGTGACGACTTGAGGCGCTGGAAAACGGCGGAACAAGACATGCCGCAGGCCATCAAGGGCGTCAAGTTTGTCGGCACGGAATACCAACACCGCGATTCCACCCTCAAGGTGGGTACGGACATCCAGGTCGACGCTAACGGCTTCGTTGTCGCTGAAGCGGCCGGCTCACGCCAGTTTCTCCCGAAGCACTATCTCGATCCTATTCCCTTGCAGCAGATTCAATTATCACACGGCACGCTCCTCCAAAACCCGGGCTGGTGATGCGCCGGATCTTCGCGGCTTGTTGCCTCTCCTGTCTCGCTACCGCCCCGCTTCGGGCTCAGGACGGACAGGAACACCACGCGCTCATCGCGCCCGGCAAAGTCCCCGTCCCGCCGTACCACTTTCAGCCGGAATACACCTTCGATGCTCCGGGCGACCCGTTGCGGTGGGCCAAGGAGCCCAAGGGGCTGAGTGTGTCGTTCGCGTCGACGGATCAGGCGTACTTCAGGAGCGAGGTCCCTGACCTGCCACAGCCATCCCAGGTGTGGGAAGCAGCGGGATGGAAAGGCGAACGGTTGAATACCGAGCTGGTCGTCTGGTCACCGGATACCGTGAACCAGATACGCGTCGCCGTGAGCGATCTCGTCAACGGGAACGGCCGCGTTCTGGCCCGCGCCAATGTGCACGTGTATCTCGTTCGCTATGTCGTATCGAATTACCCGTACGGGGCCAACCAGGTGAGCTGCGGGGCGACCGATTCGAACCCCCCCTACCTCATGCCGGACCGCCTGGAGCCGTTCCAGCGGTTCGATCTGCCCGCGAGCACGGCCAGGCCGATCTGGGTGTCGTTGGATATTCCCGCCGCCACGCCACCCGGCCTGTACCGAGGGACGATCGACGTCAGCTCCGATAAAGGCCGCGCCACGCTCCGCACCCAAATCACAGTTCAAGACCAGACGTTGCCACCACCCGCTGATTGGAAGTTCAGGTTGGACTTGTGGCAGAATCCCTGGGTCATCGCCTGGTACTATCACGTCGCGCCTTGGTCGGAGGAGCACCAAGCGCTGCTCAAGGAGCATCTCCGGCTGTATGCGAACGCGGGTGGGAAATACATCACCACCTACGCCGTCCATTCCCCGTGGTCCGATAATTCTTACATGATCGAAGGGACCATGATCGAATGGACCAAGCGGACGGACGGGACGTGGAAATTCGATTACGGCATCTTCGACCAATACGTGCGACTTGCAATGGCCGCCGGCATAACCAAGGCGATCACGATCTATACGCCACTTCCCTGGGGGAACCGGTTCCGGTACTTGGACGAGCGATCGGGAAACTACGTCTACGAGACGTGGGCACCGGACTCCGGGACATTCGCGTCGGTGTGGCGTGCGTTTCTCAGCGATCTCAAGCTCCACCTGGAGCAGCACGGCTGGTTCAATCGGACCTACCTCGGCATCAATGAAAACGAAATGCCGCTCACGCTGGCCGCGATCCGGGTGATCAAGGCGCATTCGCCAGGGTGGAAGATCACCTATGCCGGCAACTGGCATCCCGAGCTGGACTCGCTCCTCAACGATTACTCTCCGATCATCACCAGCGAGCCGAGCCAGCAGGAGGTCCGAAGCCGTTCCGCCCGAGGGTCCACCACCACGTATTACGTGTGCTGCACTCCCCAGAAGCCCAACACGTTCGTGTTTTCGCCACCGATCGAAGGCCGGTATATCGGGTGGTATGCGGCGGCGTACGGGTATGATGGTTTCTTACGCTGGGCCTACGATGCCTGGCCGGCCGATCCGGTGCGCGATGCCCGCCACGCGTTGTGGCCCGCAGGGGATGAGTTCCTCGTTTATCCGGGCGCCAGCAGCAGTGTCCGGTTTGAAAAGCTACGCGAGGGAATCGTGGATTACGAGAAAATTCGCACCCTGCGAACGCTGGCATCCCGGTCAACGGATGGCATGATCAAACGGCAGCTCCGAGAGCTTGACGACCACTTGAGCACATTCGTGGGCGATCGCGACTACACTAAACGGAACTACGATCAGACGAGAATCACGGAAGCCGTCCACACGGGGATGCGGATGCTGGAGGCGTTAAGCGAGCGCCTTGCGAAATAGCGGACTGGTCTGCAGCGAAGCTCAGGATTACGTCCCCACCCACGAACTGATCCCCGCCGGTCCGGTTCCGACCGCGTTCGATCCGGACGGCGTCTATCCGTACGTCAGCTACTCGGAGACCTCCCACCGACCGGTGCTCAAGCAGTACCGGTTCG
>WNGI01000777.1_pt1 | contig 29114 bp, 26 predicted proteins | sample 5400621 | NCBI WGS metagenome assembly WNGI01 (sample SAMN13153374, study PRJNA577476) | soil metagenome | isolation source: 20 cm soil or saprolite under Garry oak tree replicate 1 | place: USA:California | collected 2016-06-15
AGCCAAATAGTCATCATCTTTGGCTGTCCTTGCCCCGGCACTGGAACAGCAGGGGCTTTTTGTCTCATGTTGCCCGCCACGGGATGGCTCTGGTCGGCGAAGATACATTTGCGGTGGGTGATACGTCCTCTCATGCCGTTCGCGTCTCGCTCGGGGCGGCGCGCAATCGCGCCGAACTCGCCACGGCGCTGCAGTTTCTAGCCGCGGCGATGAGGTCGTCTGTCGCGTCTCTTCAGATCGTATAGTCTTGTGCGCACCGTCTATCGCCCGGTAGGCGATGAAGCCATGTTTTTCGACAAGGTCACAGGCCAGCTTGGCGGAACGATACCCCTCATTCCGTGCTGGGTGCCGAGCCGCCACGGCCTCGAGATCAGAACCAGAGAGCTGGGCGCTGCTCATGGGAGAAACGGGCTCATACAATTGATTGGTTATTGGGTTTGCCACGACGTTGGAGACCGTGCGAGCGATCGCAGTAAGACTGCCACCCCCAAAGTTATCGGGTTTCTAAACAGCGCATCGCCCGCCCAGTTGTACTTGTCCCGGCCTGCCGCGCCTTAAGTGTTCCTGTTTGGAAATCCCGAAGACCGTTGTGCAATTTAGCACTCGCACGGCGCAGGCTTCGCCAGAAGCGCGTGCATGTCCGCATCGAATAAAATCGAATTTAGTTATCTGAACGCCAATTTAATGGCGCTGAAAAGCCATCCGCTTACTCTGAGATCTGACTGCAATTCTCGTAACGGCGGATCGTAAAGGCGGGACAACGTCTCTTCGATTGTAAGCAAGCAATGATGGCTTTGAGGCAACGTGATCCCACCATCACTGCCATACGCCAGCAGAAAAAAGGCCGGCCGAGGAAGAGAGCCGATGCACGTGTCAGGAGAACAAGCAAGAATGAGTGACATCGGCATTAGCCTTCCTGGTTTTCCTTCCTCTCCTCGATCGATCGTTGAAATCTCGCCACCTGATATCGCTCGTCGCCAACTGGCGAATTGGGGCGCAATACAGGTGGACACGGTAAAGGTTACCCGGCGCGAGACTTTCGAATACGGCTTTCAAGCTCGAAGACATTTGCTGGTCGCTTACGAACGCGCAGAACGTCATGATGGCGAGACGCTTATCGAGGGGTTGCCAAAATCGACCTTGCGCGAGTTCAACTGCAAGCTCAGCTTGGTTCCTGCTGGGCATCGGTTCTACGGATGGCAGACGCCGCGGGTGCTGACGCGCGTCACATACTTCTATATCGATTTGCAAGATCCGTTGTTTGATCTGGAATCCGGCGTCCCCTGCCCCACGATCAGCCCGCGCATGTTCTTCTTCGATCAAGCCGTCTGGAACACGGCTCTCAAACTCAAGGCCGAGGTTGGAAATTCCGATCGGGGTAGCCGCCAGTATGCTGAGGCCTTGAGCTTGGTGCTGATACACGAACTCATCCGATTGGAGCAAGCCACATCCGCCGTGGCGAGGCCGCTTCGTGGCGGTTTACCAGCGTGGCAGCAGAAGCGCGTGGTGGAGTTCATCCAGGAGCATCTCGCGGAGGAAATTTCGTTGAACGCTCTCGCAGAACTCGTCGATCTGAGCCTCTATCATTTCGCGCGCGCCTTCAAGCAATCCTTCGGCGCGCCTCCGCATCACTACCATATGGCCCGCCGGATGGATCGCGCCAGAAGCCTGTTGCAGAGGTCGGCGCTCTCGGTGACGGAGATCGGCATGCAGATTGGCTTTCGCGAAACGAGTTCATTTACAAGGGCATTTCGTAAATTCACCGGACTGACGCCGACCGAATATCGGCGTCACCGAGAGGATTAGCCTCACAAGCGCGGAACCAAGACACAGCGGCGAGCAAGGGTTGCTCACCAACCACGACCCACGCAAGGCCCACAGGAGACGAAAATACGCGACAGTCCCCGATATCTTCGGCACAAAGCGGGGTGAATGGCACGCCTGCCCGCAATCTGTCTGTGTGCTGTGCTGTGAGCTAATCGGAGCGAGCTATCTGCGAGAAATCGGGACACAGCTCCCCTATTGCGATCATAATTGCTTACGCCGATCACTGCACGCCAGGAGGCTGAAATGAGAAAACTAATCTTTACGCTCGCGCTGTTCGCGTCATCAGCACTTGCGCAAACTCCGAATCTTTCTCCTGGGCCGCCACTAGAAGGCGTCACTGATCCGGTTGTATGCCTTCCCATAGGCAAAACGGCAAAGGGTGATTTGGTCTACTCGATGGCGCGATATTCCAGCTTCGACGGGTCTCAATAGTGTCCCGCCCGTCTTACCACCGCCGAGCGAAAAGGCGGCAGCGGCACCTGAGAGAAAATGATGGGACCATGGTCGAACCGGAGTCGTGTGCCGGTCGCTGCATCCTCGTGAATCAACAGCTGATGAATGAGGTCAGCGCCCCATCGCATCTTGGCTACTAGCATCGCGGCGTAAGGCGTCGGATAATCAAGCATTTAGTAGCCGATGGGGACGATGGGCCGCTGGCGGGGACGACGACCGGCACGGTCAATCCGGGCACCATCTGGGTGAGGCGCTATCTCCAGGTCGGGGTAGAGGCAATCGTTCCTATCAATCCCCATTCCGGCCCCGACCTCGGTTTTCGCGCACAGGCCCACCTGTACCGTCCGACGATCTTTCCCGATTGGTACGGAAAGCCGATCTTCGGCAACTGAGCGCGCGTGAAGCCAAGCCAAATGGTATGGGCGCAGGGTCCAGAACGTGGCGGCCCGATTCCTATGTCACGTTCATGAACGCGTGCGTGACCCAGGCTCGCATTCCTGCGCCGCGGTGCGCATGCGCAGGAATGAACGGCCACTCAGGTGCAGATACCCTTGAACGAGCTCGCGAGAGCCGATGCAGAGAACATCAAACGTCAATCGTTCGATTTCGGTCCGCCATGATAGCGGTACGCATTGGGCTCGGCCGTCTGTGCCGCCATTGCCGGATCGAAAGCATTGAAGGCGTTGACCACTTGCCGGTCCGAAGAGTCGGTCGCATTGGACCAGTACCGCGCGTTCGTTGATGCGGTGTCCGCAAACGCCTGTCCTGAGATTGCAATCAGCATCGTTATCGAGGCGGCTAAAGCGAGATTTTTCGTCATGGCTCTTTTTCCTTGTGTGTAAGAATCCCCGATTGCCGGGAAATGCACATCGCTGCATACAAAACGGCGATGCGCGTGAAGCGGATGCGGGTTCGCAATCCGTGTTTTTGTCGAGTTCACTTAACGGCTTGATGCCGATGGGTGTGACGCGCTGCATGATGCGGCATCGTGGCGTTTCCGTTCCGCCAGTTGTCGTCGCGATAGTAACCGCCATCGGTGTACGGATTGCCCGGTCCCAGATTTTGACAATTTGCGTCCGGGTAGAACTGGGCGCAATAGCCGGGGTCTGAGATAACGGCCTGCGCCAGAACGGGAGTTGCGAAAGCTGCCGCGGCAACAACGGTGGCGCCAATCAATGCGAATTTCATCTTGGTCTCCTAGTTAGATGATGCAAAGACTAAATGGGAAGGCGGCTTCAGCTCTGCGATTAAATTCTGTTTTAGTGCGGAGGATCGAACCCCTTTCACAAATAGCTGATAGCCACTTTTCAATTTGACGGTTCGCCAACACGTTTGGCCCATACACGCTTGAGCCCACGCCACACCAGGCGCAGCTGCCACGGCGAGCTCGCACCTACGGTCGCTACGAGTGCTTGCAAGCCGCATAAATGGAGTTCAATATGTTGACGTCCACGAAACAGATCTCGACCGCCATTGCGTTAACGCTTGTGCTTGGTATGCCATTATCCCCGGCTTTGTGCGCCTCTGCTCCGCCGAACACAGCAACGCAGAACCAGGCCACCCTTGCGTTACGGAGTGGTAATCTTGTTCGGCTGCGTTCAGGAGGACCATTGATGACCGTCGTCCGCGTCGACGGCGATCAGGTGAATTGCGTTTGGACCGATTGGGATGGCCAGTTTGAATCCGGCAATTTCCCCATCGACGTGCTCCAGATGGAATAACAGTGCGCTCCCCAGGAATCGAAACACCGCAGGTTGCGCTACGATACCCGATGCAAAGGCTAACAACGGGGAGCGTTCGCTCTCAGGCCGATCCGCTTTTCACAAGTGCGCGATGCACGATTGATCCACTGGTGGATGGCGTCGTGCTAACCCCCGGTGCCGTCGGCACGCTGCCCGAGTTGCAGCAGGCCGGCTTTCACTACGTCTTTCTCCAATCCAGCCGCCCAACACAACAAGGCTGAAGACGATCATTTACGACGCGTTCGAGAAGTGATGCTGCAAAACACCCATAGCGCCGGGCAGACTGTGATAGCGGCGGAACGCATCGTTCCAATCGACCGCGCGCGCAGCTTTATCACGTTGTTGGTGGTGCTGCACCACTCAGTCGTCAATTACACCTATTTCGGCAATGCCGACAGGATGCGCTGGCTCGGATTCGATCTGGTCGTGCTGTTCAATGACAGTTCTTCATGGCCTGCATGTTTTTCATTTCCGGATTATTCGTTCGTGACAGCCTGGCGCGCAGGGGACCCGCAAACTTCCTGGCCAACCGCGCCTGGCGATTGGGCGTGCCGTTTTTGATCTCGATCTTCGTCGTGATGCCGATCGCCTATTATCCGACCTTTCTGCACTATCATCCGCCGGGAACGACTGATTTCAATTTCTTCCATTTCTGGTGGCACACGCTGACGATCGGTCCCTGGCCATCGGGGTCGGCGTGGTTCTTGTGGGTGTTGCTGGCACTCGGTGCGATCGCCGCGCTACTGTGGACGGCGGCGCCCCGGGTGATCGAAGCGCTTGGGCAACTCATTTATGCCCGGCGTGACCGGCCGATGACCACCTTCGTCGCGTTCCTGATCTTCTCGATCATCGTCTATCTGCCGATGCGCCTGATCTTTGGCGATTCATCATGGCTTGAGCCGGGACACTATCCTCTTCCGATTCAAGCCAGCCGTATCCTGCTCTATGCCGGATATTTTTTTTGCCGGCGTCGGTGTCGGTACGGTCAGCTTGAGAACCGGGATGCTTGCAGAGTATGGGGCGCTAGCAAAGCGCTGGACGGTGTGGCTTGCTTTTGCGTTTGCCTTCTATGGCGCAATCCTGCTTCTGGTCTACGCGCACCACAATTGGCTGGCGGATTTCAATTCACCGCCGGTTTGGTGGCAGGCAGCCTATGGTCTTGCCTTCGCGATGTTCGGCGCGGCGATGACGTTCACCGTCCCCGCGGTTTTCCTGCGCTTTGCGCGATCTTCGTTTTGGCTACTCGACGCGATGCGGCCCTCAGCATATGGCATCTATCTCCTGCACTTCATTTTCCTCATCTGGCTGCAATACATCGTTTACGATCCAGCCTTCCCGGCGTTCGTCAAATTCGCGATCGTGTTCACCGGTACGTTTTCGATGAGTTGGGCGCTCACCGTGCTGTTGCGAAGAATTCCCATCGTAGCGCGGACGATCTAGTGCTCGGTTCTGGACCGGTCAGCCGTCACCGCTTGCGGCTTTACTGCGGGTTGACAGGCCTAAACCCGTCCGTCAGCGTCTGCATGAAGCTCACGAGGGCATCCTCCTCTGCGTCCGACAGGCCAAGGCGTCCAACTCGGCTCGTGTTCATGTTGTCTGTCGATTCCGGCGCCGGCCAGCACGTCGTACCTTCACCAGGATCATGCGGCTGGCAGCGCGCCAGCACGTCGCGCGTGTTGTAGAAATGCGTGATCGCCTTCAGGCTCGTGAAATATCCATTATGTCCGTAGGCCTTCACGAAGGCCGGATAGGGCCGCTTGTCCACATTGCGCAGCGTCGGCACTTGAATTCGCGCTTGATTGTCTGGCGCCAGCTTGAGCCATCGCGCATCCACCGCGGAGGGTTGGCTGAGTAGATGTCCCTTGCTGAGAAAACTGCCGACGCCGCCATCGACGAATGACGGTCCTTGCGGGTTGGCGACGTAACCCAATGCATCGGGCCGATCTTCCGCATAGTAAGGAAGCCTCGGATTGGCAGGCGTTCCGATATTGCTGGCGGTGAAGTCGGTAAACAGCGGGTCCTCTCCGGGTCCACCGTCACGGTGACAGGCGTTGCATTGCGCCTTGCCTCGGAACAGATCGTATCCCGCCTGCTCCTGCGCCGTAAACTGCGCCTTATTCGCGCGCATCGCGTCGAACTTCGAGGTAAACGACGTCACCTCCGCAGAGGCTTCATAGCCCGCGATAGATTGCGCCATCTGATCGAAGGTGGTGCCGGCCCGGCCGCGATCGATCGGGCCAAGATGAACCGGCAACGGCTCATCGGCAGTCGGCGGCCCGGGCCGGTCGCAGACCTGCTCGACGTCTTCAGGCCACGCGATCGCGAAGGCCTGCGCTCCCCACACGCGTTCGAACATGGCGCGATAGGGCCGCTTCGAAGCGCGATGGACCGCGCAGGCGATATCGGGCAGGCCCATTTCCACCGGGTTGGTCGGCGGACCTTGCGCTTGCTCGGCGGCCGGGTTGCCAAGCCGGCGGCCGGTCGCACGCATGTCCCAGAAATTGCCGCCGACGAGATCACCCTGCCCCGGATTGTAATGCAGCACGGGCGAGAGCGGTGCGTAGGCGTGCGATTGCGGCTTGCGATCGCTGAATCGCGTGCGCACTGACCCGGGATAGGAGCCGGTGGTCCGGTTCAGCTCCGACACGGGACCGGTAAAGCCCGTCTCGGGCATGTGGCAGAACGCACAGGCCTCGTTGCGGTTTACTGACAAATCCTTGTCGTACAGCATCAACTTGCCGAGCAACTCGATTTGCTGGATCTGGTTATCCGGCGGCGCTGCAAGCTGCTCGATCGTCCGCGCCTCGATGCGGTTAATCTCGGCCTCGAGCTGTGCAATTTCTTGTAGTGCCTGGGGCGAGAGCGTTGTGCTGCCCTTCTCCGCGCCCAGCGCATCGGCGCCCATGGTGACAACGATGGCAGCCGCAATCGACAGAACCGCGCGCGGCATCTTGCGCGCGAATGGATCAAAAAATCGCATGAGGGGTCCTCTCTGTTGGAACCCGCGTTTTGGAGTTGCGATTTGCAACGGCATCAGCGACGGGCGGCTATTGCCACATTCGCAACAAGGACGCCGAGGCACCCAAACAACAAGATGGCGCCAGCCGCCAGACGTAGATCCGGCATGAGGGTTGCAAGAATGCCCGCGAGCGTGACGACCGCAAGAATCATCAGCGCAAGCGAGCCGTCATCGACAAACAACCCGATCAATTCGCGAAGCACCGCAATCAACATGTTCATGACAAGACCTTTATGCGGGGGCGCCGCAGGAACGCGACTGACGCGAGTCCAACGGTCAGGAACAGGACAGCAAAGCCGACGATCGCAAGGTCCGCGCCCGGCCAGGCCACGCCGAGACCTTCGCCGGTCCAAAAGAGGCCGAATGCGGACAGCATTACGCCGACGGCGAATTTCAGCGTGTTTTCGGGAACCCGCGCCAGCGGCCGATGCACAAGAAAACCCACGCCAGCGACCAGCAGGCATGCCGCAAGTGCGCCTGTGCTCGCGGGAATCAGCATTCCGCGACCGGCGCTGAGCGCAATCACGATGAACACCACCTCAAGTCCCTCGAGAAGCACCGCCTTGAAGCTGGCGAGGGCCGCCAGCCAATCGAGCCGGGCCTCGTTGCGGCGGGCTTGCTCGCGCAGTTCTGCCGTTTCGGCCGCGAATGTCATTAATTCATCGTGCAGCGGAATCACGCCCGCCGAACGCAGGATCGCTTTTCGCAGCCAGCGCATGCCGAACAGCAGCAGCAGAATCCCGATCGCGAGCTGCAAGAGGTGTAGCGGGACACGATCGAGTATGGGACCGAGCGCCACGACGATGAGGGCCAGCACCAGAAGGCCGGCGAATGCCCCAAGCCCGGCGGGACGCCAGCCGCGAACGGTGGCGACGGCCAGTACGATCGTCAGCGCTTCCACTGCCTCGACCAACGAGGCCAGGAACGCAGTCGTCATTGCCGGCCCAATGTGCGCCAAATTATCCATCACGCGGACGATGAGCCTCGCTGATCGTATCCATTGCCTCGAGGGCTGAGAGCCAATCCAGAAGTCGAAAATCGCAAATTAAATCGGCTTTTTCCAATAAAAACGAATTTAAGCTGTGGGAATATGATTTGGCGGAAGCGAGAACCCGGCATCCCAAGTCTTGCCGGCAACGCCATCAGGCATCCACTGGCTTCGCCGGCTTGGCAACGACTCTGCTGCGACAAGTCATGGTTAGGCGTTGATTCTAAAACGCTATTTAGTGGTGGCCGCAGACCCATCGCCCTAAATTTCGAAAGCAGCGCTCCGCCGTGCGTGTTTGCAGCGCAAGCCGCCGCGGCAGATTGCTCCGTAATGATCCATAATGACCACGCTGGGTTTATTCGTCGTGAAACTTCCTGATTTCGTCCGCACCACGACTTTCCGTTGGACTTCCACTGCGTTTGCGGCTTCCATTTTACTGTTCTCGGCCTTCGTCTATTGGGAGGCTGCGGCTTATACGCTGGTGCGGATGGACGCCGCTATCGTCGAGGAAAGTCTCGCCATCGCGGCCGACACGCCGGACCGCCAGTTGAATGCCATTGAAGATCGGCTGAGTGAGGATCCGCGTCGCATAAAACTCGCTGGTCTGTTCGGCGCGGACGGACATCGGATCGCCGGCAATCTCGAAAGCGTACCGCAGGGGCTCGCGGTCAACGCGACTGTCCAGAACGCGCAGGTCGTCAGGGTCGACCAGCGCGGGCAGGAAGGGATGGACGTTCGGGCCATTGCGCGCAGTCTTCCGAACGGAAACGTGTTGGTGATAGCCCGCCACAACGGCGAGCTTAAAGAGCTGGCCGAAGTAGTGGCACGCGCGCTGCTCGTGGCCCTTCCCTTCGCCATCGGTTTGAGCCTGGTTATCGGCGCAATTCTAAGTGTCCGCGTTCAACGACGTGTCACAGACCTGAATGCTCTCGTTCGGCGCATCATGTCGGGCAACTTAGGCGAACGTGTCCCGATCTCGGGGCTCGATCATCCGTTCGACAAACTTGCGGCCATCGCAAACGGCATGCTGGACGAAATCGAGGTTCTCGTCACCGAGATGGCAGGAGTCGGCAATGAGATAGCGCACGATCTGCGCACACCGCTTACTCGCTTGAGAATCGGCCTTGAACGCGGTCTTGCCAACGCCAAGAGCCTTGAGGAATTGCAGTCCGTCGCGGATCGGGCGATTGGCGCCCTCGATCAATCGTTGACTGTCATAACTGCACTGCTGCGGATCACCGAGATCGAGAACAGCCGAGGCAAAGCCAACTTTGCCAAAGTCGCACTGGCCGACCTCGTGCGCGAAGTCGGGGATCTCTACGACCCGATCGCGGAAGACAAGCACGTCACGTTGCAGGTCGCGTCGGCGGGTAACGCAACAGCATATTGCGACCGTGACCTCTTGTTAGAGGCAGTGGCGAATCTGGTCGACAATGCAGTCAAATTCACGCCTGCGGGCGGACGCATCGATCTTGCTTTGGCCCGTGGCAAAAACGAAAACGTAATTCGGGTCTCGGACACGGGGCAAGGGATAGGAGAAAACGAACGGGACGCGGTCATGAGACGCTTCTACAGATCCGACAAAAGCCGAAATACGCGCGGAGCAGGCTTGGGTCTGAGCCTCGTCTCGGCCATCGTCAAGTTGCACGGCTTCCGATTAACACTGAACACTGGCGCGGGCTGCGTAGCTGAGATTTCCTGTCCCGCTCCATCCAATTGACGCCCGCGCGCTCCTGAACGAACTCTCTGAACGCGAATTTAACGTCCTAACAGCCAATTTAGTGGATGCCAGACGGCTCGCCGTTATTTCTTGGGTATCGCCTGCGACGCATCGTCCATTCGAATCGAACGGCAACAGGCGCCCATATTTTCCACAACCGGAGCGGCTGAGATGAATGTCCAGGAGACCCACACAAATCATTCCGCTCTAACCACCCGCGGTTTGCTCGCACCCGCTGCGAGAAACCCGGGATCAGGCTATTTGGCGGACATTCGACGTTTCTCGTTCCTCGAGAGGGAGCAGGAGTACGGGCTCGCCAAGCGCTGGCGGGAGCACGGCGATCACATGGCTGCGGACCAGATCGTCACCAGCCATCTGCGTCTGGCCGCCAAAATTGCGATGAACTACCGCGGCTATGGTCTGCCGCTTTCGGAGATTATATCCGAAGGCAACGTCGGCCTGATGCAGGCCGTGAATCGCTTCGAACCCGAGAGGGGCTTCCGCTTTGCTACCTATGCAATCTGGTGGATCAGGGCCTCGATTCAGGACTACATCTTGCGATCCTGGTCGCTTGTGAAGATCGGTACCACTGCGAACCAGAAAAAGCTGTTCTTCAAGCTTCGCTCGGCCAAGGCCAAGATCGCCGCTCTCGACAATGCCGATTTGCGCCCCGAGCAGGTCAAGGCGATTGCGACAACGCTCGGCGTGAAGGATCAGGAAGTCGTAGACATGAATCGGCGCCTGGGTGGAGACGCATCGCTAAACGTAACGGTCCGCGACGAAGGAAACTCCGGGGAATGGCAGGATTACCTCGTCGATGAGAGTCCCTCGCCGGAAGCCATCGTCGTCGAACAGGACGAAATGGACCACCGGCAGGAAGCGCTCGTCCGTGCCATTGCCGTTCTCAACGATCGCGAACGGCGCATCTTCGAGGCGCGCCATCTCATCGATGAACCAAAGACATTGGAAGACCTTGCGATAGAATTCAAAGTGTCTCGCGAGCGCGTTCGACAGATTGAGGTGCGAGCATTCGAAAAGGTACAGATTGCCGCCAAAAGATGCGTTAGGGAACGGCGTGAGCGAGCGACGATGCATGCATAGCCATTCGCCAACTCTTGCTGCGACGTATCCTCCCGCCACTCGCCCTCACCGCCTCACGCAGCCGTGCTCCGCGCGGACTCCAAGTAGCAGTTGCAGTGAGCGGCGAGCACGCTGCAGCATCAGACATCCCGCAGCTCGCGTCGCCTAAATCAAGTTAGTATTTTTGGAAGATTATTTGATGACGCGCTGCAGTGCGAGCGAAAGCCGGTCCGCGTCCCGCTGCTACTCACAATCCCAACAGATGGGCGGACATGCTCGTACCCATAGAAACAGATATCGCCACACGCTCGGTATTGTGGTAAGGTGTCCGTTCAAATTCGCCCTGGCCATCCTCTGAATAGGACGAATATTGGTTTAGTCTCTTCTCGGTGCAGTGGCCGGTCTGACAGTGGAGTCCGGCGGATGAACCGATCCTCTTGGTTCGACGTTGGCGGATATAGTGGCCTCCGGTTGGTGTGGGAGGACGGCGATCGTGTCTTCTACAGGGGATGGCGCGATGGCGCCGACGACGACCGGAACACGGTCCTGGTTGTGCTTCCCGCTGCGGAGCACCCGACGTCTGCCAGCCTCAATCGCCTAACACATGAGTACGGACTGAAAGACGATCTGGACGATGCGTGGGCGGCACGACCAATCGCACTGACGCACTACAACGACCGCATGACGCTGGTGCTTAAGGATCCCGGCGGCGCGCCGGTCGATCGACTGCTTGGCCAACCACTGGACGTATCCCATTTCCTGCGCATCGCCATCCCTCTGGCGGGGGCGCTTCGCCAGGTGCATGAGCGAGGCCTCATCCATAAGGACATCAAGCCGGCAAATATCCTGGTGGATGCGGCAAGCGGCGGCGTGTGGCTCACGGGGTTCGGCATTGCCTCGCGTCTGCCGCGCGAGCGGCAATCGCCCGCGCCGCCCGAGTCGATCGCCGGCACGCTTGCCTATATGGCGCCCGAACAGACCGGACGAATGAACCGCTCAATCGACGCCCGCAGCGACCTCTACGCCCTCGGCGTCACGCTCTACCAAATGCTCACTGGCTCGCTGCCGTTTACCGCAGCCGATCCTATGGAGTGGGTCCACTGCCATGTCGCCAGAAAGCCGGTCCCGCCACGCGAGCGACTGGAGACTATCCCGGCCGCGGTCTCCACGGTGATCCTGAAGTTGCTCGCCAAGACCGCCGAGGAGCGCTACCAGACCGCGGCCGGCCTGGAGCGCGACCTCCAGCGTTGCCTTGCTGCATGGGAGGCTCAGCACCGGATCGACGCCTTCCCGCTGGGCGAACAGGACACGCCCGACCGACTTTTGATTCCTCAGAAACTGTACGGGCGAGAGCGCGAGATCGATACCTTGCTCGCCGCGTTCGACCGCATCATCACCAGCGGCCAGCCGGAGCTGGTGCTACTCTCCGGCTATTCCGGCATCGGCAAGTCCGCCGTCGTCAATGAACTGCACAAGGCACTGGTGCCGGCGCGCGGCCTGTTCGCCTCGGGCAAGTTCGATCAGTACAAGCGCGACATCCCGTACACCACCCTGGGCCAAGCCTTCCAGAGCCTTGTCCGGTCGCTCCTGAGCCGGAGCGAGGTCGAGCTTGGCCGGTGGCGCGACTCCCTAAACGAGGCGCTGAGCCCGAATGGCCAGCTCATCATCAACCTCGTTCCCGAGTTGGAGCTCGTGATTGGGAAACAGCCACCGGTCGCGGACCTGCCGCCGCAGGACGCGCAGAACCGATTCCAGATGCTTTTCCGGCGCTTCCTCGGGGTGTTCGCTCGCAAGGAGCACCCGCTTGCGCTGTTCCTCGATGATTTGCAATGGCTGGATGCAGCAACGCTCGACCTCCTCGAGCATCTGGTTACGCACTCAGAGGTGCGGCACCTGCTGCTGGTCGGCGCCTACCGGGACAACGAGGTCGGCCCCGCGCACCCGCTTCTGCGGACGCTGGAGGCGATTCGCAAGGCGGGAGCCTTGGTGCAGGAGATTAGTCTTGCGCCGCTCGCCCGCGAAGACCTGGGACGGCTCATTGCGGATACGCTTAGCTGCGAGCCGGACCGTGCCGCCCCGCTGGCGCGACTGGTGCACGAGAAGACGGGAGGCAATCCGTTTTTCGCCATTCAGTTCATTTCTGCGCTCGCCGAAGAGGGGCTGCTCCGCTTCGATCATGACGCGGCGCGCTGGCGCTGGGAGCTCGATCGCCTTCACGCCAAGGGTTACACCGACAATGTCGTGGACCTTATGGTCGGAAAGTTGACCCGCCTGCCCGTCGAGACCCAGGCGGCGTTACAGCAGCTCGCCTGCCTCGGCAACGTCGCCGAGATCACGATGCTTTCGATCGTTCTCGGGAAATCGAACGAGGACGTCCGTTCGGATCTCTGGGCCGCCGTTCGTCTGGAGCTGGTCGAGCACTTGGAGGGCTCGTACAAATTCGCCCACGACCGTGTCCAGGAGGCGGCCTATTCACTCTTATCGGAACGGTTGCGCGCCGAGGCGCACCTCTGCATCGGAAGGCTGCTCGTGGTGCATACCCCTGCGGAAAGACGCGAAGAGGCCATCTTCGAGATCGTCAATCAGCTCAACCGCGGCGCCGCCTTGATCACATCACGTGACGAGCGTGAGCAGCTGGCCGAGCTCAACCTGATCGCTGGCCGGCGCGCCAAGGCCACTACCGCCTACCCCTCGGCGCTCACCTATCTCACCGTCGGTGTGGCCCTGTTGCCGGAAGACTCGAGGGAGCGCCGGCGCGAGCTCACCTTTGCCCTTGAGCTGCACTGGGCCGAATGCGAGTTCCTCACCGGCGCGCTGGCGGAAGCGGAGCAACGCCTGGCGGCGCTGTCAACCCGCGCCGCAAATGCGGTGGAACGAGCCACGGTCGCGTGCTTGCGCGTGGATCTGTACACGGCCCTCGACCAGAGCAGTCGTGCCATTGCCGTCGGTCTCGACTACCTCCGGCATCTGGGCATCGACTGGTCGCCGCATCCGACGAATGAGGAGGCGCGACGCGAATATGAGCGGATCTGGTCGCAACTCGGGAGCCGCACGATCGAGGCCCTGATCGAGCTGCCTTTGATGAGCGACCCGGCATCGCTCGCGACGCTGGACGTTCTGACCAAGATCGGGGCACCTGCAGTGTATACGGATGCGAACCTGGTCGCCCTGGTCGCCTGCCGAGCGGTCAATCTCAGCCTTGAGCGCGGCAACTGCGACGCTTCGTGCAGCGCCTATGTATGGCTGTCAATGGTCGCCGGTCCGCGCTTCGGCGACTATCGGACCGCCGTATATCGCTTCGGTCAGCTCGGCTATGACCTGGTCGAAGGACGCGGACTGACGCGTTTCCAGGCCAGGACCTACATGGAGTTTGGATATGGCGTTGTGCCCTGGACGAGACATGTCCGGGCGGGCCGCGATCTGGTGCGCCGCGCGTTCGAGGCGGCAATCAAGAATGGCGATCTCACTTACGCCGCCTACTGCGGCGACCAATTGAACACGAACCTTCTCGCGGCGGGCGATCCGCTGGCCGAGGCGGAACGTGAAGCCGAGCGGGGCCTCGCGTTCGCGCAGAAGATGCGTTTCGGGCTCGTCATTGACGCCATCACCACCCAGCTCGGGCTGGTCCGGACGCTGCGCGGCTCGACGCCGACGTTCGGGTCCTTCGACGATAAGCAGTTCAATGAAGCTCGGATCGAGCGCCGTTTTTCAGAAAATCCGGATTTGGCTTTTGTCGAGTTCTGGTACTGGGTCCGCAAGCTGCAGGCGCGCTTCTTTGCCGGCGACTACGCGTCGGCCATCGAGGCCTCGTCGAGGGCACAACGGCTGTTGTGGACTTCGGTCTCACAATTCGAAACAGCGGAATATTACTTCTACGACGCGCTGTCTCGAGCCGCCTGCTGCAATTCTATTGCGGCCGGCGGGCGGCAGCAGCACCTGGACGCTGTCGCTGCGCATCACAAGCAGCTCCAGGTCTGGACGGCGAATTGCCCGGACAATTTCGAGAACCGCGCCGCGCTGGTCGGCGCCGAGATCGCGCGGATCGAAGGCCAGGAGCTCGATGCCGAGCGCCTCTACGAACAGGCCATCCGTTCGGCCCGCGCCAACGGCTTTATTCACAACGAGGCGCTCGCCAATGAACTCGCTTCCCGCTTCTATGCGGCGCGCGGCTTCGAGAAGATTGCCCGTGTGTATTTGCAGGACGCTCGCTACGGCTATGTGCGTTGGGGAGCCGATGGCAAGGTGCGGCAACTCGACGAGATGCATCCACACCTCAGGGAGGAAGAGCCAGCGCCCGCTCCGACGAGCACGATCGGAGCGCCGGTCGAACATCTCGACCTCGCGACCGTGATCAAAGTGTCGCAGGCTGTCTCGGGCGAGATCGTTCTGGAAATGCTGATCGACAGACTTATGCGCACGGCCATTGAGCAGGCAGGTGCCGAGCGAGGTCTGTTGCTTCTTCCGCGCGGGGCTAAGACACTGATCGAGGCGGAAGCCACGACTAGCGGCGACACAGTCGTCGTACAGCTGCGCGACCAGCCCGTAACCGCAGCCGCGCTTCCGGAGTCGGTGCTCCACTATGTCCTGCGCACCCGCGAGATCGTCATTCTCGACGATGCCGCCGCCGAGTCGCCGTTTGTCGCGGATCCCTACTTCCATCAGCGCCATGCGCGGTCCATTCTCTGCCTGCCCTTGGTCAACCAGGCCAAGCTGATCGGGGTGCTCTATCTCGAGAACAATCTGGCATCGCAGGTGTTCACGCCCGCCCGGATCTCGGTGCTGGAAATCCTGGCGTCGCAAGCGGCGATCTCGCTGGAGAACGCCCGCCTGTACAACGATCTCCAGGAACGGGAGGCCAGGATCCGCCGCCTGTTCGACGCCAATATCATTGGCATCTTGATTTGGGCTGTTGAAGGCCGGATCATCGAAGCAAACGAAGCATTTCTCGACATGTTGGGTTACAGCCGTGAAGATCTTAGCTCGGGCCGGTTACGATGGGCGGAGCTGACTCCGGCCGAGTGGGCTCCCGCCGACCAAGATGCGTTGGCCCAGATGCGCGCGACCGGGAGCTGCAAGCCTTTCGAGAAGGAATATTTCCGCAGAGATGGCAGCCGCGCGCCGATTCTGATCGCCGGCGCGCTTTTCGAGTGGAAACGAGACGAGGGGGTTGCCTTTGTCATCGACATGACCGACCGCAAGCGGGCAGAAGAGAAGCTGCGCGCTAGCGAGCAGCGACTCCTCGATGCCCAAATGGAACTTGCGCACATAACACGCGTGACGACGCTGGGCGAACTGACAGCATCCATTGCCCATGAAGTGAACCAGCCGCTCGCCGCCGTCGTCAATGCCGCCGCGGCCTGCCGGCGTTGGCTCGACGGCGATACCCCCAATTTGGACGAAGCACGCAGCGCTGTGGACTGGATCGTCAACGAAGCTAATCGGGCGAGCGAGGTGATCCGGCGCGTCCGGGCGCTCGCAAACAAGACCGACATTGAAAAGGTGCCGCTCGACGTCAATGACATCGTTACGGAGGCCATCGCATTGGTGCAGCGTGAGTTGACCAGCCACCGGGTATCGTTGCGAATAGAGTTCGCACCCGCTTTACCCATGATCCCGGGTGACCGGGTCCAACTGCAGCAGGTGATCATTAACCTGGTGATGAACGGCATTGAGGCCATGCAATCGGTCACGGACCGGCCGCGCGAACTGGTGATCCGATCGCAGCCCGACGAAACACGTCGAGTGCTGGTCACTGTGACAGACTCCGGTGTCGGGATCTTCGCCGAGAACGCCGACCGGCTGTTCAGCGCCTTCTTCACCACCAAATCCAGCGGCATGGGCATGGGACTCTCGATCTGCCGTTCGATCGTGGAAGCCCACGGTGGCCGGCTGTGGGTCACGGCAAACGCACCCCACGGTGCCACGTTTCAATTCACCCTGCCGGTGAACGCAGACACGCGTCATGAGGTTGCTTCCTAAAGCCCACCATAAGGAAGCAACGGTCGACGCTTTGCAATTGACGCGAGCGCCCTGCAAGGAAATCGACAGACGGTTTCGATTGTTCCGGTCAGCCATCGCGTAAAACCACTCCCTCAACTCTAAAGTACCGCCGGACATGCGATCTCGACCACACACCCAGACCCCGGAACGATCGTGAATCGGAAGCCGTGCAACTTCACAATCGCGGTTACCAGGTTCAGACCAAGACCCAAGCCTGATGTGTGCCCTGTTTTATCCGATCGGTAGAAACGCCTTAAGACGGCGTCACGCTCGTGTTCGCATATGCCGGAACCAGTATCTTTGACGCGCACGATGTTTTCGCCATTGCCGCGAAATAATCCGATTTCCACTTGCCCGCCGGCCGGCGTAAATTTGACGGCGTTGTCGACGAGGTTGGCCACCGCCTCGATCAGCAGGTCGCGGTCACCATGCACGCTTAGTTCGTGCGGCGAGTGGATCAAAAGATCAATGCCTTTGTCTTCCGCTATCGGCTCGTACATGTCGCCCACTTCGCGTACGAGATCCGCAAGCGCGACTTTGCCAAAGCCGGCCAATCGCTGGTTATTCTCGATTTCCGCAAGCCGCAAAATTGCAGTGATGATCGATAGCGATTGATCGATTCCCTCTATCGCTTTGTCTGTAGCCGTCTGCAACTGCTCCAGCGTCCTGGCGTGGGTGCGACCACGCTCGAGGATCAGCCGCACACGTGCGAGCGGTGTGCGCAAGTCATGAGCGATATTATTGCCAACGCCAGCAAGGGAATGGATGAGAGCTTCCATCTCGTCGAGCATGCCATTGACGATTACCGCAAGTTTGGAGAAGGGATCGTTTGTCTTCCGATGCGGGAGTCGTTCACGCAGGTCGCCGGCGACAATGCGTTGAACTCGCTCATTGACTTCTACGATACGCTTGCGGGCGCGGGCGCCCAACGCCACACCGACCGCAAGGCAAAGAAGCACCGCGGGAACCAGACCAAGCGCGAGCGCCCCACCGAGGACGCGTGCGATCTCACCGACTTCGTCGACATTTCGTCCAAACACCAGCACGTCGCCGTTCGGCAAACTTCGCGCGATCAGGCGGACCGCCTGCTTCTCTCGACCAATTTCGTCTATCCGGTCGACCACAGTGCCTTGTACCGTATTGTCGGTCTTAAGATCGGGTGGCAGGCTTTCCAGGTTACCTGCGATCCTGCGGCCGTTTGAGCCAAACAATCCTGCGAGGCGAACGCGAGCCGGATCCTGCTTCAGATGCTCATCGATCGCGTCCAGCCTCCGCTCGGGCGACAAGTCTGCAAAGACGCCGATTTGCGAGGCGACCAGACGGTCGGATCGCATCGTCAAGTCGTTCTTCGTTTTCAGGTAGACAAACTCGAGCAACACAACAACAAAAGCTGCAAAAATACCGGCTACCAGCAAGGTCCAGCGCAGCGTAGCCGAGCGCGTGAACTCAGATAGTTGCATGAGATATCCCCCCGAAAGATTACAGAGGCGCTATACTTTTCTGCTTGCCTTGGGGAATACTTGCGAGGCTTCGACGGTACACGGTCGGAGTCTGGCCGGTCGCCTTCCGAAATGCTGTGGTGAACGAGCTTGTCTCGTGGAAGCCTACCGCCAATCCGATTTCCGTCACCGACGACGCAGATTCCACCAACAATGTCCTGGCGCGTTCGATGCGATGGCTGCTGTGATATCGATGCGGCGGCGTACCGAACGATTGCCTGAAGGCACGACAAAAATGATATGGACTGAGGCTAACCAGCCCCGCCAAAGTGGTAAGCGATATTTGCTCGGCGAGATGTTCTTCGACGTAGGCGGTGATCACGCGCTGCTGCCAGGCGGCGAGGCCGCCCCGTATCGGAACTTCGATGCGCGGCGGCCCGGAATTGAGACGAATAAGCTCGTGCGCCAGCACGATGCCGAGGGCTTCGAGATAAGGGCTGCTACTGACGCCTGCACGCTCGATCAATCTCTTGAGCTTGAGCGCAGTGTCCGACAGTGTTGCATCTTCGAAGAAAAGCCGCGCCGCCAAAGTCGCAGGCACGATATTTGCGTCACGATACGTCGGCATCTTGGCGGGATCAAAATACAGGTATAAGACGCGCGTAAGAACTCGCGGTTCCTGCCACTCGTCGTGATACACATGACCGGCTGGCACGAAAGTGAGCTTTCGCTTCACGTCTCGCAGCTTCGATCGGGGCAGACCATCGACAAACGTCTCCCCATCGCTTCGTATCCCCTGGTCATATACCGCAAGAAGGTGAAGTGGGGCGCGAAAACGAAACTCTATCTTTTCAGGTCTGGTAGCTTGCACGATCTCGGCCGCCATGCCGTCCCATGCCAGGGCGCGACGCCTCACAATATCGGGCGGATAGACCTCCACGGCGTGATCGGTCGCGTCCACCATGGATCGATCGCGCTTCGAATGAGTTTGCCGTTCGGTATGTTCGTCGTCTCTTTCGAGTGGGCTGAGCGCCTTTCGGGTATTCCCACCGAAAGGGCTATGGGATGGAATGTTTGAACACGGAGAGTTCGCGAACATAGTTCCACCTCTAGGCTCGAGTCGGTTAGCTCGTATTCACTACGCCCTATCTCTCCAGCCTAGTCCGCCTGACGCGAGTTTCTCCATTGCTACCGAGCTTAGTTTACTACCGAAATGGTTGGGGGCCCCTATACCTCGGTTTAGTCGTGCAGCGGACTGTTTGGGCAATCCGCGCAAGCCTGATCGACGGACCGGCGCCTAGCGCGCGATCCGGCCGAGTGATCGCAGTTGTGTTGGGCTAATCTAAACCGCGGGTCTCGGGGCCCCCCAGATCGGCCTTCAGGCGCTAGATGAAGTTTGAGCGCAAGCTGACGATAACGTTGGACAGGCTTGTTTGCGTTGTGCAAACCCAGATTCCACTTTTGCTGACCGCGGCTTGGAGGACATCCCTTCCAGGCTCAGTTGTCATGCTTCTTCAGGGCAGCCTGGAGACCTCGGACAAGGCTGTCCCCGTCGAAGGGCTTGGTCAGATAACAAATCGCCCCGGCACTGAGCGCTTGCGCACGGATCCGCTCATCGGGGAAGGCCGTGAAGAAAATGAACGGCACGCGGTAACCTTGGGACAGCAAGTGGCCCTGCAACTCGACGCCGCTCATGCCGGGCATTTGGACATCTGCAATCACACACGAGAGGTCATCGAGGCTATTCGATCGCAGGAACTCTTCGGCGGATGCGAATGTATGTACGATGTAGCCGAGCGACCTCACAAGGCTGTCAGTCGTGGCGCGCACGGATGCATCATCGTCAACGATTGCGACTAGCGGAGGTTTTGACAAGGCGGTCTTTCCCTGACGCGGAGACTAGGAGCCCATGGCGTCACCGTCGCCCTGACTGCAGATTGCATCACGGATTGGGATTGGAAAAGGATACCTAGGTATAAGCTCTAGCGTTTCGGGCGACGGATTCCGAGCAGGTCAGCCATTTCCAGTAAATCAATTAACGACCGAGCCTTCATTTTTCGCATCATATGGCCACGATGGACCTTCACCGTGATCTCTGTGATGCCGAATTTGGCCGCTATCTGCTTGTTCATGAGACCATCGGCGACGTGTGTCATCACCTCCCGCTCGCGCGAGGTCAGAGAGTCAAACAGGATTCGCAGTTCTGAAACGGCCTTGTCGCTGTCGCGTCTTTTTTGATCTCGCTCGAGCGCCCTGATCACGGCATCCAGGATATCTTGGTCACGGAACGGTTTCGTCAGGAAGTCGACGGCTCCAGCTTTCATTGCCTTGACCGACATCGGAATGTCGCCGTGACCCGTCATGAAGATGATCGGGATGCGAATATCCGCCTCAGCCAATTCGGCCTGAAAGTCGAGACCGCTGACCCCCGGCAGCCTGATATCGAGGACCAGGCAGCTTGCAACATCGGGCATCTTGATCTGCGCAAATTCGCGGGCCGAACCGAACAACTCGACCCGCAAGCCTACCGATCGGAAAAGACTGCTGAGAGTCGCGCGCACCGCTACGTCGTCGTCGATGACGATGACGATTCGTTCCGCTGCGCTTGCGGGGTCGTCGCGCGATTTTGAGCCTCCGGTCACAACGTATCCTCTCGACGCAATGGCAATGCCGGCGCAACGCCGCCGAGGAAAAATTGCGCAGCTAGTTTCCGTAAATTCGTGGTCCGGTTGTGCACCATTCGCAGAGCGTCCCGGTCTCTCGGACGAACAAGATTAGAGCATTTTGCAGGAAAATCAGCAATTCGATAGCAGCCCAGTGGGGCCTTATGGACGCGGTTCCCTGGACCGAGGTTGCTCGAGGCCCATGCGCGGCTGGCAATGGTTGTGATTTGGAATCGCCATCATCGCTCGAAGCAGCGTCGGCTTTGAGCGCACGCGCGGTGCGATCGATCGTGATGGGGCTATTCCGATCCTGCAGTTCGGTGCGCAGTCGCCACTCTCGGCTGCGCTCGCGATCTCCGTGATTTTCTCCATCTATCTCGCGGTGTTTTGACCTTCACGGCACGCGGTCCCAGTCCGGATCCCGATAGGCGAGCTCTGTGGATATGAGAACCGAAAATTAGTTCAGCACAACTGTGCGCCTCGTTGGCCTGATCATTCAGCACGCTAACGTCCAGAGAGATGGCACGTAAAAGGCAAAATACTACAACCTCCGTATAATTCTTCCGAACCCTTTCGATATCGGATCCTTACCTGCGTACAATTGAGCCATCAATCTCAATCATTAGTCTCGCTACTGGAATAAGCCGATTGCAGGTGGCGAAATGTCCACGATCCCGGCCAAAGAGTTTGACCCCAACCGCAATAATCCCGACGGTTGGATTCACGTATGTGCCCCACCGGCAAACCATAATTATGACAGCGAAGAAGTCCGTTGCTTCGCCTTGGGAGGCGGCACATGAGAGTCAAACTCTGCGCGCGGTGTCCCTATGCGCCGCAAGACTTGGCTGGTCACTACGATCCCGACGCCGCATTTCACGTGTGCGCGAGGTGCGACGGCTTGCAAGGAATAACTACCAACCACTACCCACGCGAGACCTACAGGAGACGAAAATGCGCAACGATCCCCAACATCTTCGGCACGACGCAGCGAAGCGCTGCGCCATCTGTGACGGAAAGTTTGGTCTCATCCGGCACTACTCCTGGCGAACTGCCCTCTGTTCAAAGAAATGCGCTGATCGCTTCAAGGCCCGCCAGGATGGCGACCGCAGATGGTTACGCCGACTTCGAGCCGCCTGACCAGAGTTGCAGCGAGAACCATGCGGAAATTACCCGCTGTTCAGAATTTCGGGACAAGGAAGCCGCGCAATGAACTTTCCATGCAAACTCCTTCTCTTATGGAGCTGTCTTTGTTGCCTATTGGCGATGCCGGTCCAAGCCCAAGAAGCTGGACAAGGCCAGGTTGCGTTGCACCACCATCCTCCGCAGGACCAGCTCCTGCACGAAAAGTTTTATTCAACATGGCACATGCCCGACAATCCTTCCGTTAGCTGTTGCAATGAGGCGGACTGCTACCCGACTGAAATCAAGTATGTCGACGGCGAACTTTACGCGAAGCGCAGAGAGGACGGGAAGTACATTCCAGTTCCGCTTCAAAAGGTGGAGCGGAACAGGGACAATCCCGATGGCAGAAACCACCTCTGCGCCCCCCCGCCCAGTGTCCTCCACCCATCCGATACCGTCTACTGCTTTGCATTGGGGGGTGCCACGTGAGATTCGTACTGGTGAATGGCAGGACGCCCTGCCCGCAATCTTTCTGTGCGCTGTGCTGTAAGCCGATCGGGGCGAGCTATCTGCGAGAATTCGAGACGCGGATCTCCTACTGTGATGATAAATGCTACGCCGAACACTGCCAAGGCGCCGTGCTGGCTATCGAAAATCATGCCAAAGCATCGTGAATGGCCCCTCGCCAGACCGCAGCGATCGGCCTCCGCCGTTGCGCACGGCCAGTCGAACTTCGCGACTATGCGGCCCCCTCAACTTAAGATGAATTTAGCTTTCTGAAATTCAATTTAGTGGCGCGGACAGATTGCGGACCTAGGTTTCTCGCACCTGTTCTTCACGTGTTCAAAAAGCGGTTAAGGCAGATGCGCCGCCTATAACGATGATTTTGACCATGCTTTCTTCAATTGGATCGCGCGTCAGCGCACAAGCCATTGTGGTCGCTATTGGCCTGATGATTTGTGGTGCTCGCGCGGCGAGAGCCGGGTCCCTTCCGCCTGATCAATTCGACCACTCTTTAGCGTCGATCGATTCGGCCCGCCCATCCGAAGAGCCCTTCGGGCTTTCTACCACGGCGCTGCCCGAAAGCCCGGTCCAGGAAAAATGGACGGTCGTCGAGCACGATATCGCCGCGGACATGAAAATCGTGACGCTCTGCCGATCCGATCGCGCGCGTTGCCCATCTGCGCCGGCCCTGCGGTTTCTCTCGATTATCGATAGCGCACGTGGGCGAGAAGGGCTTGCCCGCCTCGGTGAAATCAATCGCTCAATCAATTTGGCGATCCGTCCGATGAGCGATCTCATACAGTACCATGTCGAGGATCTATGGAGTTCTCCACTTGCCACACTGGCTGCAGGTGCTGGAGATTGCGAGGACTATGCCATCGCAAAATTCGTCGCACTGCGGGAGGCAGGCGTCGCGCCTGACGATTTACGACTCGTCATCATGCGCAACACTTTGTCAGGCGAGGATCACGCCGTCGTGGCAGCACGCTTTGAAGGCCATTGGCGCTTGCTCGACAATCGCTATCTCGTGATGCTCGAAGACGTGCAGATTCGTCGCTATCATCCGATATTCGTTATCGATGAACACGAAGTCAGGCGCTTCGCCGACCCCCCGATCGTCAAGGCGAACAAGTTAGCAGTGGCCGGCCCGTCTTCGCAGGGACCAGGTATCGCCGCTGATCGGGCGTCGTTCTGAGAAATATCATGGCTACATCTACAGTTTCCGCCCTGAATGCTTCGACGGATTTTGCTGGAGAGACGCAGAACAGGTTCGCACAGCCTACAACCGTATCGGCCGGGCTTCTGGCACTCGGCATTGTTTACGGTGACTTGGGAACCAGCCCTCTCTATACCCTGCAGACAATTGTGCACATCATGGGAGACCAATTCACGCCGGAAGCAGCTCTTGGTTCACTATCTCTAATTTTTTGGGCGCTGATCGTCACGATATCGATCAAGTACTGCTTTTTCGTAATGCGCGCTGACAATCAGGGTGAAGGTGGGATTCTCGCGCTGATGACATTGACCGGTGCGCGTTGGGCTAGTCGCGGTCGGTGGCTCATTTTCATGGGGTTGTTTGGTGCAGCCCTTATTTATGGAGATGGAATTATTACGCCGGCAATCTCGGTTCTGAGCGCGGTAGAAGGCCTAAACGTCGCAACAAGCATATTCAAACCGTACACGATGCCAATGGCTCTTGTCATCCTGGTCGGCTTATTTGCGATCCAGCATCGAGGAACCGGGGTCGTTGGAAGGGCCTTTGGGCCGGTCATGTTGGTATGGTTTGCGACAATCGGGATCCTTGGCATTATCGGAATCGTGCATCATCCTGCTGTCCTGGCTGCGATAAATCCTATCTACGGTGCTGAACTCGTGATGGACCACGGGTTTCTCGGGTTCACTGTACTTGGTGGAGTATTCCTCGCGCTGACGGGGGGTGAAGCGCTTTACGCTGACATGGGTCACGTCGGCCGAAATCCAATCCGCGTTGCCTCGTACTGTTTCGTGCTGCCGGCTCTCGTCCTCAACTACGCCGGTCAGGTGGGAAATTTCCTGGCATCTCCCGATCTAGAAGCCAACCCGTTTTTCAAACTCGCGCCCAACTGGTCGATTTATCCGTTGGTTGCGCTTGCAACGCTTGCCACCATCATCGCCAGCCAAGCGATCATTACCGGTTCGTTCTCCATGACGCGGCAGGCCATGCAGCTCGGCTGGTTTCCTGGTGTCCGGATCAATCAGACTTCAGCGGAAGAATACGGACAGATCTACGTACCATTCGTGAACTGGACGATGATGGCGTTCACGGTTGCACTGACTGTGGGCTTCGGAAGTTCCGATCGTCTTGCCGGAGCGTACGGGACGGCTGTATCGACCACGATGGTTCTGACTACCGCACTGCTCTACCATGTGATGCGTCATCGGTGGCACTGGTCGCTCTATCAGGCCGCCGCCGTCACGGGTATCTTGTTGGCAGTCGATCTTGCCTTCTTCTCGGCAAACCTTCTGAAGATATCAGAGGGCGGCTGGATCCCGCTGACATTCGGCGCCCTCACGTTCATCATTATGACCACTTGGCATTACGGCGTTGAGGCTGTGCATCGGCGGAACGCGGCAGCAGCTCAACAGCCGGGCGAGTTCTTCGCGCGCCTTCGCAGCGACAACGTTGCAAGAGTTCCGGGTACTGCGGTGTTTCTCACCCGACTTGGCAAGGCGATACCACCGGTCATCGTCAACTACGTGAAGCACGTCCGGTCGCTGCAAAAGACGGTCATTGCCTTGACGATCAGCTTCGAGGAGGTTCCTCGCGTTCGATCAGAAGACCGCATCCGCGTGGAAGAGTTCGATGATGGTTTTTGGCATGTAACCGTTCACTTTGGTTTCGTCGAGATCCCCGACCTTCGGGCTGTCCTCGCACTTGCAAAAAAGGACGGAGTGCCGGTGCTGGAAAAGGCGAGCTATTTCATCGAGCGCAGCGACCTTAGCAGCCGCAAACATCGAAATCTCCTGTCGCGATGGCGCATGGCATTGTTTTCATTAATGTCGCGCAATTCCGCGCATGCCATCGACAGGTTCAAGATCCCCTCCAGCGCACTGATTGAAATAGGTCGAAGGATCGAACTGTAACAATGGAATGAAACTCCGCAATTTGCTCCCCCTGCGCCCCATACCGAGCTTCTTGGAAGCTTCAGTCGGTCGGCGAACACCAGCCTGCTGTTACGCGGTATTGGGGTTGATTTCGGCGACGGCGTCAAATGCGTCGAGCGCGCGGGTGGAATAGACGACGGACGCGCCGGCATTGACAGAGACCGCCACGCCCAGCAGTTCGGCGATCTCTTCCTTGGTCGCGCCCCGTTGCTGGGCCGCCGCGGTATGCACCGTGATGCAGCCGTCGCAGCGCAGCGTAATGGCGACCGCGAGCGCTATGAGTTCGCGCGTCTTTTCATCGAGGTGACCGGCCTTCTGGCCGGCGTGGCTCAGGGTGGTGTAGCCCTTGACGATATCGGGGTTGAGCTTGCCGAAACCGCCGACCCCAGCAACGAGCTGCTGCCGATATGTATTCCAATCCGGCATGTGCATGACGGTCTCCTCTTCGATGCGATGTAAGACCCGGGACGAACGGTGGATTGCCTGGGTTCAGCGCGCCGTGTTGTGCGCGGACCGTGCGTCGGTTTGAGAGGCGGACTGGCCCGACGGCACCGCCGATGACGTTGCCTCGGAAAGCGGCTGGCCGAGCGCCGCCCTCATCGCGCCAATCTGACGCCGTTGCCCGGCCACGATGTTCCTCGCGATCCGGCGCAATTTCCTGTTGTGGCCGTAGTGCAGCTCGGCCTCCGCCATATCGACTGCGCCCTGATGGTGGGGGATCATCATGGCGGTGAAGTCGGCGTCGACATTGCCTGACGGCTTCACTGCCATGTCCATCATCATCTTGTTCATGGCGGCCCGGTTCTCGGCCATGAAGGACGCTTCCGCAGTTTGTTGATGGGATTGTTCGGCTTTGTCGGCCGCGGCCGCCGCTGGTACCTGTTGCGCCGAGGCGAGAGCAGGATAAGCCAGGACCAGCAATGCAAGCGCGCCGCTGATGAATGTCTTCTTCATCGCGCACTCGTGGTCGTTGCTATTCCGAGCGCCGCGCTTGGGTTGGTGCGAGCCTTGACCTGCGACGGACTGCTGACGATGGTTGTTGCTGCTAAGTATTCGCATTGCATTCTCCTCATTCATTCGATGCTTTGAGAAATCGGTACGAACGGAGAATTGGCTATGCTCTCACAGCGCAAAACCGGTGCCGACCGGATCAAATATCCGGCAACGCCGTGACTGAGCCGGCTACTCTCGATCCGCTCAGTGCGATGCTCCCCTGTTCCGGGCGCGCCCGGAAATTCAGGGTCAGATCGGCGCAAATTCGAAACAAACACCGCAATCTCCGGCAAGCAATTTTATCTGAGAGCGCACATACTCTATTTGTCTACGCGCGATCGATGCGAGCTGTTTCAATGCTGTGCTCTCTCCGTCCCCTGCTCGCCTCGTCGATCATCACGAAACCAGACCTCCTCCCTGTCGGTTTCGCTGGGCTTAGGCATCTCGGCCGGTGGCTTTCCGCCACCGGCCTTTTTTGTCTCGAGTATGCACCCTCGCCATTCCAAGACGCTGAGGTTGCGCTATGGAGCAATCATGGACGGAACGTGAGGGCTGAAGTGCATCCGGGATCCCGCCTCAATTCCAAGTGAATTTCCTAAACCCCAATTTAATGGCCCTCGACTCACTCCCCACCTAGCTTCGTAGCATCCGCTTTCAACAGTGATCCGGGACGCCATGAGTACATCTGCTGCCATCCATATCGTCAGCCCGGCTCAATTCGATTCCGGAACGACCCAGACGCCGGGCTCCGAACGTCGCGCCGCTATTGCGCCTGCACTGGGCATAGCTTCGGTCATCTGGGGCGGTCTGTTCGAGGTGGAGCCGGGATCGCGGACAGGAATTCACCATCATGGACAGCAGGAAACGATCGCTTACGTGCTCTCCGGCATCTGCGAAGTGCGCTGGGGCGAAAAGGGAGAATCTTCAGCACGCGCGAAGTCCGGCGATTTCATTCACGTCCCGGCTTTCCTGCCACATATGGAAATCAACCCTTCGAAACTGGAGCCGTTTCGATGGGTTGTCGTGCGCAGCACCGCAACGCCTGTTGTCATCAACCTTCCGGACGACACCTGGCCGTAAGCCTGATGTCTTCCGGCGGGCAGCAGGACGACACCCGGCCGTAAGCCGGACGTCTTGCGGCAGGCAGCTTTCACCGAAACTGCGAACATGGAGCAGCCATGGACGAGGATGAAGCCAACACAGAGATTAGCCGGCGTACGGTGATTGAGAGCGGAACCACCGCGCTGCTCCTGACTACGTTCCCGCGTGCAGCTCTCGGCGCCGCGCGGCTCGAAGATGCCGGACCCCCACTGCCTTCCGTAACGATGGAGCTTCAGATCAACGACCGCTCGCATTCGCTTACGCTCGATCCACGCACGACATTGCTGGATGCGCTGCGTGAACATCTCGCACTGACGGGTTCGAAGAAGGGGTGCGATCACGGCCAATGCGGCGCCTGTACGGTGTTGATTGAAGGACGCCGCATCAACTCCTGCCTGACGCTTGCGGTGATGCATGACGGACAATCCGTCACGACCATCGAGGGGCTTGCCGAGGGCGACAATCTGCATCCGCTGCAGACAGCTTTTGTCGAGCATGACGGCTTTCAGTGCGGCTATTGCACATCGGGCCAGATCTGCTCCGCGATCGGAATGCTCGCGGAGAGCCGCACCGGCATGCCGAGCTATGTGACGGAAGATCTGACGCAGCCGCAGCCCGAACTCACCGACGCCGAAATCCGCGAACGGATGAGCGGCAACATATGCCGCTGCGCAGCCTACCCGAACATCGTGGTAGCCATCAAACAAGCCGCGGGGATGCCGACATGAAGGCCTTCACCTACCAACGCGCCGACTCGGCCGCGCACGCTGCCGCTGCCGCCGTCAAGCCTGGCGCCAGGATCATTGCCGGCGGCACCAACTTGCTCGACCTGATGAAATTGCAGGTCGAGACGCCATCGCAAGTGGTCGATATCAACCGACTACCGCTCGACAAGATCGAAGAAACGCCCGACGGCGGCCTGCGGGTCGGCGCGCTGGTTCGCAACAGCGATCTCGCGGCCGACCCGCAGGTGCGACGGCGCTACGGCGTGCTCAGCCGCGCGTTGCTCGCGGGTGCGAGCGCACAGTTGCGGAACAAGGCCACCACCGGCGGCAACCTGCTGCAACGAACGCGTTGTTACTACTTCTATGACGTCACCAAACCATGTAACAAGCGCGAGCCCGGCTCGGGTTGCGCTGCACTTGCCGGCTTCAATCGCATTCATGCCATCCTCGGCACCAGCGATCATTGCATCGCTACCCACCCGTCTGACATGGCGGTAGCCATGCGGGCGCTTGATGCCAAGGTGGAGACGGTCAATCACGAGGGCGAAGCCCGCGTCATTCCAATCGCCGAGTTTCACCGTCTTCCCGGCAAAA
>WNGI01003066.1_pt1 | contig 29111 bp, 32 predicted proteins | sample 5400621 | NCBI WGS metagenome assembly WNGI01 (sample SAMN13153374, study PRJNA577476) | soil metagenome | isolation source: 20 cm soil or saprolite under Garry oak tree replicate 1 | place: USA:California | collected 2016-06-15
CTCGAGCAGGCATACCTCGCGTTCGGCGAGGAGGCGAAACAGCGGAAGATCGACTACTCGCAGGAGGTGTCGGCCGAGCCGGTGATCGTCACCGACGGCGACCGCGTGCTGCAGATCATCACGAACCTGCTCGCGAACGCGTTCCGCTGGACGCCGAACGGAGGCAGCGTCGGCCTGCACCTGAGCTCCGAGAACGGGAACATCCACGTCGCGGTCGAGGACACGGGGCCGGGAATCGGCCCGGAGGAGCAGGACCGGATCTTCCGCCCGTTCTGGACGCACGACGGCAAGGGCACGGGCCTCGGGCTCGCAATCGCGCGCGAGCTGGCGATGGCGCTCGGCGGCCGGATCGACCTCGACAGCGAGGTCGGCCGCGGGAGTAAGTTCGAGCTCGTGCTGCCGACGCTGCCGGTCTAGGAGGCTTCGCGCTCTTCGAGCCGGTAGATCTGGGCACTGCCGCCGGTGTCGAGCTTGCGCTCCATGCGCGCGAGGCGGACGTCGATGCCGCTCCAGCCAGACGCGATCAGGTCGACGAGCAGCGCGAGGTCGTCGATGCGCGCGTGCCGCTCGGCCAGGAGGTCGGCTTCGAGACCCTCGAGCCGGCGAATCGTCTGTCCGGCGAGCCCGCGCACCTCTGCGAGCTGCCGACCCACGGGAGCCGCCTCGGTGCGGACGCCCTCGCGAATCGCTTCCTGAATACGACTTGGAAGAGACGACTCGAGCTCCGCGGCGACCTGCGCCAACTCCTCTACCTGCCTTCGTGCACGCTCGAGGGCCGCTTCGACGTCGCCCAGGGACGCACGGCCTCTGGCAGCGCTTTCCAGCCGCTCTCGCGCCCGTGCGATCGCCGCTTCTTCCATGGGCGGGGACGCTAGCGTTCGCGTCGGATGAAGCGGTCCGAGCTCGACTACTCGCTTCCACGTGAGCTGATCGCGCAGCACCCGGCGCAGCGTCGAGACGGATCGCGCCTCCTCGTCTACGACCGGTTGACCGGTGACGTGCGCCACCGCTTCTTCTGGGAGCTTCCGGACGAGCTGCGCGGCGAGCTCGTCGTCGTCAACGACACACGCGTGGTACCTGCGCGGCTGCTGCTACGGCGGCCGACCGGTGGCGAGGCCGAGGTGCTCTTGCTGGAGCCCCTGGACGCGGTCGGAGAGTGGGAGGGGCTTGCACGGCCGACGAGGAAGCTGAGGCCGGGTCAGCGCCTGGGCCCGGTCGAGCTGATCGAGCACCTGGGCGAGGGCCGCTGGCGCCTGCGGTTGACGGGCGATCCGGCCGGCGAGGCGCCGCTTCCCCCGTACATCACTGAGCCGCTCGCCGATCCCGAGCGCTACCAGACGGTCTACGCGGAACGCGAAGGCTCGGCCGCAGCCCCGACGGCCGGCCTCCACTTCACGCCGGAGCTCCTGGCCAAGCTGGACGTCGAGCGCGTCACGCTCCACGTCGGCCTCGACACCTTCCGGCCCGTGACGGTCGACGACCTCGACGAGCACGTGATCCACACCGAGCGCTACGCGGTCAAACCGGACGTGTGGGAGCGCATCCGGACCGCCGACCGTGTGCTGGCCGTAGGCACGACGACGGTTCGGGTGCTCGAGTCGCTCGCGGCAGGTGCTCCGCTCGACGGCCGGACCGACCTTTTCATCACGCCTCCGTTCGAGTTCCGCCGCACGGACGCGCTGTTGACGAACTTCCATCTGCCGGGCTCGACGCTCCTCGCGCTCGTGATGGCCTTCGCCGGGGTCGAGGAGATCCTTCGCCTCTATGAGCTCGCGATCGAGGAGCGCTATCGCTTCTACTCGTTCGGCGATGCGATGCTGATCCTGTGAAGAGGGCCCGGGTCAGGGTTTTTCCAGAGTAGGCTCAGTCGGACATGTTTAGAGCATGTGTTAATGTCTGAAACATGCGTATGATCCAGGTCCGCAACGTTCCCGATGATCTGCATCGAAAGCTCAAGATCCGGGCAGCCGAGCAGGGTCGTTCGCTCTCCGATTACCTACTGCGAATGGCCGAGCGGGAAGCCGAGACGCTGACGATCGAGGAGCTGACGGCCCGGATCAGGAGTCGGCCCAGCCCGCGCTCGAAGCGGCCGCCGTCGGAGATTCTTCGCGAGATTCGCGACTCGATGTGATCGTCGTCGACGCCTCGGCGGTCGTGGACTACCTCTTGGAGTTCGAGCCCCAGGCGTCCTGGGTGGCCGAGCAGTTGGCCGAAGTGCCGAGCCTTCATGCTCCCCATGCCGTTGATGTTGAGGTGCTCGCGACGCTGCGCCGCGGGGTCCTTGGTTCGGAGCTTTCCACGACGCGGGCGCGCGTCGCGATCGATGACTTCCATGCTCTGCCGATACGGCGTTATCCGCACAAGCCGTTTCTCGAGCGTGTCTGGGAGCTCCGGACGAACTTGACCGTGCCGGACGCTCTGTACGGCGCGCTCTCCGAGGCCTTGGGGGCGCCCCTGTTGACGACCGACCGACGACTTGCGGGTGCGACGGGGCTGCGGACCGAGATCATCGCTTTTTCACGATGAGCTTCCGCGTCGAGGCGACGGACGGAGAGGCGAGGGCCGGCGTCCTGGAAACCGCAAACGGTGAGGTGCGTACGCCCGCGTTCATGCCCGTCGGGACGAAGGCGACCGTCAAGATGCTCGATCCCGACGAGGTGCGCGGGCTCGGCGCGGAGATCATCCTCGGCAACACGTACCATCTGCACTTCCGGCCCGGCGAGGACGTGATCGACGAGCTCGGCGGGCTCCACGAGTTCATGCAGTGGGACGGGCCGATTCTCACCGACTCCGGCGGCTACCAGGTCTTTTCGCTGCGCGACACGATCACGCGGGTCGACGACGACGGCGTCACGTTTCGCTCCGTCTACGACGGCGCCTCGGAGCGGTTCACACCCGAGTCCGTGGCCGCGATCCAGGCGAAGCTGGGCTCCGACATCGCCATGTGCCTCGACGTCTGCGCGCCGGCAGGGAGCGACGACCTCGCGGAGGCGGTCCGGCTGACGACGCACTGGGCCAAGCGCCAGCGGGCCGCGCCGCGCGCCGAGGGGCAGCTCCTGTTCGGGATCGCCCAGGGCGCGACCGACGTCGAGCTTCGACGCCGCTCGATCGAGGAGATCGTCGAGCTCGACTTCGACGGCCACGCGCTCGGCGGGCTCAGCGTGGGGGAGGCTCGCGACCCGATGTTCGAGGCCGTCGCCGACGCCGCACCGCTCCTCCCCCCGGAGAAACCGCGCTACTTCATGGGCATCGGCGACCCAGAAGGCATCCTCGAGGTGATCGAGCGCGGCGTCGACATGTTCGACTGCGTCCTGCCCACACGTATGGGCCGGACGGGCACCGCGCTCACGTCGGCGGGACGCCTGAACCTGAAGAACGCCCGCTTCGCCCGTGACCAGGAGCCGCTCGACGAGCGCTGCGACTGCCCGGCCTGCTCGAGGTTCAGTCGCGCGTACATCCGGCACCTCGTCAACCAGCAGGAGCTCCTCGGATTGCGGCTGCTGACCGTCCACAACCTCGGCTTCCTGATCCGGCTCACAGCGGGGGCCCGGGCTGCGATCGAGGACGGCAAGCTGGCAACATTCAAGGCGGAAACGCTCGATCGACTTACCCTGGAGGCCGCTTGACCGCTCTCATCTTCCTCGGCGGAATGCTCATTCTCTTCTACGTGCTGATCGTCATGCCCCAGCGGCGCCGGCGCCAGGTTCAGGCACAGCTCCTGTCCGACGTCGAGGTCGGTGACGAGGTGATGACGCTCGGCGGCATCTTTGGCTTCGTACGCGAGGTAGAGGACCACCACATCGTGCTCGAGATCGCACCCGACACACGCGTCCGGCTCGCGAAGAGCGCGATCACCGCGCGGACCCAACCGGAAGCCGAGGAAGAGCCGGCGGATAGCCCAGACGGGTCAACGGACTCGCCTGAAACACCGCTACCCTAAGGCAGCACCGTGGCCGAGCGCCGCTCCCATCTCATCCTGCTGGGCCTGATCATCGTGGCCCTGATCGGGGCTGCACTGCTCGCGGTCCCGGGCTCGCCGATCCACAAGAAGCCGGTCCTCGGCCTCGACCTCCAGGGAGGCACCGAGGTCGTCCTCAAGGCGGTCCCGCCAAGAGGCGAGCAGGTCACCTCCGCGGGCATGGACACGGCCCAGTCGGTCATGCGCAGGCGCGTCGACAAGCTCGGCGTGACCGAGCCGGAGATCCGGAAACAGGGCAAGGATCAGATGGTGATCGAGCTCGCCGGCGTCAACCCGGGGCGCGCCCAGGACGTGATCGGGAAGACCGCGCGGCTCGAGCTCTTCGACCTCCAGGGCGACCTTGTCCCGCCGACGGCCGACCTCCAGGGGAATCCGACCCCGCTGACCTCGCTCTACACCACGCTGTTGCCGGTGCAGTCGCAGGGGAAGGCGAAGGACTCCCAGGAGTTCTACCTCTTCGCCCCCGAGAAGAAGCCGGGCTCGAAGAAGCCGAGCTCGAAGACGACGAACTACAAGCTCGTTGCGGGGCCGCTACCGACCGAGAGGGAGCTTCTGGACTCGAAGTACGTGCGCGACAACGGCAAGCGGGGCGAGGTGCCGAAGGGCGCCAAGGTGATGTTCGTGCCGGAGAGCCTCGCGCTCGTCAAGTGCACCCCGGACGCGACGTTCTGCCCGAACGTCGGCCCGCCGACGAAGACCTACTACTACCTCTTCAAGTACCACCCGCACGCGACTGCGGAGAGCACCGCGATCCCGGAAATGACCGGGTCCGACCTCAACCTCAAGGGCACCCGTCAGGACATCGGGACGCAGGGCGCCGAGAACGGCCAGCCGATCGTGCTCATGGATTTCACGAATTCAGGCGCAAAGAAGTTCCAGAGTGTGACGCGAACCTTGGCCGAGCGGGGCCGGACACGGTGGCAGACCGCCGGCAGCCCGAGCGGCCAGGAGGACAACTACGCACAGCAGTTCGCGATCGTCCTCGACCGCGAGATCAGGTCGGCGCCGACGGTCAGCTTCCGAGACAACCCGAACGGCATCCCGGGCACGAACGGCGCCGAGATCACCGGCATCGGCTCCATCGGCGAGGCGAAGGACCTTGCGCTCGTGCTCCAGACGGGCGCCCTGCCGTACAACTTCCGCCAGCTCGAGAAGACCGAGATCTCGGCGACGCTCGGCAAGGATTCGCTCGCGCAGGCGAAGAAGGCCGCGATCGGCGGCCTCCTCGTCGTCGCCCTCTTCCTGCTGATCTTCTACCGCTTCCTGGGCCTGGTCGCAGTGATCGGGCTCGGCATCTACGCCGTGCTCCTGTACGCGGCCCTCCTGCTTTTCAACGTCACGTTGACCCTGCCAGGCTTCGCCGGCCTCATCCTCACGATCGGAGTCGCAGCAGACGCGAACGTGGTCGTCTTCGAACGCATCAAAGAGGAGGTCCGTGCGGGCAAATCCGTACGGGCCGCGATCTCCACGGGGTATTCGAAGGGGTTCCACACGATCATCGACGCGAACGTCGTGACGGCGATCACGGCGCTCGTCCTGTTCCTCGTCGCAACGGCCGGGGTCAAGGGCTTCGCGCTCATGCTCCTGATCGGTACGGCGATCTCGCTCGTCACGGCCGTGTTCGCGACCCGGGCGATGCTGGGGCTGCTCGCCGGCTTCCGCTGGTTCGAAAACCCGGCGTTCATGGGCGCGAAGGGCCAGCAGCACGGGCGCTGGCTCCAGATCGACTTCATGGGCAAGCGCCGGCTGTGGTTCGCGATCTCCGGCTGTGTGGTCGCGATCGCGATCGTCTCGCTCGGCGTGCGCGGCCTGAACCTGGGGATCGACTTCAAGGGCGGGTCGCAGGTGACGTTCCAGACGCCGCAGCCGCAGCTCGTCGACGACGTGCGCAGCGACGCACAGAGCATCGATTCGAGCCTCTCCAAGGCGGTCATCCAGGGTCGCGGAGCCTCGACCGACAGCAAGTACAAGAGCTTCCAGCTGCGGACGAAGGCGCTCAACCCGGCGATCGGGGAGAAGCTGCGCACCGAGCTGGAGACGAAGCTCGGCGCGACGCACTACGGGTCGACGACAGTCTCCGAGAGCTTCGGGCGGCAGATCGCGAAGTCGGCGCTGTGGGCGATCTTCGGATCGCTGCTCTTGATCGTCCTCTACCTGGCGATCCGATTCGACTACAAGTACGCGATCCCGGTGCTCGCGGCGCTGATCCACGACATCGTGATCACGGTCGGCGTGTACTCGCTCACGGGCAGGGAGGTGACGACCGCGACCGTGGCGGCGGTCTTAACCGTGCTCGGGTACTCGATCTACGACACGATCATCATCTTCGACCGTATCCGCGAGAACGTCCCGCTGATGCGGCGCGCGTCGTTTGCGACGATCGCCAACATCTCGCTCTGGGAGACGATCAGGCGCTCCCTGGCCACGACGTTCATCACGCTGCTGCCGGTGGCGTCGCTGTTCATCTTCGGCGGCGCGACCTTGAAGGACTTCGCGTTCGCGCTGCTCATCGGCATCGGCTCCGGTGCGTATTCGTCGATCTTCATCGCGGCTCCGCTGCTCACGATCCTCAAGGAGCGCGAGCCGGAGTGGGATGCGAAGAAGGGGCTCGCTCCGGAGGGCGGCGACAGCGTTGGGATGGAGGCGGTGCTCGCTCAGGCCGAAGCCGCGGCGGCCGAGGAGCCCGCGCCCGTGGCCGTTCCGGAGCTCGCGCCTGCGATCGACGGCGGCGATGGGAACGGAGAGCTCTCGTCGGCACAGTCGAAGCGGGAACGGCGGCGGCAGCGTCGTCGTGCGAGGCCGCATGGCCGCAGATAACGGCAGCTTCGTCACGGAGGCGCTCGAGCGCGTCGGGCTGGCCGCGATCGGCGCCGTCGCACTGACCGCGGAGCGCGCCGATGCTCTTGCGGACGAGCTCTCGCGGACGGGCGGGATCCGCCGCGACGAGGCCCGCGAGGTGATCGAGCAGACGATCCACCGCTGGCGCGGCGAGGCGGTTCGCTTCACCGAGCGAGCGGGCGCCGGGCTCGACGGTTTCTTCCAGCAACTCGGCCTCGTCCCGCGGTCGGACTTCGAAGAGCTCGAGCTCCGGGTCGCGCAACTCGAGCACCGGCTGCGTCTCGTCGAAGGCGAGCCGCGGACCTCGACTCCGCCCGCATCTCACTGAGGGCCTGTCCCTCGTAAGGGCCAGTCCCTCACAAGGGACAGGCCCTGGTAACGGAGCCGTTGCAAGTTTGCGCCGACTTCGTCCCGGACGCGCGCGGACCGACTTCGATGCCTTATTCAAAGTCCTGTGCCTCGTGCGCCAAGGAGCCTTCTCGATGACGGAATGTTCCACGTGACCGCTCGAGGCGTCGCTGGAGGCGCGCTCTTCGTGGACGAGACCGACCGCATGGTCTTTCTCGTCGAGCTCACCAGAACGGCGGGCGCCTTCCTTTGGACGTGCCACGTCTACTGCCTCATGACCACTCACTACCATCTACTCCTCGAGACGAGTCGAGATGCGTTGTCACGCGGAATGCAGCGCCTGAACGGTCTCTACGCGCAGCGCTTCAACGCACGCCATGGCCGTCGTGGTCATGTTTTCGAGCAGCGATTTCAGGCATACGCCGTCGAAGGCGACGACCACTTCGAGGCGTCTGCCGCTTACATCCTTGAGAACCCTGTAAAGGCGGGCCTGTGCGAGAGTGCCAAGGAGTGGCCCTGGAGCGGTGGGCCGCTTCATCTCGGCGCCGAGCGTGATGGGGCGCTGGGGCACTAGGGCCTGTCCCTCGTAAGGGCCTGTCCCTTACAAGGGCCTGTCCCTCGGAATAGGGCTTTCCGAGCGCGCATGGAACACTTTGCTTCATGGCACAGGCACCGCCGAAGACTCGGAACCTCGGCCGGCTGACGGAGATCGCCCAGGTCGCCGTCCGGCACGGCTTCGGCTACTTCTTCGAGCGCCACAAGCTGACCGACCTCATCCCGGGCCGCCGGAACGGAACTGAGCTCCTCGAGGGCACCGCGTCAGAGCGCGGCAAGCACCTCCGCGAGCTCCTCGACGAGCTCGGCCCGACCTTCGTCAAGTTCGGCCAGCTGCTCTCGATGCGACCCGACGTCCTGCCGCCGGACATCATCACCGAGCTCCGCGGCCTCCAGGACGACGTTCGCCCGTTCCCGTACGAGGAGGTAGAGCGCGTCATCCTCGAAGACCTCGGCCTTCCGATCGAGCGGCTCTTCCTCGAGTTCGATCGCGCGCCGCTCGCTGCGGCGTCGATCGGCCAGGTGCATCGAGCCGTCCTCCCGAACGGCCATGTCGTCGCGGTGAAGGTCCAGCGCCCGGGCGCGCCGGAGCAGATCGAAGCCGACCTCGGCCTCCTCTATCAGGCCGCGCGCATCGCAAAGGAGCGCGTCCGCGCCCTCGACTTCGTGGACGTGCGCGAGGTCGTCGACGAGTTCGCCCGCGCGATCCGCCAGGAGCTCGACTACCGGCTCGAGGGGAGAAACGCGGACACCCTGCACCGCAACTTCGCCGGGCACCCGCACGTGCGCGTCCCGCGCGTCTACTGGACCTATACGCGCGCACGCGTCCTGACGCTCGAATTCATCGAAGGCCGCCAACTCGCCGACATCGATGAGGCCCTCTACTCGATCGAGGAGCGGAAACGCCTCGCGGAGGTGATCGCGGAGGCCTGGATGACGATGGTCTTTCGGGACGGGTTCTTCCACGGCGACCCACATCCAGCGAACATCCTGGTCATCCGCCCGGACCTGATCGGGCTCGTCGACTTTGGGCTCGCCGGGAAGCTGACCGACGACGACCTCACGAAAGCGACACGCCTGTTCATCGACGTTGCGAACGAGAACATCGACGCCATTCCGAAGCGGCTCGTGGACCTCGGCGTGCGCTACCCGAAGGAGCGCGAGGCCGAATTCCGTCACGCGATCCACGACCTCTACTACCAGTACTACGGCGCGAGCCTGTCCGAGATCGACCCGCTCCAGGTGATCCGCGAAGTGTTCGGCGTCATCTACTCGCTGAACCTCAGGCTGCCGACGCGCTTCATCATCCTCGACAAGGCGATCGCGACGCTCGCGTCGGCCGGCGTCGAGCTGTACCCGGACTTCAACGTCTTCGAGGTCGCGAAGCCGTACGCGCGCAGCCTGCTCGTAGGCCGCTATACGCCGCAGCGCATGTTGACCCGGGCGCGGCGCGAGTCGTTCAAGCTCGCCTCGATCTTCGCGGAGTACCCGTACCAGCTGCACGACGTGCTGGAGCAGGTGCGCGACGGGCAGATCGAGGTCGGCTTCGTGCATAAGGGGCTCGACGAGTTCATGCAGAAGATCGACGTCGCGATGAACCGCCTGATCATCGCCTTCGTCGTGGCGGCCGGTTTGATCGGGTCGAGCCTGATCGGGGTGTTCGCGACGTCCGGCCCGCAGGTGCTGGGGCTCAACGTCGTCTCTGCCCTGGGCTTCTTCCTGTCCGGGGTGCTCGGCCTCTGGCTCCTCTGGGGCGTCTTCCGCTCGGGCCGGATCTGATCAGCCACGGCTCTTTCCGCGGGCTGTCGATTCTTCGGCACACACTCGGCTGAAAGGACATCTGGCGCCCCGCGGGCCTCGTCGCTAGCGTCGATTGCATGTCGAGTGCGCTGCTGCTCGCAGAGCCGGAAGAGGCCACACGGAGCTTCCTCGAGCGCCATCTGGCGCAGGACGGGTTCGAGGTCGTCGGCGTCCCGGACGGAGAAGCGCTCGAGCTGATCGAGCGGATGTGCCCCGACCTCGTCCTGATCGGCGACCCGGAGGGGCTCGAGCTCTGCCGCCGGCTCCGGGAGCGCGACCGCGTGGTGCCGGTGATCCTGCTCGGTTCGCAGGAGTCGGATCCGGTCGACCGGGTTCGAGCCTTCGACCGCGGCTGCGACGACTACCTCGACCGGCCGTTCCACTACGACGAGCTGGTCGCGCGGATCCGCGCGGTGTTGCGGCGTGTCGCGCCTCCGGAATCCGAGCGGATGACCGCAGGCGAGATCGAAATCGACCGCCCGACGAGGCGCGTGACCGTGGCCGGGCAGCGCGTCCTCTTGCCGACGAAGGAGTACGAGCTGTTGCTGAAACTGGCGAGCGACTCCCGGCGCGTGTTCACGAAAGACGAGCTCTTGCGCGACGTCTGGGGCTTCCGCTCGACCGGCCGGACGCGCACGCTCGACTCGCATGCCTCACGACTGCGCCGCCGCCTCGGCGGTGACTACGTGCGCAACGTGTGGGGTGTCGGCTACTGCCTACTCGGGGACTGACCCATCGCTTCGGCGACCGAGCGCGGGAACCGCGTCCGCGCGAACGACATCGCACCGGCCGGGACCGTCCACGGCATGACTTTGACCGAGAAGCGGCCTGCCTGAACTGCGGGGTCGTTCTCCTTCAACCGCCGAGCCTCGTCGACGTTGGCGCGGAGGATGGACAGGCCGCGGAACTTCGGGTCCGAAAGCGGTCCCGCAGCGAGCAAGTGACCCGACTCGTGCAGGTCGGCGATGTGTGCCTGGTGCGCGTCCTGCAGCTCGGCGGCCGCTTCCTCTTCGAGCTTCGGCGCATCGGGTCTGAGGACGAGCAACGAGACTGTGAACTGGTCGAATTCCATTGCGCTCCTTTCGAGCCGGCGGAGCGGGCGCCCCTGATGCCCGCTCCGCGCAGCGCTCGACTTGGTCAGGCGGACTCGAGCGGCTCGCCCGTCTCGAGCAGCGTCTTCAGGCCGCTGAGCACGTAGCTCCAGCCGCCTGCAACGCCCTCGGCGGTCTTCGGCGAGGCCTCGAGCTGGTCGTGCGTGACGGTCAGCTTCGTCACGCCGCCCTCCTGCGCCTCGATTTCCCACGTCACGCGGCTGAACGGCTCGCTTGCCGTCTCGGGATCGTAGAGCGCGCGCCACGTGTGCTTGAGCATCCGCGGCGGGTCGGACTCGAGGACTTCGCCGTCGACGAGCGTCTGGTCGCCGTCTCCGGCGAGGCTCAGGTACGGCGCCCCGGGCTCGAACGTCGAGTCGATCTTCGTCCCGTGGAAGTAGCGGGTCGTGAACTCCGGCTTCGTGATCCCGTCCCACACCTGCTCGGGCGTGGCGCGGATGAAGACGGAGTAGACCTGCATCGCTTGTTCGGTCATCGTCGTCATGCAGTCTCCTCCAATTCGGACTTGAGATACGCGAGCGCCGACACCTGGCGCTCCCTGTACTTGTCGATCCACCGGTCGTGGATCAGCCGGATCGGGACGGGGTTCAGATAGTGGAGCTTCTGCCGCCCTTCCCGGCGCGTGACGACGAGCCCGGCCTCCTCGAGGATGCGCAGGTGCTTCATGACGCCGAATCGAGTCATCTCCAGCTTGGACGCGAGCTCTGTGAGCGTTCGGCCGTCACGCTCGAAGAGGGTGTCCAGCAGGTGTCTGCGGGTCGGGTCGGACAGCGCCCTGAAGACTCGATCGTCGTCGGTCGTCATGCGCACAGGATAGGTGACCAAAAGGTCACATGTCAAGTTGAGGCTGAATCGCGCCCTCGAGCTCGAGGAGCAGCTCCTTGCGCTCGAGGCCGCCGCCGTAGCCGGTGAGCGAACCGTTCGCGCCGACCACTCGGTGGCACGGCAGGACGATCGGAACCGGGTTCCGGTTCATGACCGTGCCGACGGCCCGGGCGGCCTTCGGGCGATGAGCCTCCGCGGCCAGCGCGCCGTAGGTCGTCAGATGCCCGTAGGGCACGCGGGCGAGACGGTTCAGCACTTCGCGGCTGAACGGCGCCTGGTGCCGGAGGTCGATGGCAAGCTCGAACTCGGTCCGCTTGCCTTCGAAGTACTCGTCCAGCTGACGGCGAACCAGGTCGATCGGCTTCGCCGCGCGCAGCACGCGCACACCGAATGTCTCCGCGAGCGACTCGGCCTCGCGCTCCGGCTGCGGGTCGTACGAGATCCGGCACAGTCCGCGGTCGGTCGTGGCGACGAGCAGCGTCCCGATCGGCGTCTCCGCGAGGTCGTACGCGACATCGAGGAGACCGGCAGCGGCAGCTGCTTCCCGGAACCGCGCGTCGAGAGTGGGGGAGACGGTCATTGCATCCTCCTTCTGAGTCTTCTTACGCCTGACGAGGCAGCCTGTCGCGCCGCGTCCTCGCTCGAGCCGAGCGCTGCACCGATCGCCGCATAGGACATGTCGTAGCCGTAGCGGAGCACGACCGCGGCGCGCTCTTTGCGCGGCAACCCGTCCGCGAGCTCGCCCAGCTCGGCATAGGCCGGGCGTGAATCGGTCTCAGGCTCGACGACGATCGGCGCCGCTTCGCGTCGCCGGTAGTGGTCGGCGGCGACCCGCCGCGCAATCGTCAGCACCCAGGCGCGCAGGTTCTCCGTGTGCTTGAGCCGGCCGTAGGCACGCAACGCACGCAGGAACGTCTCCTGGTATGCATCCTCCGCGTCCTTGCCGACGAGGCGCCTAAGCTCGCGGAAAACCGCATCGCGGTGCTCCTCATAGAAAGATTCGAACGGTGGAACATTCACGAGAACCATCATCTTGTCTAACGCGGCAGGGGGCGCAGTTGTGAGGGCGGCCGTCGTCGGTCACGTCGAGTGGGCCCGCTTCGCGCAGGTCGAGCAGGTGCCCGCGCAGGGCGAGATCGTCACCGCCATGGACACGTGGGAGGAGCCGGCGGGCGGCGGAGCGGTTGCGGCCGGAGAGCTCGTGCGGCTCGGCGCAGAGGTCGACTTCTTCGTCGCCGTCGGAAACGACGAGCTCGGGCGGCTGGCTCGCGACGCGCTCGAGGAGCTCGGCTGCCGCGTCCACGCGGCGACGCGCGACGAGCCACAGAGGCGCGCGTTCACCTACCTCGACGGCGACGGCGAACGAACGATCACGCTCATGGGCTCGAAGCTGCACCCGCACGGCGCCGACCCTCTTCCGTGGGCCGAGCTCGCCGGCGTGGACGCCGTCTACTTCAGCGCGGGCGACCCGGATGCGCTGCGGGCGGCGCGGCAGGCGGGCGCTCTCGTCGCGACCGCCCGCGAGCTGCCGACCCTGGTCGAGGCGCAGGTGCAGCTCGACGCTCTCGTCCGCAGCGGACGCGACCCGAGCGAGTCCTACGAGTCCGGCCTAATCGATCCGGAGCCGAGGATGATCGTCTCGACGATGGGCCGCGAGGGCGGCTCCTATGCAGTCGCGGGGGAGGAGGAGACATACGACGCGGTCGAGCTCCCCGGGCCGCTCGTCGACGCCTACGGGGCCGGAGACTCCTTCGCTGCAGGCCTGACCTTCGCACTCGGGAACGGCCACGCACCCGAGGGCGCGGTCGAGTTCGCCGCGAAGTGCGGCGCGGTTGCGATGACCCGTCGCGGCGCTCACGGCAATCGGTAGCGCGCCAGCGCCGAAAAATGGCTCGTTGGTATTGCGATGTGGGGCAGTGTGGTCTAAAGTGGGGAGACGTGGAATCACCCTCACGGCCCCAGACATGCTTCTCGGCGAACACGAGCACACGATCGACGACAAGAACCGGCTCACGCTTCCGGCCCGGTTCCGGTCGGCGTTTGCGACCGGCGTCGTGCTCACGCGGGGGATGGACGGCTGCCTCTACGCCTACCGCCGCGACGACTGGGACACGCTCGTGGAGTCGCGGCTCGCCGAGCTCGACCCGCTCAGCCAGGAGGGCCGCCGGATGCAGCGCTTCTTCTTCTCGGGCGCGATCGAGGCCGAGCTCGACCGCCAGGGGCGCGTGATGATCCCGGCCGCTCTCATCCAGCACGGAGGGCTCGGCCGGGACGTTGTCGTCGCGGGTGTGAGGGACCACCTGGAGATCTGGGACCGCGCCGCCTGGCGCAAGGAGCTGAAAGAAGTTGAAGGGAGCGCAGAAGATGTTGCCGAGCGTCTTGCAACCAAACGAGACTGATCACGTTCCCGTCCTCGCCGAGGAGGTGCGCGAGCTCCTCGCGATCGAGCCCGGGCAGACCGTCGTCGATGCCACCTTCGGCGCCGGCGGCCACGCCTCGGTTCTCGCAGCCGACCTGAAAGGCGACGGCCGCTTCATCGCGATCGACCGCGACCCGACTGTCCGCCCCTACTTCGAAGGATTCAAGCGCCACGCCGGCGTGCAGTCGCGGTTCCTGCGCGGCGAAGCCTCGGTCGTCCTCGACCAGCTGGCCGAGAACGGCCTCCGCGCGGACGCGATCCTGCTCGACCTCGGAGTCTCGAGCATGCAGATCGACCGCCCGGAGCGCGGTTTCTCGTACGCGGCCGACGCGCCGCTCGACATGCGCATGGACCCGACCGCGGAGCTGACCGCCGCCGAGCTCGTCAACGAGGCCTCGGAGCGGGAGCTGATCACGATCTTCCGCAAGTACGGCGAGGAGCGCTACGCGAAGCAGATCGCACGTTCAATCGGACGGCGGCGCCGCAAGCAACCCATCGAGCGCACGGGCGACCTTGTCGACATCATCCGCTCGGCGATCCCAGCGCCCGCACGGTTCGGCGATGGTCATCCGGCGAAGCGCGTCTTCCAGGCGCTCCGAATCGCCGTCAACGACGAGCTGGGCGAGCTCGAGGAGGCGCTTCCGGCGGCGCTCGAGATGCTCCGTCCGGGCGGCCGCCTCGCTGTGATCGCGTTCCACTCGCTCGAGGATCGGATCGTGAAGCGCTTCTTCCAGAGGCTCGAGCGCGGTTGGCGAGCCCGAGCTCAGGCGGCTGAACCGGAAGGCGATCCGGCCGAGCGCCCACGAGCTGGCCCACAATCCGCGCGCGGCCTCGGCCAGGCTGCGCGCCGCCCAGAAAGCTTAGTGCCCCTTCCAGCAACACATGCCGGCTTCTCGCCCGCGATTACGCGGCGCCAGAGTCCACCCTCGCTCTCACCAATGCTTCATTCAGCATTGGCTTCGAGCGAGTGCGGCCTCTGGCTTGGTACTCGCGACCGAGAAGCTCGGCGGCGTCACTGGAAGGGGCACTGATGTCCCGCGCGGCCACAGCGCGTGCGCTCCCGGCCCCAACGCGGCCGCGCGCACGGCCGAATCCGAAGCCGCGCGCAAAGCGGAAGGTCGAACCGCGCAGACGCGTCGCCGGCGGTGTCGTGTGGATCGGCCTCGTCGCAGCTCTGCTTGCGGGCGTCGTCGCGCTGAACGTCGCCGTGCTCCGGCTCAACATCCGGCTGGACCGGACACAAAGCGAGCGCAACCAGCTCCGCGCCGACAACGCACAGCTCAGCACCGAGATCGCAGCGAAGGCGGCCTCCGGGCGCATTCTCGGGCTGGCGAGCGGCCGGCTCGGGCTGCGGCCTGCAAACCCTGACTACCTCGACCTGAGGAAATGAAGCTGACGAACCGGCGCATCCGGCTCGTCCTCGCCGTCTTCGCCTTCGCGTTCCTCGCCATGTTCGCGCGCGCCGCGTGGCTCCAGGGAGTGCGCGCGGGCAGCTACGAGCGGCTCGCATCCGGCCAGCACAAGGCGACGATCGTCGAGCCCGCGGGTCGGGGGACGATCTTCGACCGCACGGGCGTCCAGCTCGCGATCGGCCGGCAGGCGACGACGGTCTTCGCAGACCCGCAGCTGATCCGCGACCCGAAGTCGACCGCGGACGTCGTCGCGCACACCCTCAGGATGGATCCGGACCAGGTGCTGGCAGAGCTCTCCGACCGGTCGCACGGCTTCGTCTACATCAAGCGCAAGGCCGACCCCGCGCGCGCGGCGATCCTGAAGAAGGCGGGCATCCTCGGCCTCGGCTTCACGAACGAGGAGCAGCGCGTCTACCCACTCGACCAGGTCGCGTCGCAGGTCGTCGGCTACGCGGGGACGGACAATCACGGCCTCGCCGGCCTCGAGATCGGCCTCGAGCACACCCTGTCCGGGAAGCCGGGCAGCAAGACCGTCATCCGCGACCCGGCGGGCCAGGCGATCGACGTCCTGCACTCGACCCCCGCCCGGGAGGGCGAGAGCGTCACGCTGACGCTCGATCACACGATCCAGGCCCAGGCCGAGGCGGTGCTGCGGAACACGATCGACCGGTGGCATGCGAAGGCCGCCTCGGCGATCGTGCTCGATCCGCGCACCGGCGGCATCCTCGCGATGGCGGTCGAGAAGGGCTACAACGCGAACCTGTTCCCGATCGTGCCGAAGGACCGGCAGCGCAACAGAACGGTGACGGACACGTACGAGCCCGGTTCGACGTTCAAGCTCGTCACCGTCAGCGCGGTGCTCTCGGACGGCCTCGTCACGCCGTCGACGGCTTTCACGTTGCCGTACTCGATCCACGTCGCCGACCGGATCATCCGCGACGCGCATCCGCGCGCCACCGAGCGGCTGACCGTCGACCAGATCCTCTCGCAGTCGTCGAACGTCGGGACGATCACGCTCGCGGAGAAGCTCGGCCCGGAGCGGCTCAGCCAGTGGATCAGCCGGTTCGGCTTCGGCCACCTGACGGGGATCGACTTCCCCGGTGAGACACCCGGGATCGTGCCGCCGCTCGACAAGTGGTCGGGCTCGACGATCGGGACGCTGCCGATCGGCCACGGGATCGCGATCACGCCCGTCCAGATGGCGGCCGCGTACGGGACGATCGCGAACGACGGCGTCTGGCTCCAGCCGCACGTCGTCGACCGCATTGGCTCGCGCGAGCGGAGAGACATGGCGTCCCGCCGGATCCTCACTCCGGGCGTGTCGCGGCAGGTGCTGCAGATGATGCAGGACGTCGTCATCGAGGGCACCGGCCAGGAGGCGAAGGTGCCCGGGTACAAGGTCGCCGGCAAGACGGGGACCGCGGCGAAGCCGGATCCGCAGGGCGGTTACTCGACCACGAAGTACGTGGCCTCGTTCGTGGGCATCGTCCCCGCGACGAAGCCGCGGCTCGTGATCCTCGTCACCATCGACGAGCCGGCAGCGTCGATCTGGGGCGGTGTCGTCGCGGCGCCGGCCTTCCAGCAGATCGCCGGGTTCGACCTGCAGTACCTGGAGATCCCGCCGGACGACCCGGCCTCGCTTCCTCCTCAGTAGCAGCGACAGGGCGCATTGCTAGGCTCGCGCGGGCCCCAGTGGAGCTACGACGCATCGCAGAAACGCTGTCCCCGAGCCAGATCGTCGGGGACACCGCCGTCGAGATCTCGGATCTCGCGTACGACACGCGAGCCGTAACACCCGGCTCGCTCTTCTTCTGCGTGCGCGGGGCGCGCTTCGACGGCCACGAGCTCGCGGATCGTGCGATCGACGCCGGTGCGGCCGGGCTCGTCGTGGAACGGCCCGTGGCCTCGCGTGTGCCGCAGATCGTCGTCGAGGACTCGCGGCGCGCGATGGCGATCGCCGCGGTCGAGTTTTTCGGGCATCCGTCGGACGAGCTCCAGATCGCCGCCGTCACCGGAACGAACGGGAAGACGACGACCGCGTTCCTGCTCCACTCGATCCTCGAGGCCGCGGGCCGCAAGCCAGGGCTGCTCGGGACGATCGAGTCGCGCATCGGCGGCGAGACACGGCCGGCAATTCGCACCACGCCCGAGGCGATCGACCTCCAACGGGCCTTCCGCGAGATGCTCGACGCGGGCGACCGTAGCGCAGCGATGGAGGCGACGTCGCACGGCTCCGAGCTCGGGCGCCTCGAGGGGATCCGCTTCTCCTCGCTCGCGTTTACGAACCTGACCCAGGACCACCTCGACCTGCACGGGACGATGGAGGCGTACTTCGAGGCGAAACGCCGGCTCTTCGTCGAGGGGAGCCCGCCCGCGGCGATCAACGTCGGCGACCCGTGGGGCCGCAAGCTCATCGAGGATCGCCCCGACGCGTTGACCTACGGCTTCGCCGACGACGCGGAGATTCGGCCCGAAGCGCTCGACGGAATCGACCTCAAGCTCAAGGGGCGCTTCAACGTGGAGAACGCGCTCGCCGCGATGGCGAGCTGTCGCCTGCTCGGGATCGACGACGACGCGATCGCGCGCGGGCTGGAAGCGGTCGACGGCGTGCCCGGACGTTTCGAGGCCGTCGACGAAGGGCAACCGTTCACGGTGCTCGTCGACTACGCGCACACGCCCGACTCGCTCGAGAACGTGCTCACGACCGCGCGCGAGCTCACGTCGGGCCGCCTGATCTGCGTCTTCGGCTGCGGCGGCGACCGCGACCGCGAGAAGCGTCCGATCATGGGCCGGATCGCCTTCGAGCTCGCCGACGTCCCGATCGTCACGTCCGACAACCCGCGCAGCGAGGACCCGGGCGCGATCATCGACGAGATCCTGGCGGGCATCGACGGCGACGCGGAGATCATCCAGGACCGACGCTCCGCAATCGCGCATGCGATCGAGACAGCCGAGCCGCGCGACGTCGTCGTCATCGCCGGCAAGGGGCACGAGCAGGGTCAGCAGTTCCGCGACCGAACAGTTCCATTCGATGACCGAGAAGTCGCCCGCGAGGCCCTGAGACGGCTCGGGGCCGCCACGACGTGATCCCGCTCACGCTCGACGAGGTCGCCGAGCTCTGCCCCGGCCGGCTCGACCGTGCGCCGTGGGCGGACAACGTGACCGGTGTGCAGATCGACTCGCGCCGGATCGAGGAAGGCGACCTGTTCGTGGAGGTCGGGGGCGGCGGGGACTTCGCGCGGCACGCGTTCGCGCGCGGGGCGGCCGCCGTGCTGGCGCCGGACGATGCCTTCGGAGCACTCGGCGCGCTCGGCCGCGAGATCCGGGGGAGGAGCTCGGCGCGGGTCGTGGCGATCACTGGCTCGACGGGGAAGACCTCGACGAAGGACATCCTGGCCGCGATGTGCCGGCCGCAAACGAAGACGGTCGCCGCCGAGGGCGGTCACAACAACGAGATCGGCCTGCCGCTGACGCTGACGCGCATCGAGCTCGACACGGAGCTCGTCGTCTGCGAGATGGGCATGCGCGGGCTGGGACAGATCGCCGAGCTGTGCGCGGTCGCGCGCCCGGATGTCGGCGTGATCACGAGCATCGGGCCCGTGCACCTCGAGCTGCTTGGGACGATCGAGAACGTGGCGCGGGCGAAGGCGGAGGTCGTCGTCGCGCTTCCCGCAGGCGGCATCGCGATCGTCCCGGACGAGCCGCTGCTCGAGCCCTACCTCGGCCGGGATGACATCGAGATTCACCGGTTCAGGGACAAGAACGTGACGTCGTTCGAGCGGATCGAGAGCGGCAGCCGGGTTAGCTTCGACCTCGGCGGCGAAACGCTCCAGCTCGAGTTCCCGTTCACCGCGAGACACCAGGCGCAGAACGCGGCCGCGGCGCTGCTCGCGGTTCGGGCGCTCGGCCTTCCCTTGCCCCAGGGTCGCGTCGAGGTCGAGCTGTCGCGCTGGCGCGGCGAGGAGTCTCCGCTTCCCGGCGGCGGTCTGCTGATCAACGACGCGTACAACGCGAACCCGGCCTCGATGCGTGCGGCGCTCGAGCACCTCGCGGAGCACGAGGGCCGCACGGTCGCGGTGCTCGGCGAGATGGCCGAGCTCGGCCCGACCTCGCCCGAGTACCACGAGGAGATCGGCGAGCTCGTGAGCGATCTCGGAATCGACGTCGTGCTCGGGGTCGGTGAGCTCGCGCGCGCGTACGGCGGCGATTGGGTCCCCGACGCGGAGAAGGCGGCCGAACGCGCGCCGGAGCTCGTCCAGCCCGGCGACGTCGTCCTCGTCAAAGGCTCGCGCGCAGTCGGGCTCGAGGTCGTCGCGGACGCTCTTACGGGAGCGCCCGCCTAGTGGAACGAGTCCTCGCGGCCGGGATCTTCGCCATGGCCATCTCGATCCTCGCCGGCCCCAAGTTCATCGACTTCCTGCGCCGGAACGAGTTCGGCCAGCACATCCGCCCGGAACTGCCGGCCGAGCACCACCTGAAGCAGGGCACACCGACGATGGGCGGCCTGCTGATCTTGTTCTCGATGGCGATCCCATTCCTCGCGCTCTCGAAATACACGCAGGCCGGTCTGACGGTCTTCTTCGTCACGCTCGCCTGCGGGGCGATCGGCTTCGTCGACGACTGGTTCAAGGTGCGTCACCGCCGGTCGCTGGGGCTCAACGGCCGCTGGAAGCTCCTGCTCCTCGCCGCGATCACGGTCGGCGTGGGTTGGTCGGCACACGACATCGGCCTCTCGACGGACGTCTACGCGCCCATCCTCGACTGGCGCATCACCCTCACGGCGTTCGGCTTCTACCTCCTGCTCTTCATCGTCATCGCTGGAGCGGCGAACGGCGCGAACCTGACGGACGGGATCGACGGGCTCGCGGTCGGCGTGGCGATGATCGCGCTGATCACGTTCGTGGCGATGAACGTCGTCACGTGGATCCGCTCCGCCCGCGACATCGACCTGCGCGACGCGTCCGCGCTCGACCTGGCGATCCTCGGGGCTGCTCTTACGGGAGGCGCGATTGGGTTCCTCTGGTACAACGCGTTCCCTGCCGAGGTGATCATGGGCGACACCGGCTCGATGGCCCTCGGGGGCGCGATCGGCGCTTTCGCAGTGATAACGAAAACAGAGCTGCTGCTGCTCCTGATCGGAGGGATCTTCGTCGTCGAGGCGGTTTCGGTGATCCTCCAGGTCGTCTCGTTCCGCTACTGGGGCCGGCGCATCTTCCTGATGGCGCCGATCCACCACCACTTCGCGATGAAAGCGTGGTCCGAGACGAAGATCATGGTCCGCTTCTGGATCCTCGCCGCCATCATGTGCGCCGCGGCCTTCGCCTTGTACTACCGCTACTACCTCGACTTCCGCGGCCTGAGATGAGCTGGCTCGTCCTCGGGCTCGCGCGCTCGGGGCAGGCGGCGGCCCTCGCGCTTCGGCGACGCGGAGAGGAGGTGATCGGAATCGACGCGTCGCCGAGCCTCGACGTGGGCAGGCTTGCCGAGGCGGGCGTCGAAGTCCACCTCGGGACCGAGGAGGAGCGTTTGCTCGACGGCGTCGAGACACTGGTCAAGAGCCCCGGGGTGCCGGGTGAGGCACCCCTGGTTCAGGCTGCGCGGACGCGCGGGATTCCCGTCTGGAGCGAGGTCGAGCTCGGGTCGCGGTTGCTCGCGACGACGATCGTCGCGGTGACCGGGACGAACGGGAAGACGACGACGAGCGAGCTGCTCGGCGCGATGCTGAGGGCTCCCGTCGCCGGGAACGTCGGGCGGGCGCTGACCGAGCTGGACGGCAGCGTCCGACCGGGAGAAGTCGTCGTCTGCGAGGTCTCGAGCTTCCAGCTGGAGGACATCCACGAGTTCAAGCCGCACGTCGCAGTGCTGCTGAACCTCGAGCCGGACCACCTCGACCGCCACGGCAGCTTCGAGGCCTATGCCGACGCGAAGCTGCGGATCTTCGAAAACCAGGACGCGGACGACGTCGCCGTCGTCCCTCGGCGCTTCGAGCAGATCCCGGGTCGCGCGCAGCGGCTCGAGTTCGCACCGACGGACGAGCTGCCAGCCGAGCCGCTGATCCCGGGCGCGCACAACCGCGAGAACGCCGCGGCCGCCGCTCGAGCGGCACGAGCGCTCGGGGTCGACGACGCGAGGATCTCCGAAGCGCTCGAGACCTTCCCAGGCGTGGCGCACCGGCTCGAGCCGGTCGCGGACGCGAACGGCGTCCTCTACGTGAACGACTCGAAGGCGACGAACACCGCGGCCGCGCGCCGCGCCGTCGCCGCCTACGACCAGCCGCTGCACGTGATCCTCGGCGGCCGCGGGAAGGGCGAGAGTTACACCGAGCTCGCGCTCGATCTCGCGGGCCGCGCTCGGCGTGCCTACCTGATCGGCGAGGCGGCGCGCGCACTGGACGTCGCCCTCGAGCTCGCCGGAGTCGACCACGAGCGGAGCGGCGACCTCGAGACCGCGGTGCGCTCCGCCTCGAAGAACGCGCGGCCCGGTGAGATCGTCCTGCTCGCTCCCGCGTGCGCGAGCTACGACCAGTTCCACGATTTCGAAGAGCGCGGCGAGGCTTTCAAGCGCCTCGTCGCCCAGGTGGCCGGTTGAAGCGCGGCCAGCTCGACTCGCACATCCTCGTCCTCGTCACGCTCGGCCTCACGGCGTTCGGGCTCGTGATGGTCTACAGCGCGACCTCTGCGCCCGCGGCGCTCGGCGGGGGCGACCCGGTCTTCTACCTCAAGCGCGAGTCGATCTACGCGGCGATCGGAGTCGTCCTCCTCCTGGTCGCGTCGCGCGTCGACTACCGGACACTGCGCTACCTCGCACCGTTCCTGATGCTCGCGAGCTTCGGCCTCTGCCTCGCAGTGCTGGTGCTGGGAGAGCAGGTGAACGGAGCGCGCCGCTGGCTCGGCGTCGGCCCGCTCGCGTTCCAGCCCTCGGAGCTCGCGAAGCTCAGCCTCGCGATCTGGGCGTCGGCGTACCTCGCGCGGCACCGGGCTCCGCAGTCGCTGAAGGAGCTCGTGCGGCCGATCGGGCTCACGAGCGGGCTCTTCGCGGGCCTGATCCTGGTCGAGCCAGACCTCGGGACCGTGATCGCGATCGGGATCGTCCTCGGGGCAATCCTTGTCGTGTCCGGAGTGCCGCTGCGAGTCCTCGCCGCCGGCGGCTCGATCGCGGTCGCGCTCGGGCTCGCCGCCATCTGGTTCGAGCCGTATCGCCGCGCGCGCCTGTTCAGCTTCGTCCATCCGTGGCACGACGCGCAGGGCGCGGGGTTCCAGACGCTGCAGGCGATCATCGGCTTCGGCTCGGGAGGGATCTTCGGGACCGGGATCGGGCAGGGCGTCGCGAAAGTGAACTACCTACCCGAGGCGCACACGGACATGATCTTCGCGACGATCGGCGAGGAGCTCGGGCTCGTCGGCGCCGCGCTCGTGATCGCCGCGTACTGCGCCTTCGCCTACGCCGGGCTGCGCGTGGCGCTGCGTTGCCGCGATCCGTTCGGGAAGCGCCTTGCTGCGGGCTTGACGACGCTCGTGTGCGGACAGGCGCTGGTCAATCTCGCGGCGGTTCTGGGACTGGCTCCGCTGACCGGAATCACACTGCCGTTCGTCTCGTACGGCGGGTCGAGCCTCGTTGTCTCGCTCGCCTCGGTGGGCGTCCTCCTTAACATCGCGGGACATGGCCGAGCAGCGAGCGCTCAAATGTCTGATCGCAGCGGGCGGGACCGCCGGCCACGTGCTGCCGTCGCTGGCCGTCGCGGAGGCGCTCGTCGCGCGCGGAGTGACGGTGACGTTCGCCGGGTCGCCGGATCGCGCCGAGGCGCGGCTCGTTCCTGACGCGGGCTTCGACCTCGATACGTTCCAGGTCTCCGGGCTGCCGCGCAGACCCGGGCCCGCTCAGGTGCGGGCGGTCGGGAAGGCGATGCGCGCGCCGAAAGCGTGCAAGCGGATTCTGCGCGCGCGGCAGCCGGACGTCGTGCTCGGCGGCGGAGGCTACGTGGCCGGGCCGATGGTCTATGCCGCGTCGCGGCTCGCCATCCCAGCGGCGCTGATGGAGGCCGACGCGCACCTCGGGCTCGCGAACCGGCTGGCCGCTCCCTTCGCCGAGCGCGTCTTTCTAGCGTTTCCGATCGAGGGCCGCGAGCGGCCGAAGTACCGCGTCACCGGCCGGCCGATCCCGGCGCGGAACCGGGCGACCTCACGTGCGGAAGGTCGGCGGGTCTTCGACCTGCCCCCGCGCGCGCGCGTGCTACTCGTGTTCGGCGGCAGCCAGGGCGCGGCGAGCCTGAACGACGAGGTCGTCGAAGCGTTCGGAGAGGCCGGGCCGGCCGTGTTGCATCTCTGCGGCGAGCGCGACTTCGAGCGGCTCCGGGGTCGCGTCCGGCGCGACGACTACCGGCTGGTTCCGTTCACTGACGAATTCGGCGCTGCAGTCGGCGCGGCGGACCTCGTCGTCGCGCGGGCGGGCGGTTCCGTCTGGGAGCTCGCGGCAGCCGGCAAGCCCGCGATCCTCATCCCCTACCCGTTCGCGACCGCCGACCACCAGGCCAAGAACGCGCGCTTCTTCGAGCGTGCCGGCGGGGCGATCACCGTCCCGGAGACGGAGCTCGGCCGCGTGGCCGATCTCGCACGGTCGCTGATCGGTGACCCGGAACGACTGAAGGAGATGGGCGACGCGATGAAGCGGGTCGCGAAGCCAAATGCGGCCGAGGAGATCGCGGAGGGCCTGATCCAGCTTGCGACTTGAGGGTCGTCGGATCTGGTTCGTCGGGATCGGCGGCGCGGGCCTGTCCGGGTACGCGGTGCTCGCGAAGGCCTGGGGCGCCGAGGTCGCCGGCTGGGACCGGCACGAAACGCCGTACCTCGACCACGTCCGCGCGGTCGGGATTCCCGTGACGGTGACGGACGAAGTCGAGCCTCCTCCCGACGGCTACGAAACAGTCGTGTCCACCGCCTACATGTCCCCGGACCTGGTCCCAGGACATGGCTTCAAAAGCCGGGCCGAGTTCCTCGCGGAGCTCGTCTCGCTGCAAGACGCGATCGTCGTCTCGGGCGCGCACGGGAAGACGACGACGACCGCGATGATCGCCTTCGTGCTCGACCGGCTCGGGCGCGACCCGTCGTTCCTGATCGGCGGCGAGATCCCGCAGCTCGGCGGCAATGCCCGCGCCGGCGAAGGCTGGCTCGTCGTCGAGGGCGACGAGTCCGACCGGACGATCGAGCTGCTGCGGCCGCAGATCGCAGTCGTGACGAACGTCGATCTCGACCATCACTCCGAGTTCGCGTCTCGCGCCGAGGTGGAGGAGTTGTTCGAGCGGTGGCTGGCCGATGTGCCGCACGTGGTTCGTGCCGACGAGCTGGAGCCGGTCGACCTCGAGCTGGCCGTGCCCGGAGAGCACAACCGGCTGAACGCCGCGGCTGCGCTCGCCGGGCTCGAGCTGGCGGGCGTCGACCGCGAGGAGGCCGCGAAGCATCTAGCCGAGTTCACCGGCGCGGGCCGGCGCCTGGAGCTCCGCGGCGAGGCCCGCGGCGTGCGTGTGCTCGACGACTACGCGCATCACCCCGCCGAGATCCGCGCGACGATCGAGGCGGTGCGCGACGGCCATCGCGTGCTCGTCCTCTTCCAGCCGCACCTCTACTCGCGCACGCGTCACCTTGCGCATGAGCTCGGCGCCGCGCTCGCGACGGCGGACGTTGCCGCGGTGACCGAGATCTACCTCGCCCGCGAAGAGCCGATCGAAGGCGTGAGCGGCAAGCTCGTCGTTGACGCCACAACCGAAGCGCGTCCAGGCATGACGGTTGGCTGGACTCCGGCCGTCGAGGACGGCGCCCGCTTCCTCGCCCGCCGCGCCCGCTCCGGGGACGTGGTGCTGACGATGGGCGCCGGCGATGTCGATCGGGCCGTTCCGCTTCTGCTCGAGGAGCTCGCGTGAGCTGCCTCGCGTGCGACGTGCTCGCCGGTCGCATCGAGCCGCCCGGCGGAACGATTTACGAAGACGAGAGGTGGGTTGTCGACCACTCGATCAGCCCAGTCGCGCTCAGGGGCTGGTTGATCGTCAAGCCACGTCGGCACGTCGAGAACTTCGCCCAGCTAACGGACGCCGAGGCTGCGGGCTTTGGGCCCATCTCGCGGTCGGCGGCGGCCGCGGTGCAGAACGCTCTCGGCGCGGAGCGCGTGTACGTCTGCTCGTTCGGAGAGGAGTGGCGCCACGTCCACACCCACGTCGTCCCACGGTACCCCGGGATGGAGCCGATGAGCTGGGAGCTGCTTGGCGAGATGTGGTCCGGCTCGAGCAAGTGGGCGTGCACCGATGAGGAGGCGGCCGCGGCGGCCGACGCGATCCGCGGCGCATGGGCCTGATCGAGCAGAACGTCCCGCTTGGCCGCCTCACGACCGTCGGGATCGGCGGGCCGGCGCGCCACTTCGCCCGGCCCCAGAGCGTGGCCGAGCTGGAAGAGGCGCTCCGCTGGGCTGCGGCGGAGGGGCTCGACCTCTTCACGATCGGGCTCGGCTCGAACGTGCTCGTCGCCGACGAGGGGGTCGATTCGCTCGTGCTCCGTCTCGAGGGCGAGCTGGCGGCCGCCGAGACGCACGACGGCCTCCTCGTCGCGGGCGGTGGCGCTGCGAACGCTGTCTGCCTGCATCGCACGCGAGCGGCCGGGCTCGGCGGGTTCGAGTTCGCCTGCGCGATTCCCGGAACAGTCGGCGGCGGCGTGCGGATGAACGCGGGTGCGTACGGCAGCGACTGGCGTGGGATTCTCGAGCGAGCCTTCGTCGTCTCCGCCGAAGGCTCGGCCTGGCGCACTCCCGACGAGCTGGGGCTCGAGTATCGCCGCTCGGCTCTCCAACCCACCGAGGTCGTCGCGCAGGCGGAGTTCCGGCTCGGTCCGAAGCCGCCCGACGAGATCAAGGCAACGGTCGCCGACCTCCAGGCACAGCGCAAGGCAGCCCAGCCGACGAACAAGCGCACCTTCGGCAGCGTCTTCAAGAACCCGGAGCACGAGCTGTCCGCGGGACGCATGCTCGAGGCGGTTGGCCTCAAGGGGCACCGGATCGGCGGCGCGCAGATCTCTCCTCGCCACGGCAACTTCATCGAAAACGCGGGCGGCGCCGAGGCGACGGACGCGCTGGCCTTGATGGCCGAAGCGCGAAGGCGCGCGCTCGAGGAGTTCGGCGTCGAGCTCGTCCACGAGGTGCGCCTCGTCGGCGGGCTCGAGCTCCCAGCGGCCGGCGAGAGCCTGTAGGGCTTCCGGCCCGCGCGCCGAACTCGGCTTGGTGCCTGCGACTCGCAAGCCCGTTTCGCGTACCGCCGTGCTCTCGCTGCCGACCCGGGCGGCGCCGTTCTCCCTCCCGCTGCCCTCGGGCCGCACGCTGCTCGTCGCGTTCGCGGCCGTGGCGGCGATCGTCGGCGCGTACTTCGCGGCCAGGGAGACGTCGATGTTTGCCGTCCAGCGCATCGAGATCACCGGCGCGCGGCCCTCGGTCGTCCAGCGTGTCGACGCTGCCCTCGCGCCGCTCGACGGAACCAGCCTGCTCGCACTGAATGCCGCCGACCTCGACGAGCGCCTGTCGCCGCTCCGCGACGTCAGCCTCGTCTCCTATGACCGAGCGTTCCCACACACCGCGAAGGTCGTCGTTTCCGCTGAACGCCCCGTCGCCGTGCTCAGGCGCGGCTCTCTGGCGTGGGTCGTGACCGAGCGCGGTCGTGTGCTCGAGTCGGTCGGCGATCCGCGAGAGTCGGGCCTGCCGCGCATCTGGGATGCGGATGCACCCGTTCCGAGCGCGGGCGAGGTCCTGACCGCTGACGAGGCGCTTCGTCCTGCGCGCCTGCTCGGCGGTGTGCTGTCGGCCGACTCCGATCTCTTCCGTCGCGTCCGCGAAGCGCAGTACGTGGACGGCGACCTCTCGCTCGTCCTCGGGAGCGGAACAGAGATCCGGCTCGGAGACGCCGACGACCTCGCCCTGCAGCTCGCCGTCGCGGAGCGTGTGCTCGGAGCGGCGGGTCCCGGCACGCAGTACGTCGACGTCAGCGTCCCGGAACGGGCGGTGGTTCGCTAACCTCAAGTCTCAGGTTGAGGGTTAGAGTGATGAGTGAGAGTTGTCGTTGACATGCGGGTTCGACGGACGTACTCTGGGGCGGCCTTGCGTCCGGCGCCAGCCGTACGCTCCACTACAGGTTGAGGTCTGAGAATCCATGAGCATGCGCGATCCGTCCCAGAAGTTTCTCGCAGTCCTGAAGGTCGTCGGCGTCGGCGGCGGTGGCTCGAACGCCGTCAACCGCATGGTCGACGCGGGCCTGACCGGCTGCGAGTTCATCGCCGTGAACACCGACGCCCAGGCGCTCCTGATGACCGACGCGGACGTGAAGCTCCAGGTCGGCACGGAGTCGACGCGCGGCCTCGGCGCCGGCGCCAACCCGGAGGTCGGTCGGGCCGCAGCGCATGAGAGCCGCGACGAGCTGAAGGAGTCGCTCAAGGGCGCGGACATGGTTTTCGTGACCGCGGGCGAGGGCGGCGGCACCGGGACGGGCGGCGCCCCGACGGTTGCCGAGCTCGCGAGGGAGATCGGCGCGATCACCGTCGGCGTCGTCACGCGGCCCTTCTCGTTCGAGGGACGCAAGCGCGCCGAGCAGGCCGAGCTCGGAATCCGCGATCTCCGTGAGAACGTCGACACGCTGATCGTCATCGAGAACGACCGGCTGCTGCAGGTCGTGGACAAGGACACGTCGATCGTCGACGCGTTCCGCATGGCCGACGACGTGCTGCGCCAGGGCGTCCAGGGCATCACCGACCTGATCACGATCCCCGGGCTCGTCAACCTCGACTTCGCCGACGTGCGCACGATCATGCGCGACGCCGGATCGGCGTTGATGGGCATCGGCGTCGCCTCGGGCGAGGGCCGTGCCGGAGAGGCGGCGCGAATGGCGGTCTCGTCTCCACTGCTCGAGGCCTCGATCGAGGGTGCGACCGGGATCCTGCTCAACGTCACCGGCGGGACGGAGATGGGCCTGTTCGAGGTGAACGAGGCGGCGGAGGTCGTCACCGGCGCGGCAGACCAGAACGCGAACGTCATCTTCGGCGCCGTGATCGACCAGGGCCTCAAGGACGAGGTGCGTGTGACCGTGATCGCGACGGGCTTCGGCCCGGAGCGGTACCGGCGTCGCCGGCGCGAGGAGCGTCCGGCGGAAGAGGGAGCCGAGCGAGGCACGCCGACGAGGGAGGAAGGCGCCTTCGAGGTGCCCGATGACGTGCTCGAGGTTCCGTCCTTCCTGCGCGACGCCTGACCTCGGCGGACAGCCCGTTTAGAAAGTTTCCGGCCGAGGTACATCCATCCGTGCCCTCCCGGTGAGCCTCCAAGGGCTCGCCGTGGCACGGTCAGCCGCTCCGCCGAGCGGCTGACCCATTTTGCGGCGAGAACGGTCGCCCCGGCGAAGCGGCGACGACTTCTTGTCGGCGCCGCCCAGTCGGCGCCTCGGTCATTAGCATCCGATCGCGCATGCAGACCCTCCTCCGCACGCCGCTCTACGAGCGCCACATCGCGCTCGGCGCGCGCATGGTTCCGTTCGCCGGCTGGGAGATGCCCGTGCAGTACGAGGGCGTCATTCCCGAGCACCGGGCAGTGCGCGAGGACTGCGGGGTGTTCGACGTCTCGCACATGGGCCGGTTCGAGTTCGAGGGCCCGAAGGTGCCGGCTGCGCTCCAGGCGCTCCTCTCGAACGACGTCGAGAAGGTCGCGGAGGGCGGAGCTCAGTACACGCTGCTCACGAACGACCGCGGCGGGATCATCGACGACCTGATCGTCTATCGGGTTGAGTCGGGTCGCTTCGTCCTCGTCGTCAACGC
>WNGI01000500.1_pt1 | contig 29109 bp, 26 predicted proteins | sample 5400621 | NCBI WGS metagenome assembly WNGI01 (sample SAMN13153374, study PRJNA577476) | soil metagenome | isolation source: 20 cm soil or saprolite under Garry oak tree replicate 1 | place: USA:California | collected 2016-06-15
ATCGCCCAAAACAAACTCGCGCAGCAGACTGCGGCTGCGAGCGGCCCGCATTAAAATGGCGGCGCGTTTACTGCCGCGGCAGAGGCAGGATGTGCATTTCATCCGTCATGGAATCCCATCATTCCATTTGACGGCGGGTTTTCCGGTGCTAGCCTCAAAGCCCTGTCGCGGGGGACGGTTCAACCACAACCACCGGAGACGGAACCATGAACGTCGCGTCATCAGCCGTCTTGCCGACCGAGCCCGTCAGCTCGGAAGGTGTCGTCGCCGCCGGCGCCTATATCGATGGCCGGCGCGTCGCCAATATCGCCGTTGACGAAGCCTCGAGCTGGCGCAGCCGGCCAGGTCATGTGGTGTGGATCGGACTGCACGAACCGGACAGGTCTCTCCTGAAAAGCGTGCAACGGCAGTTCCAGCTGCACGATCTCGCCATCGAGGACGCGGCGCACGCGCACCAGCGGCCAAAGATCGAACAATATGGCGACGGGCTGTTCATCGTCGCGCGCACTGCTCAACTTGACGGCGACAGCATTGCGTTCGGCGAAACCCATCTGTTCGTCGGCGAGGGATATCTGGTTTCGGTGCGTCATGGCGCCTCGACGTCCTATACGCCGGTGCGCGAGCGCTGCGAAAGCTGCCCGCGCGCGCTGGCCCGCGGCGAGGACTATATCCTCTACGCCATCCTCGATTTCATCGTCGACAATTACTCGCCGGTGCTCGAAACCATCCAGGAGGAAGTAGAGGCGATGGAAGCGCAGGTGCTGGCGAGCGCCATGACGCGGGCGCAGATCGAGCGGCTCTATCTGTTGCGTCGCGACCTGTTGCGGCTGCGACACGCGGTCGGACCGCTGGTCGAGGTCTGCCGCAGGCTCGAGCGCGACAATCTGCCGATGGTTCGGCCCACCATGCGGCCGCTGTTTCGCGACGTCACCGATCACGTCAGGACGGTTCAGGAACAGATCGATTCGCTGCGGGAGGTGCTGGCATTTGCCTTTGAAGCGAGCCTGCTGGTCGGTCAGGCCCAGGAGACCGCGGTCTCCAAGAAACTCGCCTCTTGGCTTGCCATCATTGCGGTCCCGACCGCAGTCGCCGGTATCTATGGCATGAACTTCAAGTACATCCCCGAACTGCAATGGGAATACAGCTATTTCGTTGTCATGGGCGCGATGCTGATTGCGTGCGCAGGCCTGTACTGGCGATTCCGGCGCGTGGGATGGTTGTGAGAAAGAGCGTGGTTTTGAGTTGAAACGGCGCGGATGTTTGGCTCACCTCGCCCGCTTGCGGGGCGAGTGAGAAGCGCTCCTCCACTTCTAAATTCATCACTCGCGCTCAAGCGGCTTTCTTTCATTCACTCCGCCGCGGCGCGGATTTCGACGGGTTCGGCCCGCACCGCGCAGAACTTGAATTCGGGAATTTTCCCGAACGGATCAAGCGCCGGATTGGTCAGCAGGTTGGCCGCGGCCTCGGCGTAGCAGAACGGCATGAACACCATGCTCTCGGGAACGTCGCGATCGGAGCGCACTTTCACCTCGACCGCGCCGCGCCGGGTTTCCAGCCGGATCAAATCGCCCGGCGAGACCTTCATGCGCCGCATGTCCTTGGGCGACATGAAGGCGACGGCTTCCGGCTCGATCTGGTCGAGCACTTGCGAGCGCCGGGTCATCGAGCCGGTGTGCCAATGCTCGAGCACCCGGCCGGTGGAGAGCACCATCGGATACTCGTCGTCGGGCAGTTCGTCCGGCGGCACAACGCGTGCCGGCACGATCTTGCCGCGGCCGCTCTCGGTCGGGAAACCTGACGTGAAGATGATTTCATTGCCGGGTTTCTGCGGGTCGTCGACCGGATAGGTGACCGCGCCCTCGCGCACCAACCGCTCCCAGGTGATGTTTTGCAAGGACGGCATCACCTGCGTCATCTCGGTGAACACATCCGCCGGACCATTGTAGTTCCAGGGCAGCCCCATGCGCTTTGCAATTTCCTGGATGATCCAGAGATCCTGACGCGCGTCGCCCGGCGGCCTGATTACCTCGCGCGCCAATTGCACCCGGCGGTCGGTATTGGTGAAGGTGCCGGATTTTTCCGCAAACGCCGAGGCCGGAAGGATCACGTCGGCATGGAACGCGGTCTCAGTGACGAACAGATCCTGCACCACCAGATGCTCAAGCTTTGCAAGCGCCTCGCGCGCGTGCTGCAGATCCGGGTCCGACATCGCGGGATTCTCGCCCTCGATATACATGCCGGTGATCTCGCCGGTGTGGATCGCGTTCATGATCTCGACCACGGTGAGGCCGCGGACCGGATCGAGATCCTGGTGCCAGAGTTTTTCAAACGGCTCGCGCAGATCGGTGCGTCCGACCGGTTGATAATCCGGCAGGAACATCGGGATCAGCCCTGCGTCGGAGGCGCCCTGCACGTTGTTCTGTCCGCGCAGCGGATGCAGGCCGGTGCCGGGGCGCCCGACCTGCCCGGTGATCAGCGCCAGCGCGATCAGGCAGCGCGCATTGTCGGTGCCGTGGACATGCTGGCTGATGCCCATGCCCCAGAAGATGATGGAAGCGCGCGAACGCGCATACAGCCGCGCCACCTCGCGCAAGGTCTCCGCCGGAATGCCGCAGATCGGCTCCATCTTCTCCGGCGTGAATTCCTTGATGCGGGCCTTGAGGTCATCATACCCCTCGGTATAGCCCGCGATATATTGCTCGTCGGTCAGGCCCTCGGTGTAGCCGGCGATATATTGATCGTCGGTGAGGCCTTCGGTGATGATGGTATTGATCATCGCATTCAGCATCGCGACGTCGCTGCCGGCCTTGAACGCCAGATGCTTGTAGGCGTGGCGCGACAGCGCCTGCCCGCGCGGATCCATCACGATCAGCTTGGCGCCGCTTTTTGCCGCGTTCTTGAGGAAGGTCGCGGCCACCGGGTGGTTGATCGCCGGATTGGCGCCGATCACGATGATGACCTCGGCGTCCAGCGCCGCTGCAAACGGCGCCGACACCGCGCCCGAGTTGAGGCCTTCCATCAACGCCGCGACCGAGGAGGCGTGGCACAGCCGCGTGCAGTGGTCGACGTTGTTGGAGCCAAAGCCGGTGCGCACCAGCTTCTGGAACAGATAGGCTTCCTCGTTCGATCCCTTGGCGGAGCCGAAACCGGCCAGCGCCTTGACGCCCTTCTGGTCGCGAATTTTGACGAGGCCTTTTGCGGCGATGTCGAGCGCCTCTTCCCAGGAGGCTTCGCGGAAATGCGTAAACGGATTGGCGGGATCGACCTGGTCGTTGGCATCCTTTTTCGCATTGGGCAGCCGCACCAGCGGCTTTGTAATGCGGTGCGGGTGATGGATGTAATCGAAGCCGAAGCGGCCCTTGACGCAAAGCCGGTTGTGGTTGGCCGGGCCGTCGCGGCCCTCGGCGTAGATCACCTTGTCGTTCTTGACCTGATAGGTGACCTGACAACCGACACCGCAGAACGGACAGAGCGAATCGACCTTCTTGTCCGGATAGGTAACGCGGGTCTGGTTGTCGTCGAGCATAACCGCGGGCATCAGCGCGCCGGTTGGACAGGCCTGCACGCATTCGCCGCAGGCGACGCAGGTCGATTCCCCCATCGGATCGTCGAAATCGAACACGATCTTGGAACCGTAATTGCGATAGGCCATGCCGATCACGTCATTGACCTGGACCTCGCGGCAGGCGCGCACGCACAGCCCGCACTGGATGCAGGCATCGAGATTGACCCGCATCGCCGGATGGCTGGCATCGCCATGCCAGCGCTCGGCCGCCGGAAAACGGCTTTCCGTCACCTCGACCTTTTCCGCCCAGTGCCAGAATTTCGAATCGGGATCGTGCGAGGTCTCGCGCGCCGGCTGGTCGGCGACCAAAAGCTCCATCACCATCTTCTGCGCCGCGACCGCGCGCGCGCTGGCCGATTTCACCTTCATGCCGACGCTTGGGGTGCGCATGCAGGACGCCGCCAGCACGCGCTCGCCCTCGATCTCGACCATGCAGGCGCGACAATTCCCGTCGGGCCGGTAGTCGGGTTCGGGCGAATAGCACAGATGCGGAATCTCGCGGCCCTGGCGCTTTGCGACCTGCCAGATGGTTTCGCCGTTAACGGCTTCGACCTGTTGGCCATCGAGTTCGAACTGGATCTTTGTCATTCCGCGGCCTCTCCAGCGCGTGTTCCGCAAAAGTGGACACCGGTTTTGCGGTTAGAACACGCGCCAAATTCTAGATGTGAGCATTTTCTTGCGGCAATCCGCTGCACACTTTGCCGGAAAATGCTCATGGCACGAATTCTTCGGGGAAATATCTAATCACCGAGGTCAGCGGATTCGAGGCCGCCTGGCCGAGGCCGCAGATCGACGCATCGCGCATGACCTGGCTGAGTTCGTCGAGCAGCTCCCGGTTCCAGACCGGCTTTTCCATCAACAGCGCCGCCTTCTGGGTGCCGACCCGGCAGGGCGTGCACTGGCCGCAGCTTTCGTCCTCGAAGAAGCGCATCAGATTGAGCGCCGCGGCTCTCACGCTGTCGTGGTCGGACAGGATGATGATCGCGGCCGAGCCGATGAAGCAGCCGTATTTTTCCAGCGTGCCGAAATCGAGCGGGATGTCATCCATCGATGCCGGCAGGATGCCGCCGGAGGCGCCGCCCGGCAGGTAGGCGTGGAATTTGTGTCCGTCGGCCATGCCGCCGCAGAACTCGTCGATCAATTCGCGCACGGTGATACCGGCCGGCGCCAGCTTCATCCCGGGATTTTTCACACGTCCCGAGACCGAATAGCTGCGCAGCCCATGGCGATCATGGCGGCCGTGGCCGTTCCACCATTCCGCGCCCTTTTCGACGATGTCGCGCACCCACCACAGCGTCTCGACGTTGTTGATCAGCGTCGGCAATCCGAACAGCCCGACCTGGAACGGATATGGCGGCTTGTGCCGCGGCAATCCGCGCTTGCCTTCGATGCTTTCCAAGAGCGAGGACTCCTCGCCGCAGATATAGGCGCCGGCGCCGCGGCGCATGTGCAGCACAGGGCCGCCGGGCGGCAGTTTTGCGATTTCGCGCTCGAGAATTTCCCGCGAGGCCGGATATTCGTCGCGGATGTAGATGTAGATTTCGGCCGCTTCCACGACATGGGCGCCGATCAGCGTGCCCTCGAGAAAGCGATGCGGGTCGGTTTCGAGATAATAGCGATCCTTGAACGTTCCGGGCTCGCCCTCATCGCCGTTGACCGCCATCAGCCGCGGCCCGGGTTCGCCCGCCACCGCGCGCCACTTTCGTCCCGCCGGAAAACCGGCGCCGCCGAGACCGCGCAAGGACGCGTCGTCGAGCGTCTTCAGAAGATCTTCCTTCGATAATTCGCCCGTGCGCAACCGTTTCAACAGAGCGTAGCCGCCTTCGGCGACATAGGCGTCGTAGTCGATATAATCGGGCACATGAGCGTGGGTATCGCCGCGCTTCGCGGCTGCAAGCACAGTCGCGACGCTGGCGCGGTCGACAAAGTGATGGCCGACCTCGGCCGCGGGCGCGGTGTCGCAGCGGCCGACGCAGGGCGCGCGCACCACGCGAATGCCGGGGCCGGCGGTGGTCTGTAATTCATGCAGCAATTTTTCTCCGCCCAGCATCGCGCAGGTCAGCGAATCGCAGACGCGGATGGTCAGGGGCTGGATGTTGGCTTCGCCTTCCTTCACGACGTCGAAATGCGCGTAGAAGGTCGCGGTCTCGAACACCTCCGCAAAGGAAAGCTTCATCTCGTCGGCGAGCGCTGCGAGGTGGCGTGCGGAAATCTGCTTCCAGCTGTCCTGGATGAGGTGCAGATGCTCGATCAAGAGGTCGCGCCGCCGCGGCCGGTCGCCGAGCAAAAGAGCAATCTCTTCAGCGGCTTGCGGGTCGACCTGGCGGCCCTTGGGGGTCGATTTGGCCCGTTTTCGGCCCTCGCCCGGATGTTCGAACGAGCGGACTATTTGTGCGTCATGGCTCATTGAAACATCTCATTTCTAATGCCCGGCAGGGGCGATCCTAATCCGTGGCATACCACATGCCAAGGAAAAAGTAGACCATTGGCATGGGTTCCAAGGCATCCGGCCTGGGTTCGTTCCTCCTTCAGGACCGCGAATCCCCGAAGAAAGCGCGAGGCGCGTCGGGCGGGCATCACGCCCCCGCCGCAGCCTTTTCGATCAGAAAGACGAACCGACGCTCGGCGCGTTCGGTGATCTCGACCTTATCGCCGGTTTCCTGGATCAGGTTCGGGATGTCGATCACCGATAGCGGATCGGTGCAGTGCACTTCCAGGAAGGCGCCCGGCGTGAGCGCCTTCAGCGCCTTGCGCGTCTTCAATGCGGGTAACGGACATTTGAGACCGGTAAGATCGAGTTTTGTTGGGGCCATGCGCCCATACATGGCGGACGCGACTCATATCGTCAACGGACATCGCGCGGCCACCGCGCTTCAGATCAGGCTCGCATAAGACAAGAATCCAACCGTCTGGCCGGGTTGAACCTGCGTGATGTCTTCGCCGAGTTCGACCAGCCCGTCGGTGTCCACCAGCGATGACAAAAGCCCAGCGCCCTCACGGGGAAATTTTGCCGCTTCGAGCACGCCGTCGGGCGCTTTCCGCAAGACGACCCGGACATATTCGCGGCGCGCAATCTTCTTCTTGTAGGCGAAGGCGGCCCGGACCGACATCGGAACGAGCGGCTGCTGCATGGCGCCGGCCAGCGCCAGAACGGTCGGCCGGACCACATGGACAAAGGTGACAAAACTCGCCACCGGATTCCCCGGCAAGCCGATGAATGGCGTGCCGCCGATAATTCCCATGGCGACCGGACGTCCGGGCTTGATCGCCATCCGCCACAGCACCAGCGTGCCGACGTCTTCGACACCGGCCTTGACGTGGTCCTCCTCGCCGGTCGAAACGCCGCCGGTGGTCAGGATCAGGTCGTGGGCAGCGGCGACCTGCTTCAGCCCGCGAGCCAGCGAAGCGCGATCGTCGCGCAAGATGCCGAGATCGCTGACCTCGCAGCCCAGCCGGGAAAACATCGCCATCAGCATGAAGCGGTTGGAATCGAACAATTGCGCGGCTGCGCGCGGCGCTCCGGGCGATACCAGCTCGTTGCCGGTGGAGAACACCGCGACGCGGATGCGCCTGCGCACCGCGACTTGGGTCAGGCCGAACGCGGCCGTCAGCGCAACATCCTGCGGCCGCAGGCGCTGGCCGGCTTTCAGCGCGGCATGACCGGCGGGAATATCCTCGCCTGCAGGGCGCACATTGGCGCCCGGTTTCAGGCCCGCCGGAAGAATGACCCAGTTGTTCTCATCGAGGCGCACGTCCTCCTGCATGAACACGGTGTCGGCGCCCTCCGGCATCGGCGCGCCGGTGAAGATCCGCACTGCATGGCCCGACCTGGCCGGCTCCCGCGCCGGCGCGCCGGCCTGAACGCGTCCCCTCACCGGAAAAGCTTGCTCGCCCTGCGGCGGCAGGTCACCGCTGCGCACGGCATAGCCATCGACGGCGGAATTGGTGAACGGCGGCAGCGGCAGCGGAGCAGAAATATCGCTTGCGAGAATGCGCCCATCTGCTTCAACGAGCGAAACGGTCTCAACCTCGCGGACTGGCGTCACCCGCGCGGCGATGATTGCGACGGCTTCATCGACCGACATCATCGGTCCGCCAAAGGCAAAGCAATCGTCGGACAATTGCGCCATCTTGACTTCTCAGCTTTCGGTCACGCTTCGCGCCAGGACGTCTTCGATCGATAGCGCGGCCTTCTGCATCATAGCGGCGATGGCTGGGATGTCATCGAGATGGGCGACGGGAAGCGTGGTTTTAAGCTCGGCGTCGGTCGCGATGCCGACGATGCCGGGATCGTCAGGAAATAGCACCGGCTTGCCATTAGCGGCGCGATGCACCTCGATCTTGCGATGCGGCTCGGACTTGAAACCTTCGACGATCACGAGATCGACCGGCGACATCTTCTTGAGCAGTTCCGGCAGCCGCGACTCGGGCGTGCCGCGCAACTCATGCATCAAGGCCCATCGCCTGCCGGAGGACACCAGAACTTCGGCGGCGCCGGACTGCCGGTGCACCCAGGAATCCTTGCCCGGTACGTCGACATCAAAACTGTGGTGGGCGTGCTTGATCACGGAAACACGCAGGCCTTGGCCAAGCAGATGCGGGATGACACGCGCCAGCAGCGTCGTCTTGCCGGCGCCGCTCCAGCCCGCGAGGCCTATCACTTTCATCTCATTCTCCGAGCCGCCGGGGGAACCGGGGCTATGTTTTGTCCTGCGGTGCTTTATATCGGCTAACAGGCAATGTCATGCTAGCCTCCCGGAAGATGATGAAGATCGATAAAGCGCCCGTTCCTCTGATCCTCCCCAACCCGCAGGATCCGCGGCTGACCGAACGCGTCGCCGGGACCGACCAGACCGGGGCGGCAGTCGAGATCAATGTCCCGGTGGAGCGGCCGCTGACGCTGTACCTGAACGCGCAGGAGATCGTCACCATGATGACGATCGGCGATTATCCGGAATATCTTGCGCTCGGCTATCTGCTCAACCAGAACATGCTGAAATACGACGACGTCGTCACCGAGGTCGAATATGACGACGATCTGCAGGTGGTGGTGGTGCGCACCGAGCACCACACCAATTTCGAGCAGAAATTGAAGAAGCGCACGCAGACCTCGGGCTGCGCCCAGGGCACGGCGTTCGGCGACCTGCTGGAAGCCGTGGAGAGCGTCGCGTTGCCGAGAGCGGAGCTGCGCACCTCCTGGCTCTACCAGATGACGCACGCGATCAACACCATGCCCTCGCTCTACCTCGAGGCCGGCGCGATCCACGGCTGCGTGCTGTGCAAGGAAGGCCAGCCTGTCTGCTACACCGAAGACGTCGGCCGCCACAACGCCGTCGACAAGATCGCGGGCTGGATGTTCCGCCACGGCGTCGATCCCGCCGACAAGATTCTCTACACCACCGGACGGCTGACTTCCGAAATGGTGATCAAGACGGTGCGGATGGGAATTCCGATCCTGGTTTCGCGCTCGGGCTTTACGGCCTGGGGCGTCGATCTGGCGCGGCAGGTCGGATTGACGCTGGTCGGGCGCACACGGGGAAAACGCTTCATCGCGCTGTCCGGCGAGGAGCGCATCGTCTATGACCAGAACCTCGCCTTTGTCGAGGAGGAATCCGCGCGTCACAAGCGCAAGGGCGCCGAGCGTGACGACTGACGCGCCGGCGACGTCAAGAGACGCGCCGGCGACTCCCGGCGTGCTGCTGGCCGGCGGCCTGGCGCGGCGGATGGGCGGCGGCGACAAGCCGATGCGCTGGATCGGCGGCCGCACCATCCTTGAGCGCGTGATCGCGCGGCTAAAGCCGCAATGCGACGGGCTCATTCTCAACGCCAACGGCGATCCGGCGCGGTTCGCGGCGTTCGGACTTCCGGTGATATCAGATACGGTCGCGGATTTTCCCGGACCGCTCGCGGGCATTTTGGCGGCGCTCGACTGGGTGGCGGCGAATAGGCCGGAGATTTTGTGGGTATTGAGTGCGGCGGCGGACTGTCCGTTCCTGCCGCGCGATCTCCTCGCGCGTCTGCATCGCGCCCGCGCAGAAGAGAACGCGCAGCTTGCGGTCGCGGCTTCCGGCGGGCAGTCGCATCCGGTGATCGGATTGTGGAGCGTCGCCTTGCGCGAGGAACTTCGCCACGCGCTGGTGGTGGAAGACATCCGGAAGATCGACCGCTGGACCGCGCGTTACAGGCTGGCCACCGTGACATGGCCAACAAAACCGCTCGATCCGTTCTTCAATGCCAACACCGTCGATGACATCGCGGAGGCGGAGCGGCTGGCATCGCTGGATGGAGGCTAATTCGTCGCAACCGCGCGACCAACAGGGACATCGATCATGACCATCGAGCTCGATCTAGCCGGCCACATTGCCTTGGTGACGGGTGCCTCCCGCGGCATCGGCGCCGCGATTGCCGTCGCGCTCGCCGAAGCCGGTGCCGCCGTGGCGGTCAACTACCGGGAACGCGCCGACGATGCGGAGACGGTTGTTGGAAAAATCAAGGGCATGGGCGGCCGCGCGATTGCCGTCGCCGCCGACGTATCGCAAGCCGCCAACGTCGCAAAGATGGTTGATCACGCGGCCTCGGCGCTGGGTCCGATTGACATTCTCGTCAACAACGCGGGCATCGCGATCGTCCGTGGCATCGATGACCTGACCGAAAGCGATTTCGACGCGACGATCGCGGTCAATCTCAAATCAGCCTTCCTCTGCACGCAGGCCGTGCTGCCGGCGATGCGCGCAAAGAAGTGGGGCCGCATTGTCAATATCTCTTCCGGCGCCGCGCGCGGCGCCGGCGCGATCGGTGCCCACTACAACGCCTCCAAGGCCGGCATGGAGGGGCTGACGCGCGGCTATGCGGCGCGGCTGGTCAAGGAAGGCATTACGGTCAATGCAGTAGCTCCCTCGCTGATCGAAACCGACATGATGCGTGGCCGATCCGATCTGGCGAGCAGGATCCCGCTTGGCCGGCTCGGGCATCCCGAGGAGGTGGCGCAAGCAGCGCTATTGGTTCTCGGAAACAACTACATGACCGGCCAAACAATTGTCCTGAATGGCGGCATGGCATTCATTTGAATGGGGATGGGCGCGGCAGCGAAGCCAAGCCCCCCTTCGTCATTCCGGGATGCGCCACTTTGGCGCGGACCCGGAATCCATGCTCCCGATGTTGGGTTATGGATTCCGGGTTCGCGCTCCGCGCGCCCCGGAATGACGAAGGTGAATCACGCTGCTCAGCTTAAACCAGCCTGTGGCTCGTTAAATGTGGCGGCGGACCGTCGGTCTAGAGAATCTACACCGCCAGCGGAGCAGTCCAGGCGTCGTAGACATAAACCCAGTCGGTATCTGTTTTTTCCTTGAGCCAGGTATTGGTGCGCGACGTCTGCTGGACACGCGCGGTTCGGTCTTTTCGGCTCGCCTCAAACCGACGGAACGCATTCGCGACACCGTCACGATCGACGCCTTCGAGGCAACGCGAAAGCACGGCGGCGTCTTCGATCGCCATGGCGGCGCCTTGCGCCATGTAGGGCGTCATCGGATGGCAGGCGTCCCCGAGCAGGGTCACGTTTCGGTCCGCCCAGCGAGCAAGGGAATCGCGATCGACGATTGCCCATTTGTGCACGTCCGGGCAAGCGGCCAGGACATTTTCGACCTGACGATCAAAACCCTCGAACGCCGAACGCAATTCCTTGACGTCGCCTTTCGCCGACCAGGACTCGATCCTGAAGTCCGGCTCCGGCTGGCTGGTTACAAAATAGATTTCGCTCCGGTCCGGCTTGACGTAGTAGATAACGATGTGGCGGTCTTCTCCCCACCACTTGGTGCAATCATCTATTGTTTGCCGGTCAAGCAGGGCGGCGGGATAGGTGGTCCGATATGCGATGCGCCCGGTAAAATTCACCGGCGAGGCGCCGAACAATATATCCCTCACCACTGAATGAACGCCGTCCGCTCCGATGACCGCATCCGCAACCGCGATTGCGCCATTGGCAAAAGCCAATCGCACGCCGCCGTTGATCTCCTCCAGTCCGACCAGCCGGTGGCTCAGCTTGACGCCTTCGTGAGGAACTATGCTGGCCAGGGCGGCGTGCAGGTCTCCACGATGGGCAAGCAAATAGGGCGCGCCAAATTTCTTTTCGGCGCTCTCACCGAAAATCATGTCGAATTTGATTTCGCCGGTTCGCCAGTCCCGGTTGTTCCAGGAGCGCGGGTAGAAGGACTGTTCGCGCAATCGCGATTCGAGCCCCAGCCCTCGCAGAACCTTCATGGCGTTGCAGCCGATCTGAATTCCGGCGCCCAGCCTGATGAATTGTGCAGCCTGCTCGTACACCGTGACATCGATACCCACCCGCCTCAGGGCCGCCGCGGCAGCGAGCCCGCCCATGCCGGCGCCGATAATCGCAATTGATAAAGGTCTTGCCATCGATGTCCGCCAGGGTGCACGCCGGCTAAGCCGGCCTGAAGCCGGCCTGCGCCAGCGCGGCCCGACTTTCCTCGGATGTCAGAGCCCGCAAAAACGCCTGCACCGCGGGACGTTGTTTGCGCGCGGTGACCAGCGCGAAATCATAATGCTCTTCGGTGAGCGGAATGAAGCCCAGGCCCGACGCATGCGCGACCGGCGCGATGGTCACACCCCAGTCGGCGCGATGCTGCGCGACAGCGGCTGCGACCGCGTTATGCGAGCGCGGCTGATTCCAGTAGCCCTCCGGGCGCGCGTCTCCGAGCAGCCGGTCGATCAGGATGCGCGTGCCTGCACCCTGGTTGCGGTTGACCATGATGCAGGCGGAGTCGGCGAGCGCGGCGCGCACCGCCCTTTCCACATTCGACCCCTCGAACCTTGCATCGCCGACACGAAATACGATGCCCTGCATCCGCCGCCAGCCCGGCACCAGTTCGAGACCGGCCATCAGAAACGGCACGTTGTAGCTTTCGGTCGCTTCGTCAAACAGATGGATCGGCGCGAAATCGCATTCGGCTCGCCGCGCCGCCGCGAGACCACCGAGGCTGCCGACCGCGATCGAGCGCACGACGAAACCGGCGCGCGCCAGCGGCGCAGCTACAAGATCGAGCCCGGTGCAGTGGCTTCCGATGATGACGAGATCGGGCACCCGCACATGCGGCGTGAACAGCGTCACCTCGGCATCGGAACCGGCCGCCATCTGATCGGCGAGCGCATCGATCTTCAAAAAACCGTCAGTCTGCGCGAACGACGTGATCGCGCCGGAGCTCTTGCCGGAGGGATAGGCGATCAGGCTTCGATCGCCCTCCACCAGCGACACCATGACGAATTCGGTGCGGCCGAGTTCGGAGGCGATCCGCACCGGGACCTTTGCCATGACCCTGGCATCGGAGCGCGGCGGCAGTCCCGCCATCCGCCGCAGCACCGGCACGATCATGTCGTGAAAGGTGAACATCGCGGAGGTCGGGAATCCCGGCAGGATCACCACCGGCTTGCCGTCGCAGACCGCAAGACAAAGCGGTTTGCCGGGTTTCAGTGCGACGCCATGCGCGATGATGCCGGGTTTTCCAAGCCGCGCGATGATGCGATGGGACACGTCTCCGGCGCCCTTCGAGGTGCCGCCGGATAGCACCAGCAAGTCGCAGGTCTCAAGCCCCTTGCGCATGGTGGCTTCGAGTTGTTTTTCGTCGTCGGCAATGGCGCCGAGAAACACTGCCTCGCCGCCGTTCTCGCTCACCGCCGCCGCGACGATCGCGCCGTTGGTGTCGTAAATCTCGGCGGGGCGCAACGGCTGGCCCGGCTGCACCAGCTCGTCGCCGGTGGAGACCACCGCGACGCGCGGCCGGCGCGCTACGGCGACTTGCGCAATCCCGCTTGCAGCCAACATGCCGATCTCGCGCGAGCCGATCACGGTGCCGGCGCGCAACAGCGCCTCGCCGCGCGCAATGTCGGAGCCCGCATACGATATGAATTGTCCCGGCGAGGCGGCTCGGCGGATCTCGATCGCGCGATTGGCAATGGGCTGGGTGTGCTCGACCATGACAATAGCATCGGCGCCGCGCGGCACCGGACCGCCGGTCGCGATCGAGGTGGCGGTGCCGGACAGCACCGGCCGTATCGGCGCGGTGCCGCAGGCGATGACTTCGTCATTCAGCATGACGCGCACCGGTGTCGCCTCAGTGGCGGAGGCGAGATCGGCGGAGCGCACCGCAAAGCCGTCGACATTGGCGCGGTCGAACGGCGGCACATCAATCGGCGCCACGATATCCTGCGCCAAGGCGCAGCCGAGCGCGTCCGAAAGCGGCCGCTGCTCGTTCGGGATCGGACGCGGACACAGCGCGGCTTCGAAACGCTCAAGCGCCTCTTCGCGCGAGAGGATGTTCAGGAACTGGTCCTGATCCACGCCGTCGGGGCTATTCGAAGAGGGCGCACTGCTCATGTCGGAACCCATATCAGTCGCGCAGCATATAAGCATCCACCGGCGTGCCCGCAGCAAAACCTTCGCTGGCTGCGGGCACCGCGAACCAGCCATCGGCACGCGCAATGGTCTGGAGCGACATATCGCCGACAGAAAGCGGCATCCAGTCGCCCTCCTTTCTTTCGAGCAGGACGATTTCAGCAATGCCGACGCTTGAGGCAATCTTGCGCGCCAGCGGCAACGTCACTGGCTGCCGCGCCAGCCGTCCCGAAAGCCGGTTCAGCACGGGCAGCGCCAGCGCCCACCATGCCGCGAGCGCCTGATCCGGTGCCCCCGGCAACGCAATGACCGGAACCTTTCCAATTCTGCCGACGGCAGCAGTACGTCCCGGCTGCAACGCGATGCCATGGGCGAGAACCTCGCCGCGCCGGGCCAGCGCCGCGATCGCCGCATCGCTGCGGCCGACGCCGCTGCCGCCGATAGTGACCAGCACATCGCACGATGCGCTATCGAGCGTCGTTACGATCGATTCGCCATCGCGCCCTTTGGCCTCGACGAGGACAACGTTCGCACCCGCTGCGCGCGCGTTCTCCGAAATCAGCTGCGCCGTCGCCGCATGGCCTGAGGTCGCGGGAATGGCGACGGCGCGCAGGCGCGGCCGGCGCACGTTCAATCTCTCCAGACCCGCCGCGCGCGCGACCAAAAGGTCCAGCGGACGAATGCGCCGCCCGGCGGCAATGACGGAACCAGCTTGCGCGATGTCGCCGCCGATCCGGCGAACGCCCTGCCCTGGTATCGCTTCGGCCAACACCTGAACCATGGGGCCTGCTTGATCGACGAGATCAGAATCGATCACGCAATCGCAACCCTCCGGCATGGCATCGCCGGCTTCGACCCAGACCGGCAGTCGGGCCAGCGGCAGCGGCGAATAGGACGACGCGCCGATGAGATCGCGGGCACGCAATGCCCAGCCATCGCCAGCGGCGATATCGGCCGGCGGAAACGCGTTCAATGGCGGTATATCGGCGGCGACGCAGCCGAGCGCATCGGCAAGCGAAAGCCCAATGGGCGCCACCGGCTTCAAGCCATCCAGCAAAGCCGCGAGAGCCTCTTCGAGCGGGGTAAGCGAAGGCGGCAGGCGCTGGGTCGGGATCATAAGGGGCTCTCCTCGCCCGACGGTGCGGCCCACGTGCTCACTCGATGACAATGCGGGGCGCGGGTTTTGTCGCGCTACCTGCGGTGATTGCCGACCAGACGTTGCGGGCGATGTCGATGTAATGCCTCGCATGAACGCCGTCGGGCTCGGTCGCGACAATGGGGCGTCCGTCGTCGGAGGTTTCGCGGATCGCGATATCGAGCGGTATCTCGCCGAGAAATGGAATTCCGCGCATTTCGGCCTCGTGCCGTGCGCCACCGTGGCCGAATATTGGCGTGACCTGATGGCAGGCCGGGCAGCAAAAGCCCGACATGTTTTCGATCAATCCCAACAGCGGCACGTTTACTTTCTCAAACATCGCGATGCCCCGCCGCGCGTCGATCAGGGCGATGTCCTGCGGCGTCGAGACAATCACCGCGCCGGTGAGCGGCGTTTGCTGCGCCATGGTGAGCTGGGCATCGCCGGTGCCCGGCGGCAGATCGACGACAAGAATATCGAGCTCGCCCCACGCCACCTCGCGCAGCATTTGCGTGATCGCCGAAATCACCATCGGTCCGCGCCAGATCATGGCGAGGTCTTCCTCGACCAGAAAGCCGATCGACATCACCTTGACGCCAAAACGTTCCATCGGTTCCAGCATCCGCGGCCCCACCAGACGCGGTTTGCCGCGCAGGCCGAACAATTTCGGCTGGGAGGGGCCATAGACGTCGGCATCAAGGATGCCGGTTTTCAGTCCGATCGCGGCGAAGCCGAGCGCGAGATTGCACGAGGTGGTCGACTTGCCGACGCCTCCCTTGGCGGAGGCAACGGCGATGGCGTGCCTGACGCCGGGAATGCCGGCCGCTCTCGAGGTCGCGCGCGCTTGCAAGGCTGGACGGGTGGCGGACACGATGGGCTCCTCACGATCCAAGCGGATCGCCCTTCTTCGCGTCGCGCGCGCGCAAATAGTCCTCGGTGGTCAAGACGGGAGGCCGCTGCGGCGCCGCGTGCGGGTCGAAACTCTCGTTGACCACGGCTTCGACCCGGCAATCCGCACACATCTTGATGACATCGAGACGCTTGGCGTTGGCGCCCTGGAACATCCAGTGCTTCTCGCCGAGTTTTGCCAGCACGCGCTCGATCGAGCTTTTGGTGCCAAAGGGCTTGCCGCAGGCAATGCAGAGAAACGGCTCTTCCTCTTTCAGCACGGCAAGCGGCGCATTCCAGGCCTTGAAATCGAGCCGCGGCTCAAGGCTGATGACCTTTTCCGGACAGGTCGATTCACAAAGCCCGCATTGCACGCACAGGCTTTCGGTAAATCGCAGCATCGCGCGGTCGGGATTGTCCGACAGCGCCCCGGTCGGACAGGCGGTGACGCAGGCATGGCAGAGCGTGCAACCCTCCACGTTGAGATTGACGCCGCCGAACGGCGCGCCCGCCGCCAGCGGCACGACATCGACCGGCGCGGGCGCCGCCAGATGCAGCTCGCGAAATGTGGTCTCGAGCACGCCGCGTTTGGCGCCGCGCGGGACAAAGCCGGCCGGCTTTTGCGTCGCGACGCCGACCGGTGCTGCATCGAGCATGGCGCGCAACTGGTCGGGATCGTCGGTCTCGAGGATCCGCACCAGCCCCGCGCCGAAGCCGAGCGCCGAAATGATGCCATCCGACATCTCGACCGTGCGGCGAAGCCCGGAAATATCGTGCCTGGGTTTTGCGCGCGTTATCATCGCCGCTCCACTGCCGCCATAGGCAAATACCGCCGCGACGACCTCTGGTCCGAGCTGCGTCACCTCGTTGACGCGCAGCGGCAGCACATTCGCTGGCAGTCCGGCGCCGAACCGCGCGAGGGCGTCGATGATCGCCTCGCCGTGCTCGCCGTCGTGAAACAACACGATGGCCTCGCTGCCGCCGGCCTTGCGATAGGTCTGCAACAGCGTGCGCAGCCGCCGCATCAGCGCGTCCGCGCTGGGCAGCGAATAGGATGCCGCGCCGGTCGGACACACAGATGCACACGAGCCGCAGCCGGCGCAGACGTTTTCGTCGATTGAGACCGCATTGCCGTTCGGCGTGATCGCGCCGGTCGGACACAGGTCAAGACAGCGCGTGCATCCGGTGATGCCGGAGCGCGAATGGGCGCAGAGCGCCTCTTCGAAGTGAACAAAGCGCGGCTTGTCGAAGGTGCCGACCAGACCGCCTGCATCCGCGATCGCGCGTTCGACGGCGGCGCGGTCGCGTGGATCGGCGCGCAGATATCCCGGACGCAATTGGTGCGCCGGGAAGAGCGGGGTACCGCCTGAGAGATCGAGGATCAGATCGCAGGTCGAGGTTGCTCCGTCGCGCGAAGGTCCGAACACGAGCCTGGCGCGCGAGGACGGCGATGGCAGCGCGTAGTCGTCGATCGCAAGCTCAAAACGGCCGAGATGTCCGCGCGCGTTGCGGACGGTTCCTTTGAGAACCGGAAACTCGTTGGTTCTGCGCGGCGTCACGTCGCCGGGTTTTGTCAGAAGCACTGTGATGTCGAGGCGATCGGCGAGCCGCTGGGCGGCCTCGACCGCGATCTCGTCGCGGCCATAGATCAGGGCGACGCCGGTGCTCTCGAGCGTCACCAGCGTAATCGGCGGCATCTCTTCACCGGCCGCCGCGATCAGCGCCGCGGCTTTCGGACCGGCCGCCGCGGCATCGTTTGACCAGCCGCCGGTTTCGCGGATGTTCACAAAGGTGAGTTGCGCTTGCGGGAAATTCTCCGCGACTTCCCTGAACAGCGGGGCTTCCTGGGTGCAGGCGACCGTAACCGGCGTGCCGTCGGCAAGCGCTTGCTTGAACCGCTCGAGCTCCAGGCCGCAGAGTTGGTTCGCCTGGGTGATCTTTCCCGCGCAGCCGCGACCGATCGACTGCGCATCGAGCGGCATGGTCCTCTCGCAGCTGCAAATCAGGAGATGAGACGAGTCCACACTCATTAATGATTTATCCTGAACCGGGTTCCGTTCTCCGGTTCCGCGGTACCTGCTAGAGTGAAGGTCCGCAAGGTCCGGACCGCTCGCGTCGCCACCTTGATCGGGATAGCATACACCCGCGAATTGCAAAGTGCTTAAGGATGAATCTTCGATGGCGTCGCGTCCTGCCGACGTAGAGCAGACACTGGATCTGCCGCCTGGTTATACTTTGGTCGCGCTGCGCGAATTTGGCGACGCCTTCGTTCACGGCTGCGCGATTGCTTCCGATACCGGCGCGGGAACGCTGGTCTGGGTGCGCCGCTACGATCTGGTCGAATTCGCCGTGGTGCTGGAGCCCGAGGAGCCGCTGCTGTCGGCGCGCCGGGCGTTTTTCGCCGGGATGAATGCGGCGGCAGATGCGATTGCCGCCCATTGCCCGCCCGAGCGGGAAGTCAGTTTCGACTGGCCTGACGCCATCCGGTTCGATGGCGGGCTGCTTGGCGGCGCGCGGCTCGGCTGGCCGGCGGATTGCGCCGAGGATGAGGTTCCTGCGTGGCTGGTGTTCGGCGTCATGCTGCGCGCCGCGGATATGGCCCATGTCGAGCAGGTGCAGACCGCCACTGGGGTTTCGCTGTTGAGCGAAGGTTTTGAGATGGTCGACACCGACGCAATCATCGGCAGCTTCGCCCGCCATCTGATGACCGCCTTCGACCTGTGGAACGAGCGCGGCTTTGAGACGATCGCACGCGATTATCTGGCGCGGCTTCCCAGCCGAAAGGCCGGCGAGCGCCGAAGGATCGACCTTAGCGGCGACCTTCTGATCACCGCGCCAACCGGCAGCGGGCCGCCCGAGCGGGCCTCTCTTGTGGATGCGCTCGTCAAGGCGGCCTGGTATGATCCGCAAGCGCGCGGTCCGAAACTCGGATGAGGCGGATATGTTGAGATTTCCGCGGACCATCAGGCTCGACCCGTCGGATACATTTGTTTTCGAGCGGGCGGCGGAACCAGGCGAATGGGCCGTTTCCGGCGCGTTTGTGTTCTGGAACCAGGACCCGGCAAACCTCGGCCAGAAACAGCGCGTGGCGCTGCGTTCGGGCTTTCTTGGCATCGACAGCCTCGGCTGGTCCACGCTCGCGATCGTCACCGAGGCGACGGAGGCGGACAGGCAAGCCATGGTCGAGCGCCTCGCAAGCCAGTTGCAAAAGAAATTCGGCGCGCCTGATCTCAATGCCGCGCGTCTTGCCGCCGAAGAAGAGGTCGCGTTTGCGGCCTCGCTATGCGATCATCCGCCCCAGACCCTGCTCGCCGTGCAGCGCAGCGTCGAGAACGGCGAAATCCGTGAGCGCTTTCGCACACTCAAGCCGCGCGAAGCCGCAGCGGGCGCCGACCGGTTGCACGCGCATGCCCCTGCCTTTACCTTTCATGAGGTCGAGGGCGACGTCGAGCCTACCGAAGAGGTCGATCTTCCTGGAATGATCAGGAACGACCGCAGGACGGATCGCACATGAGGGAATTCTGGGTCGCCTCGGGTCATCATCTGACCCACCGCGCCGAGCACGGCGGGCTGGTGGCGACGCCCGAACTGATCACGGCCTATCTGGCGCGCCCTGAATTGATGCCGCCGGCCGACGCCTGCGATGCCGAGCGCAACTTGCATGCAAGCCTGCTGGCGGAGCCTCTCCGCCCGGTTTCAAGAGCGGACATTGCCGCACTCGCCGACGCCGATGCGCGCGAGAACTGGACGTTCATGGTGAACTTCCGCGACCGCCTGATATCGGCGCCGTCGCTTGAGGCGTTGTATACGACACTGGCGCGCAAGGGCTCCGGCGAGCTGCCGCCGATCTTTCTATCCCAGCTCTGCCATCTGATCTTACGCAACGCGCTTGAAGGTTGCGACGATCCTTACACGCTGCGGGCCGGCGAGCTGTTCTATCGCAGCCAGCTGGCCGCCATCCACGATGGCGCGCTGCTGTTGGCCGATGCGGAAGTCATCGAGGCGCAGCAACACACCCAACACGACTTGCATTCGTCGCCGCTGACAGCCTTGCTGCAGCCGAAGCCGTTCGCCGAGATGGACGTGATGGACGACGAGAATGCCTGGACCTACTGGTCGCGCTCGGACGCCCACGCGATGGTCATGAACATCGGCGGCAATGCGAAGGCGCGCGCCGGGCTGTGCAGGGCGATCGAGCGATGGATTAGCCACCTGCTCGGCATCGCCGTCCAAGTGGAAACGGTCGCTTCGATCGAGGACCGCGACTGGCGCTGGTTCGTCGGCCTCGACAGCGAGGCGACGCGGATCGGCAATGCCTTGTGGAACGGCGCCGCGCTGGATGGCAATGCCTCGGAACGCATCGTTGCCCTGATGCGCCTGGACATCGAGGACGCGCGGCTTGTGGATGAACGCGTCGGCAACAAGCCGATCTATCTCATTCTGGCGATGGGCGCCGACAGAACGGTGCGCCTGAAACCGCAGAATCTGATCGCCGGGCTGCCGATCAAGCATCTGGAGGCTGCAAGTTGAGCCCCGCCGCCGTCCCTTTGCTGCGTATTCCCGTAGGCGTTGTGGTTGAACGCCGCAAGACGGACTCGCCGTGGATCGATTTCATCTGGCGCGGCGTCGGCGTCCTGCCGGACGAGCCTGAGATGAAGCCGTGGACGGTTCTACGCGAGCAGGATGAGGCGACGCTGTACTACGCCGGTAGCGCTACGGTCGATCTCTACCGCTCCGAAACCCAACTCTATCGCGACAATATTGCTTCCGGCACCCCCAGCATCTGGATCGTGCTCAGCCCCTCGGAGGGCAGTTGGCCCTACGCCATTTCGGCCGTCACCGCCGATCCCGCGGAAGGCGAGGCTTACACGGAGGCAGCCGCCAACCTGGTCGAAACGGTCGCGATGCCCGAAATGCTTCGCGACGCGATTGAAAATTTCATCGCCGAGCACCACGTCGAAAGGGAATTCGTCAAACGCGAGCGACGCCGCGCCGATCCGGAGGCGCTGGCGCGGCGGCAACATGAAGGCGAGCGCAAATGAGCGACGATGAATTCCTTGCGCGTTGGTCTCGTCGCAAGCAAGAGGCGAGGTCCGGCAACCCTGCTCCCGAACCGGCTGAGCCGATGCAGGCGCACGAGCCGACGCCACCTTCCGGCACTGCCGAAATCCCGCCGAACCCGGATCCAGATCTGTCGAGCTTGCCGCCGATCGAGTCGATTGACGCGGCGACCGACATCACGGCGTTTCTTCGCAAAGGCATTCCACAGGAGCTGAGCCGTGCGGCGCTTCGTCGCGCCTGGACTGCCGACCCTGCCATCCGAGACTTTGTCGGGTTGGCGGAGAACGCCTGGGACTTCAACGATCCGAACGCGATGCCCGGCTTCGGGCCGCTTGATTGCTCGGCGGAGCAGCTCAAGGCGCTCGCTGACCGGGTTGTCGGAGGTGTGCGGCAGGTAACAGAGAAGCTCGCCGACTCGCTCGAAGAAGCCGAAAATATGCGGCGATTGGCTGCTCCAGAGCACGATCCCGCGCTGGACGAACAAAAATCGAATCCAGTGGGCACGATTGCCGGCTTGCCTGCGACCGACCAGTCCATGAGCCCCGACGTGTCTCCGGCTCCTGCTGCACCGCAACCGGAAACCGCTGAGAGAGCCGAGAGCGGGGAAACTCCTGTTCGGCACCGCACCCATGGCGGTGCGCTGCCCCGCTAGCGGTTCGACGAAAGGCTATAGCCGCAGACTATGCCTATCAATTGACCGCTCCCGAACCCCCGCCTAATCTTCGCTGAACAAAGAATAATCAAGCACTTGGCGGCGGGGATGGGAGGTCCAACGTGCGCGACCCCGTACTCAATCGCGCGATCGACGCGGCAGGCGGCGTGGTCCAGCTTGCCCGCAAAATGGGCATTGCCCAACCTTCCATTTCGAACTGGAACCGTGTCCCTGCAGAGCGGGTGATCGCCGTCGAAGCGGCGACCGGCGTGTCGCGTCAACAACTTCGCCCCGATCTTTGTAGCGAGCCTGCCGTGAAAGATGATGCCGTCGATCCCGTCGATGCGGCACGCGCCCAGGAATACGCGTTGCTTGCCGCATTGCTTTCGAGTCCGCCGTCGAACGAACTGCTTGGTGAGATCGCGCGGTTGCGCGGCGACGACACGCCGCTTGGCCGCGCCCATGCCGCGCTGGCCGAAGCTGCATCGGAAGCCACAGCCGAGGTCGACCGCGAATATTTCGACCTGTTCGTCGGCCTCGGACGCGGCGAGCTGTTGCCCTACGGGTCCTACTATCTGACCGGTTTTCTCAATGAGCGTCCGCTGTCGCGCCTGCGCGATGATCTCGCCGCACTCGGCATCGAGCGGGTCGCGAATAATTTCGAACCGGAGGATCATGCGGGGACGCTGTGCGAGATCATGGCGGGCCTCGCCGTCGGGCGCTTCCCGGCATCGGCAGAAATGCAGCGCCGATTCTTCGAGAAGCATGTGGCGCCGTGGATGGGCCGTCTGTTTGCCGACATGGAGACTGCCACGAGCGCCAAATTCTACAGATCGGTCGGATCGCTTGGCCGCCTGTTTCTGAAGATCGAAACCGAAGCATTTACGTTCGCCAACTGACCAACGGCCGTTGGTCCGGGAGAGATGCGATGAGGGACGAAAAGAAAACCAAGGTTGGTCGCCGCGATTTCCTTCGCAAGGTCGGCGTCGGCGCGGCCGGTGCCGGCGCGACGCTTGCGACACCGTTGATGGGAACTGCGCAGGCCGACAGCGAGAACGACGATGAGAAACGCAAGCCGCGCTACAAGGAAACCGATCACGTGAAGGCGTACTACCGCGTCAATCGTTATCCTGCTTGAGGAGGCGGCCGTGCTGATCAAGAGAACACAAAGCCAGCGTTTCAGCTCCGACCGTCGCGGATCCGTCGCGGGGGCTCTATCGGGGCATACCGGCGGTCTCGACCGCCGCGCATTCCTGCGCCGGGCCGGCGTTGCCGGCGGCGCTCTCGCCGCGCTGGGCACGCTGCCGCTCGGCAGCGTCCGCAAGGCGGAAGCAGCGGTGGCAGGCCCGCTCTCTGCGGGCGCAGCCGTCCGCAAAAGCATCTGCACGCATTGCGCGGTCGGATGCACGGTGACCGCGGAGGTGCTGAACGGAGTATGGGTCGGGCAGGAGCCGAGCTGGGATTCGCCGATCAATCGCGGCTCGCATTGCGCGAAGGGCGCATCGGTGCGCGAACTCGTGCACAGCGTTCGGCGGCTGCGCTATCCGATGAAACTCGTCAACGGGCAGTGGACGCGCCTCTCCTGGGATACTGCAATCAACGAGATCGGCGACAAGCTGCTCGAAGTTCGCGAGAAGTCGGGCGGCGACTCCGTCTACTGGCTCGGATCGGCCAAGATGACCAATGAAGGCGCCTATCTGTTCCGCAAGTTTGGCGCCTTCTGGGGCACCAATAACACCGACCATCAGGCGCGCATCTGCCATTCAACGACCGTCACCGGCGTGGCCAATACCTGGGGCTATGGCGCGATGACCAACAGCTTCAACGACATCCGCAATGCCAAGACCCAGATCATCATGGGCGGAAATCCGGCCGAGGCGCATCCGGTATCATTGCAGCATTTGCTCGAGGGCAAGGAACTTCAAAAGGCCAACTTCATCGTCATCGACCCACGCCTGACGCGGACCGCCGCTCATGCGACCGAATATGTGCGCATGCGGCCGGGCACCGACATCCCGATTCTCTACGGCATGATGTGGCACATCCTCCAGAACGGCTGGGAGGACAAGGAGTTCATCAAACAGCGCGTCTACGGCTTCGACGATCTGCGCAAGGAAGTGGAGAAGTGGAATCCGGAAGAAGTCGAGCGCGTCAGTGGCGTTCCTGGCGAACAGCTTAAGCGCGTCGCCAAGATGTTTGCCACGGAGAAGCCGTCAACGCTGATCTGGGCCATGGGCCAGACCCAGAAAACCGTTGGCACCGCCAACGTGCGGGCGAGTTGCATCGCACTGTTGATGACCGGCAATGTCGGCAGGGCCGGCGCCGGCGCCAACATCTTCCGTGGCCATGACAACGTGCAAGGAGCGACCGACGTCGGGCTCGATATCGTCACGCTGCCGTTCTATTACGGGCTCGCCGAAGGCGCCTGGAAACACTGGTCGCGGGTTTGGGAGGTCGACTACGATTATCTGCAGTCGCGCTTCGACTCAAAGCAGATCATGGAAACCCCCGGCATCCCGCTCACCCGCTGGTTCGACGCGGTGACGCTGCCGAAAGACCAGGTCGCGCAGAAAGACAACGTGCGGGCGGTATTCGTGCAGGGCCATGCCAGCAACAGCATCACCCGCATTCCGGAATCCCTGAACGGTCTAAAGGCGCTCGAACTGCTGGTCATCGCCGACCCGCATCCGACCACCTGGGCCTCGCTCGCCGTGGAGGCCGGGCGCAAGGATGGCGTCTACATTCTCCCGGTTGCCACGCAATTCGAGTGCAAGGGTTCGCGCGTTGCCTCGAACCGCTCGCTGCAATGGGGCGAGCAGATCGTAAAGCCGGTGTTCGAAGCGAAGGATGACCTCGAGGTCATCTATCTGATGGCGAAGAAGTTCGGATTCGCCGACAAGATGTTCAAGAACATCAAGGTCGAGAACAATCTGCCGGTCGCGGAGGATGTGCTTCGGGAAATGAACCGCGGCAGCTGGTCTACCGGCTATTGCGGGCAATCGCCGGAGCGGCTCAAGGCGCACATGAAGAACCAGGCGAAGTTCGACATGTTGACGACGCGGGCGCCCAAGGACGATCCTGAAGTCGGCGGCGACTATTACGGCCTGCCCTGGCCGTGCTGGGGCTCACCGGAAGTCAAGCATCCAGGTACGCCGCTGCTCTACAATACAAATCTCGGCGTGATGGACGGCGGCGGCACGTTCCGGCCGCGTTTCGGAATCGAGCGCGAGGAGAAGCTTCCCGACGGCACGACGCGAAAGGTCAGTTTGCTGGCGGATGGCGCCTACTCCAAGGATTCGGAAATCCAGGACGGCTATCCGGAATTCACGCTAGCGAGCCTGAAGAAGCTCGGCTGGGACAAGGACCTGACGGAAGCCGAAATGGCCGCCATCACCAAGGTCAATTCCGCCAATCCCGATGCGGTGTCGTGGGCGCTCGACCTGTCGGGCGGGATCCAGCGCGTGGCGCTCAAGCATGGTTGCGTTCCCTACGGCAACGGCAAGGCGCGCATGAATGCGTTCGGCTTGCCCGATCCGATTCCGGTTCACCGCGAGCCGATCTACACGCCGCGGGTCGATCTGGTCTCGAAATATCCGACGCTGCCCGACGCCAAGCAGTTCCGCCTGCCCAACATCGGCTTCTCCGTGCAGAAGGCCGCCGTGGACAAGGGGATTGCCAAGCAATTCCCCCTCATCCTCTCGTCGGGCCGTCTCGTCGAATATGAGGGCGGTGGCGAAGAGACCCGTACCAATCCCTGGCTCGCAGAACTGCAGCAGGACATGTTCATCGAGATCAGCCCGGCCGATGCCGCCGATCGCGGCATCAAGGACGGCGGCTGGGTCTGGGTCACGGGTGCCGAGAGCAATTCCAAGGCCAAGATGAAGGCGCTCGTCACCGAGCGTGTCGGCAAAGGAGTCGCCTGGATGCCCTTCCACTTCGGCGGCTGGTTCGCAGGCAAAGATCTTCGCGGCAACTACCCGCAGGGCACCGACCCGATCGTTCTCGGCGAAAGCGCGAATACCATCACCACCTACGGATACGATCCGGCGACCGGCATGCAGGAGCCCAAAGTTACTCTCTGCCAAATCGCGGCGGCATAAGGAGCAACGACCATGGCACGTATGAAATTCCTCTGCGACGCCGACCGTTGCATCGAATGCAATGCCTGCGTGACAGCCTGCAAGAACGAGCACGAGGTGCCCTGGGGCATCAATCGCCGCCGCGTTGTCACCATCAATGACGGCAAGCCCGGCGAACGCTCGGTGTCGATGGCCTGCATGCATTGCACCGACGCGCCCTGCGCGGCGGTTTGCCCGGTGAACTGCTTCTACACGACGGCCGACGCTGTCGTGCTCCACTCCAAGGACCTGTGCATCGGCTGCGGTTACTGCTTCTACGCCTGTCCGTTCGGCGCGCCACAATATCCGAAGGTTGGCAACTTCGGCTCACGCGGCAAGATGGACAAGTGCACTTTCTGCGCGGGCGGTCCGGAGGCCGACGGCAGCAGGGAGGAATACGAGAAGTATGGCGCGAACCGTCTCGCCGAGGGCAAGCTGCCGCTATGCGCCGAGATGTGCTCGACCAAGTCGTTGCTCGCCGGCGACGGCGAAATCATCGCCCAGATCTACAAGGAACGCGTGATGAAGCGCGGCTATGGCTCAGGCGCCTGGGGCTGGAAGACCGCGTATCGCGAAACGATCGAATCCTAAGCGCGCATGGTTGCGATCGCTGCAATATTCGGGAGGAGTTCATGGCGTCTTTTGCACGATTGATCCGCGTCACTGTCGGCGCCTGTGCGTTCTTGCTGGTCATCGCCGCATCGGTGCCCTGCAACGCCCAGCAGGTTAATCCGACGGCAAGCTCCGTGAAGGAACAGCAGCTCCTGCAGGAGCTCAATCGAGTTCAGGGACGCGTCAGCATTCCCGATCAGCGCTCTGGCGTTCTCGAACAGCCGGCGGGCCGTGACTGGCGGGGGTTCCGCAATGTCACGCTGCGCTGGGTTGGCGGGATCGCCATCCTCGGCATGCTCGCCCTGCTCGTCATCTTTTATCTTGCGCGCGGCATGGTCCGGCTCGAGAGCGGGCGGTCCGGCCGTACTCTTGTTCGCTTCTCGGCATTCGAGCGCTTCGTGCACTGGATGACGGCGAGCTGCTTCATCGTTCTGGCGATCTCGGGATTAAATATCACTTTCGGCCGGCCGCTGCTGTTGCCGCTGATCGGCTTCGCGGCGTTCTCCGAGTGGTCGCAATGGGCGAAATATGCGCATAACTATCTGAGCTTCCCCTTCACCATCGGCGTCGTGCTGATCTTCCTGCTGTGGCTCGCCGGCAATATTCCAAACAAGGTCGATGTCGCTTGGCTCAAAAGGGGTGGCGGAATCGTCGGTCATGACCATCCGCCAGCCTACCGCTTTAATGCAGGTCAGAAGGCGATCTACTGGATCGTCGTCATCGGTGGCGGGGCTGTTGCCGTCACCGGCTATCAGCTGATGTTCCCGTTCTACCTTTCCGGCATTGAAGGAATGCAGATTGCCCAGATCGTTCACTCGATCGTGTCGGTTCTCTTCATTGCCGTCATGCTGGCGCACATCTACATCGGCACCATCGGCATGGAGGGCGCATTCGAGGCGATGGGGACCGGCGAGGTCGATCTCAACTGGGCCAAGGAGCATCACCCGCTCTGGGTCGAGCAAGAGCTGGCCAAGGGCCACGCGCCGCCGGGAAGCGCACAGCGTCCCGTCGCAGCTGAATAATTCGGTTTGAACAAGTCCATCTGGGGAGTGTCATGAAAGCCTTTGTTGCGGCCTTGTTGTTTGCAGCGATTGCAGCCGTGGGCCTGTCGATGTTGCTCAATACCATCCAGGAGCCGAGCTCCGTCGCATTCACCACCGGCGCCGCCAGGGTCGGCGATCCCGGCCACAACCTGGTCGGGCCAAACGGATAGAGGTTTGTAGGTATCGGGCAGGCGCCAGATCGAGACACAGGACTGTCCATTGAGCGCACCCAATGCCAGCGTACCCAATGCCACCGCGGCTTGGCCGGTAGAAATCCGGCTCGCCAAGGACCGCCAAACCCTGCATGTCGCATTTGACGATGGCAAGGCATTCAGCCTCTCCGCCGAACTGCTTCGCGTCACCAGCCCCTCCGCCGAAGTGCAGGGCCACTCCGAAGCGCAACGCAAGACGGTCGGCGGCAAGCGCAACGTGACGATTCTCTCGGTCGATCCGGTCGGCAATTATGCAGTGCGGCTCGGGTTCGACGACTTGCACACCACCGGCATCTATTCCTGGGCGTTTCTGCGCGATCTCGGGGAAAACGCCGAGCGGCGCTTTCAGGATTACCTCGACGATCTCCAGGCCAAGGGCCTCGACCGCGACAAACCGGGCATGCGCTAACGCGGGTTCGGATCGCGCGCCTCGCGCGTTATCACTGATGTTGATCGTCTGAACAAACGATTGCCGCGAATGCTCCTTGCCCGGAAAAATCGCCCTGCACTTCCGACCTGTGCTGCCTTGCTGGTAATTCTGCCGCTGGGGATGACGGGCGCGCTCGCGCAGTTGCGCGGCCATGGCGGGCCAGTGCGGGCGCTGGCGATCTCTTCCGACGGACAAACTGCTGTTACCGGCAGCTTTGATTCAACCGCGATCCGCTGGTCGCTGGCGCGCAATGCGGCCGAACAGGTGCTCCGCTTCCATGCCGATGCCATCAACGCGGTGGTGCTGCTCAGGGATGGACGCACGGCAACCGCAGGCGCCGACGGGCGCATAGCGATCTGGACTCCCGGCAAGGCCGAGCCCGATGCCGTGCTGGAAGGGCATACAGCGCCGATCGCGGCGCTGGCTGCATCGCCCGACGGTGCAACATTGGCGTCCGCGTCGTGGGATCAAACGGTTCGGCTGTGGCCGCTTGCAGGCGGCGCGGCGCGGGTGCTCGAAGGGCATACGCAGAACGTCAATGGCGTGGCGTTCGCTCCCGACGGCCGCACGCTGGTCAGCGTCAGCTACGATCAGAGCATTCGCATTTGGCCGCTTTCGAGCGCCTCCGCTCCGACCGTCGTTGCGATGCCGAGCCCGCTCAACGCCGTCGCCATCGGCGGCGATGGCGAGATCGTCGCCGGTGGCGCCGACGGCAAACTTTATTTTCTGAGCGGAACCGGCGTGGCCGCAGGCGAGATCGCAGCCGGGCCAAAACCGGTGATCTCGATTGCGATCTCGCCGGACGGCGCGCTAGTCGCGGCCGCGAGCATTGGCGGATCGGTGGCGGTGGTCGACCGCAAGACGCGCGATCTGGCGCGCATATTGGTCGGGCCCGGGCTGCCGGTCTGGTCGGTGGCATTTTTGCCGGACAGCCGCACCCTGCTCACCGGCGGCGCCGACAACATCATCCGACGCTGGGATGCAGTGA
>WNGI01001412.1_pt1 | contig 29104 bp, 30 predicted proteins | sample 5400621 | NCBI WGS metagenome assembly WNGI01 (sample SAMN13153374, study PRJNA577476) | soil metagenome | isolation source: 20 cm soil or saprolite under Garry oak tree replicate 1 | place: USA:California | collected 2016-06-15
CGGGCTCGCGCGGAGTCCGACGCGGGGCGGGCGGCTCGCGGCGCTGGTGGCCGCGACGGCCGCCGGCACGGTCTTCTACCAGCTCGGTCACAGTTCCTAGCGACGAGGCGTCAGCGAGGCTCCGCCCTCATTTCTCGACCTCCTCGGCATCTTCCTCGAGGCCGTCGTCTTCGTCGTCCTTGTCCGGCTCGGGGACCGTCCCGGGTGGCGGGGTGACGCCGACCGCCTGGCTCCAGTCGATGTCGTCGTCGGCTTCGCCGCTCTGCGATTTCTCCTGACGCTCCCGCTTGCGGGCCTCCTTCGCTTCGTGTTTCGCCTTGCGTTGCAGCTCCTTAGCCCGTTTATTCGAGCGGAATCGCGCCATAGAGCAACCTCCCGGGACGACACGGTTCCGTACCATGCGGTCCTGGGGGAGTCCACGGCGCTCGCCGCACGGGGGTGGCCCGCGATTCGCATGCGACGCGAGAACTTCGCCCTTGCAGGGAGCGCCTGCTTCGACGTAGACGCGCGCTGTGCGCGGGCTCGTGATCCGCTGGGTGGTGAGCGCCGTGGCGCTCTATTTGACGAGCCTCGTCGTGCGCGGGATCGAGGTGCAGGGCATCGGGTCGCTGTTCTTCGCGGCCGCCACCATCGGCATCCTGAACGCCGTCGTCCGGCCGCTGATCCTGCTCCTGACGCTGCCCCTCAACATCCTCACGCTCGGGCTGTTCACGCTCGTGGTCAATGCCGCCATGCTGAAGCTCGCGTCGGAAGTCGTCCGCGGCTTCGAGGTGCACGGGTTCTGGTCCGCGCTCGGTGGCTGGCTGCTGCTCTCGCTCTTCACGTTCCTGATCAACGTCGTCATCGGCGAGACGGGCGTCGAAGTCGTCCACGTTCGCCGGATGGTCCGGCTCTGAGCGATGCGCTACGCCGACGCGCCCGAGCAGCAGGCCTGGCGGCAAGAGGTGCGGCGCTTCGTGCGCCGGCACGTGACGCCGGCGTTGCGTGCCGAGCTGCGCGCACATGGCAACGAGGGCGAAGGGCCGCTCGCGCGCGCCTTCCACCGCCAGATATTCGACAAGGGGTGGTGGGGGATCGCCTGGCCGACGGAGTTCGGCGGGCTCGGCAAGTCGGCCGTCGATCAGTACATCTTCGTCGAGGAGATGGAGGCGGCGGGTGCCCCTGCCATGCGGCTCTCGATCACCTCCGTCGCGCCGACGATCCGTCGCGTCGGGACCGAGGCGCAGAAAGAGCGCTGGCTGCGCCCCATCCTGCACGGGGAGGTCGACTTCGCGATCGGGTACTCGGAGCCCGATGCCGGGACGGATCTCGCCGCCCTCAAGACGCGCGCCGTGCTCGACGGCGACGAGTGGGTCGTGAACGGCCAGAAGATCTGGAACACGGGCGCCCACACCGCGACGCACGATTGGCTGGCGGTCCGCACCGAGCCCGATTTGCCGAAGCACAAGGGAATCTCGCTGCTCATCGTCCCGATGGACCGTCCGGGCATCACGGTCCAGGGTCTCGAGACATGGTCCGGCATCCGCACCAACGCGGTCTTCTTCGAGGACGTCCGCGTGCCGCGCGATTACCTGATCGGCGAGCGCGGCAACGGCTTCTACTACGTCATGATGGCGCTCGACTTCGAGCGCATCACGCTCGGCTCGACGGGGTTACTCCGTCGCCTCCTCGAGGATCTGAAGGCGTTCGTCCGCGGCACGGTGCGCGACGGCCGTCCGCTCGGCGCGGTTCCCTGGGTGCGTCGCGCGATCGCGGATCTCGAGATGCGCGTCGAGGTCGGCCGCCAGCTCGGCCTCCTGAACGCGTGGCTCATCGATCAGGGCGTCGTGCCCACCAAGGAAGGCTCGATGGCGAAGGTATACGTCACGGAGCTGAACGCACGGCTCGCCTCCGTCGGCATGGAGATCCTCGGGCTCGCGGGACAGCTCGCGCCCGACGACCCGGCGGCGCCGCTGCACGGCCGGCTCCAGTGGCTCTACACGACCGCTCCCCTGCAGCGATTCGGCGGCGGCACGAACGAGATCCAGCGCTGCATCATCGCCCAGCGCGGGCTCGGCCTGCCGCGCAAGTAACGATGGACTTCGGCACGGGGGTCGACCAGCAGGCGGTGCAGGCGGCGGCGCGTCGATTCCTCGCCGCCGAGATCACGCGCGAGCGCCGTCGTGCCTGGGAGACGACGGCAGAAGGGCACGACGCCAAGTTCTGGAGCGGCGTCGCGCAGCTCGGATGGTTCGGCTACGGCCTGCCCCGGGAGTACGGCGGCGAAGGCGCCTCGCTCCTCGAGCTCGGCCTGCTGCTCGAGGAGTGTGGCCGCTTCGTCGCGCCCTTCGCGATCTTCTCGACGATCGCCGGCGGCCTCGGCGTCGCCGCCCTTGGTACGGCGGCGCAGAAACGCGACTGGCTGCCGCTGATCGCACGCGGAGACAGCCGCGTCGCGCTCGCCGTGGCGGAGAAGGCAGCCGCGGCCAACCCGTCGGCGTTCCAGACGACCGTGCGATCGCGCCGCCCGGGCTTCGTCGTGCGTGGCGAGAAGCGCTACGTCCTCCAGGGCGTCGCCGCCGACGCGTTCGTGGTGGCTGCGCGCGACGGGCGTGGGGTGTCCGCACTGATCGTCCCGGCCGGGGCGCCCGGCGTGACGGTGGTGCCGGCGCGGACCTTCGCCCATGACCGTCAATGCGTGCTGCGGCTCGACGACGTCGTTCTCCCGGCGACGGCGCTCGCCGGCATGCGCGGGGCTGCATGGCCGCGCCTGGAACGGCTCCGCCGGCGGCTCGCCGCGCTCCTCTGTGCGGAGATGATTGGCGGCGCCGACGCGGTCCTCGACATGACCGCGCGCTATGTGAGCGAGCGCGAGCAGTTCGGCGTCAAGATCGGTACGTTCCAGGCCGTCCAGCAGATGATCGCCGGCATGGCGATCGAGCTCGAAGGCGCCCGCCACGTGACGCGCCAGGCACTCTGGCGGCTCGCCGAGGGCCTCGCGGCCGAGCGGGAGATCGCGATCGCGAAAGCGTGGACGGGGCGCGCCTATGTGAGCATCACGCTCGCGGCGCACCAACTGCACGGTGGTGCCGGTTACGTCGTCGACCACGACCTGCACCGCTACTCGGCACGCGCCAAGGAGGCCGAGCTCCGCTTCGGCTCCCCCGAGGAGTGGCTGGAAGACCTCGCGGGTCGGCTCCGTCTCGCACCCGACGGCCGCCGCTGACCCCCCGCTCAGTCGGACGACAACGCGCGCAGATCGCGTCGTCAACGGACGTCGTCCACCGAGAACCCCCAGCTGCGCAGGATCGCTTCCTCCTCCGCCGCGCTCATCGCCTTCTTGAAGCGGGCGCCGGAGCGACCCTTCACCCGGCGCTCGCAGTCGGCCCACGTCGTGTGGCGAGCGGGCTCGCCGTCGACGACGCTCAGGTACGAATGCGCGGCCGCCTTTCGTCCGGCGCTCGACGAGCCGCGCGGGCCCGCCGGCAGGCGGGTGTCGACCGGGATGTCGAGCACCGGAACGTCGTACCGGATGAGCGGGCCGTGATAGAGCGCCGGGGGCCGGCCCGCGGCGAAGGCAGTCGCGATCTCGTCCGCGCGCTCGTTGCCCGGAATGCCCTGGTGCCCGCGGACGTGGTGCCACGTGACGGTGCCCACGCGCTCGGCGGCTGCGGCGAGCGCTTCCCAGAGATCGCGGTTCACGACGTCGCCGCCTTCCGCCGTCCGCCAGCCGCGTCGTCGCCAACCGTGGATCCAATCCCGGATGCCGCGGATGACGTACGCGGAGTCGGTGTGGACGGCGACCGGTCCGCTCGTGGGGCCGACGTGACGGAGCGCCTCGATGCCCGCGCTCAGCTCCATGCGATTGTTCGTGGTGTGACCGGCGCCGCCGCCGAGCTCGGTGACGTGACCGTCCGGGGTGACGACGATCGCGCCCCAGCCGCCCGGCCCCGGGTTCCCCTTGGCGGCCCCGTCGGCGAAAACGACGACCGGCATCGCGCCCATGTCTCTGCCTATCCTTCCGCGCCGGCGCGCTTCAACACGCGCGGATCGCGTCTCGGCGCGTTGCCGGGTATAGGAGGGCGAAGCCATGGCGGCGTCCGACGACGAGGAGGACTTTGCCGCGCTTTTCGCGGCGAGCGAGGAGGGGCGCAAGCGCGAGAGGCGGATCGCAGCCGGGGACGTCATCCGCGGGCGGGTGATCGCGGTTGGCGCGACGGCCGCCTTCGTCGCCGTCGGCGGCAAGGCCGAGGCGACGATCGACCTCGGCGAGTTCCGCGATCCGGAGACGGGCGAGGTTCAGCTCCACGAGGGAGACGAGATCGAGGCGACGGTCGTGGACGACGGCAGCCGCTCGGGGTCGATCGTGCTGAAGCGCGTCGCCGGCCGTGGCGGCCACGTCCCGGGTGAGCTCGAGCAGGCGTTCGCGCACGGCGTTGCGATCGAGGGTCTCGTCACCGGCGAGAACAAGGGCGGCTACGACGTACAGATCGGCAACGTGCGCGCGTTCTGCCCGGGATCGCAGATCGACCGCCGGCGGACCGAGGGCGCGCAGTACGTCGGCCAGCGCTTCCGCTTCCGGATCACGAAGCTCGAGGCGAGCGGCCGGAACGTCGTCGTGTCGCGCCGCCAGCTGCTCGACGAGGAGGCCGCGGAGCGCGCTCGGGCGGTCTGGGCGGAGCTCCGCGTGGGCGCCGTCGTCGGCGGCACGGTCAGCTCGGTCCGCGACTTCGGGGTCTTCGTCGACCTCGGCGGCGTCGATGGCCTCATCCACGTGAGTGAGCTCGGCCACGCGCGCGTCGCGCACCCCTCCGAGATGCTGCAGGTCGGTCAGCGGATCGAGGCGCAGGTCGTGAAGCTCGAGCCGGACCCGAGCGGCGGCCGTGGCCGCGTGGGGCTGTCGCTCCGTGCACTGGCACCGGATCCCTGGGCGACGGCGGTCGAACGCTTTCCCGTCGGAACGAACGTCTCCGGCACGGTGCGGCGGCTCGAGCAGTTCGGCGCCTTCGTGGAGCTCGCCCCCGGTCTCGACGGCCTCGTGCACGTCTCCCGGCTGGCGCTCGACCGCCGGGTATCGCATCCGCGGCAGATCGTGTCGGTCGGCGACACCGTCGACGTCACGGTCGTGGAGCTCGACGTCGAGAAGCGGCGCATCGGCCTCTCGATGGTCGAGCGCGCCCGGCAGGCGAAGGAGGCGGGCGAGGCGGACGAGCTGCGCGATACCGAGCAGGTGCTCGAGCAGTCGAGCCGGAAGACGACCCTCGGGACGCTCCGGGACCTCCTCACGACGCCGTCGAAGCCGAAGCGCTGAAGTTGCGCCGCGAAGACTTTCGCCGGCGAAGTCGTGTATAGGCCCCGCATGCGCTTCGGGATCCATGCGGGCCCGCAAGACTGTACCCTGGCCGACCTTCGGCGGCTCTGGCGGGTGGCGGACGACGAGGGCTTTCACTGGTGCTCGGTGTGGGACCACGTCTACTCGGTGTCGGACCTCGCGGACCCTGCCAAGCCCGCCTTCGAAGGCGTCGCCACGATGGCGGCGCTCGCCGCCGAGACCCGTCGCGTGCGGGTCGGCTGCCTCGTGTTCTGCGTCTGCTACCGGCCGCTCGGCGTCCTCGCGAAGGCGGCGGTGACGATCGACCACGTGAGCGGCGGCCGCTGCGAGCTCGGCATCGGCGCGGGCTGGAACGAGATCGAGTCGCGCGCCTTCGGCATTCCCTTTCCCTCCATCCGCGATCGGCTCGACCTGCTCGACGAGACGGCCGCCGTCCTCCGCCGCCTCTTCGACGGAGAGCGGGTTACATTCGAGGGCCGCCAGGTGCACCTCGCCGACGCGCTCTGCGAGCCGCGGCCGGTGCAATCGAAGCTCCGCCTGTGGATCGGCGGACAGGGGAAGCGGCGGCTCCTCCGCATCGTGGCCCGGCACGCCGACGGCTGGAACGCGCCGTTCCTCGCGCCCGAGGTCTTCCGCGACCGCAATGCCACGCTCGACCGCTGGTGCGAGCGCGAGCACCGCGACCCGCGTGCCATCACGCGGACGGTGAACCTCGGGCTCGCCGTCGGGCGCGACGCGGCGGCCGTGCGCCATCAGGAGGAGAACCTCCACCTGATGTTCGGGCCGATGGCCGACCTCGTCCGGCCCGGGATCCTGGTGGGCACGCCGGCGCAGGTGGTGGACCGGATCGGCGCCTATGCGGACGCCGGCGCCGAATGGGTAATCCTGGCGCTCCGCGCGCCGTTCGACTGGGACGGGCTCGAGCTGTTCGTGCGCGACGTGATGCCGGCGTTCGGCCGCTGAGCGGCTACCGTGAACGAAGATCATGCCGGCGCCATAGCGAGGTCATTGTCCGCCGCGCAAGCGTCGCGCGGCGCGTTTTGGTCGCGGCGCCCGCTTTTCGGCGCTCCGCTGCTGCGCCCGCTACGTGGAGCCTTGCGCACGGGCACGTGGCCCGTGGCACGTCGGTTGCTCAGCTCGCGGGCATGGCTGACAGCACCCGCAGTTTGATCCGGACCCTCCGCCAGCAACTCGGCATGACGCAGGAAGAGTTCGCCCACGAGATCGCGGTGACCGTGTCGACGGTCAACCGGTGGGAGAACGCGCACGCCGAGCCGTCGAAGCTCGCCTGGAAGGCGATCAAGGACCTCGCCCGCCAGCGCGGTCTGCCGGCGGAAGGCATGCGCCCCCTCGAGTCCTTCTGACGCACGCGTTCCCGCGGCCGCGGCCCGGTTCCGATCGGCAGCTCAGATCGGGATCCGGATGCCGCGCCGCCCGAGCGCGACGGTGAACGCGCTCAGCGCCGTCGTGGTGGCCAGGATGGCCACCATCCCCGGGACCAACGGCAGACGGCGCCAGCTCGGAAACGCGATCCACGCCGGGTAGTACACCAGCACGTACTGTAGCACCCACGCGGTAAGGGCGTTGCCGCCCACCGCGCGGAGCCAGTCCGGAAAGCGTACGCCCCGATGCTCGACGAGCGCCGTCACGGCGAGCGTCGCGGCCGACAGCGCGGCCGCCAGCGCGACGAAGCTGCTCGTGCCGAGCACCTTGTTGAACGGGATCCCCACTCCGTAGAACGCCGCGGCCAGCGCGCCCGCCCCGAGCGCGAGCAACGCCGTGTATCCGATGAAGCGGCCGAGGCCTTGGCGTTCGCCGCGGGGCAGCACGCGGCCGAGCAGCAGGCCGCCGAGCGTGAGCGGCACGAACGCGAGCGCGGCGATCGGATTCGCATGCACCTCGCCGTTGAGCGCGCCGGAGAAGCAGCCGAGCAGAGCGATCGCGACCCCTGCGACGCCCTCGGCGGGCGCGTCGGCGAGCAATGTCGCGATCATCCCGCCGAGCCCGAGCGTCTGGAGCACGCCCCAGCGGAGCCCGACGTGCAGCGCCCCGACGCAGTCGAGGAGCATGCCGAGCAGAACGAGCAGCGCGAAGCGCCTGAGCGCGGCGACCTTGGCGCCACGCGCGGTCCGGCCGAGGCGGGCGTGCTTCTCGAGAAAGAGCGCCAGCGAGACGCCGATCAGGAACTGGAAGACCGGTGCCGGGAAATCGAAGGGCCGGAGCACGTCGCCGTAGTTGTGCGTCAGCAACCGCGGCACGCGGTGCAGGAACACGTTCACGAAGTTCGCGAATAGCATGCTGATGACCGCGAGGCCCCGGCAGGTGTCAAGAAAGGCGAGCCGCGGCGGCGACGTCGGTGCAGCGGAATGCGCGCCCGCCGGACGGGTCACCGGTCAGAGACGGTGGCGGGCGAGGAACGGTCGCACGGCGGCGACGAAGCCCGCGGGGTTGTCGCCCATCACGGAGTGGCCCGCGCCGGCGACCTCGGCGACGGCCGACCCTGGCCGCTCGCGGCGGAACCGCTCGGCCGTCTCGGCGGCGAGGATCGGGCTCTCGGCCCCGCGGACGAGGAGCGTCGGCGCCCGCACGCGCCGCACGTCCTCCCAGAGCGCCTCGAGCTCGAGGTCGACCGCGCCGAAGACCGCCGGGTCGAACTTGTAGGTCCAGCGCCCGTCGGGGGTCTGGCAAAGGGCATGTCGCAGTCGCTCGCGGATGTTCTCGACTGTCCGGCGGGGGTTGAACGCCTGCGCGGCAGCCACCGCGTCCTCGAAGGAATCGAAGTCGCGTCGCGTGAGCTGGCGCGCGATCGCGTCGCGCCCCCCGCGCTCCACCGTCGGGGCGACGTCGACCACCACGAGCCCACGCACGGCGTCGGGATGCGCCGCGGCGAACGCGATCGCGTTCAACCCGCCCATGCTGAGCGCGATGAGCGTCGCAGCCGGCCACCCTCGGTCGGCGAGAAAGCCGCGGATGTCGTTTACGAAATCCGCACGGCGATACACCCCGCCCGGCGCCCGGTCGGTGTCCCCGTGGCCGCGCTGGTCGAGCGCCAGCACGTGATGGTCGGTGGCGAAGTCGGGAGCGACGTCGTCCCAGCTGTGCGCGGTCTGCGCGCCGCCGTGGAGCAGCAGCAGCGGGGGCCGGGACGCCGTTCCCCAGTCGAGGAAGTGGAAGCGGAGACCGCCGAGCACCGTGGTGCCGTCGCGCGCCGTAGCCATCGGCCCTCGCTAGCCCGGTCGGGCGGGTCTGTCTAGAAGCGGGACCCGAGACAAAGTCTCGGGTCGGCTTCTAGGTCGTCGGGATCTTGATCGCCTCCGCCCGGAAGTGCACCAGGATGTGGCGGCGGAGCGCGTCCTCCACCCCCGCCTTGTCTCGGAAGTCGCGTACCCACACGCTGAGCGTGAGATCGAGACCCTTCGGGCCGAAGCCGGGGATCAGCCGCACCGCCGGCGGCGGATCGTCCAGCATCCCGGGGTGGTCGGCCCTGGCATGGCGCGCCGCCTCAGCCAGCAGGCGCTCCACGCGGTCGAGGTCGCTGTCGTAGGCGACGGTGACGCGCACGTCGACCGCGACCTCGGGGTCGGGAAGGCTGTAGTTGGTGACCACGGCCTTCGAGAGGCGCTCGTTCGGCAGCACGACCGTGTTGTTCGTGATGGTTCGGAGACGCGTCGAGCGCCAGCCGATGTGCATCACTGTCCCCTCATCGCCGGTGTCCACGCGCACGTAGTCACCGATGCGGACCGGGCGGTCGGCCTGCAGATACAGGCCGGCGAAGAAGTTGCCGAGCGTGTCCTGCAACGCGAGCGCCACGGCGAGGCTGCCGATGCCGAGCGTGGTGACGAGGGCGGTGAGATGGATGCCGAGGTTGTCGAGGAGGAGCGCCCCGAAGACGATGGCGAGCGTCACGCGCGCCATCGTCATCACCTGGCTGCCCACGCGCTGGCTCGCCTCGTTGCGCGCCGTGAGCCGGCCAAGGAGTGCCAGGCTCAGCTGCGCGATGAGATAGAGGGTGAGTGTCAGGTTCGCGACGGCGAGGATCCGGCCGATCACGGCCTGCAGGTTGTGCGGCAGCTCGAGCGAGCCGAGCGTCGCGTGCAGGGCGCCGATCAGCAGGACCGGCAGGACGAAGCGGCGGACGCGGATCACGTGCGTCCCGTCGGCGGTGAGTCCCCGCCGGCGGGCCCAGGCCGCCACCGCGCGCTCCACCCACGTCGCCGCGATGACCGAGCCCGCGATCACCGCCAGCACGGCGGCGCCGAGCTTCAGCAGTACCGGCCACGCGAGACTCACACCGAGAACCTGGACCATGGGTGCGGCATTCTAGCAGGCGGCACTCGATTGACGCACGGGCGGCCCGCGGCTATCGCTCAGCGCGGTGATTCCCGTCGGCGAGGCGCTGGCCCGCGTGCTCGAGGCGACGCATGCCCTCGGCGCCGAGCGGGTGACCATCCTCGATGCGCTCGGCCGCGTCGCGGCGGAGGACGTCGTGTCCCGGCGCGCCGTACCCGCAGCGCCGTATTCCGCGATGGACGGCTACGCCGTTCGCCATGCCGACGTCGCCGCGGCGCCCGCACGCCTGCGGATCGTCGCCGTCGAGCCGGCCGGTACCGTCGTCGCCACCACGGTGGAAACGGGGACGGCCGTGAAGCTCTTCACCGGCTCCGTGATCCCGCGCGGCGCCGACGCCGTGGTCCGCATCGAGGATTGCGACGCCGACGGCGACCACGTCCGCGTGCGGGTGCCGGTCCCGATTCGCGCGAACATCCGCGACGCCGGCGAGGACATCGAGCCGGGTCAGGTGGTGCTCGGGCGCGGTGCGGCCGTCGGTCCGGCGGACGTCGGCGTGCTGGCCTCCGTCGGCCGATCGACCGTGCTCGTCCACCAGCGCCCAAGCGTCGCGATCCTCTCGACGGGCAGCGAGCTGGTCGAGGTGGACGACGAGCCGGGACCCGGCCAGGTGGTGAACTCCAACGCCTACGGCCTGGCGGCGGCCGTCCGCGACGCGGGCGGCGATCCCGTCGTGCTGCCGATCGCGCCCGATCGGCTCGACGACATCCGTGCGAGCGTCATCGAGGCGACGCGCGCCGACGCGGTGCTGTCGACAGGCGGCGTCTCGGTCGGCGACCTCGACTTCGTCAAAGACGCGCTCGAGGCGGCGGGTTTCGAGCGGATCTTCTGGCGTGTGGCTCAGAAGCCGGGAAAGCCGCTGCTCTTCGGCCGGCTCGCCGGACGTCTCTTCTTCGGCTTGCCCGGTAATCCGGTGTCCGCGCTCGTCTGCTTCGCGCTCTACGTCCGGCCCGCGTTGCGCCGGCTCCAGGGTCACCGTCGCGTTCACCTTCCCGTCGTGCACGCGCGGCTCGCGGCGTCCGTGCGAAAGACACGGGGCCTCACCGAGTTCGTCCGCGTGTCGCTGTGCGACGGACCCGACGGACTGGTCGCGACCGCAGCGCGGTCGCAGAGCTCGGGCGCGCTGTCGGCGCTGGGCGGCGGGGCGGGGCTGCTGGTCGCCGCGGCCGATGCAGGCGAGCTCGCGGCGGGTGTGTCATATCCGGTGGTCGTCGCGGAGCCGACGCTCGCGCGCGAGACACCGCCGTTCTGAGCGTGGGGGAACCTCAGCGGGTCGAGCGCGGTGGGCTGCGGACCGCGGTGTCACCGTACCTCTTCCGCAGCATGCTGGTCGGGATGGGGGCGGTGGCCGTCGCGCTGCACCGCCTGACCGGCAACCGGACGCTCACCTGGCGATTCGCGAAGGCCCGTGCGCGCACGCTCGCCTGGATGCTCGGCGTGCGCGTGCAGGTGCGGGGTCTCGAGCACCTGGCGGGCCGCGGCCCGTTCATCTTCACGCCGAACCATCAGAGCCACCTCGACATCCTCGTCCTCCTCGGCTTCCTGCCGGGCCGGACACGCTTCGCCGCCAAGCGGGAGCTCTGGCGCCATCCGGTGGTCGGAGCCGTCCTCGATACGCTCGGCATGATCCCGATCGAGCGCGAGCACCCGGAGCAGGCCGTGGCGGCGCTCAACCGAGCGGGCCCCGGTGACTCGATCGTCATCTTCCCCGAGGGACGGCGGAGCCGCGACGGGCGGCTCGGAGAGTTCAAGAAGGGGGCCTTCGTCCTCGCGATCCGCGCCGGGCTGCCCGTCGTGCCGGTCGTCTGCCGCGGGACGCGCCGGCTCATGCCGCGCGGCAGCCGCCTCGCCGTGACGCCAGGCGACGTCGAGATCGTCGTGATGCCGCCCATCCCGACCGCAGGGCTCGAGTACGCGGATCGCGACGCGCTGGCGGCCCGGGTCCGGGCCGCGATTGAAGAACAGCACCTGGGGTGGTAGCGGAGAGGGCCCGCATGAGCCAGAGCTGTCTGCACTGCGCCCTCGCGCGCGCCATCCGCCGCGAGTCGGGGCCACTCGCCGAGCGCGGTCTCGCGGTGAGCATCAGTCGCGCGGAGCCCGTCTGGCTGCCGTCGCCCGGCGCGCGGCTCTATCGCGCGCTCCGCCGGTTGCTGCGCGACGCGGGAAGCCAGGCCGAAGGCGCCTCGGTCAAGCTCACCGTCATCGACCTGCTCGGCAAGAGCCACGTCGAGGTGACCGCGACGATCCCGGTCGGGCGCGGCTCGCGCGTGCTCGCCTGCGCCTTCCCGCGCCATGCGCCGGGAAGCCTCGGCCGTGGCTTCGCGGAAGCGCTCGATCTCTCGTGATCCGCGGCCTCGGGGCGTCACTCGTCGCCGCCGCGGTGCTCGCGACGACCGCAGGCGCCCGGTGTCTCGATTCGGCGACGGCGGTCTTCGGCCAGCCGGGTGCGTTCGGGGTCGGTGTCCGCGACCTGACGCTCGTCGACGATACCCGGCCGACGCCGGCGCACGGTAGCCAGCCGGCGCTTCCGACGCGGACGCTCGTCACCACGGTGTGGTATCCGACCGCGGGGCCCGCATCGGCCACGCCGGTGACGGACGCGGCGCTCCTCACGGGCAAGCGGTTCGGACTCGTCGTCTACAGCCACGGCTTCGGCGATACTCCAGCGTTCGCGAAATACCTCGCCGTCCCGCTCGCAAGCCGCGGCTACGTGGTTGCCGCGCCGACCTTTCCGCTCACGAACCTCGCCACGCTGGGCAGTCCCGACGGGCCGTACCCTGCCGACATCGTCAATCAACCTGCCGACGTGAGCTTCGTGATCGACCGTCTGCTCGCTGCCGACGCTCCCGCCGATTGGCTCGCCGGCGCGCTCGACGCGCACAAGGTGGGTCTCGCCGGCCTCTCCTACGGCGGCCTCACGACGCTCCTCCTCGCCTACCATCCGACCATGCACGACCGCCGGGTGCGCGCGGCGCTCGCGCTCGCGCCCGCCGCGTGCGCGCTCACCAGCCGCTACTACCGTCGCGTCGGCACGCCGTTACTCGTCATGCAGGGTGATCAGGACCAGCTCGTGCCGCTCGAGACGAACGGCGCGCGCGCCTTCACGTTCGCGCGCCGGTCGCCGCGCGAGCTCGTGACGCTCGTCCACGGCACGCACACCGCCTTCGCCGGACCGATCGCGCAGGAGTCCACGTCGAGCTACGACACGATCGGCTGCGCGCTCATCCTGCGCGCGTTCACCGCCGATCTGCTCGCGCAGTTCCAGATGGCGACGGAGCTCCAGGACCCGAAGACCGGCATCGACATCACCCAGTGCAGCCTGCCGTGCCAGGCGGCCTTTCCCTCGAACCCGCCGATGCAGGCCCCCCGCCAGCACGCGCTGGCGAAGGCGGTGACCGCGGCGTTCTTCGAGTCGACGCTCGGGCGCTCGTCCACGGCGCGCTGCTTCCTGCGGAAGGGTCTCGCGCGGGAGAACGCGACCGACGTCCACGTGTCGCTGCGCGGCCCACGCCGATGATGCGCGCGGTTGCCTGCCGTGCGCCCGGCGAGCTCGTGGTCGAGGACGTTCCCCGCCCGACCCCCGGCCCCGGCGAGGTCGTCGTGCGCGTGCGCCACTGCGGCATCTGCGGCTCCGACCTGCACTGGTACCACGGACAGATGATGCTGCCGGTCGCGTGCCCCGGGCACGAGATCGCGGGCGAGGTGGCCGACGTCGGCGCCGGCGTGACGCAGCTCAAGCCCGGCGACCCGGTGGCGCTCGAAGGCATCGCGTCCTGCGGCGCGTGCCGTTACTGCCTGGCGGGCGACTATCAGCGCTGTCCGATGGTCGGGGTCGTGGGGATGACCATCCCCGGTGGGTTCGCCGAGTACGTGAAGATGCCGGCGCGCCATTGCTTCGCGGCGCCGGCGGGCGTCGACCATGCCGTCACGTCGCTCGCCGAGCCGCTCGGGGTCGCCGTGCACGCGGTCCGCCTCTCCGGCCTCGCGATCGGCGAGCGCGTCCTCGTGCTCGGCGCCGGGACGATCGGTCTCATGGCCGTGGTCGCGGCGCGTGCCGGAGGTGCCGGCGAGATCCTCGTCGTTGCGCGGCGGCCGCAGCAGCGTGAGGCGGCCCTGGCGCTCGGCGCGGACCGCGTGCTGAGCGACGCCGACGCCGGCGGCCTCCTCGGTGACGCCCTCGGCTCGCCGATCGACGTCGTCCTCGAGACCGTGGGCGGCGACGCCGACACGCTCGATACCGCCGTCGCCGCGGCCCGCCCCGGCGGCACGATCTGTCTCCTCGGCGCGTTCACGCGCTCGCCCGCGCTTCCGGCGCTCTTCGTCCTCGCCAAGGAGCTGCGGATCATCGGCTCCTTCGTGTACGGCCGCGCCGGCGCGCGTGCCGACTTCGACGTCGTGCTCGACCTCTTGCGCCGGCAGGGAACGGCGCTCGCCAACCGGCTGATCACCCATCGGTTCCCGCTCGAGTCGATCACCGAGGCGTTTCGGACGGCGAGCGACAAGACGACCGGCTCGATCAAGGTGACGATCGCGGTCTAGACCGGCATGGTTCCCTTGCAGCGGCTCACGCACGTCGGTCTCTGCGTGTCGGACCTCGACCGGTCGCTCGGCTTCTACCGCGACCTGCTCGGCTTCCGCGTGCGCGACGAGCTCGACGTCGAGGGGGAGCCGGCGGACAGGCTGCTCCGGCTCCGTGGGGTGAAGCTCCGCGCCGTGTATCTCGAGCGCGACGGGGTGACGCTCGAGCTGCTCCGGTTCGCGAGCCCGCCCGGGCCTGCACCGCGCCGGCGCACGATGCACGAGCTCGGTCTCACGCACCTCTCGTTCCGCGTCGGCGATCTCGCCGCCACGCTCGCGGCGCTGCGCGCCGCCGGCGCGCACGTCCTCGACGACACGCTGATTCGCGTCGCGGCGTCCGGCGCGGCGGCCTGCTTCGTGACGGATCCGGACGGCCAGCTGATCGAGCTGGTCCAGGCCCGGATACCGCGCGCGCAGCCGAGCTGAGCCGCTCAGCGCATGACGCGCCGCGCGGGACGCGGGCGGCCGGGCGCGTCGCTGCCCGCCGCGTCGGCCATGCGGAGGAGCCAGGATCCGAGGAGCCGCGCGCGCGACGCGCCGAGAATCACGCCGCCCGCGTTGCCGCCGCCCGGTCCGAACAGCGTGAGCGCCACCCGCGCCGTCTCGCGGAACGGCGTGGCACGGAGCGCCGCGCCGCCGGCTAGGGGCAAGGTCAGGGCATCCGACTCATGCAGCGTGACGATCTTGGCCATGACCTCCCCCGAAAAGAGGGGTCAGATTTGCCCCAGCGCTCTGCGCGATGTCAAGGGGAAAGTGAGACGTCCCGTCACCGCGGCAGGCCGAGCAGACGCTGCGCGATGATGTTGGCCTGCACCTCGGACGTGCCACCCGCGATCGAGGCGACTCGCGACCAGAGCCACGCCTGCTGCCAGCGGCCCTCGGCGAGCTGCGCGTGCGGTCCCTCGAGCGCGAGGGCGAGCTCGTGGAGGCGTTGTGTCAGCTCCGCCCAGAAGAGCTTCACGAGCGACGATTCCGGGCCCGGCTCCTCGCCGCGCTCGAGCCGCGTCAGCGTGCGCCAGTTGAAGAGCCGCATGATCTCGACGTCGATCCAGCGTCGCGCGATCTCCTGGCGGACGACGGGATCGGCCGCGCGCCGCCGCGTGCGTGCGAGCGCGATTGCGTCCTCGAGCGCGATCCGCTGCAGCACCTGCTCCTTGAACGCGAAGCCGGTCCCGCGCTCGTGCGCGAGCGTCGTCATCGCGATGTCCCAGCCCTGGTTCACGGCGCCGACGAGCTGCTCGGGCTCCACCCGCACGCGATCGAGGAACACCTCGCTGAATTCGGTGGAGCCCGTCGCCTGCCGGAGGGGACGGACGGTGATGCCGGACGCGCGCATGTCGAGGAGGAAGTAGCTGATGCCACGATGCTTCGGCGCCGTCGGATCCGTCCGCGCCAGCAGAATGCCCCAGTCCGACAGCGCGGCGTAGCTTGTCCACACCTTCTGACCCGTCACGACGAAGCCGTCGCCGTCGGGCTCGGCGCGCGTGCGGAGCGCCGCGAGGTCGCTGCCGGCCCCCGGCTCGCTGAAGAGCTGGCACCAGATCTCGTCGGCCGAGAGGATCCTCGCCAGGTAGCGCCGCTTCTGGTCCTCGGTGCCGCACGCGATGAGCGTCGGCCCGGTGTTGTTGATGCCGACGCGGTTCAGGACCTGGGGCGCCCGCGCCCGGGCCAGCTCCTCGTTGAGGATCGCCTGCGCCGCCGGAGGCGCACCGCGGCCGCCGTACGCGCGCGGCCAGAGGAGCCCGACGTAGCCGGCGGCGTGGAGCCGCCGCTGCCAGTCGCGCAGGAAGGCGAACTCGTCGGCGAGCGACGCCTCGTCGTGCGGGATGCGCTCCGCACGGGCAGGCGGGTTGGCGGCGAGCCACGTGCGCACCTCGTGCCGGAACTGGGCGAAGTCCATCGCCGCGGTCCGTGTAGCATTCCCTCGGCAGGCCGCGCGATGGTACACCCGACGGCACCGATGAGAGGAGGGCACCCATGACGTCGCGTCCCGCTCGGCCGCGTCTCGCGCCGCTCCCACGCACCGCCTGGACCGACGAGGTCCGCACGATGATCGAGCGCACGCCGGGCGGCGAGACGGAGCCGCTCAACATCTTCACGACGCTCGCGCGCCATCCCGCCCTCGTTCGGCGCTGGCTGCCGTTCGGCACGGTGATGCTGACCGGCGCGCTGCCGCCGCGCGACCGCGAGCTGCTGATCCTGCGCACGGCCTGGAACTGCCGCTCGGCCTACGAGTGGGGACAGCACGTGCGCATCGGGCTCGCCGCCGGCCTCGCGCAGGAGGAGATCGAGCGGGTGCCCGCGGGGCCTTCGGCGGCCGGCTGGTCGCCGTTCGACGCCGCGCTCCTCGGCGCGGCCGACGAGCTGCACGCCGACGCGTGCGTGTCGGACCGGATCTGGGCCGTGCTCGCCGAACGCTACGACGAGCCGCAGCTGATCGAGGTGCCGATGCTCGTCGGCCAGTACCACATGGTGGCCTTCACACTGAACTCGCTCGGGGTTCAGCGTGAGCCGGGTGTGGTCGATCTTCCGTCCCGAGCGCCTTGAGCTCGGGCATCACCTCGCTCGCGAAGAGCCGCATGCTGCGCTCGGCCTCGTCGACGGGCATGCCGGCATACCGGAAGCAGGCGACGAACGTGTCGCAGCCGACGCGCTCGCGGATGTCGGCCACCCGCGCGTAGCACTGCTCGGGCGTGCCCCAGACCTGGAGGCTCAGGAAGAACTCGCTGAGCGCATCGGTGCCGTGCTCGGCGGCGATCTCCGACATCCGCCCGTAGTACTCGTAGCCCTTGGTGTGCTTCAGGTGGTCCTTCGCGAGCTCGTAGTGCCGCAGCACCGAGTCCCAGTAGCCGCCGATGTAGCGCACCGCCATCTCGCGCGCGCGGTCCGCGTCGGGGTCGCAGAACGTCCAGCCGGCGCAAACGGTGGGCAGCGGATCGGTGCCATTCACCTGGCGATAGGCCGTACGGTACTGCGCGAGCTCGTCGCGGACGACGTCCCAGGGCTTCTGTGGGATGATCAGGATGCCGACGCCGAGCTCGGCCATGATCTGCATCGACTCCGGGGACACGGCGGCCGCATAGGTGCGCCCCTTGAACGTCCGGCTCGGCCGCGGTCGAATCGCCTTCTTTGGTTGCTTCACGAACGTGCCGTCGTATTCGCAGTAGCCCTGCTCGAGGCCACGGAGGATCATCTCCGCGCTCTCGACGAACCGTCCGCGCGACTCCTCCATCGGCACGCGGAAGCCCTCGAACTCGACCCGTCCGAGGCCGCGGCCGATGCCGAAGACGAGCCGGCCCCCGCTCATCGTGTCGAGCATGGAGACCTGCTCCGCGACCCGGATCGGATCGTGCCAGGGGAGGACGACCACCATCGAGCCGAGCTGCACGCGCCGCGTCCGTCCCGCCATGTAGGTGAGGAACTCGAGGACGTCCGGGCACATCGTGTAGTCGGTGAAGTGGTGCTCGACGCCCCAGATCGAGTCGAAGCCGAGCGGCTCGGCGAGATCGGCGAGCCGGAGCTCGTCGGCGTAGACCGTGTGATCGGCCTCCCCGTCGTGCGGGTTCTGGAAGACCACCGTCATTCCCACTCGCATGTCGCCTCCTAGTGGCGTTGCTCGCGCGCCAGCTCGTGCATCGCGCCGAAGAGCGGCGTCACGTCGATCGGCGCGTCGAAGGGCTCGCCGCGGAGCTCGCGGTAGGCGCGCTCCACCTGGAACACGATCCGCTCGGGCTCGGTCCACCCGGCGTAGGGCCCGAGGTCGATGCGCTTCGCCGCGTCGACGGCCGAGAGTCCCCGATCGAACAACCGCTTCGACTCGGCGCGGACGTACTGCAGGTACGCCTTCATCTCCCGCGGCCCCTCGAGGCCGCAGACGGGGCCGTGTCCCGGGACGACGACATCCGGCGCGAGCGCGACGATGCGGTCGAGAGCCGCGATCCAGCGGTCGTACGTGCCCTCCCAGCCGATCGGCGTGCACAGGCGGAAGAGGATGTCACCCGTGAAGACGATCCGCTCGGCCGGAAGGTGGACGATGAGGTCGCCCGAGGTGTGTGCCGGCCCGACGTAGATGAGGTGTGCCTGGATACCGTCGAGATCGATCGTCAGACGCTCGTCGACGAGCGTCTGTGGTGGACGGAGCTCGATGCCGGCGAAGTCCCAGTCGGCGAGGCGGCGCGCGAAGGCCGCGAGCGCGGGGTCGCTGCTGCTGCCGGAGTTCCGCAACGTCTGCATGAACTCCGGCCGCTCCTTGCCGAACTCGGCGGCGCAGAGCCGGTGGCCGATGATCTCGGCGTCGGGGAAGAGCTGGTTCCCCCAGCAGTGGTCGCCGTTCCGGTGCGTGTTGACCACCCGTCGCGCCGGCGCCTTCCACACACGCGCGTAGGTATCGATCATCTGCCGGGTGTGCGGCAGATCCCAGAACGTGTCGACGACGAGCCCGCCGCCGCGGTTGAGGAGTCCCGAGTTGCTCGTGCCGAGGCCGCGGTCCGGCTGCAGGCAGGCATAGACGTCGCGGGCGAGCTCGCGGAGCTCCATCGTCACGGGCGTAGCACCGTCGCGAGGGCTGGAGCAACCGGTAGGGGGGCTCCGACCGCTGAACCCGGTAACCGACCTTGTAAGTCATAACGACTTGACTATAGTGACCATATGGACATCGCTGCCGTCGCGGAGCTGAAGGCCAAGCTCAGCCGCTACCTCAGACGCGTAAAGGCTGGCGAGGAGATCCTCGTGACAGAGCGCAACGTTCCCGTGGCACGGATCGTTCCGGTGACCGCGCCCGGGGGTGAGAAGGTGCTCCACGACCTCGAGCGCGAGGGGTTCGTCCGCCGGGGCAGCGGCAAGATTCCGAAGGACTTCTGGCGGATGCCCCGGCCGCGCGATCCGAAAGCCGCGATCCGCAAGGCGGTCGCCGAGGAGCGGGACGAGGGCTGGTGAGGTTCTGGGACACTTCGGCCATCGTCCCGCTGTGCGTGACTGAACCGGCCAGCGCCAAGGTCCGCCGCCTGCTCGACGCAGACTCGTCGATCGTGGTCTGGTGGGCGACGCGCGTCGAATGCCTGTCCGCTCTGGCGCGCCGCCGGCGGGACGGCGTCCTCGGCGCGCCGGCCGAAGCGCAGGCGCGGCGGGTACTCGTGGCACTGGCGGGCGCCTGGTCCGAAGTCGTCCCGAGCGAACGCCTGCGGCAGAGGACGGAGCGGCTCCTGTCTCTGCACGCTGTCCGCGCCGCCGACGCCTTCCATCTTGCGGCCGCCTTGCTGTGGTCGCGGGGTGAGACGACCGGTGAGGCCTTCGTCTCGTTCGACGAGCGACTGCGAGACGCCGCGTCCCGCGAAGGCTTCCTGGTTCTGCCCGACTGAGCCGGCGTCCGTCTTGCGCATTCATCGGCCACGCCGCTAGGGTACGTCCCCAACGGAGGAGACCCGCATGGCCAAGCGAGACGTGTGCGTGATCGGTGTCGGCATGACGAAGTTCGAGCGCTGCCAACGCGACTTCACCGACCTCGTGCGCGAAGCGGTGAACGGCGCCCTCCAGATGTCGGGTGTCGCACCCGAGAAGCTCGAGCAGGCCTTCGCCGGCTACGTGAACGGCATGAGCACGCAGGGACAGCGCGCGCTCTACTCGATGGGCATCGGCGGGCTCCCCGTCTACAACGTCCACAACTACTGCTCGACTGGGTCGACGGCCCTCCACCTCGGGTACCAGGCGATCGCGTCGGGCATGAACGCCCGACGTCGACAAGAAGCCGCCCATCGCGGCCGTCATGTTCGGCGACGGCGGCCGCCAGCACATGGAGAAGTACGGCACGACGAAGGAGCAGTTCGCCAAGGTGAGCGTCAAGAACCACCGCCACTCGGTAAACAACCCGCGCTCCCAGTACCAAGAAGCCTGCTCGCTCGAGGAGGTGCTCGCCGCGCGCATGGTCTACGACCCGCTCACGCTCCTCCAGTGTTGTCCCACGTCCGACGGCGCCGGCGCAGCGATCCTCTGCTCGGAGGAGTTCGCGAAGAAGCAGGGCGTGTCGCGGCCGGTCAAGATCGTCGCGCAGGCCATGGCGACGGACAAGATGGAGGACTTCGCGATGGGGCCGCTCGGCATGATCGGGGTCGGCATGTCGGAGCGGGCGGCCAAGGCGGTCTACGAGCAGGCGGGGCTCGGTCCGAAGGACGTCCAGGTGATCGAGCTCCACGACTGCTTCAGTACGAACGAGCTGGTCACTTACGAATCGCTCGGGCTCTGCGAGGAAGGGCAGGGTGGTCGGCTGATCGACGAGGACCAGGTGACGTACGGCGGCAAATGGGTGGTGAATCCTTCGGGCGGTCTCCTCTCGAAGGGTCACCCGCTCGGGGCGACCGGGCTCGCGCAGTGCGCCGAGCTCGTGTGGCAGCTCACCGGGAAGGCGGACAAGCGGCAGGTCGAGGGGGCGCGGGTCGGGCTCCAGCACAACGTCGGCCTCGGAGGCGCCTGCGTCGTGACGATGTACCGGAGAGACTGAATGAATCCGGTCGTTCACTTCGTCACGGATACCGAAGGCAACCGCGTCAGCATGCTGCAACCCGTCCCGCGCAACTGGCACGTGCCGAAGCCCGGGTGATCGGGCCGAGCCGGACGGCCGAGCGGGTTGCCCTCCGTCGCGCGGCGCACCAGCTGCTGGATCACCCCCGCGTCCACGACGATCCGTTGGCGCTTGTGATCGTCGGCGACGCGCAGGCCGCCGCGCTACGCGCGGAGCCGCATCGTTTCGAGGACGGACCCGTCTCGCAGCGCCTGCGTGCGTTCCTTGCGGTCCGGAGTCGCGTGGCGGAGGACGCGCTGGCACGCGCGGTCGCCGCCGGAGTTCGGCAGTACGTCGTCCTCGGCGCGGGCCTCGACACGTTCGCGTATCGGAATCCGTATCCCGCCCTCCGCGTGTTCGAGGTGGATCATCCCGCGACCCAGGCCTGGAAGCGGCGGCGCTTGGCCGACGCGCAGATCGCGGTTCCCGACGATGTGACGTTCGTCGCGCTCGACTTCGCGAGCGAATCGCTGCCGGCGGCACTGCGCGCGGCCGGCGTGCGCGGCGACGCCGCGGCGTTCTTCTCGTGGCTCGGCGTGACGCCGTACCTCGAGCCGGCGAACGTCCTCGCGACGCTCGCGGCCGTCGCCCCGCTCGCCGCCGGCGGCGGTGGCATCGTGTTCGACTACAACGTTCCGCCGGCGTCGTTGCCACCGCCGTCGCGCGCCGCGTTCGACGGCCTTGCGGCACGCGTGGCGGCGGCCGGCGAGCCGTTTCGCGGCTTCTTCGAGCCGGACGCGTTGATGGCGGCGCTCCGCGACATCGGATTCCGCGACGTCGTCGATCTTTCACCCGATGAGCTGAACGCGAGGTTCCTGTCCGATCGCACCGACGGCCTCCGAGTCGGGAGCGTGGGGCACATCGCGACGGCGCTTGCGTGAGCCGGTGCGGGTGTGAGCGACATCTCGGCGTTTCCTGCGACAGCAAGAAGGATCGCCGCTGTCGTACGCGCCCGTCGGCATCTCGCGCGGATCGCCTGCCGGCTACGATCTCGACGAACACTGCTTGACGATCGGCCAAGGCGAACGGGTTTTCGGACGGGCGAAGGCCGCGCTCGATGCGTGGGCGATGTCCCGGCTGGGCTGGGTCGAGCTGCATCCCGCCCGAGCGCCGACGACCCCCGGCACGACCGTCGCGATCCTCGTGACATATCTCGGGTGCTGGTCGCTGCACGCGTGCCGCGTGGTCGAACGCTTACCGACGTCGCCGGACCGCCTCGTCCATGGGTTCGCCTACGGCACGTTGCACGCGCATGCCGAGCGCGGAGAGGAGCTGTTCGCCGTCGAGCTCGATGTGGCCGACGGGTCGGATGGTATCGAATCCGGGCGGTGTCACGGCCGCACACGGTGGTTGCCCGGCTCGGATATCCGCTGGCCCGACGGCTCCAGCGCCGGTTCCGGCAGGATTCGGGTCGCACGATGCGGGCCGCGGTGGCCGGCTGATCGCCGGTTCACCGAGTCGCCACGGCGGGGACGATGTCCTGCCCGAGCCGTATCAGCGACGACACCGCGACGTCGCGCGGCATGCCTACCGAGTCGGCGGTCACGTAGCAGAAGTCGAGCCCGAGCAGGCGTGCGCGCTGTTCTCGCACCTGCCGAGCGCGGATGGATACCGGTACGAAGACGTCACCACCGAAGTGGCCGCATGCGATCCCCCGCTACCGCTCGACGGCGACTACGTCGGTCCGGCAGCGATCGTCGGCTACACGGTCGTCTTCGCCGGAGGCGTGCCCTCGCACGCCATCGCCATCTGCGACACGCCGCAGGGCCGGCGCACCGTCGTGCGCAGCGAGGACCAGGCGCTGCTCGAATCGATGACGAGGGAGGAGTTCTGCGGCCGAGTCGTGCAGGTCACCGGCGCCGCGTTCGGGCCGTGACGCCGCTGACGTCAGCGCATCCTGCCGGTCCAGGCGCGCGAGAACTGGCCGTGCGGGAAGAACGGAACGAAGCGACGGCCACCGGCACCGGCACCCGGGAAGAAGTGCCGGCGCGGCACGAAGCTCACCGCGAACGCGTAGGGGAACGCGTACGGGGGGCCGGGGAGGCCGTAGTACGGGGGCGCGCCATAGTACGGCGGCGGATAGCCGGAAGCGGCGTCCGGCGCGATCTGTGGTGAGGCCTGCTCGATGACGATCGTGGCGGGTGGCGGCTGCGGAACGGCAGCCAGAGCCGAGCGCGCCAACTGTTCGGCAAGAGCGACCTGGCGCTCGGCTGTCTCCAGCCCGGCGTTGAAACCGCGCTGATACGCGTCGGCCTGAGCGGTTCTCGCACTCATGGGGGGCAGCATCGCTTCCTCACCCGGTCGGGGTCGCGGGGCGGGCTTTGCGGTGAACTTCTGGGCAGAGGCCTGCTGGTCCTCGGGCACGTCGCCGGGATCGTTGCTCAGCATGAGCACGCCGCCCTCGCCCTTCCAGCTGTAGACCGTCGCGCGCGCAACAGGAGGCCGGAGAAAGAGGAGCGCGACGGTGGACACGAGCAGCATTCGCCCCGGATTCGAGCCAATCATCTTACCGACCTCGGGGAGCCATCGCAGCTCAGGTTCGAGCGGGTTTCCCACCAGGTACCGTACCCCTTTGTCCGAACCGTCGCCATGGCCCGACGTCGGGTTCGCCGTGCATCCTCCGGCGTGGCTCGCACGTAGCATGGCCAACGACCAACTCCTGCGGGTCAGCTCGGGACGACATCGAATCCGGCACCGACGACCCCGGGACAGAATAGGAGGAGTGTCTCATGCATTCGAAACTTTTCGCGATGACCACGCCCGCGAGCCGTCTTCGGCGGACGATCGGCGGTCTGGTGGCCCTGGCGGCGTTGCTTGCCGCCCCGGCGACACGTGCGGCCTTTCTACCGCTTCCCGCCAACGGCTCGCAGGTGAACAACGACCTCGCCAACGCGATCGACCCGAACCAGGACGCGGGTGTCTCCGACGTCGCCGGCGGCGCGGTCACGGCCGGCAAGGTCCCGGTCCCGTGGGCGACCTTCGAGCAGAAGGTCGCCGGCGGCGAGCAGCAGATCTTCGCGCGAGCGTTCAAGAACGGGGCGTGGGTGACGCAGGGATTCCCGGCGTCGCTCAACATCGACCCCACCCAGGAGGCCGAAGCGCCGTCGATCGACTTCGCCGGGACGGGACGCACCGTTCCGTGGGTCGCGTGGTACGAGCCGAGCGCGACGTCCGGGTGGCCGACGAACATCTTCGCCAGCCGTTTCAACGTCGCGGCCAACCGCTGGCTGCCCTCCGGCCAGGGCCGCGGCCCGAACCATCTCCCGTCCCTCAACGTGCACACCCTGCGCACGGCCGAGAACCCGTCGGTCGCCGGCGGTGCCGCGATCGCGGGCAACGATCCGGTTCCGTGGATCACGTGGGAGGAGAACGACGGCGGCGCGACTGACGCCGCGGCTCTCCGGCAGATCTTCGTGGCGAAGGCGGTGAAGCAGGCCGTTCCGGGCACGGCGTGCCCGGTCGGGACGAAGCCCACCGGCGGGATCGACGTGAACGGATTCTGCTGGCAGCAGGTCGGACTCGATCGGCTGAACCCGAGCGGTCCACTCCCATCCGACTCCGGTGATCCCACGCTCAACATCGACCCGACCCGCTCGGGGGTCGAGCCGGACATCGCGTTCACCGGTCCGAACGACACCGTCGCGTGGGTCGTCTGGTACGAGGAGGATCCCACCCAGATCGACGGCCTCCGCAGCAACGACATGGTCTTCGCGGCGAAGATCGTGGCCGATGCCACGGCCGACGGTGGCTTCCGTTGGGTCGCCGTCGGGAACGGGACGGCGGGACAGACCAACGTCCTCGACACCTTGGGCGCGCACGGCTTCGGCAACTGCGCCGAGAGCCCGGACGCCGAGGACGCGTGCTCGCTCAACGCGATCGCCCGCCGCGACGCGGAGAACCCGCGCGTCGCCGCCGGCACGCTCAAGCCGGGCGGCACGACCGTGCCGTGGGTGGTCTGGCAGGAGGACCTGGGCCTGGGCGACGGCAAGCACGCGGTCTTCGTCTCCCGACTGGTGGGCGGTGATCGTTTCGAGCTCTTCAACTCCGGCCAGCCGGTGTCGAACACGGCGAACGACGCGACCCGACCCGACATCACGTTCTCGGGCAACGTGCCGTACATCTCCTGGCAGGAGGCGATCTCCGACGCGCAGGTGACGTTCGTCGGACACTTCGAAGGCGGCGCCGGCGCGCCGGTCTTCCAGCTCGACACACCGAGCGGCATCCCGAATTCGGGGTTCGGCAACGCCAAGGACCCGCTGCGCGCGCCGATCTCGTCGGGCTGCACGGCCAACCCGTTCAACGCCGACGGCGCGAGCTGCCAGGGCGGCGCGGTCGGGACGCCGTTCTTCCTCTACACTGCCGGCGACCCGGGCGCCCAGAAGCTCTTCGCCCAGGCATTCGCGCCGACCGACGTGTCGACGCTCGCCGCGACCGACATCTCCGCGACCGACGCGACGCTGAACGGCTCGGTGAATCCGGGCGGCGCCGCCATCCTGACCCACTTCGACTTCGGCGCGACGACGACCTACGGCAACGTCACGCCGGAGACCCGCCTCGACGTGGCGAGTGTCGCCACCGCCTTCGACGCGACGGCGAGCGGACTCACCCAGGGCGCCACGGTCCACTTCAGGGCCGTCGCGAAGACGGACTTCGTGACCGTCGCAGGTCCAGACCAGAGTTTCATGGTCGAAAACGTGCCGCCGACCGTCTCGATCGACGACCTCCCCGACACCGTGACCCGGAAGCGGCTCGGTAGGGGTCGCGTACTCACAGTGCATCTCACCGTGTCCGAGCCGGCGACGATCACGCTCGACATCCTGAACAGGAAGGGGAAGTCCCGCCGCCAGATGACCGTCAACCAGACCAGCGCCGGCTCTTTCGCGGCGCAGATCTCGCTGAAGGACATCGAGGGTAGGGCGACCCTTCGGGTGACCGCGATCGACCCATTCGGCGCGAGCGGCATCGCCGAGCAGCAATTCAAGACGAGGTAGACGCTCCCCTACCCGCGTGCATGACCGCGTCGGCGGGACACCGCCGGCGCGGTCGTGTTTCCACGGGGGGCATAGGAATCATTCGCCGGGAAGGCCCGCCGAGGCCCGGTGAATGCCCGGATCACGGTCAGGACGAACGAGCTCGGGCAGGGCGTCATCGTCATTCCGCTCGCGGGACGAATCTAGTCCGCGGACCGTGTCCCTGGCAGAGCGCATAGTCGATGCGCGGAACGCGTAAAGTGTTTGACCTCGGCGAGAACGCAAGTACGATACGCGACGCGTGCGTGTCGTGTGCCGAGGACGCCGGGCCGTTTTGGTGGGAGCGCTGATCGTTCTCGCCCTGGTCGCCGAGGTCGACGCGCGCCTGCTCGACATCATCGACGACCCCCGCTTCGAGCAGGGAGCCGGATTCGGGCAGGCGGTGGCGGTGGCCGGTACCGACCTCGCGATCGGTGCCCCCGGAGCGACTGCCTTCGGGCAGGATGGTGCCGGCCTCGTGCGGCTCGTGGGGAGCGATGGCGTCCTGAAGCGCACGTTCGAGGCGCAGACGCCCGTCGCAAACGCCGCCTTCGGGTCGACGGTGGTGGTGAGCGACGGGTTGCTCTACGTCAGCGCTCCGAACGATCAATCGATCGGGGTCGCTGGCCTCGGTGCGATATACGTGTTCAACCTCGCGACGGGTGCTCTCGTCCGCACCGTTCGAGCCCCCGACCCGGCGGCGAATGTCCAGCCCGTCGGCGGGGGGGCCGCGCCGGTGATCCTCCCGCCGGGCACGATGCCTCCGCCGGAGGCGCAGGGCTTCGGCCACGTCGTCGTCGTGAGCAGTAGCCGGATCCTGGTCGGCGCCCCGGATTCTGTCGTCGACGGGTTGGACGGGGCGGGTGCCGTCTATATGTTCGGCGCGGACGGCAGGCTTCTCCATACCCTGCGCGAGTTCTCGCCCAGCGCGGGGGGATCCTTCGGTGCGGCCCTGACGGTTATCGGCAACATCCTCTTCGTGGGTGTGCCCGGAGCACCGTCGGTCGGTATCGACGGAGCCGGCGTCGTGCGGACGTACGACGTGACCACGGGGAGTTCGCTGGCCACGATACGCTCGAGGCTCCCGGTCGCCGGGGCGGCGTTCGGGGCGGTGCTCGGCGAGATCGGTGGCCAGCTCTTCGTCGGGGCGCCCGGCGACAGTGCCCTCGACGTCGACAATGCCGGCGCCGTCTATCTCTTCGATGCGGGCACGCGGGTACTGCAGTCGATCATCACGGCGCCGACGCCGACGTCGGCGATGAACTTCGGCAGCGCGATCGCGGTGCTCGGAAGTGACCTCGTGGTGGGCGCGGACGGAGGCGGTGACGATCAGTCCGGGCTGGCGTTCCTGATCGACCCCGCCAGCGGGGCGGTCCGCACCACCTTCGTGCCGCCGAACCCCAGGCCGAGCGGTAACTTCGGCTTCGCGTTGGCCGCCGTCGGCACCAACGTCGCGATCGGCGAGCCGGCGGTCGACGCAGCATCGGGCAGTGGTCGCGTCTACTTGTTCGATTTGACGACGGCGACGCCGGGTGGTGGACCGTCCCGGGCGCAGAGCACCGGCAGCGCGCAGACGGTGCCGCTCCCGGCGAGCTGTCTCAACGCGCCGACGACGCCGTCGGTTGGCTGCCGGGTGAACGCGCTGCTCGACTCGGTGGCGGAACCCGGCAATCAGGACCTCGCCCGACCACTGCGGCAGGTGCGGCGTGCCGTTCGTCGGGCCGACGACACGCGCGGCCGGCGTCGAGCCCGGGCCTTCCGCCGCGCGCTGCGAGGCGTCGGCGAGTTCATGGGCCGGGTGGAGGTGCGTGATGCCGGGCCCAGCATGCCGGCCGACGAGCGGGCGGCGTGGCTCGCCGCGGCGAGCGAGCGCCTCGCTCGCCGCCCGCTCACCCGAGCGCACCGCGCCGTCCATGTAGCCGTTCCAGTAGGTGGAGGTCTCGGTGCCGGCCCAGTGGACGCGCCCCACCGGGGCGCGGAGTGCGGCCCCGAAGTCGATCAGGGTTCCCGGCCCGAGCACGGCAAGCGCATAGGAATCATTAAAGCCCAAAAGTTTACGTAACCTCCCCTATCAGACTCTGAACCACCGCCCCGTTGGACCCGGCGCCTCTCCGGAGCCTCATATAGCGAGGCGTACAAACCGCCCGTCAACAGGAATTCGCGCCTTGCGACTCCGAAACCCGTCCCGCGACGTGTCCGTCGTTGCCCTGCGGGCACACCGGCCCGCACGCCGCGGGGATGCGGCCGATCAGGCTGGACTGTCCGGGAAGAGATCGGGGATCGATGGCGGCGGCCGCGCTGGCAGCGCAGCGGGCGGGTCGAGCGGAAGACGTGGCAGGCCGACGCGTTCGGCGCGGCGTACAGGGCGGGCGAGCTGTCCTGGGTCCGGGCGCTCACCTTGCTTCCCATCGTCGCCGAGCCGACCGCCGCCGCTTGGGTCGAGCGCGCCGGCGCCGTTCCCGTGCGCCGGCTCGCCGACGAGGTCGAGTGGGCGCTCACCGTCCGCGACGGCGTTGCGCCGATCGCACCGCCGCCGCCCGGGGCGTCGCTCGCGCTCGAGGACCGGCAGTTGTGTACGCGTCCGGAGTGGGAATTTCCGGACGCCGAGGTCACGTTCTCGGCGCCCGTGGCGGTCGTCGCGCTCTTCCGGACCGCCATTCTCGCCTTCGCCGCCCACGCGCACGGCTCGCTCATCGAGGGGCTCGAATCGCTGCTCGTGCACGTGAAATCGGAATGGGAGAGCCAGCCACGGCATCGCGATCCGGTGTTCGCCCGCGACCGGTGGCGCTGCGCGGTCCCGATTTGCACCGCGCGGCGGGAGCTCCACGATCATCACGTCGTCTTCCGGTCGCGCGGCGGCGGGAACGACCGTGAGAACCGGATCACGCTCTGCGCCTGGCATCATCTCCGCGGCGTCCACGCGGGGCGCGTGCGGGCCGAAGGCGAGGCGCCGGACAAAATCATCTGGGACGTCGGCGTGCGGCCGGGACGGCGCGCGCTCCTGCGGCTCGTCGGCGAGCGGTATGCGACCAGCTGAGATCCCTCGAGCGCCGGTCAGCCCGCCCCTGCCTCGGCGAGCCGCTTCACGCACTCGCCACGGCCGGGACGATGTCGTGCCCGAGCCGCATCAGTGACGATACCGCGACGTCACGTGGCATCCCGGCGGACCCGGGGATCACGTAGCAGAAGTCGAGCCCGAGCGCGGCGAGCCGCCGGAACCGCTCGCGCGCGACGCCGACCGGCCCCGCGATCGCGAACCAGTCGACGAACTCGTCGGTGATCCCGGCCGTATGCGGCACGCCGGTC
>WNGI01000542.1_pt1 | contig 29090 bp, 32 predicted proteins | sample 5400621 | NCBI WGS metagenome assembly WNGI01 (sample SAMN13153374, study PRJNA577476) | soil metagenome | isolation source: 20 cm soil or saprolite under Garry oak tree replicate 1 | place: USA:California | collected 2016-06-15
GCCGCGATGGCCACCCCGTTCGCGGCGTCGACCTCGCGCTGATACGTGCTGCCGTTGGACTGGTACCGGGCGTAAGTCTTCGTGCTCGGGTTGTAGTCATAGCGGACCGCGGCGTCGGTACGGTAGGGGATGCCCAGCGTCACCGCGGTGCGCGAGCCGAGGAATCCGCCCGCGGTCGGCGCGTGATCGATCGTCTTGAGGAATCCCCACTTGGGCACGTTCACCGGCGCGGCGCCGCCGACGCCGTTCGCGGCCGCGCGCAGCGCAGCGGTCGAGGTGAAGAGGTTGTGCGGCACGACCTTCCCGTCGACGCCGGAGCGATAGAAGGAGTTGCCCTGACCCAGCTGCGGTGAGACGCCGACGTAATTGCCGTTCGCCATGTCCGCGTAGACGAGATCCATCATGAGCTGTGATCCGCCGGAGAAGACGAGGACGCCGCGCACCATCGGCGTGGTGTACCGATCGGAGAAGCGCACGCTGCGCACCGCGCCCACCTCGGTGGCGTCCTGCGAATGGAAGTACGCGGCGAGCCGTGTGATGTTCCCTTCCACGAGCAGCTCGACGACCATGTCCGCCTGGCTGATGCCGTGGTGCGGCCGCCCGGCAGGAGCGTTGTCGAGCTTCACGGCGAGCGCCCGGCGCGTGACCGGACTGTTGGCGGTGGTGGGCATGCCGGTCAGCGGCCAGCATTCCGTGCACGCCGCGTTCGAGAGCTCGGTGGCGGGCGTGACCCACGCGTCGAAGCTCCACGCCAGCGTTCGCGGCGCGCCGACGACCTCCGCGTTCGAGCGAAGGACTCCCACGTGCGTCGAGCCGTCGTCGAGTGAGCTCAGTGTCGCGAGATCGCCGAAGCCGTCCTTGTTCCAGTCGCCTGCGACGAGCTGCGTCTGCAGCCACGGCATCGAGAACGGCGTGAAGTACGCGATACCGCTCGGGTTGGTGAAGGCGAGGCTCTTGTTCGCGTTGAACGCGTGCACGCGCACGGAGCCGTTGTCGTACCAGTAGAAGGAGAGCAGGTCGGTCAGGTGGTCGCCGTCATAGTCGGCCGCGACGATCTTCGCTCGGGAGAGGTCATATGCGCCTTCAGACGACTCCCACATGCCCGCCCAACCGTTCACCGGCTGCAGGCCGCTCGGCGTGGGCGTGAACACGTGGACGCGAATCCTCTGGTTGGGGTACTGGTAGACCGACGCGACCTGATCGGGACCGTCCGCACGCGTGAAGTGCCCGACCGCGAAGCGCGCGCGAGCGGTGTCGTACTGTCCCGGTCCCGAGTCGTAGACGCCCTGGTTCCCGCCGTAGATGAACTGCTTGCCATCCGACTCGAGGTAGTGGATGCGCATGTCGAAGTTGTCGTACTGGTAGATGAGGAGCAGACCGCCGCGCCCCGCGGTCGAGAACGTGCCCGCGAGGACGGCCTTCGTCCGGCTCCACGCATAGGCGTCGCTGCGCCACCATCCTTGCGGACCTTGGTACAGGAAGCCCGTTCCGCTCGAGAGCCATACCAGGATGCGCACGGACGTGCCGCCGTCGTCGTATAGGGCGACGATGTCCGTCTTTCCGTCGGCGTTCATATCGGCCGCCGCGACCTTCATCCGTCCGAGATCGAGCGTGTTCTCGGCACTCTGGAACCAGGGCAAGGCCGTGAACTTCTCTTCAGCTCCGGCGCGATCGAGCACTGAAATCCGGACGCCGAGGTTGTCGCTGGCGTCGAAGAGCGACGCGATCTGCGAGTAGCCCGCGCCTTTGAAGTCGCCCGAAACGACGAGCCCGTTGGCAAGGGTCTGCGCGGCGGCGGTGTGGCTTCCGGGGTCGGCGGCGGGAATGAGCCAGACGACGCACGTGACGATGGTCAGCAGGACGGTCAGAAGACGCTTCGTCACTTGCCCGCTCACTTTAACTGACGTCGCTCCCTCTCCATACAGCCATGCAAGGGCCTGAACGCAAATTGCGGGCCAGCCGATACGGGACGAACCGGCCGAGAGGGGTGTGGTAAGTAGATGTGATGAGACGAGCGGCGATCCTCCTCGTCATCGCGACCGTGGCGTGCGCACCGGAAAGCGTGTCGCCCACTCCCACCCCAGCTGCGGCCACGGCGACGTTCGCCCCCTTGCCCCCGGTGACCACGCCGGCGCCGATCGCGTGCGCTTCGGTGCCCGCGCTACGCACCAGCGCCGCGACGCCGGGTCCGTCGCCGACCGCCGGGTCGATGCCCTCCCCCGCGCCGCCGGGTACGTATCTCTTCGCAAAGGACTCGACGACTCTCCAGCTCTACTCCAGAGGACAGCTCCGTGAGCTGAAGCTGCCGAAGCCGATCAGCCTCTCGCATGCCGTTCTGTCCAGCGACGGCACTCGCGTGTCCGCTCTACTGAACGAGGCCGAACCCAATCGATCAACCCTCTGGAGCTTCACGGCGGCGGCGACCTCGATGGACCTGCCGTTCTCAGCGGGCGCGGCGTGGGTGACTTGGTCACCTGACGCGCGGCGGCTTGGAGTGATCCCGAACACGGAGCTGGCCGAGCAGATCTATTTAGCCAGCACCGACCGGGCGGCCTCACTTTTCGCTCCAGGAGGGCATGTCATCGACATGCGCTGGCGCAACGCGGACGAGCTCTCTTTCTTGACCGCCGCGTCGCGCGACATCCCTGTCGCGGATGCGACCCTATGGAGCTGGCGCCCCGGCGCGGCCCCGCGCGAACTGACGAGATTCACCTCGGTCGGTCTGATGTCATGGCGTCCCGACGGCGCGATGCTTGCGTACTGGACGGTCGGCGCGGATGGCCTCCCTGTGGTCAAAGTCCGTGAGGCGAGCGCCGATGTGGTCCGGGGCGATCGCACCGTTCTGACGGTGAGCGATGTCCTCAAGGCCAAAGAGACGTGCGGGTGGGCCGCGAAGGACGTTCAGTTCGGGTTCCTGGAGTGGCAAAAAGACGGCCTGCTTGCGGTGGGCCTTCGCGGTTCGGGCCAATACGACTATGGGATCGCGGTGGTGCATCCAGACCTTGGTCTCCAAGGCGTCGTGCGTTCGCCGAACAACTGCTACATCCCGGCCGCGCGGTGGGCGGCGCGCACCGCGGTCCTCGTTGCGTTCCTGTATGGCCCGGAATGCGGTCTCACCGGGTCTCTGAATCGCGCACTCCTTGTTGACAAAGCGGGCGTGGTCATGCGGGAACTGACGATCGGCCGGAAGGGACCGCTGCTGCTGTCGGATCTCGGGACCTGGGCTGCGATACCCGGAGCGAATGAACTCAGGGTCGTACGGGTCAACGGACCGCAGGAGCAGTATGCGATTCCGCTTCAAAGTCTCCTCGGCTGGTGCTGCGCGGACTGAGCAGTTAGCGGCGAAGGGCCTCTTTCACAAGGCGCGGGATCTCACTCGGAGCGTTCGCGACGGGGATCCCGGCCTCCCCGAAAGCCTGGATCTTCGATTCCGCCGTGCCCTGGTTGCCGGACACGATCGCTCCGGCGTGCCCCATGCGCTTACCCGGCGGGGCCGAGCGGCCGGCGATGAAGGCGACCGCGGGCTTCTTTCCCTCCGCGCGCATGTACTCGGCGGCGCGCTCTTCCGCGCTCCCGCCGATCTCGCCGACGATGACGATCGCCTCGGTCGCCGGGTCCTCGTTCAGCATGCGCACGGCGTCCGGCGTGGGCAGGCCGATCACCGGATCGCCGCCGACGCCGATGCACGTGGACTGCCCGAGGCCCGCGCGGGTGAGCAGATCCGCGATCTCATACGTGAGCGTGCCGCTCCGCGAGACGAAGCCGACCCCGCCGGGTGAGAAGTTTTCCGCAGGCATGATCCCGATCTTCGATTCGCCCGGGCTGATCGCGCCGGGACAGTTGGGACCGACGAGCGTCGTGCTTGCCGTCTCCAGGACCGCCGCGACCTTGAGCATGTCGGCCACGGGGATGCCTTCAGTGATCGCGATGACCAGGTCGATCTGCGCATCGATCGCCTCCAGCAGGGCGTCCATCGCGGCGGCCGCCGGCACGAAGATGATCGACGCGTTCGCGCCGGTCTCGTCGACCGCGCTGGCCACGGTGTCGAACATCGGGATCTCGTCGATCGTCGTTCCGCCGGCGCCGGGCTTGGTCCCGCCGACGATCTTCGTCCCGTACTCCTTCATCCGGCCCGCATGGAAGCGCCCTTCGCGCCCCAAGCCCTGAACGAGGACGCGCGTGTCGCGGTCGAGCAGCACGCTCACGCGCGCGCCGGCTCCTTCGCGAGGCGAACGGCTTCGGCCGCCGCTTCGTCCATCGTCTCGCGTGACTCGAGCGGCGCGCCTTCAAGCAGCCTCCGCCCGGCCTCGGCCTCCGTGCCGGAGAGCCGCACGACGAGCGGCACGCTGGGCGGGTGCTTCTCGATGACGTCGAGGATGCCTTTCGCGACCTCGTCGCCGCGGGTGATCCCTCCAAAGATGTTGATCATCACGCTGCGCACGCGCGGGTTCGAGAGAACGATCTCGAGCGCGGCCTTGACCACCGCCTCCTTCGCGCCGCCGCCGACGTCGAGAAAGTTCGCGGCGCGGCCGCCGGCATTGCGGACCGCGTCGAGGGTCGCCATCACCAGGCCGGCGCCGTTCCCGATGATGCCCACGTCACCATCGAGCTGGACGAAACTGAAGCCGAGGGCCCGTGCGCGTTCCTCCGACTCCTCGTCCTTTGAGATTTCCTTCAATTTCGCGAGCTCGCCCTGACGGAAGAGCGCGTTGTCGTCGATGTCCAGCTTCGCGTCGCCGGCGAGGAGGGACCCATCTCTTTGCACGAACAGCGGATTGATCTCGATCAAGGTCGCGTCGGTCTCGGCGTACGTGCGATAGAGCCGCCGCGCGATGTCCACGACGGCCTCGCGCTGCGCCTCCGCCACGCCCGCGGCGAAGGCGAGCGAGCGTGCCTCGAAAGCGAGCAGTCCGAGGAGCGGGCTGGGCCATCCGCGGGCGATGGCCTCCGGCCGCGAGGCGGCGACCTCTTCGATGTCCATGCCGCCGACGGTGGAGAGCATGACGACCGGGCGGCGCCGGTCGCGGTCGAGAGTGATGCCCAGGTAGAGCTCGCTCGCGATGTCGGCGGCGCGCTCGACGTAGACCTTCTCGACGCGCAGGCCCTTGATCTCCATGCCGAGGATCCCGCTTGCCGCGGCCTTCGCGTCGGACGGCGACTTCGCGACCTTGATCCCGCCGGCCTTCCCGCGGCCGCCAGCGTGGACCTGCGCCTTCACCGCGACGGGTGCACCGATCGCCTTCGCGGCGCTCTCCGCCTCGTCGGGCGTGGTCGCGAGGCGACCGTCCGGTATTGGGATGCCCGCGCGCTGAAGGACTTGCTTCGCCTGGTATTCGTGCAGCTTCACGGACTGAAGTGAGGATATCGTCGCGCGCGGAGGGACGCCCATGTCCGAAGAAGAGACCAGAAACAAGACCACCGAGCGTCGGTTCTTCGAGGAGATCTGGAACAAGGGGAACTTCGCCGTCGCGAACGATCTCATCGCACCGGCTTACATCGATCATGATTCGAGCAGTGCGACCGCCGGTCCCGAAGGTGTGCGCAAGGAAGTTTCCCTATACCGGAATGCGTTTCCGGACCTGCTCTTCGCGATCGAGGACATCATCGCCGAGGACGACAAGGTCGTCACACGTCTTACCGCGAGTGGTACGCACCAGGGCAACCTGCCCGGGATCCCCGCCACGGGAAAGCGTGCCACGATGTCAGGCATCGTTATCACGCGCTACGAGAATGGCAGGGCCGTCGAGGCGTGGGTGAAGTTCGACTTCCTCGGCCTCTACCGTCAGCTCGGCGCGATCCCACCCCGGGGCGGCGCGCCGGCTGGGGCCACCGAAACGTCTCCTTTGAGATGAAACAAAGCGGGGGCGTTCCCGTGTTACCAGGGCATGGACGCTTACCTCTGGTACACGAACGACAGTCTGCGTCACCTCATCAGGGCCGGATCCATGGAACAAGCCCGCGAGCGGATCGCTGTCACGCACGGGCCCGAAGTCGCGGAGCGTGCCACGATCATGCCCGTGAGCCGGCCTGAGCAGGGCGCCCGGAGCGCGCCCGCAGCCTGACCGTGGTGGATCAAAGCGAGCGCGGAAGGCTGGTCGCCGACCTTCGGGTGTTCTCCGCGGCCGGGGTGGAGCGCGCCGCCTGGGGCTGGGATCAGCACGGCGAGGGCTCACTGGAGCGCTTCCATGCCGCCGAGCGCGCCGCGCTCCATGCCATCGAGGAGGCTGACCGCGGAAACGATTGGGAAGAATTCCGCCGCTCGATCTTCGACATGACGGAGGGCCGGCGAGCGCTGGCCTCGTGGCAGTACGAGCACGGGGACATCGGCCACAAGGCGGAGCGTGCCGCCTATGGCGCCGCGCTCGGCATTTTCGGGCGAGATCGGCTCAAGCACGATCAGTACGTCACGCTCGTGCGGCCCATGGCAGAGGCTCTTCCCTGGCTACTGCCGGAGACGCCGCCCCGGCCTCACGACTGAGCCTGCGACCGCAGGCCCTTAGAGCACCGGTCAGTTCTCGAAGACGTTGCTCCGCCTGATCTCATATCCGCTCGCGAGGCAATCGCGCTCCGAGCGCAGCGCGTTCGGAACGTAGTCGCGCGGGACGATGACGTAGTTGAACTGCCAGATCGGGCTGTACTTCTTCATGCCCGGGACCGAGTCGTAGATGTTGAGCTGACCCGGCACCCGATTGGGTTCGCGTCCGCCGACGAGATGCCCCTTCGGGGTCAGCTTGACCGAATACACAACCTGATATTCCTGCGCGACCTTCACGCTCGTGGGTTCGACATCGACCTCGCCCTGCTCGGTCGCGAACACGATCCGCCCATCGAACCAGACGCGTTCGATCTTGTAGCGATACGGATTGTTGTAGTGAAGGTCTTCGACCGTAGCGAGCTTCCGCGTGCCCTTTTTGATCCGCGGAACGCCGTGATGGATCTCCCAGACGCCTTCGGTCGGCTCCGCCTTGGGGCTCATCCGCGCGCGCCTGTGCGGCCCACGGGCGTGGTGGCCTGCAGATTGCGGGCCGACATCCCGTGACCTTTCGCGGGAACGCCCCCCTTGACCCCTCCCAGGTCGAGGATCGCCGCGGCAGCGGCGGCGGTGGCGCCGGGCCGGTGATCGTCGGCGGCGGTGGCCTCGGCCTGGTGATCCTGGTGATCGCGCTGCTTCTGGGCGTGAATCCGCTGGCGGACTACACCGGAGAGGCGCCGGTCGAAGGTCCCTCGTCGCTTCAGGAATGCCGGACCGGCGCGGATGCGAACAAGCGCGACGACTGCCGCATCGTGGGCTTCGTCGACAGCATCCAGAAATATTGGGGCGATGAGTTCACGCGCCGCGGCGAGACGTACCTGCCCGCGAAGACGGTGCTCTACACCGGATACGCACAGGGCGCATGCGGCCTCGCGCAGAGCGCGATGGGCCCCTTCTACTGCCCGGAGGACGAGAAGGTTTATCTCGACATCAGCTTCTTCCAGGAATTGCAGCAGCGTTTCGGCGCGAAGGGTGGCCCGTTCGCTGAGGGCTACGTCGTCTCGCACGAGTACGGCCATCACGTGCAGAACCAGCTCGGCCTGCTCTCGCAAACGCAGAGCGGCTCGAACACCGCCTCGATCCAGGTTGAGCTCCAGGCCGACTGCCTCGCGGGGGTCTGGGCCCGTCACGCGGCGGACACCGGATACCTCGAGGCACCGACCGACGCGGAGATCGCACAAGCGCTCGACGCGGCGGCCGCGGTCGGCGACGACCGCATCCAGCGCGAGACGCAGGGCCACGTCGCGCCGGAACAATGGACGCACGGCTCGTCCGCGCAGCGCCAGCAGTGGTACCGGACCGGTTATCAGACGGGCAGTCTCGATCGCTGCGACACTTCCTCCGTACGCTGACGGGGAGGAACATTGATGGCGGCGACCAGGGAAGCGCGCGCGGTCTGGAACGGCGACCTCATGTCGGGCAGCGGCACGGTGGGCGCGGCCTCGAGCGGGAAGTTCACGGATCTTCCGGTCTCCTGGAGCGCCCGCACCGAAGCGCCCGGTGGAAAGACGAGCCCCGAGGAGCTGCTCGCGGCGGCGCACGCCTCGTGCTTCGCGATGGCGCTCTCGGCCGGGCTCGCCCGCGCGGGCACGCCACCCAAACGGCTCGAGGTCAGCTCGAAGGTGACGTTCGATAAGGTCGGCGACAACTGGACCGTCGTCTCGAGCGAGCTCGAGGTGAAGGGTCAGGTGCCCGGAGCGGATGCGGCGAAGTTCAAGGAGGCCGCCGAAGGAGCGAAGGACAACTGCCCGGTCTCTCGGGCGCTCAAAGGGAACGTCAAGCTTTCGGTCAACGCGACGCTCTCTTCATAAGGAGCGAGAGCGACAGTCCCTGGACGACGAGCGCCGCCGCGATCGCGGCGGCGAACGCGATGACGATCCCCGCTCGCTCGATCGTCGCGCCGATGGCGAAGAAGAAGGACGCGAACGCGAAGAGTCCATAGCACAGACCGCGCACGACGTGGATGGCCGCGGCGCCGCCGCGCTGCGAGTGCGCGAAGACGGTGAGCACGCTCGCATAGATCGGATATGTCGTGAGCATGCCGGTGAGCTGCGGTCCCAGAAGCGGCGCCGCGCCCGTGATCACCAGCACGAGCACCGTCCCGACGACCATGCGCGCGGGGAGATCCCAGCGTGGTGCCCTCGCCGCAGCGGCGAGATCGCCCGGCTCGGCGAAGACGCGAAGCGCGATCGCGAGAATCGCGAGCGTCGCGAGGTACAGCGCGAGGAACGGGAACGGCAGCTCGCGGCCGAGCGGGAGCGTCTGCAGGGCGAAGACGGCCGCGAAGAAGACCGCGCTGGCGACCGCGAGGGAGGCCGGCCAGCCCGAGCGCCGGGCCAGCGCCGCGTACGCGACCGCGAAGAGCGCGGCCGCCGCCGTACCCGCGATGGACCCGGCCGCCGCGGCCGCCGCGAAACCCGTCCCTTGCTCGAGCGCGAGGAAGAGGGAGACCGGACCGGACGTGAACGGCAGCCCGACCAGCCACCCTCCGATCGATGGACCCCAGCGCCGGCCGGTCAGCGTTGCGATCGCGATGAGCATCGGGGTGATGACGATCTTGAGGGCGAGGACGGTCACGTCAGCACCGCGCGAGTCTCGCGCTCGATCTCGGTCATGAGCCGGCGCGCTTCGGTAACGCAGGTCTCGAGCGCCTTCGCGATCGTGAGCCGGTGGCGCGGATCGAGGTCGGGCGGCAGCTCCTCCTCATCGAGCACCTCGCTCGCGCCGGACGGCCGCAGCAGGACGTCGACCACGAGGTCGGTGTACGCGATGGTCCCTCGGTCGATCGTGGTGTCCGACGCGATGTTGACGTAGAAGGCGATCGTCCGACCGTCCTCGAGCCAGTGATAGACGTTGTACGGCCGGTCCGTCCAAAAGTGTCCGATGGTCACCGTGCCGGCGCGCAGCACGAGGTCGGTCCCTTCGAGGCGCCGCTCGCGATCGACGACATACCGTACGACCGCTCGCCGGCCGGGCTCGACGACCAGCGCGACGCAGGGATACTCGACGACCGTTCCATCGAGGCGCGTCTTACGCTCGGTGATCGGCGCGCGCGTTTGACTGCTCATGAGGGACCCGTCACGGGCAAGAGGCAGCGTCGAGCGTCTCTATCCAGATCTCGCGGCCCTCCAGGTCAAGAAGAGGTAGTCGGGCTAAGACTGCACGAACTCCGAATCCACCCATTGCAAACTGATTTCGGCTGTGTGTTAGCCGGACTCCGCCATCCAGGGAAACGAACATGAACGGCTCGCGATTCAAGCAGGACCGCAACACGGCCATACATGCTTCCTAATGCTTGTGTCGCTTGGATAGTCCCGATAGCGGAATCGCTGATGGGTAAAGGAGTGGGCACTCTCTATGTCATCAAAGGTGTTCGGACCCATCCGACAGAGCTACGCGGCACCCATTTTCGATATCAAGGCGCGAATGATGACGCTCTTTGGGGCGGTCGAAAGGGCCGACCGAGCCCCAGACCGACGTCTACGCTTCAGCCAAGGCGGGAGCGGCATCGTCCGCGGATCGCAGCACAGCCGAGACTGCAAGGGTATCGAACACTGTGTCTCTAGCTCCGAACTAGTTGACTGACTGACCTAGCGCGTCTCGCGCGATGGTCGATTCCGCGTGAGAAAGTGACTTTGAACGCGCCGGCCAAGCGCGGCCGGCGCGTCCCTGAAGCCAAAGTCTCGCCGGCTCGCTAAGGGCACGTGCTCATGGAGCCGCTGAAAGTCACCGGTCCTTCCACCTTGATCGATCGCTTGGGCGTGTACACGATTACTTTCATGTCGCCGGTGCTCGGCCCCTTCTTCTGAAAGACGACCTCGACCGTTATTGAGCCGAGGTAGATGGCCTCCCGCGGAAAGTCGGAGTGTGAGAAGCCGTGCGCCTCGATTGCGGCCTTGCACCCGGTGATCGAAACGGCCTGCGTGCTGGCGCCGCCGCACTGGACCTGCGCCAGTGGAAAGCTGTCCGGCGCTGCGCCTGCGCCGTGAACGGTGCAGAGCGATATCCCATCGCCATTGAGAAACAGCGTGACGTTGCCCTGACCCTCTTGGATCCCCGACTCGTTTGCGTTCAGATTGAACCCGTAGCTCGTGCCGTGGTCATCGATCGTTCCGCCTATGTTGAGTGCCGCCCCTAGGGTTTCCGATATGTTTGAGTTGACGCCAGCTGAGGCTCCGAGGGTCTTGGAGTTTCCGTCACTCATGGAGCCGACCGTGAAGATGACGGTGGCGGCCGCCACGATGATGCCGATCGCCACCCTCGCGAATTGCGCGCGAAAGACACGAGACATGCCTGCCTTCCCCTCCTGCGCGCGAAGCGCGCATTCACTAAGTGCGTGGTCTACGCCACCGTGTCAAATCCGCGGCGGGGCGCTTGTGCTTTTCCGTTGACAGTCGCAGCCGTCGCGTTTGACTGTCCACTACACGTCGGTAGCATGACCAACGCCGATGCGAGAGCTCTACCAGGTAGTTGAGGTGGGCCCCGCCTGGTACCAGGAGAACATTCCGTGCCAGGAAGCCTGCCCGGTGAAGACCAACTGCCGCGGCTATTTGAACCTCGCGGCGGCCGGTGAATACGAAAAGGGCTGGGAGCTCGCTCTCGATCCCAATCCCATGGCGTCGATCTGCGGATCGGTCTGCGCCGCGCCGTGCGAGACGGCCTGTCGGCGCAAAGAGGTCGATAAGCCGCTCTCCATCCGCTACGTCAAGAAGTTCCTATCCGACTGGGCACACGAGAACGTCGAGCTGGACGGCGGGCGCCGCTACACCCAGCCGCCTCCGCCGGTGTTCGGTCCCCCGCGCGGCAAGGTCGCGGTCGTCGGCGCGGGCTGCGCCGGCCTCTCGGCCGCGAGCGATCTCGCGAAGCTCGGCTTCGGCATCACAGTCTTCGACGCGCTGGATCAGGCCGGCGGGACGCAGCTCGCGGGTGTGCCGCCCTTCCGGCTTCCGCGCGAGGTCATCGATCGCGACATCAACGGGATCGTCAACGAGAACGTCGAGCTGCGGCTCTCGACCTACGTCGGCCGAGACGTGTCGCTGCGGCAGCTGCACGATGAGTACGACGCCGTGCTCGTCGCCGCGGGGTGCTTCGAGCCGAACTATCCGCGCATCAAGGGTGAGGACGCCGCCGGCGTCATGGCCGGCATCGTCTTCCTCGAGCGCGCGTACCGGGGCCGGCCGCTCGAGGTGGGGAAGAGCGTCATCGTTCTGGGCGGCGGCTACACCGCGATGGACTGCGCGTCGACCTCGTGGCGTCTCGGCGCCGACAGCGTCGTCATCGCGTACCGGCGCAGCCGCGACGAGATGGTCGTCGACGAAGAAGAGCTGACGGAAACCGAACGCGAGGGCATGGAGTTTGTCTACCTGATCTCCCCGGTCGAGATCCTGACCGACCCGAACGACCACGTACGCGGCATGGTCTTCGTCCGCAACAAGCTGGGCGAGCCGGACAAGTCGGGCCGCCGCGCGCCCGAGGCGATCGAGGGCAGCGAGTTCGAGATCCCCTGCGACACCGTGCTGCTTGCCCTCGGCCAAGCGCCCGACACGACCTGGCTGGCGGCGGACTTCCCCGAGTTCCGCGTGAAGCGCTGGACCGAGATCAAGGTCGATCCCGAGACCTACCAGACCGTCGTGCCGAAGGTCTTCATCGCGGGCGACTACCGCACCGCCCCGAGCACGATCATCGAGGCGGTCGCGGACGGACGTGCCGCCGCGCAACAGATCGCGCGCTTCCTCGACGAGAACGCGATCGCCGTGAACGTACCCGAGTACCACGAGGTCGTGACGCTGCGGCGGTCGTCGACCCCGGACAACATCGGCATGATCGCGCTCGAGGGCGAGATGGCGCGCATCTACCACAACATGTCCGTCGACTACGACCGCATCCCGCGGCAGGAGATGCCCAAGCTCGCCAAACAGGCGCGGAGAGGGCTTTTCCTCGAGGTGAACCAGGGCTACACCGAAGCGCAGGCGGTCGCCGAATCGGACCGCTGCCTCAAGTGCAACTTCAACATCGAGATCATCGGTGAGCTCTGCATCATCTGCGGGGGCTGCGTCGACGTCTGCCCGATGGACGTGATCCACATGGTCGACATGAGCGACGTCGTCGACGATGGGTCCATCCCCGCCGTCGGCGAGGCGAAGAAGTGGGACCGGGGCGTCGCGTTCTTCCTCGACGAGACCGCCTGCATCCGCTGCGCGCTCTGCATCATCCGGTGCCCGACCGATGCGATCACGATGAACCGCTACGGCACGGTGATGCCGGCGGTGGGGAACGTGCTGCCGAAGGAGTCGATCGATGACGAGATCCACCTCGATCTCACGGTCGGCTCGGGCAAGGCGGTGCGGCCGCTTCCGCTCTACGATCCATCGCTCGCCGCCGGCTACAAGCCCGTCCTGAATGGCCACGGAAGCAATGGCCACAAGCCGCAGGTGAAAGAGAAGGAGCTCACGCACTAGTGCTCGAGATACCGGCCCAGATCTGGCAGAAGACGAAGACGAGCTACATCTGGCGGTCACTGTTCCGGCACGGCTACCCCGACTCGCGGAAGAACCAGTCGCTCGCGGTCTTCACCAACGTGTTCCTGCACCTGCATCCGGTGAAGGTGCGCCGGCATGCACTCGCGATCCCCTACACGTGGTGCATGGGCGGGCTCTCGTTCTTCCTGTTCCTCGTGCTCACGCTCACCGGGACGCTCCTGATGTTCTACTACCACCCTTCGGTCGACGGCGTGTACAACGCCTACGGCGACATCAAGGACCTCGAGACCGTCGTCGTCTTCGGCCAACTCCTTCGGAACATGCATCGCTGGGCGGCCCACGGCATGGTGATCACCGTGTTCCTGCACATGATCCGTGTCTTCTACACCGGGTCGTACAAGCCGCCGCGTGAGTTCAACTGGGTCGTCGGCACGCTCCTGTTCTTCTTCACTCTTCTGCTCAGCTACACGGGCTACCTCCTGCCGTGGGATCAGCTCTCCTTCTGGGCGGTGACCGTGGGCTACGAGATCGCTCGCGCAACCCCGGTGATCGGTGACGAGTTCGCGTTCGTCTTCTTCGGCGGATTCCAGCTCGGTCCGAATGCGCTCCTGAGGTTCTACGTATTACACGTCGTCGCCTTGCCACTCGCGGTCGGCTTCTTGATCGCCATCCACTTCTGGCGGATCAGGAAGGACGGCGGGATCACCGGGCCGCTGTAGGTGACGGCGCCTCGAGGACCCCAGCCATTCACGGGTCAGGAGAAGCGTCTTCGCCTTCTCGCGTTCGTCCGCCAGGATTCGATCGTCCGCGTGGACAAGCGCGTCGAGGACACGGCGATGGTCTGGCCGCACCTGCTGGTCATCGAGTTCATCGCCGCGATGCTCTGGTCGATCGGGCTCTTCGTGATCTCGGCTGCGTTCAACGCGCCGCTGCAGGACCACGCCACGCCAGACTGCACGCCGAACCCTTCGAAGGCGCCGTGGTACCTCCTCAACCTGCAGGAGCTTCTCCTCCACATGGACAAGGGCCTCGCGGGCGTCGTCGTGCCGACGCTCTGGCTGACGTTCATGGCCGCGATCCCGTACATCGACCGGAGCCGTGAAGGAGTTGGGACCTGGTTCACCTCGCCGAATGGCAAGAGGATCACGATCTTCGCCGCCGTCTACGCCACGCTCCTGACTTTCTCGCTGATCCTCCTGGACGCGTTCCTCAAGGCACACGGCTACATCGAATTCGCGAGCGAGTACTTCCCCGGGGGCAAGCAGCTGCTTCCGAACTACGTCATACCGATCGCGACGATGCTCGGACTCTCGTTCCTGCTCGTCCTCGTCGTCAAGCGACTCTATGGCGCAAACACGCGCGAATGGATCATCGCGATCTACACGGGTTTCGTGGCCGTGTACCTCGTTCTTACCGTGGTCGGCACGTCACTGCGCGGTCCGGGCATGGACCTGTTCGCGCCTTGGGCGGTGCCTTCGACGCACCAGTGCTTCGAGCCGGGCAAGTGATCAGGCCACATACCGACACCACCGTCCAGGGACTCATTGGGCGGATCAAGCGGCGCCAGCTGCTGCGCCTCGGATTCCTCGCCGGCACGCTGCTGGCGCTCACCGAGATCACCGGGCTCGTAGTGCCGTTCTACCGCGCGAACAAGATCCTCGGTCTCGGAGCGAAGATCGCGGTCGGCTCGAAGCAGAGCGTTTTGGACAATTTCAAATCGACCAACGACACGCCCATCCTGAATTTTGAAGGGAAGTTCTTTCTGGTCCATGCGCCGGGCGGAATCATCGCCGCCTACCGCAAGTGCACCCATCTTGGGTGCAGCGTGCCGTGGAACGCGAGCGAGGACCAGTTCCACTGCCCGTGCCACGGTTCGTTGTATGACAAACACACCGCGATCGTGAAGGGCGGGCCGGCACCCAAGCCGCTGCAGCTCTTCCACATCACGGCCGACGCGGCCGGGAATCTCATCGTCGACACGAACCCGCTCAACGTCATCGACCGCCAAGCGAATGCCTGGGACCCCAAGAACCTCGAGATCACGGATACCTAGATGGATCTCAACACCGTCCTCGCCGCGGTCAGCCTCCTCCTCTTCGTCGTGCTCGTCGGATTCTTCGGATTCGCCGTCTTCCACCAGCAATCCGTCGAGCCGCGCGAGCCGACCGGAGCGGAGCTCATCGAGCAGCACTACGCTCCCGGCGACACCGTCGAGCAGCCGACGCCCTATTACGTGGCACCGGTGCCCGCGGCGCCCGACCCGCTGGAGATCAGCGCGAACCTCGACCGTAAGATCCTCGTCGGCGCTGGCATGCTCTTCACGGTCTTCGCACTCGTCGGGGGGTACTTCTTCGTCCTGTTCGCCGTGCGTGCCGATGCGACGTCGGAGCGCTGGCGCGATAAAGTCGCGTCGGAGCATCAGCTCGACAAGTCGATCGAGCGCGGCAGGAACCTCTATGCGAACTTCTGCTTCGACTGCCACGGCAAGACTGGCCTCGGCAGCACCGATCCCACGCGAAAGGATCTGCCCGGGCTTCCGTTGAACAAGCCCGCGTTTAAGTACGAGAACGTCAAGAGCGACCCGACGAAGCTGAAGGCGACGGAGGATCTCATCACGCTCACGATCGAGCGCGGACGAGCGAAGCCGCCGGGGACGATCTCGATGCCCGCGTGGAGCGACCACGAGGGTGGTTCGCTGAACGATGAGCAGGTTGCGCAGCTCGTCAACTTCATCATGTACGGCACCGACGAAGACTGGGCCGACGTTGTGACCGTCCGCCTGCACAGCGAGGGCTCCGAGGACGGACATCTTCCCCTCGAGCCGAATCCCCCGAAGCCCGAGGTGCTCACCGGTATCAACCTTGGACGCGCGCTCACGCTGAACAACCCGCAGGCGGCGTGCGTGACCTGCCACAGCTTCGATCCGAACACGCCGAGCACGCTGCCGCAGGCGCCGAACCTGGGCCACTACGGCACGGCGGGCCCGCTCAACGACGAGAACAAGGCGCGCAAGGCCGCGGGCGACGCCGATTACCTCCTGCATTGGATCCAGAACGCTCCCTCGATCAAGCCAGGTGTCGTCATGCCGGCCTTCGGCACGAGCGCTGGCGGCTCGCTGAGCGACGAGCAGATCAGGGCGATCATCGAATATCTTCAGAGCCTCAAGTGATCACCGAGATCAGTGAAGCCAACGAGTTCTACATGGTCCTTGTGACCGTGTTCATCCTTCTGGCCCTCATGTACTTCCTTCAGAAGTGGTGGACCAGCTATCACTGAGCGAAGCGCCTAAGTAGGACGCGAAACGCTCGAAGGCGAGCGGCTTCCGCTCCCGCGTCAGAAGACCCTCGCGCTCCTGGTCGGTCGCATCACCACGATCAAGCTCGCTTACTGGGCCGCACTCACGCTGATCGAGCTGGCGTTGCCACGAGTTTTAGACCGAGCATTTACCGAGCGGTTTCCGCTCTCGATCGCGCTCGCTGCGGTCACCACGGCGGTCGCCCTGGGATGGGCGAGGTGGCAAGCCCGCGTCATCGATCGCCGCGCCGGCGGGATCGAGCGCGGCGTCGCCACCATCGCCACGACCTTCGTAGCAGCATCGGTGGTCGCGTCACCGGGGAGCCTCCCGCTGCTACTCATCGAGCGCGCGCGCTCGCTCGAGGGCTGCCCGGCCGGCGTGACGTGCCACTTCGAGGCGATCTGGCTCTGGGTCGCGCTCTTTGCGGTCGGCTTCGTACTGATTCCGGCCGTGTTCGCGGCATCGCTGCGCGGAACGCACTCGCTCGCTTGAACGCTCACCCGAGAGCGTGTGGCAATCTACGCGAGGTGGCTGGGAAACGCGTGCTGGTCGTCGACGATGACCCCGACATTCGAGAGCTTCTCTTCACAGCTCTCGAGGACGAGGGGTTCGAGGTCGTGCCCGCCGCAAACGGGCAGGAGGGCCTCGCCATCATCCGCACCTTCCACCCCGACGTGATCATCCTCGATCTGATGATGCCGGTCATGGATGGCTGGCAGTTCGCGACCGAGCTCCGCGCGCGGCAGGAGGACATCCCGATCGTCCTTCTCTCCGCCGCCCGTGACCTGAAGACTCACGCGAAGACGCTCGCCGCCGCGGAGATCATCGAGAAGCCCTTCGATCTGAGCGAGCTCCTTCCGAAGATCCTGAAGGTCGCCTCCGCCGCCTAAACTGCGCCACTAGGATCACCGCGTGAGGTCGCTTGTCCGACCGCTCGCGGTGATGGTCGCGGCGCTCCTCCCAACTGTCCTGCTCACGTGGCTCCTAGCGGATCCGGCACGAAATCAGCCCATCGCGATCAAGGTCGAGCATTTCGTGATCACCTCGAATGTCTCGATCATCGCGGCGTTCGTCGCGTTCCTCGTCGCGCGCGCCGCGCTCGGGGTGGGTCATTACCGGACGCTTCTCATCGCGCTCGGGTTCGGCTGCATGGCCGGGATCTTCGCGGTACATGGGCTCTCGACCCCCGACGTGCTGCAGCGAGGCGAGCGCGCCAACCCGGCGGGTCTCGTGGTCGCGATCTCGGGACAGCTGGCGCTCGCGGTCGCCGCCGTATTCTTCGCGGTCCGCTACACGCCCCTCGCCGCGTGGCTTGAGCGAAGGGTCCCTCCACGCGTGCTGACCGGCGCGGTGGTCGCGGGTCTCGCGGGGTATGCCGTGGTGGCGCTCGGATGGCCCCAGACGTTCGGCGGGATCGCGCGCTGGATCCTTGTGCGGGGAGGATCGCAGCAGGATTACGACCCGGCGACCTACGGCTACGGTGCTCCGTCCGGCGGAGACATCACCGGCGGCGCGGGATGGCTGCCGTACCTGCTCGTCTCCACGGTCATCGTCCTCTATCTGTTTGCGGCGTTCGCGCAGGGACGTGATTTCCTGCGCACCGGTCTGCCGCTTCAAGGAGCGCTCGGCATCGCCTACGTCCTGCTCGCGCAGGCGCAGGTCTCCCAGTTCCTCGGTCCGACGTGGACACCGTCGTGGTGGGAATACCACGGCCTCATGTTCGTCGCGGTCGTGCTCGCTCTCGGTGCGCTCTTCTTGGAGCTCGATCGCCGGCGTGGTCTCGAGCGCTTCCTCCCGCCGACGGTCGTGGAGCGCGTGATCCAGGGCGATCCGCTGCGGCTCGAGGGCGAGCGTCAGACGGTCACGATCCTCTTCACGGACCTGCGCGGATCCACTTCGCTCGCCGAGAAGCTACCGCCCGAGCAGGTCATCCAGGCGGTCAACGCGTATTTGACGGTGATGGCCAGGTGTGTCCTCGATCAAGGCGGGATCCTCGACAAATTCACGGGAGACGGGCTCATGGCGATATTCGGCGCGATGAGCGATCCGACCAACGGCGCGTCCGCTGCCGCGCGCGCGGCGCTCGAGATGCGTCGTCGCATCGCCGATCTCAACGCCGCTCGCGCCGCGCGCGGCGACGTGGTCGTTCAGTTCGGGGTCGGGATCCACACCGGCGACGTGGTCGTTGGAACGATCGGCCTCCCCGAGCGCTCCCAGTACGACGCCTTCGGCGATGCGGTGAACACCGCGTCGCGCATGGAGACGCTGACCAAGGAGTTCAAGGTCGACTCCATCCTGTCGCGCGACACGGCCGATCGCCTCCGCGGCGACGGTGTCGCCCTGCGCCCGCTCGGCGAAGCCACGGTGCGGGGCAAGGCGAACGCCGTCGAGGTCTTTACGCTCTCGTAGCCGTTACGGTTGCTGGACGACGACCCAGAGCGCTCCGAAACCGGTGCTGCCATGCCCGGCCGTCGGTGTCGTCGCGCTGTCGCGGACGAAGTAGTAGAGCGGATGCCCGTTGTAGGTCACCTGGAGCTTGCCGTCCTTGCGTGCCATGACGCCGAGTTTTCCATTGGTCACGCCGTCCCCGGCGATGTTTTTGACCTCGCTGAGGAAGGGCGGCCAGACGGCCGCGCAGGCGTCGTAGCACTGGCTGTTCTCGTCGATGTCCTTGAACCACAGATACACGGTCTTGCCGGCCTGATCGACCAGGATCTTGCCGAAGGTCGCGTCGGTTGCGATCTTCGCGACGCTGGTCGGTTTCGGTGTTGGCGACGGCGTTGGGCTCGGGCTCGGCGCGGCGGCCGTGCCGCCACATGAGATGAGCAATGCGGTGGCTAGGCTCAGTGCGAGCGGTCGCATGGGAGACCTCCGTTGCGCGGTTCTTGATCTCCATACGCGCACGCCGCGGACTCGGATGAGGAGATTCACCGCCGCGCGCAGAACCGTTACTTGAAAACACGTACTACATTTCGGCAGACAACCGGAGGCGTCGCCGCGCTGAATGCCTGGTCTGGCCGCGATCGGAATCGTCACGCGCGACATGAAGGAGTCGGTCCGCTTTTACCGTCTCCTCGGCATCGACGTCCCTGATGCCGCCGACGACCACCTCGACACGACGCTTCCGAGCGGGATTCGGCTCATGTGGGACACGCTCGAGCTGATCAAGCAGCTCGACCCCGACTGGGTCGAGCCCGAGGGACACCGCATGGGTCTCGCCTTCGAGTGCACGTCACCGGGCGAGGTCGACGCGACGCACGCGCGGATCATCAGTGCCGGGTTTCGTTCGAAGAAGGAACCCTGGGACGCCTTCTGGGGCCAGCGCTACGCACAGGTCGTCGATCCCGACGACAACGTCATCGATCTCTTCGCGCAGCTTCCGACCGCGACAGCGTGAGATAAGAAAGAGGCCGCAGGGTGCGGCCTCTTCTCCGTCGCGTCGTCTGTGCGGGTTAGGGGATCGTCGAGCCGTAGATGTCCTGGTCGAGTCCGCCATCGTGCGGGCAGGTGTCGCCGCTCCAGCCGCTCGTCGAGCTGAACGTGCGGCACTGCTTGACGTCGGCCGCGTCGTGGTCGGTGTCCGTCGCTCCTTCGCGCGGATCGAGGCCGGGCACGGTGTTGCGCCAATCCGTCCATACGGCGTAGGCGGTCCCGCCCACGCTGCTCACCCAGAGGTAGTCACCGGCGAACGGGACAGTGCGGTTCCCGAACTGCTCGTAATTGGGGTTGGAAGTGAAGTTCGTCAGTTGCTGCGAGGCCGACCAGGTCGTACCGCGATCGATCGACGCCGTTGAGTAGACGTCGAGCGATTTGGTTGTGACCCCGGCGGCCGTGTTGCCGATCGGACGCACGACCGAGTAGGTCGGGTCGTTGCGGCTGTCCCACCAGATCGCGAAGAGGACGCCCTGGTCGGCGTTGATGTCCGGGAAGACCTGATGACCTCCCGCCGCGGCGTCGTCCAGCATCCGCGGGGCGGTCGAGGTCCCGGTCGCGCCGTTCAGCACGAAGAAGAAGGTCCGTGCCTGACCCGCCGTGCCGGGGCCATTGGTTCCGTACGTCGTCCCGGTCGCGGTCTCCGTGCCCGCTTTCGTGCCGTCGTAGACGATGTAGATCCACTCGCGCGTGGTGTCCTTCTGGTCGGCGCTCGAGCGGACCTGGGTGTCGCGGCGGAAGAACGTGTAGCCGGACTGGCAGGCCGCCCCGAAGTCGCCGCAATCCCGCGCAAGCGAGCCGGAAGCATCAGGCTCTTCCTCGGACCGTGGATCGTCGGCCGCGCTCTGCGCCGGAATCGGCTGCGGATCAGCGACGTCCACCGCGTCGTTCGCGAGGATCGCGCGGATCGTCACCGCCGGAGCGAACGTGTTGCCGCAGTCGGTGGACTTCGCGTACTGGATCGAGTCCTGCGACTTCGATTGCGCATCGAACGTCCGCCAGGTCACGTAGACGTGCCCATTCCCGGTGATGGCGATGTCCGGGAACTGCACGTCCTTCGCGCTCGAGATCTTCTTGGGGGACGACCACGTCTTGCCGTGATCGGTCGAGCGCGAGAAGTAGATGGCCACGCCGCCATTGCCGGTGAAGCGGGACCACACGAAGTACACGTTCGCATCGCACGACGTCCCCGTGCGGTCGGCCTCGATCGCGGTCTTGTCGTTGAACTTACCGAGGAGGTTCGGGGCGGAGGTTCCTTTCGCGATGACCTCCGAGCCGACGAAGCGCTTGCCGTCGTTGATCGTCGCGCCGCTCGGACCATCGGGGTTGTCGAACGTCGCGGCCCAGACGTCGCCGAAGGTCTTCTTGGTGCCCGACGGATCGTCGGAGCTCTCCGAGCCGAAGAAGGCGCGCCCATAGCTGTCCCACGCGATGACCGGGTCGCCCGAGCTCGCCGTGCGGATATGCGCGAGCGCCGCGTAGGGAGACGTGTCCTGCGGATACCCCGGAACGAGCGAGCTCGTGAAGGTCTGCCCGCCGTTCTGGGAGCGGTAGTAGCCGAGCCAGATCGGGCCTACCGGCTGCAGCGTGCCGCCGACGTTCTGGTAGACGCCGCAGTAGTCGTTCGAGCTGCCGAGGACGACGCTCGTGTTGCGCGGGTCGATCGCGACGGCGGGCTCGTTCTGCCGGCCGCGCGCGATCTTGCACTCGTCGATGACTGAGTCGCTGTACAGAACGCCGGTCGCAAGCGTGTACGCGCTGACATAGCCGCCCGCGACGTCGTTGCTTAGGCGGACGTTGATCGGTGAGGCGAAGGACGCGTTCTGTGGTGCGAGGGTGAGCGTGAGCGCGAGAACCGCGAGGGCGACGATGGCTGACCTCACGAGCGGCCTCCCCTGAAGATTGCGCGGCGTCAGAGCGCGCGAAGTCTATCGACCCGAATGCGTTGGTGATCGCTCGGACTGCATGTCTGCCGGCCGGACAAGGTGCCGCGCTACTCGATCGGTCGATGTCCGAAGGTCAGCTTTTGGGATCCAGCACCGTCAGCCCGGGCGGGCGCGCGCGCAGCCACTCGCGGCCGCGCACGAGTGCGCGGACCGTCTCGACGAACTCGCGTCCCGCGCGGGTGAGGCGCCGATCTCGCCGGTTCGCGAAGCCGATCGTGCGCGTGAGCGGATCCGCGAGCCGCACCGCGCGCAGCGGGCCCGCGGGTTCGATCACCAGGCTCGGTACGACCGCCACGCCAAGACCAGCGGCGGCGAGGCGCAGCACGCCGTCCATCTCTCCGCCCTCGAGAGCGAGCGTCGGCTCGAAACCGGCGCGCCGGAAGGCCGCGAGCGTCGTCGCGCGCAGGTCGTAGCCGTCGCGGAACATCACCAGCGGAACGCCCCTCAGGTCCGAGATCGCGATCGTCTTCCGCGATGCGAGCGGGTGGTCCGGCGCGACCGCGACGACGAGCTCCTCGCGCAGGAGCGGCGTCGTCTCGAGCACCTCGTGACGCAGCGGGAGGATCACCAGCGCGATGTCCAGCGCTCCTTGCTCGAGCTCGCCGACGAGGTCCCGCGAGCCCGCTTCGTGAAGCACGAGCTCGACCCCGGGAAACGCCGCGTGGAAGCGGGCGAGCGCCGGCGGCAGGAGCGTCGTCGCCAGGGATGGCGTCGCGCCGACCGCGAGGCGACCGCGCCGCAGATCCGCGAGCTCGCGGACCTCCAGGGCCGCGCCGTCGACGTCAGCGAGCACTCGCCGCGCCCAGGGAAGGAGCACCTCGCCAGCGGACGTGAGCGCGACGTTGCCCTTCATCCGGTGAAACAGCTGCGTGCCGAGCTCTTCCTCGAGCACGCGGACCGCGCGGGACACCGAAGGCTGCGCGATCCGCAGATCGCGCGCCGCTTTGGTGAAGTGCCGCAGCTCGGCCACCGCGACGAAGTAGCGGAGCTGGTGGAGCTCCATCGACCATAGCCTACCGCTATCACAGCGAGCGCATCGAAACCTTTGCGTTCTCAACGGCGAGCGCCCACCATCGGCTCCGGTGGCGACGACATCCCTTCGGGCGGGCGTGCGACGTGTGGTGCCCGAGCGCAAGGACCTCTGGTGGCTCGAGCCTCTGGTCATCGTCGTGGTGCTCGGCACATTCGTCCTCTATTCCGTGTACGCGGGCCTGGCGAACGCGAACTACTTCTACGAGCCGTACCTCTCGCCCCTGTACTCGCCCTGCATCACCGCGAACTGCGTGCATCCACACCTGCCGATCATCGGGTCGTACTGGAATCTCTCGCCCGCGATCCTCATCGTCGCGTTTCCGCTCGCCTTCCGCGTCACCTGCTACTACTACCGCCGCTCGTACTACCGCGCGTTCTTCTGGGCGCCGCCCGCATGCGCGGTACCCGACGCGCGAAAGTCGTACGCGGGCGAGACGCACTTCCCGTTCCTCATCCAGAACCTGCATCGCTACGCGCTGATCTTCGCGACGACGCTCCTGGCGTTCCTCTGGTGGGACACGTTCCTCGCGTTCAGCTTCAACGGCCGGTTCGGCATTGGGCTCGGCTCCTTGCTCTTGCTCGCCAACGTCCTGCTGCTCTCGGGCTATTCGGCGAGCTGCCACTCGCTCCGCTATCTCGTGGGCGGCTACCTCGACAGCTTCCACCGTGCGTCGCTTCGCTACCGCCTCTGGAGCTGGGCGAACTGGCTGAACACGAGACACGCGCGCTGGGCGTGGGCGAGCCTGGTCGTCGTCGGCCTCACCGACCTGTACATCCGGCTTCTTTCGATGGGTGTGCTGACCGATCCGAGGATCGTCTTCTAGTGACCGAGATCAACACCGCCGTTTACGACGTCGTCGTGGTCGGTGCGGGCGGCGCGGGCCTGCGCGCCGCGATCGAAGCGCACGCCGCGGGCGCGAAGACCGCGGTGATCTGCAAGTCGCTCCTCGGCAAGGCCCACACGGTGATGGCCGAGGGTGGCATCGCCGCGGCGCTCGGCAACGTGTGGAAGGAGGACAACTGGAAGGTCCACTTCCGCGACACCATGCGCGGTGGAAAGCTCCTGAACAACTGGCGCATGGCGCAATTGCACGCGCAGGAGGCGCCGGATCGCGTGCTCGAGCTCGAGGAGTGGGGCGCGCTCTTTGACCGCACGGAGGACGGTCTCATCCTCCAGCGCGACTTCGGCGGCCATAGATACGCTCGGCTGGCCCACGTCGGCGATCGCACCGGGCTCGAGATGATCCGGACGCTCCAGGACCACGTTGTCGCGCAGGGCATCGACGTCTTCATGGAGTGCACGGTCCGTCACCTCTTGACCGACGGCGGCCGCGTCGCCGGCGCGATCGGCTACTGGCGGCAGTCGGGCGCGCTCGTCCTGTTCCGAGCGAAGGCCGTCGTGCTCGCGACCGGAGGCGTCGGCAAGGCCTGGAAGGTGACGTCGAACTCCTGGGAATACACCGGCGACGGAATGGCCATGGCGCTCGAAGCCGGCGCGGATCTCATCGACATGGAGATGACCCAGTTCCACCCGACCGGCATGATCTGGCCGCATTCGGTGCGCGGGCTTCTCGTGACCGAAGGTGTGCGCGGCGATGGCGGCACGCTTCGCAACGCCAGCGGCGAGCGTTTCATGTTCAGGTACATCCCCGAGTTCTTCCGCGGCGACACCGCGGACAACGAAGCCGAGGCCGATCGCTGGTACGAGGACAAGAGAAACAACCGTCGTACCCCCGATCTGCTGCCGCGCGACGAGGTCGCGCGAGCGATCAATACGGAGGTCAAGGCCGGCCGCGGTACGGAACACGGCGGCGTGTTCCTGGACATCGCGACGCGCCGGCCCGCCGACTACATCAAACGGCGCCTGCCGTCGATGTACCACCAGTTCAAGGAGCTCGCGGACGTCGACATCACCAAGGAGCAGATGGAGATCGGCCCGACGCTCCACTACATCATGGGCGGCGTCCGCGTCGACCCGGACACCGCCGCGGCCACCGTGCCCGGCCTCTATGCGGCGGGCGAGGTCGCGGCAGGGATGCACGGGGCGAATCGCCTCGGCGGCAACTCGCTCTCGGACCTGCTCGTCTTCGGACGCCGGGCCGGGCAGGCCGCCGCGGAGTACGCGAGGGGCGCGAGCGCGGGACGCGTCGATGACGCGCAGGTCGATGCGCTCGCCCGGGGGCTGACGGAACCGTTCGAGCGGCAGGGTGAGGAGAACGCGTACGCGATACACGAAGACCTGCAAAACACCATGCAGGATCTCGTCGGGATCGTCCGGACCAAGGACGAGCTCGAGGAGGCGCTCGCGCAGCTCGAGCGCCTGCGCGCGCGCGCCGCTCGCGTTCGCGTCACCGGGTCGCGTCGCTACAACCCGGGCTGGCACCTCGCGCTCGATCTCGAGAACCTGATCGGCATTTCGGAGGTCGTCGCGCGGAGCGCGCTGATCCGCACCGAAAGCCGCGGCGGGCACACGCGCGAGGACTTCCCGAAGGCCGACCCCGAGTGGGGAAGGAAGAACGTCGTCACGCGTAAGCGCGACGGTCGACTCATGCTCACGACCGAGGCCATCCCGGCGGTACCCCCGGAGCTCCGCGAGCTGATCGGCGAAGACAAGCCGGGAGAGCAGGTCGCCGTGGGCGACCCCATCGTGATCGGCGGGAAGGAATGACCGCCGAGGCGCCGGGATCCTCGGGCGAGGCCCGCCTGAAGGTGTGGCGAGGGGATGCGAGCGGCGGCGAGCACGTCGAATACGTCGTCCCGATGGACGCGGGCATGGTCGTGCTCGACGTGGTCCACCGGATCCAGGCCACGCACGCCCCCGATCTCGCGGTGCGGTGGAACTGCAAGGCCGGCAAGTGCGGGTCCTGTAGCGCGGAGATCAACGGCCTTCCCAAGCTCATGTGCATGACGCGCATGAACGAATACCCGCAAGGCCAGGAGATCACGGTCTCGCCCGTCAAGACGTTCCCGATCATCAAGGACCTCGTGACCGACGTGTCCTTCAATTACGAGAAGGCCAAGACCATCCCGCCGTTCAAGCCCAAGCCGAAGGATCCCGACGGCAAGCGGCGGATGTACCAGGAGGACGTGGACCGAGTTCAGGAATTCCATAAATGCATCGAATGCTTCCTCTGCCAGGACGTGTGCCACGTCATCCGCGATCACGATGAGAACAAGCCGTCGTTCTCAGGCCCGCGTTTGTTCGTGCGGCTCGCCGCGCTCGAGATGCATCCGCTCGACAGCAATGACCGGCTCGAGCTCATCCGCGCGAAGCACGGCCTGGGCTACTGCAACATCACCAAGTGCTGCACCGAGGTCTGCCCCGAGGACATCCACATCACCGACAACGCCATCATCCCGCTCAAGGAGCGCGTGGTGACGCGGCACTACGACCCGATCGCGTGGGCGCTGCGGCGCATGCGTGGGAAGCGCGACGACTTCGCGCCGCCGGAGCCCGAGCCGCCGTCGGCCTTACGGTGACGGGAGGCGTAGCCTAGGAAATCGTGCGCGCCTGCCCTTACTGCGCCGAGCAGATACAGGATGCCGCGATCCTGTGCCGCTTCTGCGGCAGGGATGTCCACCCGGTCTCCGAGAGCGAACCGCCTGCGATGAAGGCAAAGCCCCGGCTGCCGCAGCAGCGCTGGTACGCGGTCGACGAACGGATCAAACCTTCGAAGACGCAGGTCGAGCCCGGGAAGCGCCCGACCATCTGGGCCAAGATCGGGGGCGCTCTCGAGGCACTTGGGCCGAGTGAGCTGCGACCAGCTCGGCCAGGTCACCCTGAGATCATGGTCCGCGAGTACCCGAACCTTCATGAATACCGGGCTGATGTCGCTCGACTTCTGCCCGCTGGTTGGGTGATCCGGCGCCAGGTCGATCGAGCCGATGAACCGGGAACCTCTCAAACGCCCACGACCGACACGCTCAGCAGAGTCCGATCCCTCTTCGGTTCGAGTCCGACTCAGGACGGCATCGTCGTCACGTGGGTCCGCGAGCCCAAAGGCGAAGGCACCGCCTGACCGGTCGCGCGCTCTTCGTCGCAGCCTCGGCCGTGGTCGTCGTGTTTCTCTTCATCCTCGTCGTCGTGCGACCGGCGATCGAGCGTGGCGGCTACGGCGAGCTCGCCGGAGTTGTGGCCTTGTTCCTCGCGATCCTGCTCGCGGAGCGGTGGGCGCGCAGCCGCTGAGGTCGCGGTAATCAGCGGACCCATTGCAGCGTGCAGATGTCCGGGCAGCCCAGGCTGAGCTTGGTCGCGTAGGTCAGGTCGAATTCGCGTCCCGCGATCTGCGGTCCTCGATCGACGACGGGCACCGTCACGGTGTTCGCCCCGTACCGTAGGGTCACGAGCGAGCCGCAGGGCAGCGTTCGGTGCGCCACGCCCTGAAGCGTCGTGGTGAGCGTCAGCCCGCACGCAGTGCGGTTGCCAAAGAGGCCCGGACCGAAGTAGGACGCGACGACGGTCGTAACGACCGGCGCCGGCGTGGGCGCGGGCGTCGGAGCGGGAGGCGGCGGTGGTGGCGTGCCCTCGGCGTCAAGCACGGTCACGATCCAGAAGACGCCGTAGTCCTCCATCCACTGCGCGCCCTCGATGAGCGGCCGCAGCGCGATGCGATACGTCCCCGGCGCCGGCGGCGCGACGACGGAGAACTGGAACCACGCCACCTGATTCGGACCGACATACGCCGAGGGTTGTGACGCGAGCCGGTTGAAGCGCGGCCACCCGGTCGCGGGCGATCCATTCGTGCCGTCACCACCTAGGTAACTCGAGCGGTCCTGTCCGGGGTCGGGGTTCCACGTGCCGAGGTACGCGGCCTCACCCAGGCGTCCGGCGACCCATCCGCGCGATCCGCTGTTGTAGAAGGCGACCGTCGCGGTCGCGGTGGTTCCCGCGCAGAGCGACATGTACCCGCTCTGTCCGTACCACGCGGCATGGAAACCCGCGAGCCCGCTCGGCATCACTGCGGGCGGCGGAATGCCCGGTCCGACGCTGCTCGCACAGGTTGCCGCGCGTGCGGGCGCGAGCTGCGTGAGCGCCGCAACAAGCGCGACGGCCAACACGACTTTCAGCAGGCCACCCACGAACTGCTTAACGAGGGAGCGCCGCGGGTGGTATGTCGGCGCGGTGTCTGCGCAAGTTGTGGCCGCTTTGTCATTACAGGCGGCATCGCGACTTAGGCCCCACTGGACATATGACAAGGGCACGGCAAAATGAAAACGAATCGTCCTGCCAAAGCTCCGCCGTGGCGGCTTCGAGGAGGGAACGTGACCACCAAGAAGAAGAACCGCAAGTACATCGTCGAAGTGCATTCGACGCCGCTCTCCGTGCCCGTAACGGACGAGGTGCTGGAGGACTTCGCAGTTGGAGCGGAAGAGGAGGGCCGCATCAGAGCACCATTCGCGTCTGCGAACCTGGCGACCAACACGCTCGATTTGAGCGTATCCGTAAGAGCTAGCGACCCCTTCGGGCGGGCCCTACGCGAAGCGCACGTGAAGGATGCGCTCGCGTCGGAAGTCGCTGTGGAGCTGGATCATGGGGATGGCCCGTTGCGCCAGCAGCTTCTGAGCGGCGCGGAAGTTGCGCGGAGGATCGGCGTCTCCCGTCAACGGGTGAGCCAGCTCGCGGCGACGAGCCATTTCCCGACGCCGCTCTCGAATGTTGGCGGATACCTCGTATGGCGCTGGGGAGACATCGCAGATTGGGCGACCCTGCACAGCCGTCGGACCACGAAACCGCGCCGCCTCACGCGATCCGCGTAAGGACCCGCTGAACTTTTCGCTGATAGCAGACTGACCCCTCGTCATAATCGGCCGAGCGTAGGCTCGGTTTCTACGCAAGAAGGGCAAGGATGAGACGAGTCCCGGCTCGCGTTTACTTGTTCGTCGCGGCCACCTGTCTGGTCGCCGCTCCGTTCATCGCGGTCGGCATCCAGGACGTCCTGAACGACGAGCTGCCGGGCATCGTCGCCATCTACATCTGGGCGCTCTGCGTCCTGCTCTCGCTGCGTCCGATCCGCATCGCACCCAACGTTGAGCTCTCGGCGTCTGAAGTCGCCGTTCTGGCCGGCGTCGTCCTCCTGACTCCGGGACAGCTCGCGCTCGTCGCGGTGTTCGCGCGCATCGTCGTCGACCTCGCCACGCGCAAGTCGCCTGTGCGGATCATCCGCAACAGTGCGGCGCAGGCCATCAGCGCCGGGAGCGCGGCGATGGTGTTCCAGCTCGTGCTTCAGTCGACGGCCGAACGGTTTATCGGCCCCGTCGCCGAAGTCATCGCCGCGGGGGCGCTCGCTGCGTTGGCCCTCGTCATCCTCGACCTCGGTCAGATCCTCGCGCTGCAGCTGATGCTGGGGACCGACCGCCTCGGCGGGCAGACACTC
>WNGI01001460.1_pt1 | contig 29078 bp, 30 predicted proteins | sample 5400621 | NCBI WGS metagenome assembly WNGI01 (sample SAMN13153374, study PRJNA577476) | soil metagenome | isolation source: 20 cm soil or saprolite under Garry oak tree replicate 1 | place: USA:California | collected 2016-06-15
GCTTCCGTCAGCGGTTCGCACCTGCACACGAGCCTGCCTGCGCGGTCGCCGTCCAGGACCTTTTCCGCATTCGACCCGTGCCGGCTCTGCAGCTTGACCGCGGCGAGCGCTGTGATGCCGCAGCGGCGCGCCAGCTCCACGGCCGGCTCCATGTCGGACTCGTTTCCCGGCAGAGGAGTCGCCGCGGTGGTGGACTTTGCCTGGTGGCCCAGCTTGCGGCACACCGCGTCGGAGGTTTGCTCGGCCATCAAGCGGTACATCGAGAGTTTGCCGCCCGCGATCGTCACGAAACCATCGACTCCCTGTGCCGCATGGTCGATCACCTCGTATCGCCGAGAGAGCTCGTCCTCGTAGCGGCGCCACTTGTAGAGCGTCGGTCGCACCGCCGCCGTGGTCCGCGCCGGCCGGTAAGACCTGATCGAGGGGAACACGCGCTCAAAAGCCTGAAGTAGATACTCGACCTCGTCCTGCAGGACGTCGACCGAATCGAGGTCTCCATAGAAGTCGTCATCGGTCGTGCCGAGCAGCGTGAATCCCGCGTGCGACACCATCAGCAGGTCACGTCCGTCGATCGACTCGGCGCTGATCGAGAAGTTCGAGATGCGATGCGGGTAGACGATGTGGATTCCCTTGGCTGCACGCAGCTTCACTGGGACGCCGGCCATGCCGCTGACTTCGGGTGACCACGGTCCGGTTGCGTTCACGACGACTCGAGCTCGCGCCTCCGACATCGTGCCGTCAGAGGCCCGGTAGCGGACACCGATCACGTTGCCTCCGTCACGGATGAGGTCGACCACGTTCGTATGGTTCAGAGCACGCGCGCCGTGTGCCACGGCGTCTTCGACGTTGGCATAGACGAGGCGATGCGGGTCGACGCCCCACTCCTCCATCGTCACCGCGCCGATCACATCGCGGGTGAGCCCGGGCTCGGCCTGAAGCGTCTCCTCTGCCGTGAGCCGGGTATGCGGATGCGCTTTCTTCAGGGGCTGGAATCGGTCGTACACCTCCATCGCCGTCTCCATCCGTTCGATGTTGTTCCGGTCATGAGGGAGGACGGGGATGATGAAGACGACCCTGTAGACGAGGTTGCGCGCGATCGACACGATGTAGCCGGCGTCCTGGGTGGAAAGGCGCGTCGTGTCCCAGTCGAACTCGAGATAGCGCGGTCCGCCGTGGATCATCCAGCTGGATCCGCCGGTGGTTCCAGCTCCCCAGTCGCCCTTCTCGAGCAGCAGCACGGAAAGGCCTCGCAATGAAAGGTCGCGCGCGATGCCGGCCCCGGTGACACCCCCGCCGATCACACAGACGTCGTGAGCGCTTGGAGCGCTCAAGCCACGATCACGGCCGAAGCTTAATGGGCTGCCTGACCGGCTGCCTCGTGCTGCTTTTGAAACTCCTCGATGATCCCCTTGGCCAGGTGCTGAGGCATCTCGTCGTAATGCGAGAACTTCTGCTGAAAAGTTCCGCGGCCCTGGGTGATCGAGCGCAGGTCGAGCGCGAACCGCAGCATCTCGTGTTCCGGGACGGTGGCGCGCACTTTTTCGTAGCCGTCGTCCGGCTCGGTACCGAGGATCTTGCCGCGCCGGCCGTTGATGTCGGACATGATCGCGCCGAGGCTCTTCTCGGGCACGCGGATGTCCGCTTCGACGATCGGCTCCAGCAGCACCGGGCCCGCGTCAAGCGCACCTTTGCGGATCGCCATCGATCCCGCGATCTGAAAGGCCATGTCGTTGGAGTCGACCTGGTGGTACTTGCCATCCACCAAAGTCACCCTGACGTCGACCATCGGATACCCGGCCACCACGCCTTTGGCCATGTTGTCGACGATTCCCTTCTGCACGGAGGCCCGGAAGTTCTGCGGTATCGCCCCGCCGAAGATCTTGTCCTCCCATACGAATCCCTCGCCGCGCTTGGTGGGACCAACCTCGATCATGCAGACTCCGTACTGGCCGTGTCCGCCCGACTGCTTCACATGCCGGCCCTCAGCCCGGCTGTGGCCAGAGACGGTCTCTCGATACGCAACGCGCGGTGTCTGGGTCGTAGCCTCGACGCCGTACTTGCGCTTGAGCTTCTCCAGCGTCACATCGAGGTGCACGTCGCCGAGGCCGGCGATCACCAATTGATGGGTCTCTTCGACGCGCTCCACGTGCAGCGTCGGGTCCTCTTCGCTCAATCGGGCCAGGCCGCTGGAGATCTTCTCCTCGTCTCCTCGTGCTTTGGGCGTGATCGCAAGGCTGTAGGCGGGTCCCGGCAGGTCGAGTGGCGGCAGCGGCCCGCCGTCCTTCAAGCCGATCGTGTCGCCGGTGAGGGTGTGCGCCAGCTTGGTCACAGCGCCGATGTCGCCGGAGCGAACCTCCGTGGTGGCGACGTGCTCCTTGCCGCGAGGAAAGAAAATCTGGGCCAGCCTTTCGTCGCCGCCCCGGCTCAAGTTGGGGAGGTGAGCGTCGGCTTTGACGGTTCCAGCGACGACCTTGAAGTAGCTCACCCGTCCGAACTGGTCGCCGCCGGTGCTGAACACGAACGCCTTCGCCGGCTTCTCTGGCTCGACCTCTGGTGGTGGCATGAGCTCGGCGATCGTTGACATCAATGTCCGTACGCCCAGGAGCTTGGTCGCCGAGCAGCACACCACCGGCGACACCTTCCCGGCGAGGATTCCCTCGCGCAGGCCGCGCTGGATCTCCTCCTCGCTCAGCGTGCCGGCGTCCAGGTATTTCTCGAGCAGCGAGTCATCGCTTTCGGCGGCTGCCTCGATCAGCTGGCCCCGATACTGCTCGACCAGCTTCTGCATGTCGTCAGGCACCGGAACCTCGCTGCCTTTCCCGTCAGGTGTCGTGACAAACGCTTTGAGGTGCAGCAGGTCGACGATGCCGCGGAAGTCCTGCTCAGCCCCGATCGGAAGGTGCAGCGGGAACGGGCGAGGGGAGAGGACGTCGCGCATGGCCGCGACCGCGCCGTAGAAGTCGGCGTTCTCCTTGTCGAGCTTGTTGACCACGACGATTCTCGGCTTGTTGGTGCGGTTGCAGTGCTCCCACGCGACCTCTGTTCCGACCGCGAGCTGAGGGCTCGGGCCGACCACCACGACCGCGCCTTCCGCCGCACGCAAACCACTGACTACCTGGCCCGCAAAATCGAAGAAGCCGGGCGCGTCGAGGATGTTGATCTTGTACCCGTTGTGCTCGGCAAAGGCCGCGCCGAGGTTGATCGAGATCTTGCGCTTGTGTTCCTCAGGCTCGAAGTCCGTCGTGGCGGTCGCCTGGTCGGGCCCGCCCATCCGTGCGATCGAGCCGGAGGCGAAGAGCATGGCCTCGGCCAGCGTCGTCTTGCCATCGTGCGAATGGCCCAGCAGGACCACGTTCCTGATCTTGTCCGGCGTGTACTCAGTGGCCATCCAACCCCCAGCTCGCAATGCCGCCGCGCGAAGGCGGCGATACAGGCGAGAAGGAGAAGTCTAAGGCGCGATTGAGAGCCGGTTGGCTTGGGTATCATCAGATACCTATGGTCAAGAGGACGGCGTCAATCGAAGAGGTGCTGGCCGCCGTCGAAGCGGCTCGTGACAAGGTGATGTCCGACGAGGTGAAGTCGCTCACCAAGCTCGGAATTCCCAAGGCGATGGCATACCAGATGATCGCCAGCAGGTTCCACCAGAAGGTGGGTACCCAGGAGGAGGCCGAGGCAGACCCGTTCGAGGGCAATGCCACTTCCTGGGAAGAAATCGGCTAAGACCGCTTCGGCGGCGTGAATCGGGCCGCCCGGCTCGCCCGTCTCCTGCGCATCCTCTCAGTCGTAATCGCCGAGCCTGGGCTCAACCCTGTTGAGCTGGCTGAACGTGCCGGGATCTCCGAACGAACCCTCCGCCGCGACCTCGTACAGCTCCGCGGCCTCGGCTACGAGGTCGCCTACACAGGAGGCTACGAAGTGCAGGAAAAGCTGAACCTCGAGGGCCGCACCGGTCATCGCTCGCTCGGTAGGGTTTATGAGCAGCACCTCGAGCTCGTGCGTACGCAGCTGTCAAAGCGCGTCGCGGCGCAGGTCACGGAGGAGGTCGACTCGGCGGCGCCGGCCGCACTCGCGACTCTATTCGCGACCGCGATCGAGCGGCATTCCGGGGCAGCACGATGAAGCCGCTCGTCCTGATCCCCGGCGGCGAAGGCGATGCCGACTTCACATACGCCACCGGTTTCGCGGTCGAGACCGGCCTTTACCTCCGCTTCGCCGAGCACGACGACGTGCTTGTGGTCAGCCCGCTCGAGATCGAGCGCGCCAGGGTCCAGAGCAAGACGGCGAAAACGCTGGAGCTCGACGAGGCAGGGTTCGAAGACCGTGGTCCTTTCGTCTCGCACGCGCGCCTGGCCGCGAAGCTGCTGCGCGAGCGCTCCGCCGAAGAGGCCCGAGTTTCGGCTCGTCTCCAGGCCGGTTACCTGGAGGAGCTGAGAGCCACCGGCCTTGAAATTGACGTCGACCGCGACCTGTTTCGAATCGAGCGCCGGCACAAGTCGCAGGACGAGGCCGGCTTCATCCAGTCCTCGCAGCGCGCCGCCGAGGCGGCTGTCGTGGAGGTCGTGAGCCAGCTCGCGCAGGCTGACATTCGCGATGGGATCCTCTGGCTCGACGACAGCCCGCTCACCTCGGAGCGCCTCTACGCGCGCGCGTCACTCCTGCTTGGCGAGAAAGGCTTCACGTGCCCCGACATGATCATCGCGGGCTCCCCGGAATCCGCGATGCCGCACTTCCGTGGTGAAGGCCCGATCCGGGCCGGCGCGCCCGTGATCATCGACATCTTTCCTTCCAGCCGGAAGACCCACTACTACGGCGACCTCACGCGGACTGTGGTCGTCGGCGAAATCCCGGAAGAGGTCCGACGCATGCACGCCGCCGCGCTTCAGGCGCTCGAAGCCGGGATCGAGTCGATCCACGCCGGTGCATCAGGTCGTGAGGTACACGAGAACGTTTGCCAGGTCCTGGTGGATCGCGGGTACGGCACCACGACCAAGGGTTTCGAAGGGCCGGAAGATGTCGCGAAGATGAACCACTCGACGGGCCACGGTGTCGGCCTGGAAGTCCACGAAGAACCCTCGCTGCGCGGGCCAGGCGAGAACACCCTGCTCGAAGGCGACGTAGTGACCGTCGAGCCGGGGCTCTACCTGCTGGGTTTTGGAGGCGTTCGCGTCGAGGAGACCGGGATGGTCACCAAAGACGGTTTCAAGAACTTCACCACCCTCACGCGCAGCCTGGATCCTCGCGACTACCTGTAAGGTAGGGATTGACAATGCCTCCTGAAGAAACGCTCGGGCAGCGCATCCGTCGCGTGCGCACGGAGCGCGGCATGAGCCTCGCCAAGGTCAGCGGCCCCGACTTCAGCCGCGCATTTCTGCACCAGGTCGAGCACGGCCGCAGCCAGCCGTCAACCCGCGTGCTGAGGGTCATCGCCGGCCGTCTTGGTACGGAGGTCGATTACCTGCTGGAGGGCCGCCTACCTGGCGTTGAGCGGGAGCTCGCCCTGGAGAAAGGTCGCGTGCTGCTGGCCCGGGGGGACGCGCTCCGGGCGCTGGCGGCGCTGCGTCCGGCTGTCGAGTCGACCGAGTGGCCTCTCGGCACCGACGCACGGCTCTGCCAGGCGGAAGCGCTGCTGGCCGTGGGACGGGAACAAGAGGCGCGGGTGACCCTTGTTCGCGAGAAAGAGGTGATCCAGGCGCATCACGACCGGCACCGGCTGCGGCGACTCCGAGCGATTGAAAAGGGCGAGCGCTTTGTCTTCGACGGTGATGCGGTCGACACCCACCTCCGGCTTGCCGACCAGGCGCAGCGCGCGGCCAACAGCCACGACGCGCTCGAGCACTACCGCGCGGCCAGGGTTCTCCTCGAGTCCGCCAGAGGTTAAAGACCGCTCGCGAACGTGAACGCCGGCGGGGGCGTGTCGGGAGGCGAGATCACCAGCGAGATGACCTCGTGCGACTTGAGGACGATCGCGCTCGGATCACCCGTGTAAGGCTGAGGCCCCTTGCCGTCCTGCAGGTCGATGTAGACCTTCAATGTCTGGTCAGGCGTCAGAGTGAAGGTCGACACGTGGGTTGCGTCAAGAGGCTGCGCCGGATCGCCCTTGGCTTTGCTCCATGTGCTCCAGACCGCGAAGAACTGCCCCAGGGTGAACGTCTGGCTCGCCGGCGCCTCGATGTGGATGGTGTTCGCGTTGCCGGCGTGGACGTGCAGCCAGTAGTAGCAGGTGGGGCTGGCGGGGTCACCGGTGATGCCTATGTTCGGCGCGATCGGATGCACAGTGCCCTCGTAGATGATCTGAACCGCGGCGTGATAGTGGACGGTCGAGTGTTCCAGGTGATCACATGGGATTCCCGCAGCCACCGCCGGCTGCGGCGTCGGCTTGGGGTTGTTGACGACGATGTAGATGATCACGCCGATGGCGAAGGCGAGGAGGATGCCCGCGACCGCGATTGGAAGCAGAGGGACATCCGACCCTCGCTTGACCTTGACCGGCGGTCGCCTGTGGCCCTTCCCGCTGCCTGAGCGCACGGCAGCCTTCGTTTTAGTCGCCATAACCCTTGGTAGAATACCGACCTACCCTTTCTGGCTTCGGCCGGGGGCGTGTCGCCACCGATCGACCGAGGCCTGAACCCATAGGAAGGAGGTCCCTTGAGGGATTACGAAGTTCTGTACATCGTCCGCGCCGACCTTGACGACGACAAGGTTCAGGACGCGGTGAGGCGGGTCAACACGCTGATCGAAAGATCAGGCGGTTCTGTCGAGCGCACCAACCTTTGGGGCAAGCGAAAGCTCGCTTACGAGGTCAAGCACCAGAAAGAGGGCGGATACGTACTCCAGGATTTCCAGTTCGAGCCCAGCCGCATCCCTGAGCTCGAGGCCGCCCTGAAGATCACCGAGGAGGTGCTGCGGCACCTCATCGTGCGCAAGCCCGAGAAGGTCGTCCCGACCCCCGTTGCGCCGCCGCCGGCGGAGGTCGTGCTGCAGCCCATCACGGTGGAATCGGAGACGGTGGCGGAGCCCGCGGCTCTTGGGAATCGGGAGGAGTCCTAAATGTCGAACCTGAACAAAGCCCTGCTTATCGGCCGGCTGACCAAGGATCCGGAGATGCGCTATACGCCCAGCGGAACCGCGGTGACCAACTTCAGCATCGCCACCAACCGGTGGTCCTCCGGTCCCGACGGTGAGCGCAAAGAGTTCACCGACTACCACAACATCGTCGCGTACCCGATCGGCAAGCGAAACCTCGCCGAAACGGTCGCGCAGTACACGCGCAAGGGCGCGCTCGTTTTTGTCGAGGGTCGCATCCAGACCCGTTCGTGGGAAGGCCAGGACGGACAGAAGCGACGTGTGACCGAGATCATCGCCAACGACGTGCAGTTCCTCGAGCCGAGAGGATCGGGCGGCGGCGGCGGCGCACCTTCAGGAGTTCCGGCGCGCAGCGGCGCCGGATCCCACGACGACATCCCCGCGCCGGACGACTCGCCTCGCGACGTCGATCCGGACGAGATCCCGTTCTAGTCACTTAGGAGTCATTGATGGCAGTCAACCGTCCACAACGTGAGTCCAGCGGCAGCGGCGGCGGCCCGAGGGGTCCGAAGCGCCAGCACCGCAAGGTCTGCAGCTTCTGCGTGGAGAAGATCAACTACATCGACTACAAGGAGATCTCGCGCCTTCGCAGGTTCATCAGCGACCGCGGCAAGATCCTCCCGCGCCGCGTCACCGGCACGTGCGCAAGGCACCAGCGCCCCCTCACGACCGCGCTTGAGCGCGCGCGCGCGATCGCGCTCCTTCCGTACACGACCGAGACGCACTAGAGACTGAGGGCGATCGATTCCCGATCGCCCTTTAGAATCAAGCCTGCCGCCGCAACCCTTTACCGGAGCGCGCCCATGACTTTCCAGACCCAGCTTCGAATTCCCGGCCCGACACCGCTCCCCGAGCGTGTCGTGCGCAGCATGAACCGGCCGATGATCGATCACCGCGGCCCTGAGTTTGCCGCGATCCTCTCCGAGATCACCGCCGGCGCGAAGCGGGTTTTCAAGACGTCAAACGACCTCCTCCTCCTCACGAGCTCCGGGACCGGCGGCCTCGAGTCTGCCGTCGCCAACCTGGTCTCGCCGGGCGACGAGGTGGTCGTCGCCCTCTGCGGCAACTTCGGCGAACGCTTCGCGGCGCTGGCCGCGGCCTACGGGGCGGATGTCGTGCGCCTCGAGTTCGAGTGGGGCCAGCCTGTCGACCCTGACGACCTTGCGCGCCTTCTCCAGCGCCACCCCAAGAGCAAGGTCGTCCTGCTCACCCACAACGAAACCTCGACCGGGCTCACCAACCCGCTGCGCCAGCTCACGCGGGCCGCGCGCGACGCGGGCAAGATCGTCGTCGTCGACGGCGTCAGCTCGATCAGCTCGATCGCCATCGAGACGGACGCGTGGGGCATCGACGTCGCGGTCAGCGGCTCGCAAAAGGGCTGGATGGCGCCGCCTGGAATCGCGCTTGTCAGCGTGAGCGAGCGTGCCTGGGCGCAGCAAGCCACCGCGCGGTCGCCGCGTTTCTACTTCGACTGGAAAGAAGCCAAGACCTGGGCCGAGAAAGGCATGACGCCATTCACGCCTGCGGTCAACGTCGCGTTTGCCCTTCAAGAGGGCCTGCGCATGCTTGACGAAGAAGGGCTGGACGCGGTCTATGAGAGGCACGCCCGCCTCGCTCGCGCCACGCAGGCCGGCCTCCAGGCGTTGGGTTTTCAGCTCTACGCGAGGGACGGATACCGCTCCAACACGGTGACCTCTGCGGTGCCGCCCCCTGGCCTCGACGTCGCCACGTTCCGCAAGCTCCTCGACGCCAAGTACGGCGTCGTGATCGCCGGCGGCCAGGGAAAGATGGCCGGGAAGATGGTCCGGGTTGGACACCTCGGCGCGGTGGCCGAGGGCGATGTGGTTCAGGTGCTCTGGGCGATCGAGCAGGCGCTCGAGGAGCTGGACATCGCACCCGCCGACGGTCGCGCGGTGGCAGCCATCACCGTTTCGCTGCAGGGCGTCGCCGCCGCGACGCGCTAGCTACCTTGCCCCGGATCCTGGTCGCCGATCCCCTGGCCGAGGATGGCCTGGAAAGGCTGCGCCGCGCAGGGGATGTGACCGTGGTCACCAAGCTGAAAGAGGCAGAGCTGATCCTGCAGATCCCCGAGTTCGACGCGCTGATCGTTCGCAGCGAAACCAAGGTAACGGCGCCGATCATCGAAGCGGGTAGAAAGCTGCGTGTGGTCGGGCGCGCCGGCGTTGGCGTGGACAACATCGACGTTCCGGCCGCGACCCGCAGGGGCATCATCGTGGTCAACGCGCCCCGCGGCAACATCATCGCCGCGGCGGAGCACACCATCGCGCTGCTCTTCGCCCTGGCGCGCTGGGTGCCTCAGGCAGACGCGTCGGTGAAGCGCGGCGAGTGGACCCGATCGAAGTTCATCGGCACTGAGGTTCGGGGCAAAACGCTCGGGGTGATCGGGCTGGGCAACGTCGGTTCCGAGGTTGCCAAACGCGCGCATGGCCTCGAGATGGAGGTGATCGCGTACGACCCGGTGGTGTCGGTCGAGCGAGCAGAGCTGTTCAACGTCGAGCTCGTCGGTTTGAACGAGCTCCTCGAGCGCTCCGATTTTGTCACCGTCCACGTGCCGCTTGTCGACGCCAACCGCAACCTGGTCGGCGCACCCGAGCTCGCCCTCATGAAAGCGGGTGCGCGCCTGATCAACACAGCACGCGGCGGCATCGTCAACGAAGCGGCGCTGGTCGACGCGCTCAAGACTCAGCGGCTGGCAGCAGCCGCCTCGGATGTCTTCGTGAACGAACCGCCCGGCGACCACCCTCTATTCGCCCTGCCCAATTTCGTCGCCACTCCGCACATCGCGGCCTCGACCGTGGAGGCCCAGGTCTCAGTCGCTTTCGACGTTGCAGAAGAGGTGGCCGCCGTGCTGGCCGGGGACCTGCCGCGATTCGCTGTCAACGCCCCCGCGATGCCTCCCGAGGAGCTCGCCTACCTGCGGCCGTTCGCTGATCTCACCGAGCGCTTGTCGGTTTTGCACGCCCAGCTGTTCGGCGGACGTGTGAGCTCGATCGAGCTCGACTTCGAAGGCGAGGTCGCGGAGCACGACGCCAACCTTCTCGTCGCATCCGCCATCAAAGGTGTGCTGCAGCCGTTCACCGAGGACCGCATCAACACTGTGAACGCACGGCTGATCGCCTCGAGCCGCGGTGTAAAGCTGGTCGAGCGCCGAAGCCCCGCGCACGGCAGCTACGCGAGCCTGGTCACTGTGCGTATGGGCGGCCACGAGCTGGCGGGCACCGTTCTCAACGGCGAGCTGCGGGCGGTCCGCATCGACTCGTTCCGCGTCGACCTCGTGCCGGAGGGTCGGTTTCTCGTCAGCCGTCATGAGGACCGCCCGGGCGTGGTCGGCCGATTCGGCACGATCCTCGGCGAGCACGACGTTAACATCGCGAGCATGCAGGTGGGCCGGGACGCCCCTCGCGGCAACGCGATGATGATCCTGGCCGTCGACGACCGGGTGGCGGATGACGTCCTGGTCAGGCTCCGCGAGGTGGCCGGCATGTCCGACTTGAAATACGTCGAGCTCGGTGGAGACTCTAATCGCTGACGTTCGCGCCCTGCCAGGGATCCGGTACTACCTCGCGCGGGCCGGCGATCCAAGCACGGTGGTGGCGCCCCCGTACGACGTCATCCCCGACGCGGCGATCACCAGGTATGAGGCCCTATCGCCCTACAACGTCGTGCGTCTCACCCGTCCCGGGCGCGACTATGACAGCGCCGCTCGCACCTTCAACGACTGGCTTGACGATGGCATCCTCGAGCCGGACCCGCCCTCGATGTATGTGCATGAGGTTCGCTTCGACGGAAAGCGCCGCCGCGACCTGATTGCGGCGCTGAGGCTGCAGCCTTACGAGGACCGGGTGGTCCTACCGCACGAAAGGACACACCGAGGACCCAAAGAGGACCGGCTGGCCCTCCTGCGCGCGACGAACGTGAGCCTCGAGCCGCTGTGGTTCGTCTACGAGGGCCGGGCGACCGGCCTGCAGCAGATCATCGAGGTGGTGAGCCAGCGCAATCCGGCGGTCACGTTCACAGGCCCCGAAGGAACCGAGCATCGCCTGTGGGTGATCTCGGACCCGGCGCTTCACGCCGCGGTCCACGCTGCCTTCGAGGCGCAACCCGCCCTGATCGCTGACGGCCACCACCGCTACGAAACCGCGCTGGAGCACGCCGACCAGGTGGGTGGCGACCCCGACTCCGCCTCGCGCTTCACCCTCGCCCTGCTGACCGACCTCGAGGACCCAGGCCTGGAGGTTCTGCCAACCCACCGCGTGCTGAAGGCTGGAGTGGCAGTGACCGGGGGTGAGGAAAAGGCGTCACTGGAGGAGACGCTGGAGGCGATCCGCGGCCGGGTGGCGGCCGGCACCTACCGTGACCACCGGTTCCAGGTCCTTCCTTTGGAAGGAGAGCTGGCGCTGGTGGAGTTACACCGTCAGGTGATCGACAACATCCTCGGCAAGCGGAGCCCGGAGGACTTCCTTCTCTATACCCGTGACCCCACCGAGGCCGTGAGGTGGGTGGACGAAGGGGTTGGTTCGGCCGCCTTTTTCCTCGATGCCCCCGACCTGCACGTGGTTTTGAAGCTGGCTCAGGAAGGGAAGACTCTTCCTCAGAAGAGCACGTACTTCCATCCCAAACCGCCCTCCGGGATGGTCTTTTTCAGGCTTGACCCCAATCGATCTTTATAGTTAGGAACCCAAAAGAGAATGCCAACTTACGGTTACAGATGTGGCAGCTGCGGCCACCAGTTCGAGATCGTCCAGAGGATGACCGAGGAGCCCTTGACGGCATGCCCCAATTGCCAGGGGAAGCTTTTCAAGATGATGTACCCGGTGGGAATCAGCTTCAAAGGAAGCGGGTTCTACACGACAGACTACAAAGGAGCCGAAAAATCAGCCGCGTCCTCGAGCAACGGCACCCCCTCCAAGGAGGGAAGCTCGGAGAGCAAACCTGAGACCAAGTCAGAGTCGAGTTCGGAACCCAAGTCAGAGTCGAAGCCAGACGCCAAGCCACCGGCCAAACCAGATTCCAAAACGGAGAAGGCTTCCTAGATGGGCAACATCCAGTCGGTCACCGACAGCGAGTTCGAGAGCCTGGTGCTGAAGTCGGAGATCCCGGTGCTGGTCGACTTCTGGGCGACCTGGTGCGGACCGTGCCGCATGATCGCGCCGATCGTCGAGCAGATCCACGGAGAGCTCGGCGAGAAGGTGAAGATACTGAAGATGGACATCGACGAGAATCCGGCGACCCCGATGTCACTTGGAATCATGTCGATCCCGACCGTGATCATCTTCAAAGACGGCAAGCCCGCGGAGCGAACGGTCGGCTACCGCCCGAACATGAAGGGCGACCTGAAGGCCAAGCTCGAAGCGCTGATCGCCCCGGCCGTCTAACGCCGGGCGGCCCCGGCCCGATAGCCGCCAGTGCCGGCGATTAGCCCTTTGCCCCGCGCGCGAGAAGCGCGTGTGGCGGCATTTGCGCCTAAATGCCCTGCTTTCGGCCGCGCCTAACATTGCGCTGGGGGATGTACGGGGGCTGGTGCCTCCCGCGGTCTTCAAAACCGTTTGCGGGGCGCTGTGAGGCGTCCTGGGTGGGTTCGATTCCCATCCATCCCCGCCAGATTTCGTGGCGTCAGCCTACTGATTTGTTGCCGCGGAGGCGGGCGCGCTTGAATGGCGCCCAGAAGTCGGCGCCCCGCACGTATCCCTCGCCGGTATCGTCGGCCGTTCGGTAGTCCCAGTCGGGCTGCGGCCCAACCGACAGGGCGCCCGCGATGAGCCGCCGGCTGCGCTGACTGGCTACCACCTTCTCGCGCAAGTCGGCGAGGTCCCATCGCGCGGCGACATCCTCGCGAAACGTCGCGACCTCGCGTGCCTGCCCCGGCGCTGTAGCCAGGTTCGTCAGCTCGTGGGGATCGTTCGACAGGTCGAAAAGCTGGTCCGGGTCTCCCGGCGACGTGATGAACTTCAGAGATCCTCGCCGGAGCATCACGACCGGGGCGACCGCTCCTTCGGCCAGATACTCGGCAACCACGGGGTCGTTTCGTGATCCTGCGCCCTCGATTAGAGAGACGAGGCTAGTGCCGTCAAGCTCTTCGCCGGTTTCAAGGTGCCCGCCCGCCAGCTGTACAAGAGTCGGCACCAGGTCGAGGAGGGACACGTTGGCGCTGACGCGCCGCTGACCGAAGGTCCCAGGCACGCTGACGATCAGCGGCACCGCGGCCGACGGCTCGAAGAAGGTCATCTTGTACCAGAGCCCGCGCTCGCCGAGCATCTCGCCGTGGTCGGCGGCGAATACCACCGCCGTGCTATCCCGCAGTCCAACCGCCTCGAGGACCTCCAGGAGCCGGCCGATCTTCTCGTCGACGTAGCTGATCGCGGCGTAATGGGCGCGGCGCGCCCGGAGCACCGCCTCGTCAGGCACCTCGACGCCGAGGCCTCCACACATCTCGCGGATCCTCCGGCTGTGCGGATCGAGCGCGTCATCGGACATCGCCGGCACCGACGGCAGGTCGATGCGCGCGTCCTTATATATGTCCCAATAGGCGGCGGGCATCTCCCACGGATCGTGCGGATGGCTGAACGAGGTGACGAGGAGGAACGGCCGCCGGTCGTCAGCGCGCGCCAGGTCGTTGATCGACTGGCTGGATCTCAACGCGACCTGTTCGTCGTAGTCCATCTGTAGCGACGTCTCGCTGATGCCCGCCTCGAAGACGCTGCTCATGTCGTGGTACCAGGGCTTGTGCTCGGATAGGGGCGCATCCCAGTCGGGGATCCAGTGGAGACCGGCCGGGTAGATATCGGGCGTGAGTCGCTCCTCGAAACCATGGAGCTGGTCGGGCCCGATGAAGTGCATCTTGCCTGCGAGGCAGGTGCGGTACCCCAGCGCGCGAAGGCGGTGCGCCATCGTGGGGATCGACGCGGCGAGCTCCGCAGCGTTGTCGTACACGCCGATGCGAGAGGGCAGGCAGCCCGTGATGAACGAGGCTCGCGATGGCGCGCATAGAGGCGCACTGCAATAGGCGTTTTCAAACACCACCCCGTCCGAGGCGATTCGGTCGAGGTTTGGCGTCCTGACGACCCGATTGCCGTAGGCCGGCAGGGCTCGGGCCGCCAGCTGGTCAGCAATCACGAAAAGGATGTTCAAACGGCCTCAGCCTAGCCGGAACCGGGACCTTGACAAATCCCCAGATCGTCCTATGATCCGACAATCCTACGAAACGGAGCGAGTCCCGCGGCCACATGGGACCTGCCAAGGTTCGAGGGCCTCTCGGCCACCGAGTCCGTGCGACGGATCATCCGAGAGGCGATCGTCGACGGCCGCATACCGCCCGGTGCGCCTCTGCGGGAGGCCCTTCTGGTGCAGATGCTCGGGGCCGGCCGCGGGACCGTCCGTGAGGCCATGCGCCAGCTGGTCCAGGAAGGCCTGGTCGAGTACCGACTGCATCGCGGAACGTTCGTGCCTCGACAGAAGCTCGCGGATCGCCTCGACGTCTACGTGGCGCGGGAGGCGGTCGAGACCTGGGCTGCGCGCAAGCTGCTCGAAAGCAACGAGGAACTGGACTTCTCGAAGCTCGAGGCGGCGATCGATGCAATGGCCGCCGACGGAACCGAGCTGGCCAAGCCGACCGAGGAGACGATCGCGGCCGACCTTCGCTTTCATCACGAGCTCGTGCGCATGGCGGGAAGCGAGCGACTGACGCGGGCCCACGAGACGTTCGCCGCCGAAACGCGAATGCTGCTGCGAGCGCATCCGCCTTATCCGCGACGGACGTACGCAGGCGATCACAAGATGCTTGTCGATGCGCTGCGGCGGCGGGATCCAAGGACGCCCGATCTCGTCGCTGAACACCTCCGCCTCACCTCACGGCTGATCAGCGGCGAGGTCGAGCCAGAAGCTGAGGGGGCAGACGGGGCGTCCAGTGAAGATGGCGGGTCGCGGCATACAGCCCCGACCGTCACGTAGGAGAGGAGCAGCGACAATGGAAGAGAAAAGGAGCCGGCAATCCCTGGTTTTGCATGGACCAGTGCTCACCCGTCGTGAGCTGCTCATCGGCGCCGGGATGGTCGCCGGCGGCCTTGCCCTCGGTCCTCTGATCGCTGCATGCGGGCCCTCGACGACGACGGGCGGGACCTCGACGACGCCCAAGAAGGGTGGCAACTTCCGCCTTGGAGTCACCGGCGGCGGCGCCAAAGACATGATCGATGGCCAGAACATCGTTACGAAGCCCGACCAGGCTCGTCTGGTCGCCACGTTCGAAACCCTGCTGGTCTATGACGAGGGCTATAACCTGACCAACGACGGACTGGCAGAGTCGGTCACGCAGGATGCTCCCGACAAATGGACGATCCGCCTGAGGCAGGGGATCACCTTCCACGATGGCAAGACCCTTTCCTCGGACGACGTCATCTATTCGTTCCAGCGGCTGTTCGATCCCAAGGCTGGTCTCTTCGGCGCCGCCGGGCTAGGATCGGTCGACCCCAACAACATCACCAAGATGGACGCCCGCACGGTTCGCTTGAACCTCAAGCGGGCCGACTCGACCATCGGCGACCAGCTTGGCCAGTATTACAACGGCATCGTCCCGGTCGGATATACCCGATCTGGGACGCAGAACGGCACCGGCCCCTACAAGGTTCAGAGCTTCAACGCGGGCCAGCAAAGCGTCCATGTCCGCAACCCCAACTACTGGCGTAGCGGCCAGCCGTACTTCGACCAGGTCACGATCATCGACTTTCCCGACCCAGCTGCTCAAGTGAACGCACTCCTCGCGGGCCAGCTCGACGCCATCACTGACATCCCCTTTGGCCAGGTCGACGTCGTCAAAGGTCACAGCGGGCTTAAGGTGCTCGAATCGCCCGGAGGAGGCTGGCTGCCGCTGTGCATGGCCATCGACATGGATCCGTTCACAGACGTCCGCGTCCGGCAGGCGTTCAGGCTGATGGCAAACCGCGAGCAGATCGTCACACAGGTGCTCTCCGGCCACGGCCGTGTCGCCAACGACCTCTATTCACCGTTCGACGAGGGGTTCGCCTCCGACCTGCCGCAGCGCCACCAGGATTTCGCACGGGCCAAGTCGCTGCTGAAGGCGGCCGGAAAGGACGGCATGACAGTCGACCTGCACACCACCGACGGTGCCGCGGGCATGGTCGACGTCGCCAACGTTTTCGCCCAGCAGGCCAAGGGCGCCGGCGTGACAGTCAACGTCAAGAACGATCCCAACTACTACGGCGACCAGTACCTGAAGCTCGCCTTCTCCGTGGACTTCTGGGGTACGCGCAACTACCTGCCGCAGGTGGCCAACGGGAGCATCCCGACCGCGCCCTATAACGAGTGCCACTGGCCGCCCGCGAACTCCAACTACCTCTCCCTCTACCAGCAAACTCTGGGCGAGGTGGACAAGACAAAGCGCATCGCGCTCAAGCATCAGATGCAGCAGCTCGAGTACGACCAGGGCGGCTACATCATTCCGTTCTTCAACGACCTGGTCGACGCCTACAGCACCAAGGTTTCAGGTTTCGCTGTCAGCAAGGGAACTCTGAACCTGGATTCATTCGGCCATGGCTTCCGGACCATCTGGTTCAGCTAGCAGCACCGTCTCCACGCTGATCCCGGGCGGGCCTCCGGTGACGGCCTCGCCCGGGATGGCGCGCGTCCGGAATCCGATCTGGGGCTTCATCGTTCGTCGGTTGCTGCTCGGCGCCTTCGTCCTGCTCCTGGTTTCAATCGTCATCTTCGTCGCCACCCAGGCCCTGCCCGGCGACACCGCTCGAGCGATCCTCGGTCGGACTGCGACGCCAGCGAGCCTGGCGGCGCTTCGCGAGCAGCTCCACCTGAACCGGCCGCTGGTCGTCCAGTACCTGCTTTGGGCGGGCGGGCTTCTCCACGGAGACGCCGGAAATTCGATGGCTGCGCAGGAGCCGGTTACGAAGCTCATCGCAGATCGCATCGTCAACTCGGGATTCCTGGTCCTGTGCTCAGGCCTCATCTCGATCCCGCTTTCCATTCTGATCGGCAGCTACGCAGCCCTGAAACGCGACAAGGCTTTCGATGTCGCCGCTTCGCTCACGACCCTCGTCTTCGCGGCGCTCCCCGAGTTCGTCGTTGGAGTCACGCTGGTCGTCCTGTTCGCGACGACGGTGCTCCACGTCCTACCTGCAGTTTCGCTCATTCCACCGGGCGGCAGGCCGTGGGAGCAACCAGTGGCAATGATCCTGCCGACGCTAACGCTGGTTCTGGCAGTCACGCCGTACGTCGCCCGCATCATGAGGGCGTCGATGATCGAGGTGCTCGAGAGCGATTACGTCGAGATGGCCAGGCTCAAGGGCCTCTCTGAGTGGATCGTGATCCAGCGCCACGCTCTTCCGAACGCGCTCGGCCCGACGTTCCAGGTGATCGCCCTCAATCTTGCTTACCTGGCCGGCGGCGTAATCGTGGTCGAGTACGTCTTCAACTATGCAGGCATCGGCGGCGCGCTCCGTGACGCCGTGTCCAACCGTGATCTTCCGGTGATCCAGGCTGTGGCCCTTCTGATCGCCGGCCTCTACGTCCTGCTCAACCTACTGGCGGACATCGCCACAATCCTCGTCACCCCGCGACTCCGGACAAGGTTGTAGACGAATGGCGGTTCTGAACCCGCTCGTCGCGCAGGAGCCGCCGTTAGTTCAATCTAAGCGGCCGGCCGGTGTGATCCTAGGCGCGCTTGCGCTGTGGCGCACGCGCATCGGGCTGGTGCTCGTGCTCTTGATCGCGGGCATCGCGATCTTCGGCCCGTTGTTCGCGCCCCATGGCCCGGCCGATTTCATGGGCCTGCCCAACCAACTGCCGTCCGGCGACGCCCGCTTCGGGACCGATCACCTCGGCCAGGACGTCTGGAGTCGGTTCCTGGACGGTGGCCGCACGATCCTGCTCCTGGCCACCGCCGCGACCCTCCTCGGGCTTGCCCTCGGGACCAGCATCGGCCTGCTCGCCGCGTACTCGCGCGGATTGCTGGACGACGTCCTGATGAGGGCGATGGACGTGATCCTCGCCTTTCCCCAGATCCTGCTCACTCTGGTCGCCATCTCCACTCTTGGCCCGTCAGCGTGGCTGATGGTGCTCGCGGTCGGTCTCACCAACATGCCCAGGGTGGCGCGTGTGACGCGTGGCGCCGCGCAGCCTATCGTCGAACGCGATTTTGTTGCGGCGGCCGAGGCCATTGGGGTGCCGCGCTGGCGGATCCTGTTCGGTGAGATCTTGCCCAATGTGCTGAGCCCGCTCATGGTCGAGTCAAGCCTGCGGCTCACGTACTCGATCGGCGTCATCGCGGCAATCGCCTTCCTGGGCTTCACGACCAATCCAAACGGTGCCGACTGGGGGCTGATGATCCAGGAGAACTACCTGGCCCTGGTCGTCCAGCCGTGGGGTGTTGTGCTGCCCATGGCCGCCGTGGCTCTCCTGACGATGGGTACGGGCATGATCGGCGACGGCATCGCGCGGGCAGCGGCCGGCATCGACCGCTCGCGGAGCGGTGAATGAATACGCCCGGTCCGTCCATCATCGTTGACAAGCTGCGTGTCCTTGTGCGCGGAACGACGCGCGACATCGTCGATGACGTCTCGTTCGAGATTTCTCCCGGCGAAGTGCTCGGCCTTGTCGGCGAGTCGGGTTCTGGAAAGACGACTGTTGGCCTCGCGCTGCTCGGCCACACACGCCGCGGAGTCCAGATCGGTGGGGGATCGGTGCGCCTGGGCGAAGTGGACGTTCTCCAGCTGACCGAGTCGGAGCTCGAGCACATGCGAGGGCGCCTCATCTCCTACGTGCCGCAGGATCCCGCCGCCGCCCTGAACCCGGCGCTGCGGATTGGCACGCAGCTGCGCGAGATCCTGGAGGCGCACAACTATGGCAAGAGTGGCGATGAGCGGCACCAGCGTGTAGCCGAGATGATGCGCGAGGTTGCCCTGCCCGACCAGCCGTCATTCCTCAAACGGTACCCACACGAGCTGTCGGGTGGTCAGCAGCAGCGTGTCGGCCTTGCGATCGCGTTCGCATGCCGACCGCGCGTGATTGTGCTCGATGAGCCGACCACAGGCCTCGATGTGACGACCCAAGCGCACGTACTCGGGACGGTGCGGGAGCTCGCCGCCGCTCACGGCGTGGCCGCGCTGTACGTGAGCCACGACCTGGCGGTGGTCGGCACGCTGGCGAACCGTGTGGCGGTCATGTACGCCGGTCGCGTCGTCGAGCTCGGCCCGACCCTCGACCTGTTCCGCGCAGCCGCTCACCCGTACACCCAGCGCCTCATCGCCGCCATACCGCACCTCACGGGTGGCCGCGAGCTGATCGGCATCGGCGGGCGCGCACCGTCGCCTGGCCGTCGCCCCTCCGGCTGCATGTTTGCGCCGCGCTGCACGTTCGCCCAGGAGCGCTGCACGGTGGCGCTCCCCGATCTGCGTCCGATCGCCGTCGGCCATTCGGTCAGATGCGTGCGGGCCGAAGAGGTGCGGGGCCACATGCTGACTCGAGCGCGCGAAGGGGCGCGCGAGGGGCAGGTCACCGTCCAAACACCGATTCTTGCCCTGACCTCGGTGTCTGCGGGCTATCGCAGAAAAATGGTCGTCCACGACGTGACTCTGGAGGTCGCGCCGCACGAATGCCTGGCCGGACTGCACAGCGACCGGATGGGCGAGATCACGCTCAGCGGCAAGCCGCTCGCGAACTCGGCGCGCGACCGCCCTCGGGAACAGCGCCGGACGATCCAGTACGTGTTCCAGAATCCGTACGGTTCGCTGAACCCGCGGCGGACGATCGGCCACATCATCCGCCAGCCGCTCGAGCTGTTCGGTGGGGGGAGCAGTGCCGATACCGATCGCAAGGTCGACGAGATGCTGGACCGGGTCTCGCTCGCCGCGAGCTATGCGGATCGCTATCCGGAACAGCTATCCGGCGGAGAACGGCAGCGAGTCGCCATCGCCCGCGCCCTGATTTGCGATCCGTCCGTGCTGGTCTGCGATGAGGTCACATCCGCGCTCGACGTGAGCGTGCAGGCGGCCATCGTCGAGCTGCTTGGCATCCTCCAGCGAGACCTCGGCCTGGCCATGCTTTTCGTCACTCATAACCTTCCGCTGGTGCGCTCGATCGCTCAGCGAGTGGCGGTCATGAACCAGGGCCGCATCGTTGAGCTGGGTGACGTTGACCAGGTGCTTGGATCGCCCAAGGACGAATACACGCGGCGGCTGCTCTCGGACACGCCATCGCTCGAGGTGGCCCTGGAAACCGCCCAGTCCAGTTGAACTGGGAGGCTTTCATCACCTGTGCCCTGACCGGCGCCGGTGACACCGTCGGCCGGTCCGACCTGGTTCCGGTTACGCCCCAGCAGATCGCCGACTCCGCCCTGGAAGCGGCCGCCTCCGGTGCTGCGGTGGTTCACATCCACGTTCGCGATCCCGCCACGGGCAAAGGCTCTCGCGACCCGGAGCTGTTTCGAGAGGTCGTGGGGCGCGTTCGAGAGTCCGGAGTCAACGTGGTCATCAACCTCACCGCCGGCATGGGCGGAGACCTCGTTCTCGGTGGCGACGAGTCGCCGCTGCCGCCCGCGAAGGTTGGCACTGACATGGCCGGTGCAGCAGAGCGCCTACGCCACGTCGAGGACCTTCTTCCTGAGATCTGCACCATCGACTGCGGAACCATGAACTTCGCGGCTGGCGGTGACTACGTGATGACGAACACTCCGGCCATGATCCGCGCGATGGCCCGCAAGGTGCAGGCGCTAGGCGTGCGCCCTGAGCTCGAGGTTTTCGACACCGGCCACCTGGTGATGGTGAAAGATCTGATCAGGGAAGGCTTGATCGACGACCCACCCCTGATTCAGCTGTGCATGGGCATCCCATACGGCGCTCCCGACGATCCGAGCACGCTGATGAGCATGGTGCAGCAGCTGCCGCCTGGCGCAGTGTTCTCAGCTTTCTCCATCGGTCGCATGCAGCTGGCGTACGTAGCGATGGCGGTGCTCGCGGGCGGCAACGTTCGTGTCGGCCTCGAAGACAACCTGTTTCTCTCGCGGGGCCTCACGGCGACGAACGGTCAGCTCGTCGAGCGCGCAGTGTCGATCCTGGAGGATATGAATGTGAAGGTCCTTGGCGCGGATGAGGTGCGGGCCAGGCTCCGATTGCAGAAGCGTGGCTGAAGCGAAATCGGCGCGGCCGGGACTGCCGCGTACCGTCGGTCTTCTCGGCGGCGGCGTGATTGGTGGCGGCTGGGCGGCGCGGTTTCTCCTCGAGGGTGTCGACGTTCGACTCTTCGACCCAGATCCGCAGGCCGAGCGCAAGGCGGTCGAGGTGCTCGAGAATGCCCGGCGCGCCTGGCGGAACCTGACCATGATCCCGCCGCTGCATGAGGGACGCCTTTCGATGGTGGCTACGCCCGAGGATGCGGTCCACGGCGCCGACTTCGTCCAGGAGAGCGCTCCGGAGCAAGAAGGCCTGAAGCGCAAGCTACTCGCCCGTGCGAGTCGCGCCGCCGACAGCGGAACAATCTTTGCTTCTTCAACCTCCGGTCTTCTGCCTTCCCAGCTCCAGCTCGATATGACGCACCCGGAGCGGCTGGTGGTGGGCCACCCCTTCAACCCCGTCTACCTGTTGCCCCTGGTCGAGGTATGCGGCGGGAAATTGACGTCCACCGAGACGATTGAGAGGGCAGAGGCTGTGTACGCGGCCGTCGGCATGTCCCCGCTCCGCGTGCGAACTGAGGTCCCAGGTTTCATAGCGGACAGGCTCCTCGAGGCGCTCTGGCGTGAGGCGCTCTGGATGATCAACGACGACATCGCGACTGTGTCCGAGGTCGATGACGCGATCCGTCTCGGGCCCGGGCTGCGATGGTCGATCATGGGCACGTTCCTGATCTATCGGATCGCCGGTGGCGAGGCGGGCATGCGTCATTTCATGGCTCAGTTCGGCCCGACGCTCGAATGGCCCTGGTCCAGGCTCACTGACGTGCCCGACCTCGGGGGCCCGCTTCTCGACAAGATCGTGACTCAGTCAGACGCTCAAGCGGGTGGGCAGTCCGTGCGCGAACTCGAGAGGCTCCGCGATGACTGCCTGGTCGCGGTCCTTCAAAGCCTGCGCTCGCACGGCGCGGGTGCCGGCGAGGTCCTCGCCGCGCATGAGCGGGCGTTGTTCGAAGGCGCCCACGACCGTGCGATGCGTGACGACGACGATGTTTCACAGCCGCTGAGGCTTCATTCGAGAAAAGTCCCGGCCGAATGGGTGGACTACAACGGGCATGTCGGCGAAAGCAGGTATCTCCAGGTGTTCGCCGACGCTTCGGATGCCTTCTCTCGTTACGTTGGCGTGGACTCGGCCTACCTTGCACGCGGCTCCAGCTATTTCACGGTCGAAACGCATCTCTCCTTCTTGAATCAGACCCACGCCGAAGACTTGGTGGAGGTCTCGACGCAGGTCCTGGCGGCCGACGCCAAGAGGCTTCACCTGTACCACCAGCTTGTGCGCCCGTCGGACCGCGCGGTGATGGCCGAGTCCGAATCCATGCTGCTGCACGTGGACACTAAGCGCGGCCGGGCCGTGCCTGCGGAGCCGGAGGTAGTCGCACGTATCACCCGCATCGCCGAGGCGCACTCGAAGCTGCCCCGGCCAGCGCGCGCAGGCCGGAGGGTGGGCGATCACAGAGCTTGAAGCGCTGTCCCGATTCGTCTCACTCACCGCGTTGCCGGGAATGCCTGTCGAGGAAGCGCGAAAGATGAATGACCGCGAGGCCGCCGTCATGTTCGGCCCTGTCGAGCCGGTCTTCACCGTCGAAGAGACGGAAATCGTGGACGGCTTGCGGGCGAGGATCTACCGTCCTGGACCCGACGCAAACCTGCCGATACTCGTGTATTTCCACGGAGGTGGCTGGGTGGTCGGCAGCCTTGACTCGCACGACGGGGTGGCCCGCTTCCTGTGCCGGTTCGCGCCCTGCATAGTGATCTCAGTCGCCTACAGACTTGCCCCCGAGCACGCGTTCCCGGCCGCACTGGAGGACGCATGGCTGAGCACGACCTGGGCCGTCCGATGCGCCGTCGATGCAGGCTGGGACGCGAACAGGCTGGCGGTCGGCGGCGACAGCTCAGGCGGCAATCTCGCCGCTGTCGTCGCCCGCCAAGCCCGCGATCGCGACCTGCCGCTGCAGCTGCAGCTGCTCATTTACCCGGCTCTGGATCTTTCGGCGCCAGCCCGAGGCGCGTCGGACGAGTATCGGTACTGGGTCGAAAAGTACCTCGGCCCGAACGTCGATTCGAGCCAACCCGACGTGTCGCCGCTGCGCGCGGCCGACCTTCGCGGCGTGGCCCCGGCGGTGATTTTTTCGTGCGGCCTCGATCCTTTGCGCGATCAGGCGGACGCTTACGTGCAGCGCTTGCAGGAGGATGGTGTGGCCGCCGTGCATCACGTGTTCGAGGGCCTGATCCACGGCGCGTTCCGTATGCCCGCGGTCCTCGAGGGAGCGCGTGACATGCTGGTCACGAGCGCGGCCGCACTGGGCCGAGCCTTCAATTTGAGTCGATAGCGTGCCGGTAACCTCTCGGCGGTTGGCCGTCTTTGTCGGCTGTGTCTTTGCAGCCGAATCCGCGTTCTTCGCAGTGGTGCCTCCACTGGTGCCCCGGCTGGTGCGTGACGTGCACCTCACCACCACAGAGGTAGGCATCCTGGTGGCCGCGTACCCGGCAGGGGTTCTGCTCGCGGCCATCCCATCCATGGCGCTGGTCGACCGGCGCGGCGTGAGGATGGCAACGGTCGTGGGCATCGGCGTCCTGATCGCATCCACGCTTGGATTCGGCTGGGGAAAGAGCCCGCTATTGCTGGACGCCTCGAGATTCGTGCAGGGCGTTGGCGGGGCAGTCGCGTGGGCGGGCGCGCTTGCATGGTTGACGAGCACCACATCAAGCGCGCGCAGAGGATCGGTCATCGGCGGGGCGGTGGGCGCCGCCCTCGTCGGCATGGTCATCGGGCCCTCGATCGGGGCGCTTGCCAGCCAGCTCGGCCGCGGCCCAGTGTTCAGCGCGCTGGCGATCGTACTCGTGGTGCTGCTGCTCGCGGGGCCGTCTTCGGCGCCCGCGGCAACACCTCGGCGCGGCTCGGTGCAAGCACTCATCAAGCTTCTCCGCAGTAGGCGCGCCGCCATCGGCAATGGCTTGCTGCTGGTGATCGGCATGGTTGGCGGGACGATGTGGAGCCTCGTGCCGCTCCTGGTCGCCCACCGCAAGGGAGGCGCCGGCGTGATCGCCGCGATCCTCGCCGTGAGCTACCTGCTTGCCGCGCTGTTGAACGTCTTCCTCGGTCGCGTGTCCGATCGTTTCGGCCGCCTGCTGCCAACGCTGGTCGGGCTCGCGATCGCTGCCGCGCTCCTCCCGGTGATTCCCGTTCTCGTCCCGCTGCACGTGCTCTTCATCGTGAGCGTGGCCGCCCAATCGGTCATCTCATCGCTCTGGACGCCAACCGCCGCAATGGTCAGCGACGGCGCGGAGGGCACCGCCGCCGGGCAGGCCGTTGGAGTCGCGACCATGAATGCGGCCTGGGCGGCCGGGGGCGCGAGTGGTCCGGTGCTCGCGGCGTGGCTGGCGGACGCGGCTGGCTTCCCGCTGCCGTTTGCGCTTGCCGGTGGCCTGTGCGCAGCCAGCGCTGTCGTGGTGCTGGTCGCATATCGGCGCAGTGGAGAGCCCAAAACAGCGGCGGGCACGTCACGAGCAGTGGAACGGCGCTAGCTTCCTAAACTGCCGCGCTGGCGCCGAGTGGCCAGCTATCGATGAATGCTCAAATCCCTCGGAAACGGTGTAAGTGGACGAAACCGCGCAGATTTCAGGACCGTGAGGCCCTTTCAAGAAGCTAGCGGTCAGCGGGTTTCTCTGGCGCGTCCTTCCAATGGATGCGCCTTGGCGAAAGCAGCAGCCCGACGATTCCATTCGCAGCAACGCCGCCGATGCTAAACGGTGCGACTTGGTGGCACCCAGTGGCTTTCAGTGAATTCAGGGTGCCACTGAACTGGCACACAGCGATCTGTCAACCGCAAGGCGACCGAGTTCACAGATTGCGATGACAGCCAAGATGACAGCCAAGCTGGCAGACGATACTGGACTTCGGCGGACGCCCGCGAACTTCAGACCCCTCGGGCCGAACTGCGGCGGCCGGTTGTGGGCGAGCAGGGACGAGCACGCGCTCGATCGCCGAGAGGTTACATGGGCGACGATCATCGGCCCTCGGGCGTGAGTAGCGCAGGTCGGTGGTCCGGCGTCGCAGTGGCCAGGCGTTGCCAGATCTATGCTGGGCACCCTTCCCGACCATCCCGATGGGAATCGAACCCACCAAGGACACCTCAACAGCGCCCTTCAAACGATAAGGGCGCCGATGGCGAACGCACACGCTGAACGCTGGATCGGGAGCTGTCGCCGAGATTGCCTGGACTGGATGCTCATCGTGAATCAACTACACCTGGAAGCAGTCCTGAGTAGGTACTGCCTGCACTACAACCGGGAGCGACCGCATCGGAGCCGCAGCCTGCGACCATCAGCCTCTCGCGGCGATCCGATTACTCAGGTAGGTGAGCGACTCAAGCAGAGCACTCGCCTCGGAGGGCTACCTGGTGAGTCTCGCCGCGTGTGGCTTACTGCCTGACGTCATTCTCAAACCCCACACGCTGCCGAACCGGCCCACCCGGGTGCGCAAGGCGCTTGACGGCTCGGCCGGCCAGACCGAGAATGGAAAAAAAGACGATGATCTCGCTCAGGCAGGCTGGCGCGGTCAGGATGGCGGGGAGCATCTGAGGCGCTTCCCGACTCCCTCTGGGCTGGCGTACGCTTGTGCGGCGTAATCGTGCAGTGCTCGGGAAGGGAGCGTGGCTATGTCTGATTGGTTGTTGACGGTGCCCCGCGGGCGCCGTCTATCTGGAGCGGGGATCGCTGCCCGGAGGCTGACGTTGCTGCTGCTACTCATATTTGCCCTGGCAGCAGGTCTTGTGGGATCAGGCGCTGCGCAGGCGACCGACACGGTTACCGTTGTCGATTCGCTTGGCGCGGCCACTCCCGCGACGCAGTTCAGCCTCTTTGGCGCTGGCGGCATCAGCATTTCCCCCACTCAGTTTCCTGGGCCGAAGTTCGGCCTCACGCAGCAGACGGTGCTGACCGAGATCGGCGGCTTCGTCACCACCTTTGCGCTTCCCGCGACCGTCGAGATCGTGCCCGCAGCTGCCGACGGTTCTCCTGACGGCACGCACGTTGTGGCCAGCTATGTGCTTTCATCGGACGGCGATCCGTTCACCTTCTCGTACGAGTCCATCGCCCCCAATCTCAGCCTGCCGCCCGGAACCTACTTCGCGCTCTTCGGAGTGCAAGCCGACGACTTCGGAATCCTTCTGAATAACGCGAGCAGCCCGTTTGTCTATCAAGCGGGCTTGGTTCCCGCGGGATTCCTGGACCCGACCACCGGACAAAGCTCCGCATCACCGGGCCAGTTCATGGCGGCACGCATCTTGGGTCGGCTTCCCAGCGCTGCTGAACTGCTCGCGAGTCTCGCAACGAATGTCATCGCCGTTGGACCCGGTACCAGCCTCGCCGACAAGGTAACCCAGGCGCAGAACTTCCTTGCCTCGAACGACATACCCGATACATGCTCGACGCTCTCCGCGTTCGTCAAGGAGACGATGGCGCAATCCGGGAAGACGGTCAACGCTGCCCAGGCTGCGGAGCTGATCACGAGCGCGCAAGAGATCAAGACGAAGCTTCGCTGCTAGGTGATGGGCCTGCGCGGTCCCAACCACTCTTGACGCGCGTCATTTGGTATTCGGCCAAACCGCCGGGCTGACAGCCAAGATGACAGCCAAGCCGGCGAACAATGACGACTGGTGGCGGACAACTACGGATTCCTGGCTCCTAGCTTTGAACTACGGCGCACGTTGATGGACGCCCGTGGATGCTAGACCCGCGGTCTTCAAAACCGTTTGCGGGGCTCTGTGAGTCGTCCTGGGTGGGTTCGATTCCCATCCATCCCCGCCACATTTCGCCCCGATGACAGCCAAGATGACAGCCACAGCACTGGACATCAGCGCGCTGCGCCGATAGAACCGGACGAACGTTCTTGCGTACGTTCGGCAACAAATCAGCCGCAGGTGTCAAAAACCGAACATCCCGAGGCTCTTAAAGCATCAATGCGAACAGGGCTGCTAAAGCCTTCATTTGATCGGTGTGGGTACAGGCCAGCCCTCGCCAGGGATCTCCAGCACGACCATTGGCAGTCGGAAGTCCAGCACCACGTCCAGGCATTTACCGCGCGGGACTACCACCGTAGCTGACCGCGAGTCCTGAGGCAGCGCGAGCTGATAAGCGCCGGGGTCGAGCCGCGCCACGAACGTGCCGTCTGCCGCAACCGACACCCGTTCCAAGAACCGCGAGTTCTGATCTTCGACGAGGAGGTAGCGAGGCGCAGGCCCGATGCTGTCGATCTTGCCGGCGACACCAGTGCCCGCAAACCATCGGATGACGCGCTGGTCCTCGCTATATCCATGCAAGACAGCTGCGGCCAACAGACTGGCGGTCACGAACGCAAGGAAACCGATCCGAAGGAACCTCAAGGCAGACTGCGCCTCACCAGGCGAGGTGCGGCCAGCACCAGAACGAGTACTACCAGCAACGACGCCAGCAGAACGAATCCAGGCATCGAGTCGACGACGGTTCGAACCAGGGCGCTCTGGAGCTGACTAATCCTGAATACCGATTGCGGCACCACCGAGCCGAACTGGATCGGGCCCAGCTGGATGATCATCGGTCCCTGTGACTGCTGGGAAACGAGCGCCAACGTGACGAACGCGATCGCCTGAAAAAGGACGGCCACGCAAACTCCATGCAGGTAGGCGGCTGCCATGCTGAGGATCCGGTTAGCGCGCACCGCCATCGCGTAGGCCGCTCCTGCGCCTACCAGGAGATCCAAGGCGACGCCGATGTCGGCGGGCAGGTCGTCGACCAGAGCTGCCATCTCGCCGCCATAGCGCTCGCGCCAAGCTCGGGGATAGAGGCGGAGCAGAGCCTTCATTTGGCCGGCCGCCAGTGGCGAAACGTCCAGGTGGTCGTGATGAGCGCACACGCCAGGCTGAAGAGGACAGACGCGATGACCGAAGGGCCGTAAAGCTGGACCATCGGGCCCGTGTACGCACCCGAGGCGAACACGAGGCTAGTCGAGCCGACGTCGAACCTCAAGTCGATCTTCAGCACGTAGCTGAAGACCAAAAGAAGGCCTACTAAGCCAGCCTCGGCGACGGCGACCGTGACGAGCGACAACAGCAGGGCGGATATCGCCGCCGACGCCCGGCGCACCTCACGTTCTCCTGAGCCGGCGCAGGCCCGCGGCGACCAGGCCTTTCATTCCGCCGATCTCCGCTTCCAGGTGTCGCCGGCCGGCGGGAGTAATCTGATATGGCCGGCGGCGGTCGCTGCTCGGAAGCGAATTGATCAAACCCTCAGCTTCCAAACGAGCGATGGCCCCATAGAGAGTTCCTGGCCCGAGCCGAGCGCCCGTGATCAACCGGATGTCCTCGATCATCGCGTAGCCGTGCTTCGCGCCCCCGGCAAGGCTTGTAAGAATGAGGAGGGCGGCGTCGTCCCGGATTGCCATGTATCGCTCCTCGCTATATCGTGACACGATATAGCGAAATGTCAAGCCCTTATCGCAAGGATCGGCTCTACGTGCTCAATTTACTGAGTGCTGCCGATAAGAGGCGCGTATCACGAGCAGATCGCCGCCCTATCAGTCTTTCCGTAGCCTGGCTACGGGAAACCCGAGCTGAGGTCGGCGTTCCTCAGGTACGCGCATCTGGAAAGGCACGGCACCAACATCGGAGTAGTGTTAGTCGTGGCCCCGAGGGACACGCACGCTGCAGTCGGATTTGGTCGCAAGACCGCTTCCGAGGCTGGGGAGGCGATTCGTTGGGGTCATTATCTTCAGACGAGGACCTCAGCCCGATTGTCTGGGCGAGGCGGC